>Ga0164298_10000121_pt1 | contig 30896 bp, 30 predicted proteins | sample Whisoiple_216_MG_FD_109713 | JGI IMG/M metagenome (GOLD analysis project Ga0164298, IMG submission 109713) | Unamended control soil microbial communities from upstate New York, USA - Whitman soil sample_216_MG | ecosystem: Environmental > Terrestrial > Soil > Agricultural land ...
ACAGCGTTGAATGGCCTCGCTCCGCTCGGCGGTTCGCGGCCTCAACCCGACATCTTCCCTCCCTGCGCTGCTCAGCGAGGGTCGCTCCGCTCCCGTCGCCTCCGCTGCTCACCCAGTCCAGACGCCGGCGGCCACTCACGGTGCTGGTTGGTTTCGTCTGGCGATTCTGGTGTCCGCGGTCCTGCGCTGCTCAGTGGCCGCTCATGGTGCTGGTTTGGTTCGGTTCGCTTTGCGGGGGTTCGTGGGGTGTGGTCGACACTCACAGGAGTGCTAGCTGTTCCTGTACAACGGGTTCGTCCTTGCGGGTGCCTTCGGTCAGGCTGCCTTCCGGCCAGTGTGGTTCGGCGGGGTTCGCCTCGCGGTCGGCCTTCTTGTCCAGGCCGTGCCTGCGTAACAGCGGGCCGACGCGGGTGCCGAGCCAGCGGCGGTAACCGACGTCCGCGTTGGCGCCCTTCGCGTAGATGCGGCGGTAGGCCGGCACCAGGTGCGGGTGCTCACGTGCCAACCACGCGGCGAACCACTCGCGTGCGCCCTTGCGCAGGTGCAGCGGCAGCACCGTGACGCCGGTCGCGCCCGTGTCGGCGATCGCCGCCAGCAGCGCGTCAAGCTGTTCCACCGAGTCGGTCAGGTGCGGCAGTACCGGGGCGACGAATACCCCGCACGGCAACCCCGCCGCCACGGCCTTGCGCACCAGGTCCAGGCGCGCCTGCGGGCTGGCCGTGCCGGGTTCCAGGCTGCGCTGCAACTCCCGGTCCACCAACGCGATCGACACGCCGAGCCCCACCGGCACGTCCTTGCTGACCGCGGAAAGCAGCGGCAGGTCCCGCGACAGCACCGTGCCCTTCGTGAGGATGCTCAACGGCGTCCCACTGTCCGCCAGCGCGCGGATGATCCCCGGCATCAGCCGGTACCGGCCCTCGGCACGCTGGTACGGGTCGGTGTTGGTGCCCATCGCGACGGGTTCGTGGGTCCAGCGGGGTGCTCGTAGCTGGCCGGCCAGTACCTCGGGCGCGTTGACCTTGACGACGATCTGGGAGTCGAAGTCGTTGCCCGCGTCCATGTCCAGGTATGTGTGGCTCTGCCGGGCGAAGCAGTTGTGGCTGACCACGCCGTTCGCGATGAAGTCGCCGGTGCCCGTGGTGATGTCGTACAGCGTGAGGTCCAGGTCCAGCGGCTCGATCGTGGCCACCGTCAGCCGCGTGCCGGAACGCAGGACGGTGCCGGTCAGCTCGCCCGTGGTCGTGTGCGCCGGGTCGGTGGTGTGCAGGAACCGCAGGTGCTCGGCGAGCGTGCCGGCCACGCGCATCCGGTACAGGCCGCTGCGGCCGCCGACGTCCTCCAGCACGTACTCGAACCCGTGACGGCGCAACGCCTCCGCAACGACCGGCAGTGCCGTCCTGCCGGTGCGGCCCACCCGCATGCGCCCGTGCGCGAAGTCACCGTCCACATCGAACACACCGGCCAGGAAACCCTTGTGCCACTCCTCGCTCGGCACGGCGGGATGCTCGATCGGCAGGCTGATCGCGTCGTCCCCGTTCAGGTACTCCCGCGCCCTGGCGAGCACCCGCGGGTCGACCGGATCCCCGTACCCCGCGGCGACACCGGCCAGATAGCCGCAGCGGTACTCGACGCCGCCCTTCGGCGCGAGCGCGAAACGGCCGGTGCCCACGAGTCGGTCACCCGGTTGGATGACCTGTCGCCGGTCCCCGCACGCGCCGCCGGCGACGTGTCGCCACCCCTGGTCGGTGAGGAAGCGGTGCTCGCCGCTGGCGATGAGCTGGGTGCCGTCCCGCAACGTCAGGCGGTAGGCCGGTTTGACCGTCGTCCAGTGCGCGAGCACCCGCGTCGTGACGTACCGGCGTCGGCCGCCGGTCAGCTCCGTGCCGTAGATCCGGTCCCCCACCCGCAGGTCGGCGATCGGCTTCGCCCGGCCGTCGGCCATCAGGACCGGCGTGTCGCCGGCCAGGCAGTACCGGCAACCGTGGCTGCATCCCCGGTACGGGTTGACGGTCCACTGGAACGGCAGCCGCGACTGCCCTGGCACGCGGTTCAGCACGGACTTGGCCCGCACCTCGTGGAACACCGTGTTGGCGAACTCCGGGGTGCGGACACTGCGCATCAGCCCGGGTAGGCCGGGCAGGGTCTGCTGGCCGTCCGGGTCGCTTTCGGAGCCTATCCGCTGGCTGTCCCATCTCACGAACACAGTCGAACATGTGTTCGATCTTTTGTCAATTCATGCGCACCAGGGCCGTGGACGGCGCCGCCACCAGGAACAACACGACCGAGTTGGCGCAACGACGACTGTTGCCATGATCGACCTGGCACACTTCGGTCACCGCCCACCCTGGACGGAGCGAGCGGGCGGGGCCGGGTTCAGTTCCCGGCCGTCTCCGCGGCGGCAGCCGGCTCGGGCGGGGTGGTGTAGGCCGCCTTCACGCGGTCGGCGGCGGCCCTGGCCGAACGCTCGTCGCGGCCCGCCGCCACGTCCGCCGCGTACCAGAGGTCGGAGCTTCGTGACATGAACTCGATGCCCGCCGGACTGACGTGCCATGCCGCGGCCGTTTCCGGGGTGACCGCCGACTCCTCGTCGGACAGGTACTGCGCCATACCGAGAAGTGCCATGTCCCAGCCGATGCCGACCGCGCCGGGGCCGAACTGGGCCCACAGGTCCTCGTCGACGTGGGCCGTGTGTTCCAGCTCCAGGCGGGTCCGTCCCTCCGCTTCCGGCACCACGCGGGTCTCCAGCCAGCTGACCTGGCCGCCGTACTCCCAGGTCACGAAGAAGCTCTTCGGCGGGTCGCACCGCTCGATGGTGCCGCCGGCGTTGCCCTCCAACTGGTACCGGCCGCCCAGCCTCAGCTCGCCCGTCACCGGAAGGAACCAGCGCGGGATGCGTTCCGGGTTGGTGCACGCGTCCCACACGTCGTCCGGGTCCGCCGTGTACGTCTGGGTCACCGTCACCAGGCGGGCCTCCCCCGGGCCGAACACGCGCGTGCCCACCTGGCGGCTCACCGCGTTGAGCTGCTGGGCGACATCGATCATGGATGGACTCCTCTGGTCTCATTGGGTGTGGGACCAGCACAGTATCCAGTGTTGCTTATATAAGTCAATCCTAAATAGGAGTGCTCGTGGACCTCGTCGAGATTCTCGGGTTCGTGTCCGGCGCCTTGTGCGTGTGGCTCGTCGCCATTCAGAACGTGTGGAACTGGCCCGTCGGGATCGCCAACAACATCGCGTTCCTGGTCCTGTTCTGGACCTCGGGGATCTACGCCGACTCCGCCCTGCAGCTCGTCTACCTCGCGCTGGCCGCCTACGGCTGGTGGGCATGGCTGCGGGGCGGCACCGAGCACACCACCCTGACGGTCACGCGGACGACCGAGCTCCAGTGGCTCCTGCTCGCCGTCATCGGCGTGCTGGGCACCACCGGGCTGCTCGCCTACCTGGACATGATGACCGACTCGACCGCGCCACTGCCCGACGCGGCCACGACCGTCCTGTCCCTGCTCGCCACCTGGGGCCAGACACGCAAGAAGCTCGAGTCCTGGTGGCTCTGGATCGCCGCCGACCTGATCTACGTGCCGCTCTACGCCTACAAGGACCTCTGGCTCACGGCCGCGCTCTACACCGGTTTTCTCGCCCTCTGCGTCTACGGCCTGCGCAACTGGCAGGCCGACTACACCCGCGCCGCGGCCGGCAACCCTGCCTCGTCCGCCACCGGCCAGGTCAGCGGGTCCGAACCGAGCGCCACCAGTTGAGCCACCTGCTCACGGCACCACGGCGACACGTCGAGCTCCCCGCCGGACACCAGGCTCACGAACAGCGGCCACGACATCCACCCGTACTCGTCGACCTCGAGCGGTGAGATCACCGGCGAGGCGTCGGTCACCGCGCGGAACACCGGGCACAGCTCGTTCTCGACGATGCCGTTGGCCATCACCGCGCGGTAGCGGAACCGCGGCAGCAGCAGCTCCACCCGCGGCGCCGGCAGGCCCAGCTCGTCGGAGAGGCGGCGGACAACGGCGTCCACGAACGACTCGGACGGCGCCGGGTGACCGCAGCAACTGTTGGTCACCACGCCCGGCCACGTCTTCTTCGCCCTGGCCCGCCGGGTCACCAGCAGCTCACCGCGGGTGTTGAACACGTAGCACGAGAACGCGAGATGCAGTGGCGTGTCGTGGTGGTGCACGGTCTCCTTGTCGGTAACGCCGATACCCCGGCCCTGCTCGTCGAGCAAAACGACCTTCTCCGTCACGGCTTCGATCGTAACTCGCGGTCAGACCATGAACTCCGTGCCGTCCGGTGGTACCTCGACGCCCGCCTCCCGTACGGCCGCGAACTCCGCGGATCGGGTGTCCAGCACGGGGTTGGTGTTGTTGAGGTGCGTGTAGCACCAGCGGACCCCACCGTGGTCACGGACTCGCTTCAGGCTGTCCTCGATCGGCACGTGGCCCATCGCGAGCTGTGCCGACGTGCTCGTCCCCGTGCCCGTCATCTCGCGGGCCGAGTAGAACGTGCCGTCCAGGAGCACGACACCGGCGCCGGCGACGAACTCGTCGAAGCCCGCCGGCCACTCGCGCAGGCACGGCGCGTAGACGAGCGAACCGCCGGTCGCCGGGTCGGTGATCCGGTAGGCCACCACCCAGGGGCCGGGCGCCGCCGAGTCCTGCGCGTACTTGGGCCGCTTGTCGCTCACGGCGAACGACGACACCGTCATGCCCGGGACGTCCACCGCGGACTCCCAGGTCCACGTCCCGTACCGGGCGACCGCGCCGCGGATCGGGAACCGTTCGCCGAGCGCGGACAGCACCGCGGGCGGCGCGAACACCCGTAGCCCGCCGCTCTCACGCAGCAGCATCAGGCCCAGCGTGTGGTCGAGCTCGCCGTCGGTCAGCAGCGCGCCGCGCAACGGGGTGTCTCGTGGTCCGGGACCGGCGGCCAGTGCCGGCGTGGCCAGCAGCTGTGCGCGGAGGTCCGGCGACGCGTTGACCAGGTACCACTCGGCGCCGTCGGCGCTGACCGCGAGGCAGTCCTGAGTCCGGGGTACCACGAACGGGTCGCCGGCACGGCAGGCCGAGCACAGCGCGCACGCGCAGTTCCACTGCGGGAACCCACCGCCGGCCGCCGTGCCGAGCAGCACCACCCTCACCGCGCCACCACCCTCACCGTGCCACCACCGGGCCACGCATCACGAACTCGGCGGCCGGCGGCGCCTCGAGCAGCAGGTCGACCACGCCCCGGTTCGGCGAGCGCGAGCACACCGGATCGGTGGCCGCCGCGTCGCCCAGCAGTTGGAACGCCTGGCAGCGGCAGCCGCCGAAGTCGACCGCGCGGCGGTCACAGGTGCGGCAGGGCTCGCTCATCCACTCCTCGCCGCGGTAGGCGTTGAACGACGTCGAGTCGTACCAGATCTCGCGCAGCGGCCGGGAAAGCACATTCTCGACCGGCAGCGTGGTGATCACCGACGCGGCCGGGCACGGCAGCACGTCGCCGTTCGGCGCGACGGTCAGCTGCCGCGCGCCCCAGCCGTACATGCACGGTTTCGGGAACGGCTCGTAGTAGTCCGCGACCACGTACACGATCTCCATCGTGCCGCGCAGCCGGTCGATCGCGGCCCGCACGACCGGCGCCGCGGCGGCGAGCTGCGCCGGGGTCGGCATGAGCGCCTCGCGGTTGCGCAGCGCCCAGCCGTAGTACTGGGTGTTCGCCAGTTCGAGGCGGTCGGCACCCATCCGCTCGGCCAGTGCGATGAGCGCGGCGACATCGTGGTTCGCCCTGTGCAGCACCACGTTCACAGTCAGCGGCAGGTCGCGGTCCTTGATCAGCGCGGCCACGTCGAGCTTGCGCGAGTGGGCCCGCGCGCCGGCGATTCGGTCGGCATGGGCGGCGTCCGGGCCCTGCACCGACAGCTGCACGTGGGCGAGGCCGCGGTCGACGAGGTCGTCGAGCCGTTCGGCGGTGAGGCCGAGGCCGCTGGTCACGAGGTTGACGTAGCAGCCCAGCTCCGACGCCCGCGACACGAGCGCGGGCAGGTCCGGCCGGGCCAGCGGCTCGCCTCCGGACAGGTGCACCTGCAGCACGCCGATGTCCCGCGCCGCGTCGAGCACGTCGAGCCACTGGGCGGTCGTCAGCTCGTCGCGGCGGCCGACCAGCTCGATCGGGTTCGAGCAGTACGGGCAGTGCAGCGGGCAGCGGTGGGTCAGCTCGGCCAGCATGCCGAGCGGAGGTGCTACGTCCATTCCACGACCCTCCTGCTTTCCAGTCGCGCCAACACGTCCGTCACGTCCTGCGCCCGCACGCCGCGATACCGGTCGCCGAGCGCGGCCGCGATCTCGTCCACCGTGGACTCGCCGTCGCACAGGGACAGCACGGCCGCGGCGGTCGCGTTGGGCACCAGCACACCTTCCGGGTACAGCAGCACGTGGGTGTCCCTGGTCCTGTCGAAGGTGAGCCGGACTCCCTTGCGCAGCTTAGGTTTCCTCGACATCAGCGGCTCGCTCGATCGCGTCCAGCATGGCCCGGAGCACGTCGCACTTGAACGACAGCGCGGCGACCGCGGCGTCCTGCTGCTCGGCCGTCACGCTGTACCGCACCACGATGTCCAAAGTGGACTTTCCCTCGCCGGACACCGCCTCGATGCGGTTGGTGAAGTACGCCAGGTCGTCACGGTGGATCCAGTCGTAGGAGGCCAGCATGTCGGCGACGCGGCGCTGCATGAGGTGCCCGGAGAACATCTCGGTGAGCCCGGACGCGACGGCCTCCAGCCACGGCCGGGTGTGCGCGAACGTCACGTACGCGTCGACGGCGAACCGCACGCCGGGCACGACGTGCCGCTCGTCGACCACCTCCTCGCGGGTGAGGCCGACCGCCTCGCACAGGCGCAGCCAGCGCTCGCGGCCGCTCTCGGCGTCGCCGTCGACGCGTCCGTCGTGGTAGACGACGCGGTCGAGCCAGGCGCGCCGGATCTCCGGGACCGGGCAGTTGCTGATGATCGCCGCGTCCTTGCGCGGCAGCATGCACTGGTAGTACCAGCGGTTGGCGGCCCAGGTCCGCAGCTCGCGGCGGGTCAGCTCGCCCGCGTGCATGCGCTGGTGGAACGGGTGGGTACCCCAGTAGCGGTGGGACAGGCCGCGGAGCTCGGCGACGAACTCGTCGGCGGTACGGATCACGGCGGGGACACCTCCGATGGCGGCTGCCGGCGCGACTCTCTCGCGGGGCCGCGCCGGCAGGTACGTGGTCAGTCCTCCATACGCATGGCGTAGGCGGTGACCTCCATCGGGGTCTCGTACTCGACGAAGTCCGGAGTGGTCCAGACCTCCAGCTCTACGGCGTCCATGCGACCTCCCTGAATGTGTGGCCAATCATCTGACCTACCCAGGGTAACGGGAATGTGACAGAAGCCAAGACCCCGCCAGGTAAGCGTTTTCCGAAAGGTTTCGGGCCGGCCACCGTCGCCGGGCTGGCCTACGGCACGATGCCGGGCATGTTCAGCCACGCCCTCGTGTTGGGGAAGTTCTACCCGCCGCACGCCGGCCACCACCGCCTGGTCCGGGCCGCGGCGGCCCGCTCGCGGCGGACCACGGTCGCGGTGCTCGCCGCGTCGGTCGAGTCGGTCCCGCTGGCCGACCGGGTGCGCTGGCTCGCCGAGGAGCACGCCGCCGACGCCGGCGTCGCGATCGTCGGCGACGTCGACGACCACCCGATCGACTTCCACGACGACGCGACCTGGGAACTGCACCTCGGCGTGGTGCGGTCCGTGCTGAGCCGCCGGGCCATCGCCGACGGCGACCCGCGCCAGGCCGCGGTCGACGCGGTGTTCTCCAGCGAGGACTACGGCGCCGAGCTGGCGAGCCGGCTGGGCACGAAGCATGTGGCCGTGGACCCCGACCGGACCGTGCTGCCGGTGTCCGGGACCGCCGTGCGGGCCGACACCCCCACCCACTGGGACCAGCTCGCGCCGGCCACCCGGGCCGGGCTGTGCGCACGGGTGGTCGTGGTCGGCGCCGAGTCGACCGGGACCACGACGTTGAGCCGTGCGCTCGCGGCGCACTACCGGACCGAGTGGGTGGCCGAGGAGGGGCGACGCCACACCGAGGACAAGCTCGCCGCCGCGACCGCGCTGGCCGGCGGCACTCCCCCGGCGCTCGACGACCTGGTCTGGACGGTCGGGGACTTCGCCGACGTCGCCGGCACGCAGGCCGCGCGGGAGGACGAGGCCGCACGCCGGGGCGGGCCGATCCTCGTGTGCGACAACGACGCGTGGGCGGCGACGGTGTGGTGTGAGCGGTACCTAGGGGTGTCCCGTGCCTTCGGCACCGACCGGCGTCCCGCGTCCTACCTGCTCACCGACCATGTGGGGGTGCCGTTCGAGCAGGACGGGTGGCGGGACGGCGAGCACCGGCGGGAGTGGATGACCGGGCGGTTCGAGGAGCTGCTGGCGGAGCGTGGCGTGCCGTGGGTGAAGGTCACGGGTTCGCGGGAGGAGCGGCTGGCGGCGGCGGTCGGGGTGTGCGACGACCTGCTCTCGCGTCACTTCCGTTTCAGTGAACCGTTGACAGCCTGAGAGACTGCGCGGGTGTACGACGGCGAGACCGAACCCATACCCCGGATCACCGACCGGGGTGGGCACGATCCGGACCGCCGCGAGAACGGGCGACGCTCGCCGGACCGGCGCGACCCGGCCGATCGCGACTCGGCCGACCGCGACTCGGCCGACCGCGACCGGCGGGACGCGGATCGACGCGACGCGGCCGACCGCGACCGGCGTGACCCGGCGCGGCGCGAGACCGCGTCGCGTGCCGAGGTGGATCTCCCGGCCGGGCATGGCCATGGGCACGGACACACGCCCGCCGAGCCGGCCTCGCAGCGCGTGCGGACGATCATCGCGGCCCTGCTGGTCCCCTTCGCGCTGGCCGCCGTCGTGGGTGTGGTGCTGCTGTACCCCTTCGGCGACGGTCCCAAGGTCCACGCCGGCGCCGGCACTCCGGTCGACGGGGTCGTGACGTCCGCCGGTACCGGGGCGTGCAACGGCGACGTGCAGGTCGGCGGCCAGAACGGCGCCGGGAAGTGCCTGGTCGTCACGGTCCGCATGACCGACGGCGCGGCGGCCAACCGGGAGATCCGCACGATCGTGCCGCTCGAACCGTCCACGCCGCGGTTCGCCGTGGACGACAAGGTGGTGCTCGCGTACGGCGGCGGCAACCCCGCGGACGGCCAGTCCTACCAGCTGGTGGACTTCCAGCGGAGCATCCCGCTCGCCCTCCTGGCAGGACTGTTCGCGATCGTCGTGCTGGCGCTCGGCCGCTGGCAGGGCGTGAAGGCCCTCGTCGCGCTGGTGATCAGCTTCGTGGTGCTGGTGTTCTTCGTCCTGCCCGCGATCCTGGCCGGGGAGAGCCCGCTGCTGGTGGGCATCGTCGGCGCCGGCGTGATCATGTTCGTGGTCCTGTACCTGACGCACGGGCTGACCGCGCGCACGTCCACGGCCGTGCTCGGGACGATGATGAGCCTGACGCTGATCGGCGTGCTCGGCGCGCTGTGGGCGGCGTTCGGGAAGCTCACCGGCCTGGACGAGGACACGGCGACGCTGGTCGGCCTGCTGAACAAGCCGATCGACACGCGGGGACTGCTGCTCGCCGGCGTCGTGATCGGCGCGCTCGGCGTGTTGGACGACGTGACCGTGACGCAGACGAGCGCCGTGTGGGAGCTGCGTGCGGCGAACTCCTCGCTGACGCGGCGGCAGCTCTACCTGGCGGGCCTGCGGATCGGCCGGGACCACGTGGCCTCGGCGGTGAACACGCTGGTGATGGCGTACGCGGGTGCCGCGTTGCCGCTGCTGCTGTACTCGTCGATCTCCGGCGTGGGGATCGGCAACATCCTGACCTCGCAGTCGATCGCGCAGGAGATCGTGCGGACGCTGGTCGGCAGCATCGGGATCGTGGCCGCGGTGCCGGTGACCACGGCCCTCGCGGCCGCGGTGGCCGCGCAGGAGAAGCCGGCGGCGGAAGAGGTGGCAGCCCCGCCGAAACGACGCCCGGCCGGGCGGGCGGGCGAGCCGGACCGGGCCGTGTCGCGGGACAAGCAGCCGCCCCGGGAACGGACGGCGCGGGAACGGTCAACCCAGGAACGGTCAACCCAGGAACGGACGAACCAGGAACGGACGACCCGGGAACCATCGGCGAACCGGGAGAAGCCCGCCGCTCGGGAACGGGCCGCCGCACCGGGTGAGAGCGGCGCCCGCGAGACCTCGGTCAGCCGCCGCGCCGCCGAACGGGATCACGACGAACCGCTGGATCCGCCGGGCAGCCGCACCCCCGTGCGCAGGCCGCGGCCGAGCACGCGGCGCCTCGAGTAGTCAGGCTCGAGTAGTCAGGCTCGAGTAGTCAGGCTCGAGTAGTCAGGTCAGTCCAGGCTGGCCACGAAGCGGGTGATCGCCTCCGGCTTCAGGCGTTGGGCCAGTTTGCCGGCGGGCGCCAGCGACGCCAGGCGGTACAGCGGCCGGTCCGCCGCGACGTCCCCCTTGGCCTCCGCGCGCAGCTGAGCCACGAGTAGCTGCGAGAACACCAGCCCACCCGTGTTCTCGCTGGTCGCCAGCACGTCCGCCACGCGGCGCAGCACCAGGATGCCCAGCTCCCGGCCGCCCGCGCCCGAGTACACCGCCAGCGCCATGTTGATCGACGTGCGGTTCTTGGTCAGCAGCAGGCCGATCGTCCTGGTGCCGCGGATGTCCGTGACCATCAGCTCGATCTTGTCGACCGTGCGCAGGTCGATCGACTTGCGGCCCAGCGCCTTCGACACGACGGTGCTGCCAGCCAGCCACAGCCTGCGGCGGCCGGACACCCACGACACGAACGTCAGCAGCACGATCACGACGCCGGCCGTGACCAACGCGGGGGTCTGGCCGGCGAACAACGCCACGATGCCACCCAGCGCCGCGCCCAGCACGACCGCGCCGACCAGTGCCACGCAGCCGCGCCGCCGGGCGCTCGCCAGTTCCGTCAGGTTGAGCGGGATCCGCTCCGGCTCCTCCGCCACGTCACATTCCCCTGGCCGGACCCGGCGCGCTGGGGTCCAGCTCCAGGAGGAACGGGTTCGTCGTGCGTTCCCGGCCGATGGTCGTGCTGTCGCCGTGCCCGGGCAGCACCACCGTCTCGTCGGGCAGCGGGAGGATCTTGGTGCGCAGCGTCTCGGTCATCGTGCGCATGTCACCGCCCGGCAGGTCGGTCCGGCCGATCGAACCGGCGAAAAGCGTGTCGCCGGCGAACATGACCCGGCCGCCCTCCGCCAGCGCCGAGTGGAACACGACGGAGCCACGCGTGTGGCCCGGTGTGTGGTCCACGGTCAGCGAAAGGCCGGCCAGGTCCAGTGCCAGGCCGTCGGTCAGCTCACGCACCTCCGCGGGCTCCCGCATCTCGATACGGCCGCCGAAGAAGGACAGGCCCTGCTGGCTGATCCCCTTCATGGGGTCGTTCAGCATCTCCCGGTCGTCCGGGTGGATCCACGCCGCGATGTCGTTGCCGTCGCAGATCGGGGTCACCGAGAAGACATGGTCGAAATGGCCGTGCGTCAGCAGTGCCGCCACCGGGGACAGCCGGTACTTGCGCAGCGCCTCGGTGATCGGCTCGACCGCGTCCTGCCCGGGATCGACGATCACGCACGGCTCGCCCTCACCCGCCGCGACGAGATAGCAGTTGGCCTGGAAGGCACCGGTGGGAAACCCGACAACGAGCACCCATCAGAACTTACAGGGTGCCCTTACACGGACCGTAGGCGACGGAACCGAGACCAGGTGGTCAACCGGCGACCGGCCTGGCTGCTCGACGCCCGGTTGCCCGTGACGTCCATGTTGGCCACGCAGATCCGGTCCCGGCCGTGCCGCTTGGCCGCCCGCAGGGAGACGTCCGCGTCCAGCATCAGGTCCTCGAGGTCCAGCTCCACCAGGTCACCCAGGATGTACGTGGCGACCCCGATCGAGGCCGTCTGGCCCTCGATGGTCGCCGACAGCTCGCGGGTGACCTTGGCCGTCACGGACATGCTCGTGATGCCGGCGCGGATCCGCTCCGCGACCGCCAGCGCGTCGTCCAACTCGGTCGAGGGCAGCAGCACCAGGAACTCGTCACCGGCCGAGCCGCCGTAGCGGCAGGCCAGGTCGCCCTCGCGGGTCTTGTCGCGGATGACGTCGGCGACCGACCGCAGCACCGCGTCCCCGGCGAGGTGCCCGTAGCTGTCGTTGACCTCCTTGAACCGGTCGAGGTCGATCATGATCAACGCGATCGAGTCACCCCGGCTGCGGGCGACGGCCACGACGTCGGCCGCGGCCTCGTCCCAGTGCCAGCGCTCGATGAGCCCGGTCGGCGGGTCGATCACCATCTGGCCACACGACTCACAGCGACGAGTGGCCGGGACGCTGCGCAGCGGACGGTCCCCCGACGTCCTCGGCGCGATGATCTCCGGCGAGTGTTCGTGTTGGTCGGCGTGTGCCGGTTGCTCTCCCTGCCCGGCTCCCGCCTTTGCGGTAGGCATGCGGTCTCCCCTGTCGGTCCACCCGTGGATGAGGTGTCCGGCCGGTTCGTCCCCGATTGACGCGCAGTCAACACTCCTCACCGGCCGTATACAGCCCCACTATGTAGAGCCACGGTGGCCACGAACAGTGTTGAGGTGTTGACACTTGGAGGAAACACCGAATGGGCGAGTCACGGTTCGCGGTCAGTCATCACACGCCGTGAGAATTATGTCCACTTTGTCCGGGGCGGCTGATAGTCGGCGAACCGTCGGAGCGCCTCCGCGACATCGGTGGTCACTATCAGCATCTCGCGAAAATCGTCGGCCAGGAAGCCCTCGGCGGACATGTTCTCCAGAAAACGCAACATGGGCCGGTAGTACCCGTCCACGTCAAGCAGCGCGATCGGCTTGGTGTGCAGGCCCAGCAGCGCCCAGCTCCACACCTCGAACAGCTCCTCGAGCGTGCCGACACCGCCCGGCAGGACCAGGTAGGCGTCGGCCAGCTGGGCCATCCCGGCCTTGCGTTCGTGCAGGTCGGCGACCACTTTGAGGGTCGTGAGGCCGGTATGGGCGACCTCCCGGTCGACCAGCCCCTGCGGGATCACCCCGTGGGCCTGGCCGCCCGCGGCGAGCACGGCGTCGGCGAGCACGCCCATGGTGCCGGCCTTCGCGCCGCCATAGACCAGCTCGACGCCCCGTTCGGCGAAGACGGCGCCCACCTCACGGGCCGCGTCCTGGTAGGACGGACCCTTACCTGGCGATGATCCGCAGAAAACACACACGCGCATATAGCGACCCTATCGTCGCACCCGATCTTCACCCCCGGTCTTTCTTTCCGGTCGGGTTGTCTGGTTGAGTGCCACAGCGTGCGCATCATTCTCGACACCGATCCGGGGGTTGACGACGCCCTCGCGATCATGTACCTCGCGGCCCAGGAGGACGCGGAGATCGTTGCCGTGGGTAGCGTGCACGGCAACGTGCCTTCCCCGTTAGCGGCACAGAACGCGTTACGGGTGATCGAACTCGTGGGCATCGACGCGCCGGTCGCGGTCGGGGCCGCCCGGCCACTGGCCCAGCCGCTGCAGACAGCCGAGTTCGTGCACGGGGCCGACGGCCTCGGTGGCCGGGCAGGGGCCGCGCCGCGCGGCAAACCGGTGTCGGAGTCGGCCGCCGAGCAGCTCGTCCGGCTGGCCCGCGCGGAGCCGGGTGAGCTCACGCTGCTCGCGCTCGGGCCGCTGACCAACATCGCCCTCGCGGTGCTGCTCGAACCGGACTTACCCAAGCTGCTCCGCTCGGTCGTGGTCATGGGCGGGGCGGTGTCCGCGCCGGGAAATATCACACCGTATGCGGACGCCAACTTCTTCCACGACCCCGAGGCAGCGGACCTCGTGCTCGGCGCGGGCTTCGGCGACCTCACGCTCGTCGGGCTGGACGCGACGGAACAGGCACGGGCCGGCGACGAATGGCTGACGGCGGTGCGCACGCTGCCGGGCGCGCGGGCCGAGTTCGCCAACGGCCTGCTCGAGCACTACGCGGGTTTCTACTCGCAGATGTTCGGCACGCGGGGCTGCACGCTGCACGACCCCCTCGCCGCGGCGATCATGCTCGACCCGAAGCTCGCGACCTACCGGGAGCTCTCGCTCGCGGTCGAGCTCACCGGCACCCACACCCGTGGTCAGGTTCTTTCCGACCAGCGCCCGATCGCCAGCGACGCGTACATCACCAGCACCGCCGGTGCCGGCCGGGTGCCGGTCAGGGTGGCGGAAACCGTTGACGTGCCACGGTTCCTGGAGCAGATGTACGAGGCTCTCAAGGTCAGTTGACCGCTGCCAGCAGCTCCTTCAGGTCGGCCGCACGGAGGTCACCCAGCTCGTCGAAGATGGCCACGGCCGCGTGCAGGCACTCGGCCGCCTGCTCGTGCTGGCCGATGTCACCCAGCAGCAGTCCCTTCTTGTGCAGGGTCTCGCCCTCGCCCCAGCGGTCACCGACCTCCCGGCGGAGCTCCAGCGCGCGCTGGAAGAAGTCCAGGGCTTCCGCCGGCCGCTTGAGCTCCGAGTAGGTGTCGCCCAGCTTGACGAGCGTGTAGCCCTCGCCGTAGCGGTCCTCCAGGTCCTCGAACAGGGCGAGGGCCTCCTCCAGGGTGGGCACCGCGCGGTCGAACTCGTGCAGCGCGCTGTGCGCGGCGCCCAGGTTGGCCAGCGCGATGCCCTCGCCGTGCCGGTCACCGACCTCGCGGAACAGCTCCAACGCGTGCGCGAAGTGCTGCGCGGCGACGTCGAACTGCGACTGGTCGAAGCCGACGAACCCGACGCCGGTCAGCGTCCAGCCCTGGCCCACCTTGTCGCCGATCTCCATCCGGATCGCGAGCGCCTTCTCGAAGGTCTGCTTGGCCTCGTCGACCCGCCGCAGCTCGCGGTAGGCGATCGCGAGGTTGTTGAGCACCCACGACTCGCCGTACGGGTCCTTCGCCGCGCGCCCGCCCTCGACGCCGACCTCGTGCGAGGCCACCCAGAGGCTCCAGCGCTTGCGCAGGTGCAGGTAGTTGAACGAGCCGGCGGGGAGTTTCCAACAGACGACGAACTCGCCGAGCTCGAGCGCGATCCGGGTGGCCATCACGATGTTGGACATCTCGATCTCGCACCACTCGAGTGCCGAGTCGTAGTCGAAGTCGGCGACGTCGATGGCGAACTCGGACTTGTCCAGCACCGGGTCGTGCCGCTGCGGCGCCAGCGCGTGGTTGGCGGCGTAGACGTTGTGCATGTACCAGTCGATCATGCGGCGCAGCGCAAGCGTGCGCGCGGCGACCGGCTCCTCCGCCGCCGCCTGCTCGGCCGCGTAGACCCGTAACAGGTCGTGCATGCGGTACCGGTCGTTGCCGAGGCCCTCCAGCAGGTGCACGGCCGTCAACCGGTCCAGGATCCGCCTGGCCTGGGCCATCGGCTGGTCGGCGAGCGCCGCGGCCGCACCCGTGCGGAAGTGCGGGCCGGTGTGCAGGCCGATCAGCCGGAACATGCGGGCCGCGTCGGCCGACAAGTCCCGGTACGACCACGAGAAGACCGTCTTGACCGCGACCGCGCCGTCCGTGGACAGGCCGTCCAGCCGCTCGTCCTCGGTCGCCAGCTCCTCGACCAGCAGGCTCACCGAGTGGTGCGGGTGCGTCGCGACCCGCTCGGCCGCGATCCGCAGCGCCAGCGGCAGGTGCCCGCAGCGACCCGCGAGCGCGCGGATGGCCTCCGGCTCCGCCGCGGCCCGCTCGGCGCCGATGACCCTGCGCAGCAGGGTGACCGCCTCCTCCTCGGCCATCGGGCCGAGGGTGACCCGGTTGTCGCCGTTCAGCTCGATGCCGGTGATGCGCTTGCGGCTGGTCACCACGACCCCGCAGCCGGCCGACGCCGGCACGAGCGGCGCCAGCTGCTGGGAGTCCGCCGCGTTGTCCAGCACCACCAGCACGCGCCGGTCGGCGAGCACGGAGCGGTACAGCTTGGCGCGTGCGTCCAGCCCGGCCGGGATGACGTCGATCTGCACGCCCAGCGCGGTCAGGAACTCCTCGAGCACCTCGTCGACGATCCGCGGCCTGCCGTCCGGCGAGTAGCCACGCAGGTCGACGTACAGCTGCCCGTCGGAGTAGTGGTCCACCACCGCGTGCGCGACCCGCAGCGCCAGCGCGGTCTTGCCGGCGCCCGGCGGCCCGTCGATCGCGACGGTCTGCGGCACACCGGGTGTGCCCGCGCTGGAGAGGATCTGGGTCAGCTCGCTTCGCTGCGTGTCCCGGCCGACGAACGTGGCGGCCGCGGCCGGCAGCTGCGCGAGCCGCACCGGCCCGCCCGTCGCCGCCGCGAGCGCGATCAGCTGTCCCTCCGCCTCGAGCACCTGGTCGCACTTGCGAGCCAGCTCCGCCGACGGCGGGGCGCCGTGCTTGATCTTCGAGAGCCAGCTCGGGGTGTAACCGATGAGGTCGGAGAGACGACGCCAGGACAGACCCCGCTTGCGAAGGAGACGCTCCAACTCCTCGGCGAACGGCGACGTCCCGTCGTCCCGCCTGTCTTGCATAGAGCCCACCTTGTCACTGAGCGGCCACAACCAGTATCCAGCTTCTCACTCCGACCCCCTCGCGGTCACACCCCTACCGACAGGTTTGTGTCGGGGGTCAGCGTTTTCCATGGTTGCTGTGGTTATTTGGCGACCTCCCACACGGGTCTTACCTGCCCTACCCATAGACTGCCGGCCTGGTTGGAGAAGGTCTGGAGTCTGGAGGGTGCCCGGTGCCGAGCAACGAGCAGCGCCGGCAGGCGGCCAAGCGCAAGCTGGAGCGTCAGCTGGCCCGCCGCGCGGAACGCGCGAAGCGGCGCCGTATCTGGGGAGCGGGCATCACGGCGTTCGTGGTGATCGCCGCGGTAGGGCTCGTGTACTGGCTCGTCAATCTCGGCCCCGCCGACGGCGAGGCGTCCACCAGCCCGGACAAGACGTCGCCGGCCAACGCGACCAAGGGCGCGTGCGGCTACAAGGAGAACCCGAGCGAGAAGCCGCCGAAGGACGTCGGCATGCCGGAGGACCCCGCGCAGACGCCCAAGGACGGCACGGTCAAGGTGACGCTCAAGACCAACCAGGGCGACATCCCGCTGACGCTCGACCGGTCGGCCGCGCCCTGCACGGTGCAGAGCATCGAGCACCTGGTGACCTCGAAGTTCTTCGACGGCACCAACTGCCACCGGCTCACGGCCTCGGCCGGCCTCAAGGTGCTGCAGTGCGGTGACCCCAAGGGCGACGGCTCCGGCGGTCCCGGCTACTCGATCCCCGACGAGCTGAGCTCCGCGCAGGCGCTAACGCCGGGCGCGGACGGCCAGACCGTGACCTACCCGCGTGGCGCGATCGCCATGGCCAACGCGGGCCCGGAGACCGGCGGCAGCCAGTTCTTCCTGGTGTACGGCGACTCCACGCTGGCGCCCAGCTACACGCTGTTCGGCAAGGTCGACGACCCCGGGCTGACCGTGCTCGACAAGATCGCGGCGGGCGGCATCACCCCGGGCGCGAACGGCGGCGAGGACGGCGCCCCGGCCCAGCCGGTCACGATCAACCAGGCGGTGAAGGAGTGAAGGTGATCCGCACGGCGGCCGTCATCGCGGCGGTGGCGCTGACTCTGGCGGGCTGCGTCGCCAAGGAGAGCGCGTCGGACTCGCTGGGCGGATCCGACTTCACGCCGTCGGAGACCGCTCCGGCGGAGCAGACCAGCGACACCGGCTCCCCCACGCCCGGCGACTGCCAGTTCACGGCCGACCAGTCCGGCCAGGAACCGGCGGTCGGGCTGCCGCCGGAGGGCGGCCCGGCGACCGAGACGACGCTGACGCTGACCACGTCCGCCGGCCCGATCGCGATCAGGCTCGACGCCGCGAAGGCGCCGTGCACCGTGCGGAGCATGGTGTTCCTGGCGAGCAAGGGCTACTTCAACAACACGATCTGCCACCGGCTCACCTCGTCCGAGGGCCTGAAGGTGCTGCAGTGCGGCGACCCGACGGCCGACCCGGCGGACCCCTCGTCCGGTGGCGCGGGCGGCCCGGGCTACGTCGTGCCGGACGAGCTGCCGACCGGCCTCGCGCCCGCCCAGTCGAGTGACACGTCGTCCGGCCAGGAACTGGTGGTCTACCCGCGCGGCGCCGCCGCGATGGCCAACCGCGGACCGGGTACCACGGGCAGCCAGTTCTTCCTGGTCTACGGCGACTCGACCCTGCCGCCGAGCTACAACCTCTTCGGCACCACGGACGAGACCGGCCTGGCGACCCTGGACCAGATCGCGTCGGCCGGCATCACGCCCGGCCAGAGCGGCGCGGAGGACGGCGCCCCGACGACCCCGGTGACGATCACCTCCGCGGCGGTGGCCTGAGCCTCGCTTTCCCGGAAACCCCAGGTCAACCGGGGTGTTCGGGAACTGTCGGTGGCTGGTGGCATAGTGCTGGCCATGACCGCCTACGTCGAACGGCGCAGCGCGCACGAGGTCCTCGCGTGCACGTGGTCACGGACGACACCCGCTGAGGCGGCTGGCGCTTCCGTGGTCAACGTGGTGCCGGACGCGTGCGCGGACGTCATGTGGCACCGCGAGTCCGGGCGGCTGTTCGTCGCCGGGCCGGACACGCGTGCGCACCCGACCGCCCTGTCCGGTGGGTCGCTGGTCGGCGTGCGGTTCCGGCCGGGGCGGGCGCCGGCCGGGCTGGGTGTGCCGGCGTCGGCGGTCCGGGACGCACGGGTCGACCTGGACGAGTTGTGGCCGGCCTGGCGGGTACGGCGCCTCGCCGACGAACTGGCGGCCGTGCCGTCCACGCCGGCGGCCGAGCAGGTGCTCGCCGCGGCGGTGGCGGCGGCCGGTGGGCAGTGGGATCCGGCGGCGCCCCGACTGCTGGAGCTGGTGTCGCGGGGCGAGCGGGTGGCGACGGTCGCGGACGCGCTCGGCTGGAGCGAACGGCAGCTCCACCGGCGGTCGCTGGCCGCCTTCGGCTACGGGCTGAAGGTGTTGCACCGGGTCGTCCGCTTCGACCGGGCCGTGCGGCTGGCCCGCCGCGCCCGGACCGCGTCGCGACCGAACGGGCCGGACCGGGGCGCCGGGCTCGCGTCCGTGGCCTACGAGGCCGGGTACGCCGACCAGGCACACCTGGCCCGCGAGGTCAGAACACTCGCGGGGGTGCCCATGACAGCACTCCTGTGACCAGAACGCTTCGGCGACCAGAACACTCCGGTGACTGGAACGCACCGGTGGCTAGAACGCTCCGGCGACCGGAACGCTCCGGTGACCAGAACACTCCGGCGGCCGGAACGCCCCGGTGACTGGAACGCTCCGGTGACCAGAACGCATCGGTGGCTAGAACGCATCGGTGGCTAGAACCAGAACGAGCTCCAGAACACCATGCCCAGGATCAGGAACCCGACCCCGATCCAGCCGAGGACGATCCCGGCGACGGCCATGCCGTCACCGCCCTGGCCACTGCGCCTGATCTGGTCGCGAGCCACATAACCGAACACCAGCGCGAGGATACTGCCGATCCAGTAGACCCACAGGATCCCCAGGACCATCGACGCGACCGCGAGGCCGTTGGTCGGCCGCGGCGGCCCGTACGGCTGGTACGGGTATGGCTGCTGGTATGGCCCCGGCTGGTACTGCCCCGGCGGGTAGTAGGGCTGCGTCCCGGTGTGGAGCGGTTGGACCTCGACCGGAGGCGGCCCGTTGTAGGGCATCCCGGGAATCGGCGGCTCGACGTAGGACTGCCCGGCCTGGGGCTGGCTCGGGAACGGCTGGCCCTGCGGCTGCGCCGTGCCGTGCTGCCAGTCCCCCTGCCCGTGCGGTGTCGTCATGGTGCTGTTTCCCCCAAGAGTCGGTTCAGAGTGACGCGCATACGCCGTCTCACCCTGTGTCGACGAGGAGAGGTCCCGAGTTACGTTCAGGAAGCGGATGTCACGCGGTAGACATCGTAGACACCCTCGACACTTCGGACGACCTTCAACACGTGTCCGAGATGTTTGGGATCTCCCATCTCGAAGCTGAACCGGCTCACGGCGACCCGGTCGCGGGACGTGGTGACCGAGGCGGACAGGATGTTGACCTTCTCGTCGGCGAGCACCTTGGTCACGTCGGAGAGCAGCCGGTGCCGGTCGAGGGCCTCGACCTGGATGGCCACCAGGAACACCGAGGAGTCCGACGGCGCCCACTCGACGTCGACGAGGCGTTCCGGGGCCGCCAGCAGGTCCCTGGCGTTGGTGCAGTCGGTGCGGTGCACGCTGACCCCGCCACCGCGGGTGACGAAGCCGAGGATGTCGTCGCCGGGCACCGGGGTGCAGCAGCGTGCGAGCTTCACCCACACGTCCGAGGCGTCCTTGACGATCACGCCCGCGTCGCCGGAGGCCCGGCGGCGGGTGACCGTCGACGGGGTGGCCCGCTCGGCCAGCTCGTCCTCGGCGTGCTCGACGCCGCCCAGCAGGGCGACGAGCCGGGAGACGACGTGCCGTGCGGAGGTGTGTCCCTCCCCGATCGCCGCGTATAGGGCGCTGACCTCGGCGAAGCGCAGCTCGCGGGCGACCGACGCCATGGCGTCCGCCGACACGAGCCGCTGCATGGGCAGCCCGACCCGGCGCACCTCCTTGGTGATCGCGTCCTTGCCGGCCTCGATCGCCTCTTCCTTGCGCTCCTTGGCGAACCACTGCTTGATCTTGGCGCGGGCGCGCGGGGAGGCGGCGAACGCGAGCCAGTCGCGGGTCGGCCCGGCGCCCTCGGCCTTGGACGTGAAGATCTCGACCTGGTCGCCGTTCTCGAGTTTGCGCTCCAGCGCGACGAGCCGGCCGTTGACCCGCGCGCCGATGCAGCGGTGCCCGACCTCGGTGTGCACGGCGTAGGCGAAGTCGACCGGCGTGGAGCCCGTTGGCAGCGTCTGCACCTCGCCCTTGGGGGTGAAGACGAAGATCTCGCGGGCGTTGAGGTCGTACCGCAGCGAGTCGAGGAACTCGCCGGGGTCGGCGGCCTCCCGCTGCCAGTCGAGGAGCTGGCGCATCCAGCGCATCTCGTCGACCTCGGCGTTCTGGCCGGCGTGCGTGCCCTTGGTCTCCTTGTAGCGCCAGTGCGCGGCGATGCCGTACTCGGCGGTGCCGTGCATCTCGTGCGTGCGAATCTGGACCTCGAGGGGCTTGCCGTCCGGCCCGATCACCGTGGTGTGCAGGGACTGGTAGACGTCGAACCGCGGCTGGGCGATGTAGTCCTTGAACCGGCCGGGCATCGGCTGCCAGAGTGCGTGCACGACACCCATCGCGGCATAGCAGTCCCGCACGTCGTCGACGAGGATCCGCACGCCGACCAGGTCGTGGATGTCGTCGAAGTCGCGGCCGCGGACGATCATCTTCTGGTTGATCGAGTAGTAGTGCTTGGGCCGGCCCTCGACCTTGGCGGTGATGCGCGACTGCTCGAGGTGGGCGGTCAGCTCACCGGTGACCTTCTGCAGGTAGGTGTCGCGTGAGGGGGCGCGGGTGGCGACGAGGCGGACGATCTCGTCGTACTTCTTGGGTTGCAGGATGGCGAACGCGAGGTCCTCCAGCTCCCACTTGACCGTGGCCATGCCCAGCCGGTGGGCCAGCGGGGCGAGCACCTCCAGGGTCTCGCGGGCCTTCTTGGCCTGCTTCTCCGGCGGCAGGAAGCGCATGGTGCGCATGTTGTGCAGCCGGTCGGCCAGCTTGATGACCAGGACGCGCGGGTCCCGCGCCATGGCGATGACCATCTTGCGGATGGTCTCGGCCTCCGCGGCGCTGCCGAGCTGCACCTTGTCGAGCTTCGTGACGCCGTCGACCAGGCGCGAGACCTCCTCGCCGAAGTCCTCCTGCAGGTCCTTGAGCGCGTAGTCGGTGTCCTCGACGGTGTCGTGCAGGAGCGCGGCGACCAGCGTGATGGTGTCCATGCCCAGCTCACCGAGGATGGTGGCGACGGCGAGCGGGTGGGTGATGTACGGGTCGCCGGACTTGCGCCGCTGGTCGCGGTGGGCCTCCTCGGCCACGTCGTAGGCGTGTTGCAGCAGGGCGAGGTCGGCCTTGGGGTGCAGCTCGCGGTGGACCGCGGCCAGAGGTTCGAGCACCTGTTTGACCGGGGCGGACCGCTGGGCGGTGATTCGCCTGGCGAGACGAGCACGCACGCGTCGGGTGGCTGAGGGCGCACGCACGGCAGGTGGTGGCGCGGCGTCAGCCGCCGCTCCGGTCTCAACGTTCTGGCTCAAAGGCACTCCTTTGAGACTGAGAATAACCGCGTTCGGTGAGAAGATCCGATGATGGGTTGATGTTACCCTGTAGTTGAAACTTCAACTGCGGGAGTCGGACATGTCGATGCCGGTGCTCTACCTCAGCCACGGCGCCCCGCCGCTCGCCGACGACGCCCTGTGGACGCGCCAGTTGGCCGACTGGGCGGGGACGATCCCCAGGCCAGCCGCGGTCCTGATGGTGTCCGCCCACTGGGAGAACGCACCCCTGACCGTCAGCGCGACGACCACGGTGCCGCTGGTCTACGACTTCTGGGGCTTCGACCAGCGCTACTACGATGTGACATATCCGGCACCGGGCGCACCGGAGCTGGCGTCCTCGGTGCGGGCGTTGCTGGGCACGGTGCACGACGACCCGGCACGGGGGCTGGACCACGGGGCGTACGTGCCGCTGAAGGAGATGTACCCGGAGGCGGACGTGCCGGTCCTGCAGATGTCGATGCCGTCGTTGGACCCGGACGAGCTGTTCTCGGTCGGGCAGCGGCTGGCACCACTGCGCGACGAGGGTGTGCTGATCGTGGGCAGCGGCTTCTTCACCCACAACCTGCGCGGCATGGTCATGGCCGACCCGAACTCGGCCGCGCCGTCATGGTCGTCGGAGTTCGACCACTGGGGCGCGGAGGCGTTGGCGGCACGGGACTTCGACGCGCTGCTGGACTTCGAGCACAAGTCCCCGGCGGCCCGCATGGCCCACCCGCGCACGGAGCACTTCGCGCCGCTGTTCGTGTCCATGGGCGCCAGCCTCGGCGGCACGGACACCCCGACCTCGGTGATCGACGGCTACTGGTACGGCCTGGCGAAACGCTCGGTCCAGTTCGACTGACGGGTCGATGACGGGGGCCTCGGCGAAGCCGGCCCCGTCGAAGCTCGGTCGTGTCGACCAGGGCCGCAGCAATGCCACGGCCAGCGCCGAGCCCAGCACGACCGGCACCAGGATCAACGCCGCGATCCACCAACCACTACCGGCCGCGGCGTGCCCGCCAGCCGTGTCGCACTCGGCTCGTCGTGCCCCCACGCGCACTCAGATCGTGAGCAGCGCCTCGATCTTGCGGCCTGCCAGCCGGTCGCGGCCGCCCAGGGCCGCCAGCTCCAGCACCACCGTCACGACCGACACGACCACGCCGGCCCGTTCGAGCAGCTGGCAGGTCGCGTCCGCCGTGCCACCCGTCGCCAGGACGTCGTCCACGACCGCCACCTGGGCGCCGGCCGACAGCACGCCGCCCGGCAGCTCCAGCGTCGCGGTGCCGTACTCCAGCTCGTAGTCGACCCGGTCCGCCACCAGCGGCAGCTTCCCCGGCTTGCGCACCGGCACCAGACCCCGGCCGGTCACCATCGCCAGCGCGCCGCCCAGCAGGAAGCCCCGCGCCTCGATCGCCACGATCGTGTCCACGTCCGCCGGCAGCCGGGCGGCCATCGCGTCGATGACCGCCCGCAACGCCGGTTCGGACGCGAACAGCGGGTTCAGGTCCCGGAACAGCACCCCGGGCGAGGGGAAGTCCGGGACCGTCCGAACCAGCGCCAGCGCGCCCGCCAGCTCGGTCATGCCGTCACCTCGGCCGCCGCACGCCGCGTTCGGTGGCGCCGGAGCACCGAGGGGTTCGCTTCGCTCACCGGCGGCGCTTGCCGGACGGACGGCCCGGGTGCTTGCCCGCCGGCCGTCCTCGGCGTTGCGCCTCCGCCGTCTTCGGGTTGCGCGTGGGAACACTGCTGGCCGCGGCCATCGCGCGTTCCTGCCGCAACTCGGCGTCCAGCGCCTCGTCGTCGCCGGCCGGCAGGTCGTCCAGGACGTCCGCGGACGGCGACACCTCGCGCTCGGCGGCCTTGCGCGCCAGGCTCTCCCGCCGGGCACGCACGCGTGCCGCCTGCTGCTGGAACTTCGGTTCCCGCATCTTCAGGTCCACGAGCACCGGCGTGGCCAGCGCGATCGACGACAGCGCGCCGGCGATGATGCCGGTCAGCTGCACCAGCGCCAGGTCCTGCAAGGTGCCGACACCGAGCAGGCCGACGCCGACGACCAGCAGGCCGAGCACCGGCAGCACCGCGATCAGCGACGTGTTGATCGACCGCATCAGCGTCTGGTTCAGCGCGAGGTTCGCCGCCTCCCCGTACGTCCGGCGGGTCAGGCCGAGCAGGCCGCGGGTGTTCTCCTTGATCTTGTCGAACACCACCACCGTGTCGTAAAGCGAGAAGCCGAGGATCGTCAGCAGACCGATCACGGTCGCCGGCGTGACCTCGAAGCCGACGATCGAGTAGACGCCCGCCGTCACCACGATGTCGTGGACGAGGGCGGCGAGCGCCGCGACCGCCATCCACTTCTCGAAGTACATCGCCAGGAAGATCGTCACCAGCACCAGGAACACGCCGAGCGCGATCAGCGCCTGCTGGGAGATCTCCCCACCCCACGACGCGCTCACCGCGCTGTCGCTGATGGCCCGCTCGCTGGGCTGGCCGCTGGAGTTCAGCGGCTGCAACTCCGTGAACAGCGCGTCCTTCAGCTTGGTGACCTGGTCGGTGTTCAGCGTCTCCGACCGGATCTGGATCGTCGACGCGTCGCCGGTGCCCACCGTCTGCGTCGCCGCGTCCTCGAAGCCGAGGGTGTCCTTGAAGACGTCCTGGACCTGGGTGACCGAGATGGTTCCGTTCGCGCCCTGCGCGGGCATGGAGATCCGGGTGCCGCCGGTGAAGTCGATGCCGAGGTTGAAGCCCCGGAACACGATCGACGCGACGCAGACGAGGACCAGGGCCGCGAAGAAGATGTACCACCGCTTGCGCTTGCCGACCACGTCGACCGCGCCGGTACCCACGTACAACCGGTGGAAGAAGCCGTCCTTCTTGACGTTCACGTCAGTAGCCACGTCACGCCTCCTTCACAGCGGTGCGGGCCGCGGCGGCCGACCGCCGCTCGCCGGCCAGGCGCTGCACCGCGCCCAGCCCCGACATACCCGGCCTCGACAGGAACTTCGACCGCGAGGCGAGTGCCACCAGCGGGTGCGTCACGAAGAACACCACGACCAGGTCGAGCACGGTCGACATGCCCAGGGTGAACGCGAAGCCGCGCACCTGGCCGACCGCCAGCACGTACAGCACGCCGGCCGCGAGGAACATGACCGCGTCCGCGGACAGGATCGTCCTCCTGGCCCGGATCCACGCCCTCGGCACGGCCGACCGGAACGTCCTTCCCTCGCGTATCTCGTCTTTCAGTCGTTCGAAGAACACCACGAACGAGTCCGCGGTGATACCGATGGAGACGATGAACCCGGCGACGCCCGCGAGGTCGAGGGTGAACCCGATCCACCGGCCGAGCAGCACCAGCACCGCGAACACGATCACGCCGGAGCACAGCAGCGACAGCATGGTCAGGAAGCCGAGCATCCGGTAGTAGAACAGGCAGTAGACGAACACGAGCGCCAGGCCGAGCGCGCCCGCGATCAGGCCGGCCTGCAGCGACGCGAGCCCCAGCGTCGCCGACACCGTCTCCGCCTCGGACGAGTCGAACGACAGCGGCAGCGAGCCGTACTTCAGCACCTCCGCGAGGTCCTTGGCCTCGTCGGAGGAGAACCCGCCCGCGCCGCCGGTGATCTGGGTCTGGCCGGTGATGGCGCCCTGGATCTCCGGCGCCGACACGATCTGGGTGTCGAGCACGAACGCGGCCATCTGACCGACGTGGGCCGAGGTGTAGTCGGCCCAGGTCTTGTTGCCGGCGCTGTTGAAGTCGAGGGTCACGACGTAGCCGACGCCCTGGGGGTCCGGGGCGGAGCCGGCGTCGGAGATGTCGGTGCCGTCGAGGAATGTCGGGCCGAGGACGTACTTGGCCGTGGCCTTCTGGTCGCAGGCCACCAGCGGCTTGTTGCGGTCGTCGTTGCCGATCAGCGGGTCCGGCTTCGAGCAGTCGAGCGCGGCCATCGCGGCCTGCTGAGCCTGCTGGGCGGCCTGCTGCGCGTTCTGGTCGGCGGAGGCGGCCTCGTTCGGCACGAGGTAGTCGTTCTGCCGGCACGCGCGGCCGAGCTGGATCAGGTTCGCCGTGGTGATCTTGCTTTCCCGGTTCGCCTTGACGTCCTTGGTGTAGGTGTCGACGTCGGTGCTGTACTGCTGGCACGCGGCCAGCGGGTTGGCGAGGACCTGCGGGTCCAGCTTGTCCGGGTCGGCGGACGAGGACGGCGCGCCGGTGGTCGTCGTGGCGGGCGGGGTCGACGGGTCCGTGCTGGCAGGCTGCCCGGCGAGCGCTGGGGCGGGCCGGCCCTGCGGCGTGTTCGAGGCGCTGGAGCCGACGGACGGCGCGTCGCTCGACGGCGGCGCCGAGGAACCGGTCGACGGCGGTGCGGACGGCTCGGTCGACTGCTGCGGCGACGGCTGGGCGGCGGCGGGTTGGCCGACCACCGCGCGGAACCGGAGCTGTGCGGTCTGGCCGAGGCTCTTCGCCTGGTCGCCCTCCTCGCCCGGCACCGTGATGATGATGTTCGTGCCGTCCAGCACGACCTCGGTGCCGGCGACGCCGATGCCGTTGACCCGGGTCTCGATGATCTGCCGCGCCTGGTTGAGCGCCTCCTTGGTCGGCGCCTCCCCGTTGAGCGTTCGCGCGGTCAGCGTGACACGCGTGCCGCCCTGGAGGTCGATGCCGAGCTTCGGCGAGGGTCTGTGATTACCCGTCCCGAACAGCAGGCCATAGAGCAGAACCACGATGAACAGGAAGAACGCCAGATAGCGCCCTGGGCGGATCTGCCCGGCGGATGAGGCCACGGTCGGTCGATCTCCTTGAACCTACAGGGGTTGGCGCGCGTGTCTTGGTCACGAGACTGCGCCCGCACCCGTTGCACGTGTGGGTGAGGGCGCAGCGTACCCGCAGCGACGTGAGGGCCGTGTCACACGGTCACGTCACGCTCACGCGATGAGCTACTTCTTCTTGCCGGACTCGAGCTCGGCGTCTTCCTTGATGACCGGCGGCTCGTTGGTCTCGACGTCGATCGTCTCCGGAGTCTCCGGGACCTCGAGGTCGTCGGCGTCGAGGTCCTCGTCGTGCTCCTCGACCGGGCCGACCTTCTCGCGCACGGCGGCACGCAGCCACTCGGTCTCGACACCGGGGGCGATCTCGAGGGTCACGGTCGTGCCGTCGTCCGCGTCGGTGATCGTGCCGTAGAGCCCGGAGGTGGTCATCACGCGGTCGCCGACCTCGAGCGAGTTCTGGAGCGTCGCTTGCTGCTCCTGCGCCCTGCGCTGGCGCCGGGTCATGAAGTACATCATGACGCCCAGCAGCCCGAACAGCAGGAGCATGGGGAGGAGTTGTTGCATGTCGTTCCGTCCGTGAGTTGCCTATTCCGCGGTGTGCGCGGTGTCACCGTTCGTGTCGCTGTCGAACAGGGTAGGCGGCACCGGACCCGGAGCGTTAACCGGGGGCATAAGCCCCAAATGGGACCATGCCGCCGCGGTGGCCACCCGGCCCCGAGGCGTCCTGGCAAGCATTCCGGCCCGCACCAGGTACGGCTCGCACACCTCCTCCACGGTACTTGCTTCCTCGCCGACGGCCACGGCCAATGTCGAGACGCCGACCGGACCGCCGCCGAAGGAGCGCACGAGCACGCCGAGCACGGCCCGGTCCAACCGGTCCAGCCCCAGCTCGTCGACGTCGTAGACCTCGAGCGCGGCACGGGCGATGTCCCTGGTCACGATGCCGTCGGCACGAACCTCGGCGAAGTCGCGGACGCGCCGGAGCAGCCGGTTGGCGATGCGGGGCGTGCCCCGCGAGCGCCCGGCGATCTCCTCGGCGCCGTCGGCACGGAGGTCGACGCGGAGGATGGTCGCCGACCGGCGCACGACCCGGTCCAGCTCCTCGGCCGAGTAGAACTCCATGTGCGCGGTGAAGCCGAACCGGTCGCGCAGCGGCCCGGTCAGCGAGCCCGACCTGGTGGTGGCGCCGACCAGCGTGAACGGCGCGATCTCCAGGGGGATGCTCGTGGCCCCGGGGCCCTTGCCGACGACGACGTCGACGCGGAAGTCCTCCATCGCGAGGTAGAGCATCTCCTCGGCGGGGCGGGCGATGCGGTGGATCTCGTCGATGAACAAAACGTCGCCCTCGACGAGGTTCGACAGCATGGCCGCGAGGTCCCCGGCGCGCTCGAGCGCGGGCCCGGAGGTGATGCGCAGCGAGCTGCCCAGCTCGGCGGCGATGATCATGGCGAGGCTGGTCTTGCCGAGGCCGGGCGGGCCGGACAGCAGCACGTGGTCCGGCGGCACGCCCCGCTGGAGTGCGCCGTGGAGGACCAGCTCGAGCTGTTCGCGGACACGGTTCTGCCCGACGAACTCGGTGAGCCGCCGCGGGCGCAGCGTCGCCTCGTCGTCGTTGGGCAGCGCCTCCGGGGTGGCGAGCGAGTCCTCTTCCGTCACGGCTTCATCGTGCATGACCGGCTATCGCTTTTTGCCGAGGGTGGCGAGCGCCTTGCGCAGGACGGTCGGGGTGTCGGACGTGCCGTTCTCGGCGAGCACCCCGTCCACGGCCTGTTCCGCCTGCTTGGCCGCGAAGCCGAGGCCGGTCAGCGCCTCGACCACGCTCCCCCGCACGTGACCGTGGCCGGTGGCGACCGACTCGGCGGTGACGGCGGCAAGCGCGCCGACCTTGTCCCGCAGCTCGATGATCAGCCGTTCCGCGCCCTTGCGGCCGATGCCGGGGACCTGGGTGAGCACGGCAATGCTGCCCTCCGCGAGCGCCGCACGGAGCTGGGCGGGGTCGAGCACGGCAAGGGTCGCCATGGCGATGCGCGGGCCGATGCCCGAGACCGTCTGGAGCAGGCCGAACAGCTCGCGTGCCTCGGTGTCGGCGAACCCGAACAGGGTCAGCGAGTCCTCGCGGACGACCAGCGTCGTCTCGAGGACGGCCTCGGTGCCGGTGCGCAGCGTCGCGAGCGTCGCCGGCGTCGCGGTGATCAGCAGGCCGACCCCACCGACCTCGATGACGACACGGTCCAGCCCGACCGAGAGCACCGTGCCACGTACACGCGAGATCATGTGCGGTCCGCCTCCGGGAAACTGAGGTTCTTGGTTACGAAGGACTGTTCCGTCCGGTCTTGCGCTCGCGACCCTGTCTGGCCGCGTACTCGCGGCCCTGACCGGCCGTGCGCTCGCGACCCTGTCCGGTCGGATGCTCGCGGCCCTGACCGGCCGAGTGCTCGCGGCGCCGTCCGGACGCGTGTCCGGTCGGGTGCTCGCAGCTCTGTCCGGCCGTGCGCTCGCGGCTGGTTCCCGTGCGGCGCGGTCGGGAGCAGCGAGGCTGACACCAGGGGGGTCATGTCGTCGTCCTTCTCTTCGCCGCCTCCGCGAGCCGTGCCTTGTGGACGCGGGCCAACTCGGCGGCCCTGGCCTCGGCCTCGGCGAGCCGGTTGCGCATGGGCGCACGCCAGACGTGACAGATCGCGATGGCGAGGGCGTCGGCCGCGTCGGCGGGCTTCGGCTTCTCGGTGAGCCCGAGCAGCTTGGTGACCATACCGGTGACCTGTGCCTTGTCCGCGCGGCCCGACCCGGTGACCGCGGCCTTCACCTCGGACGGGGTGTGAAAGGCGACCGTGAGCCCCCGCCGGGCGGCCGAGAGGGCGACGACACCACCGGCCTGCGCGGTCCCCATGGCGGTACGGACGTTGTACTGACTGAACACCCGCTCGACCGCCACGACGTCCGGCTCGTGCCGGTCGAGCCACTCCTCGACGGCGTCGGACACGGCAAGCAGCCGGATGGCCAGGTCCGCGTCGACCGGAGTACGGACCACGCCGATCTCGACACACGTCAGCTTCCGTCCCACCGCCCCGTCCACAACGGCGATCCCACACCTGGTCAGGCCGGGGTCGACGCCCAGCACCCGCATGCTTTGCCTCCCGAGAACATCCGTTCGAACTCTAGGGGCTGACACCCCCCTCCCGAAGCACCGACACCCCGCGAGTCCCGCGCTCGCACACCCGAGTCCCGCGCTCACGCATACCGAGTCCCGCGTCCGCACATACCGAGTTGCGGTTTCGTGCAGGTCCTGGCCGAGACCTGCACGGAACTGCAACTCAGGGGTGTTTGAACGCGGGACTCGGTGTGTTTGAACGCGGGACTCGCGGTGTTTGAACGCGGGACTCGCGGTGGGTGGGTTGGGGGCTTCGCTTGACATGCGTGTTAGAACTTCAGCAACGGAAAATGTAAGCGCTTCCAATGACGGAAGGCCGGTGGCATGTCGGGTCGGGAACGGCGTCCGGTCACCATCTACGAGGTGGCCGAACGGGCCGGGGTGTCCATCGCCACCGTGTCCCGGGCGCTGCGGGACTCCGAGCTGGTCGCGGCGCCCACGCGCCGTCACGTGCGGAAGGTCGCCGAGGAGCTGCGGTTCCGTCCCAGCCGTGCCGGCCGGGCACTCGCCGAGGGCCAGAACGCGGCCAACGGCATCGTCTTCCCCGACCTGTCCGGGCCCTACTACGCCGAGGTCGTGCTCGGGTACGAGGAGGTCGTCGCCGAGCTGGGCCGCAGCGTGCTGATCCTCGCCACGAACGGGCGCCGCAACGCCGCGGACGCCGTGCTGGAGCTGGCCGGACGGGTCGACGGCATGGTGATCATGGGCCGGACCGTGCCCGACAGCGTCGTGGTGCGGATCGCCGACACCGGCCTGCC
>Ga0164298_10000122_pt1 | contig 30810 bp, 31 predicted proteins | sample Whisoiple_216_MG_FD_109713 | JGI IMG/M metagenome (GOLD analysis project Ga0164298, IMG submission 109713) | Unamended control soil microbial communities from upstate New York, USA - Whitman soil sample_216_MG | ecosystem: Environmental > Terrestrial > Soil > Agricultural land ...
CCGCTCACGCCGCATGGTGCGCCGGTTCCACGCGGACCGGCCGGTGCCCGCCGAGGTCAGGGACCGGATCCTGCACAACGCGACGCGTGGCCCGTCCGCAGGCTTCTCGCAGGGACAGGCGTTCCTGGTGCTGGAGGGCGAGGACTTGGACAGGTTCTGGGCGTTGCAGCCCAAGGAGAACGGCGTGTCGACCGCGCCGATGGTCATCGTCCCGTTCGCCGCCAAGCACGTCTACCTGGACCGCTACGCCCTGCCGGACAAGGGCTGGACCGACCGTGACGAGACCAGGTGGCCCGTGCCGTTCTGGTACATCGACACCGGCATGGCGACGCTGCTCATCCTGCAGACGGTGGTCGACCTGGGCCTCGGCGCGCTGTACTTCGGTCTCCGGCCGGAGGACGTCGAGCCGTTCCGCGAGCTGTACGGCGTCCCGGCCGAGTACGAACCCATCGGCGCGGTCGCCATCGGCTACTCCGACGAGCCGGAGCAGTCCGGTTCGCCACGCACCCGAAAGCGCCTGGCGCTGGACGAGATCGTGCATCACGGCAGGTGGTGACCGGTCCGGCCGCCCGGCTCGATGCCCAGCGTGGCGGACGAGACCGTGCGTTGCGGCCGGCAGTGCTCCTAGGGTGTAGACATGGTCGACATCCAGGTGCTCGGCGGTGCCGTCGAGCGAAGCGCGGAGATACTCACCCCGGAGGCGCTGGAGTTCCTCGCCAGTCTGCACGAGCGGTTCGCGGGCCGGCGTGACGAGCTCCTGGCGGCCCGCGCGGGACGGCGGGAGGAGGCCTCCCGCACCGGCAGGCTGGACTTCCTGCCGGAGACCCGCGAGGTCCGGGAGTCCGACTGGCGGGTCGCGGAGGCGCCGCCGGACCTGCGGGACCGCCGGGTCGAGATCACCGGGCCCACCGAGCGCAAGATGGCGATCAACGCGCTCAACTCCGGCGCCAGGATCTGGCTCGCCGACCTGGAGGACGCCAACACCCCGCACTGGGAGAACGTCGTCGGCGGCCAGGTCAACCTCGTCGACGCCGTCCGCGGCACCATCGCGTTCACCTCGCCGGAGGGCAAGGAGTACGCGCTCAAGGAGGACGTCCGGCACGCCGTGATCGTCATGCGCCCCCGCGGCTGGCACCTCGACGAGCGGCACCTCCAGGTGAACGGCCGGTCGGCCGTCGGCGCGCTCGTCGACTTCGGCCTGTACTTCTTCCACAACGCGCGGGCCCTGCTCGACAAGGGCAGCGGCCCGTACTTCTACCTGCCGAAGATGGAGAGCCACCTCGAGGCCCGCCTCTGGAACGACGTGTTCACCCACGCCGAGGAGACACTGGGGATCCCCCACGGCACCATCCGCGCGACGGTGCTCATCGAGACCATCCCGGCCGCGTTCGAGATGGACGAGATCCTCTACGAGCTGCGTGACCACGCCTCCGGCCTCAACGCGGGCCGCTGGGACTACCTGTTCAGCATCATCAAGTACTTCCGCGACGCCGGCGCCGACTTCGTGCTGCCCGACCGCAACGACGTCACCATGACCGCGCCGTTCATGCGTGCCTACACCGAGCTGCTCGTCCGCACCTGCCACCGGCGCGGCGCGTTCGCGATGGGCGGCATGGCCGCGTTCATCCCCAACCGCCGCGACCCCGAGGTGACCGAGAAGGCGCTCGCCAAGGTCCACGACGACAAGCGGCGCGAGGCCACCGACGGGTTCGACGGCTCCTGGGTCGCGCACCCGGACCTCGTGGGCATCTGCGCCGAGGAGTTCGGCGCCGTCCTGGGCGAGAACCCCAACCAGCTCGGCAAGCTCCGCGAGGACGTGCACGTCACGGCCGACGACCTGCTCAACGTGAAGGCGACGCCCGGCCAGGCCACCGCCGCCGGCCTGCGTGCGGCCGTCGACGTCGGCGTCCGCTACCTCGCGTCCTGGCTGGGCGGCAACGGCGCGGCCGCCATCCACAACCTCATGGAGGACGCGGCGACCGCCGAGATCTCCCGCTCGCAGGTGTGGCAGTGGGTGCGCAACGAGGTCAAGCTCGACACCGGCGCGACCGTCACCGCAGACCTCGTGCGCGAGAACCTCGCCGACGTGCGTGCCGAGCTGGCCGACCTGCCGCACCTCGACACCGCGTGCGAGCTGTTCGAGCAGGTCGCCCTGGCCGACGAGTACCCGGACTTCCTGACGCTGCCTGCCTACGAGCGGATCTGAGGTTGCGGACCTCCCTGGACGCGGCGGCACTCACCGGGATCGCCGGCCGGCTGTCCGAAGTGGACGCGCACCGCGCGGCCCGGTACCCGGGCGACTCGGGTGGTCGCCAGCCGGTGCACACCTGTTACGTGCCGGCCGACGTGGTCACCGACGACCTGCCGGTCCAGTGGGGCGCCGCCGCGCTCGCCACGCTGGAGGAGCACGGGCCCGGCCCGCTCGCGTTCGCGGAGGTCCTCGGCCTGCCGCCGGCGTTGGCGGAGCCGGTGCACGAGAAGCTGGTCGCGAAGCTCGCCACGGAACCGGTGGAGGACCTGCGGATCGACTTCGAGGACGGCTACGGGTTCCAGCCGGACACCGTCGAGGACGAGGACGCCGTGCACTGCGCCGGGCTGGCCGGCGCCCTCGACGTGCCGTGGGTGGGCATCCGGTTCAAGTCGTTCGAGCACTTCGAGCGGGGGATCCGCACGCTCGACCTGTTCCTGACCCACCTCACGGTCGTGCCCGACGGGCTGACGCTGACGTTCCCGAAGGTCACCGACGTCGAGCAGGTCACGGTGCTGTGCGAGCTGCTCGGGCTGCTGGAGGACCGGCTCGGCCTGCCTCCGGGACGGCTGCGGTTCGAGATCCAGATCGAGACCACGCAGTCCGTCGTGGACTCGACGGGCCGGTTCGCGATCCCGCGGTTCATCGAGGCGGGTCAGGGCCGGGTCAGCGCGTTGCACTTCGGCACCTACGACTACACGGCCGCGTGCGGGCTCGCCGCGGGCGAGCAGCACCTCGCGCACGCGGCGTGCGACTTCGCCCGGCACGTCATGCAGGTCAGCGCGGCCGGTACCGGGGTCCGGCTGTCCGACGGCTCGACGAACATCCTGCCGATCGGGGACCGCGACACCGTGCACGAGGCGTGGCGCGAGCACTTCCGGCTGACGCTGCGCTCGCTCAAGCACGGCTTCTACCAGGGCTGGGACCTGCATCCGGCGCAGCTCGTCACCCGCTACGCCGCCAACTACGCGTTCTACCTGGGCAACGCCGAGACAGACGCCCAACGCCTGCGTGCGTACGTGGCGAAGGCCGACGCCGGCGTCCTCGACGAACCCGCGACGGCGCAAGCGCTTGCCATGTCCATGCGGCGCGCGGTGGACTGCGGCGCGCTGAGCGCCGCCGACGTGACCCGCCTGTGCGGCCTGTCCACGGCGGAGCTGGACGCGCTGGTCCGCAGGGAGGCACTGTGAGCGTGGCGTTCCGACGGCACGGAGCGGGCGAGGGGGCGTCCTGATGGATCTCATCATCCGTGCCGCCCGGATCATCACGCCGGAGGGCGAACGCGCCGGCGCGGTGGGGGTCAGCGACGGCGTGATCGTCGCGGTCGAGCCGGAGCTGGACGGGCCGGTGTTCGTCGACCTCGCCGACGACGAGGTGCTGCTGCCCGGGCTGGTGGACACGCACGTGCACGTCAACGACCCGGGCCGCAGCGAGTGGGAGGGCTTCGCGACCGCCACCCGCGCCGCGGCGGCAGGCGGCGTCACCATGATCGTGGACATGCCGCTGAACAGCGTGCCGCCGACCATCGACGTGCCGGCGCTCGACATCAAGCGCGCCACGGCCTTCGGCCGCACCTACGTGGACGTGGGCTTCTGGGGCGGTGCGGTGCCGGGCAACCGGACCGAGCTGGCGGCACTGCACGCGGCGGGCGTGTTCGGCTTCAAGTGCTTCCTGCTGGACTCGGGTGTCGCCGAGTTCGGCCACCTGTCGCCGGCCGAGCTGGCGACGGCGCTGGCGACGCTCCGCGACCTCGACGCGCTGATGATCGTGCACGCCGAGGACCCCGGCCTGATCGAGGACGCCCCGGACCCGCACGGCCGCGCGTACGGGGACTTCCTGGCGTCCCGGCCGAAGGACGCCGAGGACCGCGCGATCGCGACGGTGATCGAGCTGGCCCGGCGGCACGACGCCCGCCTGCACGTGGTGCACCTGTCGTCCGCGGACGCGCTGCCGATGATCGCGGCCGCCCGCCGCGACGGCGTGGCGATCACGGTCGAGACGTGCCCGCACTACCTGACGCTGGCCGCGGAGGAGGTGCCGGACGGGGCGACGCAGTTCAAGTGCTGCCCACCGATCCGCGAGGCCGCGAACCAGGCGCTGCTGTGGGAGGGGCTGCGTGCGGGGCTGATCGACTGCGTCGTGAGCGACCACTCGCCGTGCACCCCCGATCTGAAACGCTTCGACACCGGCGACTTCGGGCAGGCCTGGGGCGGCATCGCCGGCCTGCAGCTGGGGCTGCCGGCGATGTGGACGGCCGCGCGGAAGCGCGGTGTGCCGCTGACCGACGTGGTGCGCTGGATGTCCGCGGCCCCGGCGGACGTGGTCGGCCTGACCGGCAAGGGCGCGATCGAACCGGGCCGGGACGCGGACTTCGCCGTGTTCGCGCCGGCCGAGGAGTTCACCGTGGACGCCGCGAAACTGTTCCACCGCAACGCCGTCTCCGCGTACCACGGCCGCAGGCTGACCGGGGTGGTGCGGCGGACGTGGCTTCGCGGTCGCGAGGTGACCGGCGAGGCCCCGCACGGAAAGCTGCTGGTGCGGTGATGGAGTTCACCGGGTTGCCCGATCTGGCGTCGCGCCGCGTCGGCGGCAGCGTGCTGTGGGCGAACGACGAGCTGTTCGCGGAGAAGGAGAACCTGGTCCGGGCGACAGAGCCGGTGTTCCAGCCCGCGACGTTCGGCCACAAGGGCCAGATCTACGACGGCTGGGAGACACGGCGCCGCCGCGAGCCGGGTGTGGACGCGGCGGTCATCAGGCTCGGACTGCCCGGCGTCGTGCGCGGGGTCGTCGTGGACACGGCGTACTTCACCGGCAACTACCCGCCGTTCTGCTGGGTCGAGGCGGCGGCGGTGGAGGGTTACCCGTCGCCGGCGGAGCTTTCCGAGGCGGACTGGCGGACCGTGGTGCCGAGGTCGCCGCTGCTGGGCAACACGAAGAACCCGTTCGAGGTGGCGGATCCCCAGCGGTACACCCATGTCCGGCTGACCATCGACCCGGACGGCGGGGTGGCCAGGCTGCGGGTGCACGGCACCCCGGTGGCCGACCCACGTCTCGTGGACCTGGACTCGCTGGACCTGGCCGCGCTGGAGAACGGCGCCACGATCGACGGCTGCAGCAACATGTTCTACTCGTCGCCGGCGAACCTGATCTCCCCCGGCTTCGCCGCGGTGATGGGGGAGGGCTGGGAGACGGCCCGGCGGCGCGACGACGGCAACGACTGGGTGTCGGTACGGCTGGCCGGTGAGGGCGTGGTGCGCCTGGCGGAGCTGGACACGAGCCACTTCAAGGGAAACGCGCCGGGCTGGGCGTCACTGAGTGGTCTGACCGGCGACGAGTGGGTGGAGCTGCTGCCGAGGACCCGACTGCAACCGGACACCCGCCACCGCTTCCCGGTCCCCGGCGACCTACCGGTCACGCACGTGCGCATGGACGTCTACCCGGACGGCGGCATGGCCCGCCTGCGCCTGCACGGCACGCTGACCTCGACGGGCCGCCGCGATGTGGTCCTGCGCTGGTTCAACCGCCTGCCTGATGCCCAGGCTGTCGCGGTCCTGTCCGGCCTACCTCCGTCGGAGGCGTCGGCGTTGGTGGCGGCACGCCCGGCCACGGAGGTACCGCCGCTGTAGGCACCGACCGAACTGCCGACGACTTCCGCTCAGCGCGTTCACAAAGGACCGTCGAACCACGGCCGTGACCGGCGGAGAACCGAGCCCACGACAACCGTCGACCAGGCCGTGACCGATGAAGAGCCGAGCCCCGACAACCGTCGATCCCCGGGCCTGGCCACGAACGACCGTGACCTGCGAAAACAAAATTTTCCGAAGCTAGCCCCGAAATGGAGAGTAGGCAGCCCCCACCCGATCCCGGGGGCATCCCGCCGTGCCAGTCTACCGGGCAGCACCGACGGAAACACGCCAGAACCTGCGCCGATGGACCGTTCGTACGAGGATCACTCGAAGGGGGACAGCGTGGAACGGCGAACAGCGCGGAAGGGAACGGGTTTGAGCACAGGCGGGATGGGTATCAGGGGGATCGTGCGGAGCTCGTTCCGGCGTTGGCCGGTCAGCCGGTTGGATGCCGAACTCGTTCGACTCAGCGGCAAGTTGAAACCATCGCCGGCGGATGCCGGTTTCCGGCATCTCGGTCGCGCCGCCGACCGCAGCAAGATCTGGTTCGTCATCGCCGCCGGTCTCGCCGCCCGCAAGGGTTCGACCCGGCGCGCCGGACTCCGCGGTGTCGTGGCCATCGGGTTCGCCAGCTTCGCCGCCAGCTTCGTCGGCAAGCGCCTCTTTCCGCGTCGCCGGCCGGCCGCCGAGCTGCTTCCCGTCCCGCGCCGACTCGTCCGGCGCCCCAACTCGTCCTCCTTCCCCTCCGGGCATTCCGCCTCGGCGGCCGCCTTCGTCACCGCCGTCGCCATGGAGAACGGTCGCGCGGGCGCGCTCCTCGCGCCGCTCGCCGCCGCCGTCGGTTACAGCCGCGTCCACACGGGCGTCCACTGGCCCACCGACGTCGTGGCCGGCGCGGCCATCGGGGTCGGCGCCGCCTACGCCACCCGCCACTGGTGGCCCCACCCGAACGACCTGCCCGACGGCGAGCAGCAACGGGCCATCGACCACGAACTCGGTGACGGCGAAGGCCTCGTGATCGTCGTCAACTCCGGCGCAGGCTCGGCCGCGAACGTCCTGGCCGAGATCGAGAAGGCCTGGCCCCGCGCCGACATCATCGAGCTCGACCCCGAGACCGACATCGTCGCCGAGGTCACCAAGCGCATCGACGACGACGTCAAGGCGGTCGGCGCGGTGGGCGGCGACGGCACGGTCGCCACGGTGGCCGGCATCGCCGTCGACCGCGGCCTGCCGTTGGTCGTGGTCCCCGGCGGCACCCTCAACCACTTCGCCCGCGACCTCGGCGTCGACAACCTCGACGAGGCCCAGGCCGCGACCCGCACGGGCAGCGTCATCGTCTGCGACCTCGGCGACGTCAGGATCACCGACCGCAGCGGCGAGACCGAGCACGCCGTCTTCGTCAACACCGCGAGCCTCGGCGGCTACCCGGAGACCGTGCGGTTTCGCGAGAAGTTGCAGACGCGCTGGCCAAAGTGGGCGGCCGCCCTGCTCGCGAGCACTCGCGCGCTCCGCCGCGCCAAGCCGCTCGACATCGTGCTCAACGGCCGCCGCCACAAGGTCTGGATGCTCTTCGTCGGCAACGGCGCCTACGAGCCGAAGGGCTTCGGCCCCGCGCGCCGCCCGACGCTCGCCTCCGGCGTGCTCGACATCCGGTACCTGCGGGCCGACGTCCCGTACTCCCGCGCACGCTTCCTCCTCGCGACCCTCACCGGCACACTGCACGCAAGTCACGTGTACCGGCACCTGGAGTCCCCCGCGGTCGACGTCGTGCTGCTCGACGGCCACCGCCGCATCGCACTCGACGGAGAGGTGGGACCGCTGGGCCACTGGTTCCGGTTCCGCGCGCGGCAGGGCGCCCTGCGGGTCTACGGTTCTTGACCGTACGTTCCGGTAAAAGCTAGGGTCCTGGCGTGGCCAGGACCAAGGAGTTCGATCCGGACAGCGCGCTGCGGGCTGCCATGGACCTGTTCTGGCGCAAGGGTTACGAGGCCACGTCGATGCAGGACCTGGTGGACGGCCTCGGCATCGGCCGGGGCAGCATCTACGCCACCTTCGGTAGCAAGCACGAGCTGTACCTGCGTGCGCTGGACCGGTACGCGGAGCAGTCCGACGTCCGCGCGCTCGACCGGCTGTCCCGGTCCGGCCCGGCGCTGCCGGTGGTGCGCGAGTTCGTCCGCGCCTTCCTCGCCGACGCGCTGACCGAGGCCGTGGTTGCCTGGTCACGAACACGGCGGTCGAGTGCCCGCGGGACCGGCCGCTCGCCCGCCTCGTCGAGGTCAGCTGGGACGGCCTGGAGACCGCCTTCGCGAGCGCGCTCACGCGGGCGCGCAACCAGGGTGAGTTGGCCGAGGACAAGGACCCGCGCGCGATTGCGAGGTTCCTCGTGACGTTCCTGCAGGGCCTGCGGGTCCTGGCCAAGGTTCCCAACGAACGGCGCATGCGCGACGCCGTCGACCAGGCGCTGACGCTGCTGGACTGAGCGGGTTTTCCGCTGCCCCAAATCTGGAACGAACGTTCAAATAAAGGAGCTGCTCATGCGACGTCGAACCGTGTTGAAGAGCGCCGCCGCGGGTGGCGTGCTGGCCGCGACCGGTCTGCCCGCCGTGCCGCGGTCGACGAGTGGGTACGCGACCGTCAACGGCGTCCGGCTGCACTTCGTCACCGCCGGCAGCGGCGACCCGGTGGTGCTGCTCCCGGGTTGGCCCCGCACCTGGTGGGAGTTCCACAAGATCATCCCCAGCCTCGCCGCCACCCACCGGGTGATCGCCGTGGACCTCCGCGGCATGGGCGGCTCCGCCAAGCCGGCAGGCGGCTACGACAAGAGGACCATGGCGGCCGACATCGCGGCGCTCCTCGGGAAACTCGGCCATGACCGGGCGCACGTCGTCGGCTCGGACATCGGCGCGATGGTCGCGTTCAGCCTCGCCGCCAACCACCCGGACCTGGTCCGCACGGTCACCCTGCTCGACGTCGCCCATCCCGAGGAGAGCCTGTACCAGCTGCCACTGGTCCCGCGACCCGGCGAGACCTTCCACCTGTGGTGGTTCGCGTTCAACCAGGTCCGCGGCCTGCCGGAGCGGCTCCTCGCGGGCAAGGCCCGGGACCTGGTCGACCACCTCTGCGACCTGATACTGCTCGACCAGGACGCGGTAACCGAACGGGACCGGGACATCTACGCGGCCGCCTACGACACCCCGGCCGCCATCCGAGCCGGCAACGGCTGGTACCAGGCCTTCAACCAGGACATCGCCGACGACCGCACGTACGCGCCGGTGAGACCACCCCTCCTCGCGCTGGCCAACCCGGCCCAGTACGACTACCTACGCCGGCTCCTGCCCACCAAGGCGGCGGACGCGAACGTGACGCGCCTCGACGGCACCGGCCACTACCTGGTCGAGGAGGTGCCGGACGCGGTGCTGAGTCACCTGGCCGAACACCTGGCGCGAGGGTGAGCGGGCTAACCGCCGAGTGCCGCCTTCAACCGTCGTAACCGATCGTCCGGCCGCTGTCGCGGGCAGCTCACGCACTTCTGCTCGCCCGGCGACTCGTACACCAGGCAGCACGACGATCGCCGCACCACCCGCTGCCCGGCGACCTCGACGAACCGCGGTCGCGGGAACCGCCCGTCCGCGGCCAGTGCCGCCGCCTCGCCCTGGCCGCCACCCGCCCAGAGCACGCGGTTCGCCAGCGAGTCCGACGCGATCGCCCAGAGCGACCGGACCGGCGCCCCGGAAGCCGCGGCGACCGCCCCGGCACACGTCGCGACCAGCTCGCCCACCAGCGCGGACGCTTCCCCGCGCGGCACGGAGTCCGCCGACCGCGCGTCGAGCACCCGCCCGTCCGGATGCACCGACAACGTCATCGACCCCAGGGACGGCGTCGCCACCCGGCCCCCTTCCACGAAGGACGAAGCCGGCGGCCCGAGCAGCACCGAGCTGCCCGAGTACCACCACAGCACCCCCGCCGTCCGCGCGTCCACGCGGAACCGGCGCGCCGCCAGAACGAGTTGCGCGCCAAGCCAACCCGCGTCGGCGATGGCCGTCGCGGGCACTGTCACCAGCCCGCCGAGCGGAGCCTGCGGAGTGAGCATCGTTCCCGTGTGTTTCGCGTGCGGCTATGAACGCCGAGAGTAGCGGCTACGCGACCGAAACACCGATGTAACAAAATTCGGACGACAGTTCACGTGGGAGAAACCGGCGACGTCATCCCGCGAAACAGGACTTATCGATGCTCCCGGTGCAAATCTTGTGGTTCGGGAGGACGACTTGTTGGCTAACTCAGGAGATACCGCGTGGGTGCTGGCCAGCGCCGCGTTGGTCATGCTCATGACACCTGGCCTGGCATTCTTCTACGGCGGCATGGTCCGTTCCAAGAGTGTGCTCAACATGCTGATGTTGAACTTCATCGCGCTCGCGGTGATCACCATCCTGTGGATGCTCTTCGGCTTCAGCCTGGCGTTCGGCAACGACGTCGGCGGCGGCCTGCTCGGCAACCTCGACTGGGCCGGGCTGACCAACTCGTTCGGCAAGCTCGCCGGGTTCGGCACGGACGACGCGCCATGGCCGGGTGGTGACGCGCTCCCGGTGCTCGCGTTCGTGATGTTCCAGCTGATGTTCGCGATCATCACGCCCGCCCTGATCTCCGGTGCGATCGCCGATCGTGCGAAGTTCTGGAGCTGGGTCGTGTTCCTGGTCCTGTGGGCCTCGGTCGTGTACTTCCCGGTCGCGCACTGGGTGTTCTCGTTCGACGGCTTCATCGGCCCGAACTCCACCGGCGGCTGGATCGCGAACAAGCTCAAGGCACTCGACTTCGCCGGCGGCACCGCGGTGCACATCAACGCCGGTGCCGCGGGTCTCGCGCTCGCCTTCGTCCTCGGCAAGCGCAAGGGCTGGCCGAGGGAGACGCCCCGGCCGCACAACGTGCCGTTCGTCCTGCTGGGCGCCAGCCTCCTGTGGTTCGGCTGGTACGGCTTCAACGCCGGCTCCGCGCTCGCTGCCGGTGACCTCGCTGGCGTCGCGTTCACCAACACCACGATCGCGACCGCCGCGGCCGTCATCGGCTGGCTGCTCACCGAGCAGCTCAAGTACGGCAAGCCGACCACCCTCGGCGCGGCCTCCGGCGCGGTCGCCGGTCTGGTCGCGATCACCCCGGCCTGCGGGTACGTGGACACCTGGGGCGCGCTGGTCATCGGTGTCGTCGCGGGTGCGGTCTGTGCCCTCGCGGTCAGCCTCAAGTTCAGGTTCGGCTTCGACGACTCGCTCGACGTGGTCGGAGTCCACCTCGTGGGCGGCCTGATCGGCACGCTGCTGATCGGCTTCTTCAGCAAGGTCTCCGTCAACACCGCGTCCGTCGGCTCCGACGGCGTCTTCTACGGCGGCGGGTTCACCCAGTTGGGTCGTCAGGCGGTGGCAGCCGGCGCGGTGCTCCTGTACTCGTTCGTGCTGACACTGATCATCGGTTTCCTGATCAAGTTCACCATCGGGTTCCGCGTGAGTGAGGAGGCCGAGGTGACCGGCATCGACGAGGCCGAGCACAAGGAGACCGCGTACGACTTCGGTGGTATCGGTGGCGGCGGCGGCCTGTCGGACAGCCTGAAGCCGACCGCGGCGAAGTCCACCGAGTCCCTCGAGAGGAGCAAGGCATGAAGCTGGTGACGGCGATCATCAAGCCGTTCACGCTCGATGACGTCAAGGCGGCACTGGAGCAGGTCGGCGTGCTCGGCATGACGGTCAGCGAGGTCCAGGGCTACGGCCGGCAGAAGGGCCACACCGAGGTCTACCGGGGTGCCGAGTACTCGGTCGACTTCGTGCCGAAGGTGAAGATCGAGGTCCTGGTCGACGACGCTCTGGGCGACAAGGTGGTGGAGGCCGTGGTCGAGGCCGCGCGGACCGGCAAGATCGGTGACGGGAAGGTCTGGGTCACGCCGGTGGACACCGTGGTGAGGGTCCGCACCGGGGAGCGCGGCACCGACGCGCTCTGATGACGAACACGGGGGAGGGGGCGGCTTCGGCCGCCCCCACTGCCGCCGACCTGGTGTTGGCGCGTGACCGGCTGCTCGGCCGGGGCGCGCCGCACCAGGCCGGCCGACTCGGTCCGGACGTCCTGCGCGAGGCCCTGACCGACCTGCACGAGTTCTGGCTGACCGTGCACGCCGCACAGGCGGGCATCGGCGTCGAGGCGAGCGGGATCGCACTGGTCGCCGTCGGCGGCCTGGGGCGTAGAGAGCTCGTGCCGTTCTCCGATCTCGACCTCGTGCTCGTCCACGAGGGCAAGCGCGACGGCCGCATCGAGAAGGTCGCCGAGCAGCTGTGGTACCCGCTGTGGAACTCCGGCGTCGGCCTGGACCACTCCGTGCGCACGGTGCCCGAGGCACTCGACGTTGCCGCCACCGACCTGCGCACGGCCATGGGCCTGCTCGACGCACGGCACATCGCGGGCGACACGGCGTTGGCCGCGCAGCTGGCCGCCGCCGCCGTCGACGCGTGGCGCACGAGCGTGCGCCGCCGCGTCGACGAGCTCGTCGAGTCCGCGCGCGCCCGCTGGCGCCGCAGCGGCGAGGTCGCGCACTGGGTGGAACCCGATCTCAAGTACGGCCGCGGCGGCCTCCGCGACCTGGCGATCCTCGACGCGCTGGCGCTCGCGCAGCTGGTCGACCGGCCCGCCAGCGAGGTGTCGCAGGCCCGCAGGCTGCTGCTGGACACGCGGACCGAGCTGCGCCGCACCGCCGGCCGGCCCAGGGACGTGCTGATGCCGCAGGACGGCGACGAGATCGCCGCCGTCCTGGGCATGACCGACCGGTTCGTGCTCGCCCGCGCCCTGTCCGGCGCGGGCCGGACGGTCGCGTACGCGCTGGACGTCGCGCTGCGCGCGATCCAGCCGGCCAGGCAGAACCGCAAGATGCTCGGCGTGCTGCGCCGCCAGCCGCAGCGCAGACCGCTGTCCGAAGGCGTCGTGCTGAACGGCGACGAGGTCACCCTGGCACGCGACGTCGACCCGAGCAGGGACTCGGCGCTGCTGTTGCGGGTCGCCGCGGCCGCGGCGCGCAGCGGGCGGCCGATCGCGCCGGCCGCGCTGGCCAGGCTGGGGGAGTCCGCGCCGGAGCCACGCGCGCCGTGGCCCGCCGAGGTCCGCCAGGAGCTGGTCGCGCTGCTCGGCGCGGGCGACGGCCTCATCGACGTCGTGGAGTCGTTGGACCGCACGGGGTTGTGGGCCCGGCTGTTCCCCGAGTGGGGCGCGGTGCGGGACCTGCCGCCCCGCGACGCCGCGCACGTGTGGACGGTCGACCGGCACCTCGTGCAGGCCACCGCGAACGCGGCCAAGCTCGTGACCCGGGTGTCCCGCCCGGACCTGCTGCTGATCGGCGCCGTCCTGCACGACATCGGCAAGGGCCGCGACCAGGACCACTCGGTCGTCGGCGCCGCGCTGGCCAGGCAGGTCGGGGAGCGGCTGGGCCTGGCGCCGGCCGACGTGGCGACGCTGTCCGCGATGGTCCGCCACCACCTCCTGCTCCCGCACACGGCCACCCGCCGCAACATCGAGGACGAGGCGACCGTGCAGCGGGTGGTCGACACCCTCGACGGCGACCCGGTGCTCCTGGAGCTGCTGCAGGCGCTCGCCGAGGTGGACTCGCTGGCCACCGGGCCGGGCGTGTGGACGGACTGGAAGGCCTCGCTCGTCGCCGACCTGGTGACCCGCTGCCGCCGGCTGATGGCGGGGGAGAAGCAGGGGGAGCCGGCCCCGCTGGATGCCGAGCAGCGTGCCCTCGCGGACGCCGTGGCGGCGTCCGGGCGGCCGGACCTCATCATCTCGCCGTCGGCCGAGCACGCGTTCGCGACGGTCACGCTGGTGGCGCCGGACCGGCCGGGCCTGCTGTCGCGGGCGGCCGGCGTGCTGGCGCTGCACTCGCTGTCGGTCCACGCGGCCGAGCTGCGTGCGCACGCCGGCGTCGCGGTGGACGTCTTCTCGGTGTCTCCACGCTTCGGCTCGCTCCCGGACGCAGGCCTGCTGCGTGAGCAGTTCAGCCGGGCCGTATCGGGCTCGCTGCCGCTGGCCGAGAAGCTGGCCGCCAAGGAGCGCGACTACGCGTCCGAGCTGGACGACCCGCCCGAGGCCCGCGTCCTGTGGTTCGCGGGCGAGGCCGACGGCGGCGCGGAGTCCAAGGACGTGGTCCTGGAACTCCGCGCCCCCGACCGCCTGGGCCTGCTCCACAGCGTCGCGGAGGCACTGGAACGCTGCGGCGCCAACATCCTCTGGGCCCGCGCCATGCAGGTCGGCGGCACGGCCATCTCGTCCTTCAGCCTCGCCTCGACCAGCCCGGCCAACGGCGACACAACCAGCGAAGACTGGCGCCGCGAAATAGAACGAACCGTCCTGTCCGCCGTCTAGCCCCGCGAGTCCCGCGTCCACACACCGCGAGTCCCGCGTTGACACATACCGAGTCCCGCGTTCAGACATACCGAGTTGTGGTTTCGTGCACACCAAGATCCGGCCCGCGCGTCAGGACCTGCACGAAACCACAACTCGCTGTGTGCGAACGCGGGACTCGCTGTGTTTGAACGCGGGACTCGCGAGCTACTGAGTAGTAACCCCTAGTCCTATCCAGGGGTCTTCGCGCTGCCAGCGGGTTCGCGAAGACGAGAGGCTATGGCTGTGCCCAAGGGGAGAAGGGCGCAACAGGGAAAGGCCGGGATGGGGCTCGTCGAGGGGTCGAGCCCATCCCGGCGGCCACAGGCGCTGACCGGCTACCGTAGACAGGGTGTTCGACACTCTTTCCGACCGGCTCACCTCGGTCCTGCAGAACCTCCGCGGCCGCGGCCGGCTGTCCGAGGCCGACATCGACGCGACCGCGCGCGAGATCAGGATCGCGTTGCTGGAGGCGGACGTCGCGCTTCCGGTGGTCCGGACCTTCATCGCACGGATCAAGGAACGCGCCAAGGGCGCGGAGGTCTCCGGTGCGCTGAACCCCGCCCAGCAGGTCGTCAAGATCGTCAACGAGGAGCTCGTCGCTATCCTCGGCGGCGAGACCCGGCGCCTCGCCTTCGCCAAGACCCCCCCGTCGGTGATCATGCTCGCCGGCCTGCAGGGTTCCGGTAAGACGACCCTCGCCGGCAAGCTGGCCCGCTGGCTCGTCAGCCAGGGCCACACGCCGATGCTCGTGGCCTGTGACCTCCAGCGCCCCAACGCCGTCAACCAGCTGCAGGTCGTCGGCGAGCGTGCCGGTGTGCCGACGTACGCGCCGGAGCCCGGCAACGGCGTGGGCGACCCGGTCGACGTGGCCCGCCGCTCCATCGACGAGGCCAAGCGCGCCCAGCACGACATCGTCCTCATCGACACCGCCGGCCGGCTGGGCGTCGACGAGGAGATGATGCGCCAGGCGGTCGACATCCGCGAGGCGACGCAGCCGGACGAGGTCCTGTTCGTGGTCGACGCCATGATCGGCCAGGACGCGGTCACCACGGCCGAGGCCTTCCGCGACGGTGTCGGCTTCACCGGCGTGGTGCTCACCAAGCTCGACGGCGACGCCCGAGGCGGCGCCGCGCTGTCGGTCCGCGAGGTCACCGGCCAGCCCATCCTCTTCGCGTCCAACGGCGAGAAGCTCGAGGACTTCGACGCGTTCCATCCCGACCGGATGGCGAGCCGCATCCTCGGCATGGGTGACGTCCTCACCCTCATCGAGCAGGCCGAGCAGGCGTTCGACAAGGACCAGGCCGAGGTCGCCGCCGCGAAGATCGGCACCGGCGAGCTGACGCTGGAGGACTTCCTCGAGCAGATGCTGGCGGTCCGCAAGATGGGCCCGATCGCGAACCTGCTCGGCATGCTCCCCGGCGCCGGCCAGATGAAGGACCAGCTGGCCCAGGTCGACGACAAGCACCTCGACCGCCTGCAGGCCATCATCCGCGGCATGACCCCGGCCGAGCGCAACAACCCCAAGATCATCAACGCGTCCCGCCGGCAGCGCATCGCCCGCGGCTCGGGTGTGCAGATCCGCGAGGTCAACGACCTTGTCAACCGGTTCTACGAGGCCCGCAAGATGATGCAGCAGATGGCGGGCCGCTTCGGCTTCCCGGGCTCCCGCAGCGCCACCAAGGCACGCAAGGGCAAGAAGGGGAAGAAGGGCAAGGGGCGCGGCCCGACGCCGCCGAAGGTGCGTGGCGGCCTGCCCGGTTTCCCCGGCGGCATGCCGGACCTGTCGCAGATGCCCCCGGGCCTCAACGAGCTGCCGCCCGGTTTGTCCGGGCTCGACCAGGGGCTGCCCCCGGGCTTCGACCCGTCCAAGCTCAAGTTCCCCAAGAAGGACAAGTAGCGCATGCCGGCGCTGCACATGCGGGGAGTGGTGCTCCCCGAGGGTGAGAGCCGCGACCTGTGGATCGTCAACGGCCGCATCCGGCTGACCCCGGTGCCGTACGCGGAGACCGTGGTGGACGGCGGTTTCCTCCTACCGGGACTGGTCGACGCGCACTGCCACATCGGACTCGCGGCGGCGGACCTCGACGAGGCCGAGCAGCACGCGCTCACCGACCGCGACGCCGGCACCCTGCTCATCCGTGACTGTGGCGCCCCGCTGGACACCCGGCCGCTGCAGGAGAAGCTGGAGCTGCCACGGATCATCCGCGCCGGCAGGCACATCGCGCGACCCAAGCGGTACATCCGCGACGTCAGCGAGGAGGTGGGGTCGCCGGAGCTGCTGCCCGCCGTGGTCGCGGAACAGGCCGCCGCAGGCGACGGCTGGGTCAAGCTGGTCGGCGACTGGATCGACCGCGACAAGGGCGACCTCGCGCCGCTGTGGCCGGACGACGTGCTGGCCGAGGCGGTCAAGGTCGCCCACGAGGCCGGCGCCCGGGTCACCGCGCACGTGTTCAGCGAGGAGGCGCTGCCTGGCCTCATCACCGCCGGCATCGACTGCATCGAGCACGGCACCGGGCTCACGCCCGACACGATCGAGCTGATGGCCTCCCACGGCACCGCGCTGGTCCCGACGCTGATCAACATCGAGACGTTCCCGGGCCTCGCGGAGGCCGCGACGAAGTACCCGGTCTACGCGGGACACATGCTCGACCTGTACGGCCGAATCCGGCAGACCGTCGCCGACGTCCTGGCGGCGGGCATCCCGGTGTACGCCGGCACGGACGCCGGCGGCGGCATCGCACACGGCCGCATCGTCGACGAGATCATCGCGCTCCACGAGATGGGTATGACCACCGAGGACGCCATCGGCTCCGCCTCCTGGGCGGCCCGCACCTGGCTGGGCTACCGGGGGATCGAGGAGGGCGCCGCGGCCGACGTCATCGCCTACGACGAGGACCCCCGCGTGGACCTGAACGCGCTCCGGCAGCCGTCCCGGGTCCTCCTCCGCGGTCGGGTCGTCAAATGACCGTGAATTGTCCCCTCGCCTAGTCGAGTTCTGCGGCCCTTCACCGACTACGCTCAGGTAGGTGACAGCGGAGCGGGAGATAACGGACGCGCCGAGTGCCGTTGTCGACCCTGTCACGGTCCGTACCCACCGCTGGGGTTTCGGCGCGTTCCTGCTGGTCTTCGCCGTCTTCGTGCTCACCGCCGTGATGATCGGCGCCGTGTTCCGCGCCATGGCCCCGCAGGTCACCGCCTCCCCGACGGCCATCGTCATCGGCACGATGGTGCCCACGGTGGTCGCCGCCTGCGTGACCCTGCTCATCACCAAGATCCGCGGCAACGGCCCGCGGATCGACCTGCGCTGGTCCATGCGCCGCGAGGACGTCCGGGCCGGCATCAAGTGGGGTGTCATCGGGCTGATCTGCACCACGTTCGCCGCGTTCGTCTGGACCAGCGTGGTGGGCGAGCAGAACGCCCAGTCCGCGATCGGCGCACTCGTCGACAACCAGCGCATGCCGATCGTGCCGGCGATCATCCTGTTCGTGTTCGTCTGGCTGATCGGCCCGGTCTGCGAGGAGCTGATCTACCGCGGACTGCTCTGGGGCGCGCTCGAACGCCTGAAGTGGGGCCGCTGGGCTGTGTTCGGGCTCACCACGGTCATCTTCGCGGTCAGCCACCTCGAACCGCTGCGTACCACGTTGTTGCTGGTCATCGGCATTCCCATCGGGCTGGCGCGGCTGTTCAGCGGCCGGCTCGGCGCCAGCATCGTCGCGCACCAGGTCAACAACTTCCTACCCGCGCTCGCCACGTTGCTGGTCGCGGTCGGGGCCATGCCCGCGTAGCGAACCCCATCTGGCAGAATGGCTAGCTGTCCGTCGTGGCCGGACCCTCTCACCGTGCCATGACGCCATCGAACTTGGGGCACCAGCGAGCCGCACCCCCACGTGGCCCGCCGGCGCTCACAACGTCATCAAGAGGAGCACCACCACCCGTGGCAGTCAAGATCAAGCTGCAGCGTCTCGGCAAGATCCGGGCGCCGTACTACCGCGTTGTCGTCTCGGATGCCCGCACCCGGCGCAGCGGCAAGGCCATCGAGACGATTGGCCAGTACCGCCCGAAGGAGGAGCCGAGCTTCATCCAGGTCGACTCCGAGCGCGCCCAGTACTGGCTCGGCGTCGGCGCGAAGCCGACCGAGTCGGTGCAGCGGATCCTCGAGATCACCGGCGACTGGCAGAAGTTCAAGGGCCTCCCGGGCACCGAGGGCACCCTGAAGGTCAAGGAGCCGAAGACCAGCAAGCAGGAGCTGTTCGAGCAGGCGCTGAAGGAGGCCGGCAGCGAGCCGACCACCGAGGCCACCACCCCGAGGAAGAAGGGTGGCGCTCGCAAGCCCGACGCGAAGAAGGCCGACGAGAAGTCGGATGAGGGTGCCAAGGAGTGAGCTTCCTGGCTGACGCTCTCGAGCACCTGGTGCGCGGCATCGTCGACCACCCGGACGACGTGCGTGTCGAGCTGGTGACCACTCGCCGTGGCCGCACACTCGAGCTGCACGTCAACCCGGACGACCTCGGCAAGGTCATCGGCCGCGGCGGTCGCACGGCCACCGCGCTGCGCACGGTGATGGCCGGCATCGGCGGCCGCGGCATCCGAGTGGACGTCGTCGACACGGACCAGTAGTGCCTGAGCTTCTGCTGGTCGGCCGCGTGGCCAAGGCACACGGCATCTCCGGCGAGCTGGCCGTGGACATCCACACCGACGTGCCCGACGAACGCTTCGTGCCCGGGGCCGTGCTCACCGCACGGCTCCGGGACCGTTCCGTTCGCCCGGTCACCGTGGCGACCGCCCGTCCGCACTCCGGTCGTCTGCTGGTCAGGTTCGACGAGGTCCCCGACCGGACCGCCGCCGAGAACATGCGTGGCGCACAGCTGCTGGTCGATGTGGCCGAGCTGCCGCCGTCGGACGATCCGGACGCCTTCTACGACCACGAGCTGGAAGGCCTCGCCGCCGTCCTCGCCGACGGCACGTCGGTCGGCACGGTGGTGGAGATCGCCCGCAGCCCGGGCGCCGAGCTGCTGATCCTGAAGCGGGAGGACGGCACCGAGGCACTGGTCCCGTTCGTCCGCGCGATCGTCCCCGAGGTGGACGTCAAGGGCGGACGCGTGGTCCTCGACCCGCCAGAAGGCCTGCTCTAGTGCGCCTCGACGTCGTCACGATCTTTCCCGAGTACCTCGACCCACTGCGCCAGGCCTTGCTGGGGCGGGCGATCGAGCGTGGGCTGCTGACGCTGGACGTCCACGACCTGCGGAAGTGGACGCACGACGTCCACAAGGCGGTCGACGACAGCCCGTACGGCGGTGGTCCCGGCATGGTCATGAAGCCCCAGGTCTGGGGCGAGGCCCTCGACGAGCTGAGCGCCTCCGGGACACCCCGTCTCGTCGTGCCCACGCCCGCGGGCCGCCCGTTCACCCAGGCCCTGGCCCGCGAGTACGCGGCCGAGGACTGGCTGTTGTTCGCCTGCGGCCGCTACGAGGGCATCGACCAGCGCGTCCTCGACGACGCGGCCCGTCGCATACCCGTCGACGAGGTCTCCATCGGCGACTACGTGCTCGTCGGCGGCGAGGTCGCGGTCATGGTGATCGTCGAGGCCGTCGCACGCCTGCTGCCCGGCGTGCTCGGCAACCCGGCCTCGCACGAGCAGGACTCCTTCTCCGACGGGTTGCTGGAGGGCCCCAGTTACACCCGCCCGGAGCTGTGGCGCGACCTCCCGGTGCCCGAGGTCCTGCGCTCCGGCAACCACGGCGCCATCGCCCGCTGGCGCCGTGACCAGGCACTCACCAGGACGTCCGCACGACGCCCCGACCTGCTCGCGGCACTCCCGGACGACGCGTTCGACAAGCACGACCGGACCCATCTGGCCGGCCTGGGAGATCCCCGTTTCGACTCGGGAAAATCGGTCTGACATACTGAACCGGTTGTTGCGACCCGGGTGGCGCCTGGGCGCACTCAAGACTCCCCAAGGTTGACAGCTAACTTCAGTCGCGCCCTGGGATGAACGAACAACAGTTGAGGACGGATACACCGATGAACACCCTGGACGCTCTGGACGCCAAGTCGCTGCGTTCCGACATCCCGGCCTTCCGCCCGGGTGACACGCTGAAGGTCCACGTCCGAGTCATCGAGGGCTCCCGCGAGCGGGTCCAGGTGTTCAAGGGCGTCGTCATCCGCCGTCAGGGCGGTGGCATCCGCGAGACCTTCACCGTCCGCAAGATCTCCTTCGGCGTCGGCGTCGAGCGCACCTTCCCGGTGCACTCCCCGAACATCGCCAAGCTCGAGGTCGACCGCCGCGGTGACGTGCGCCGGGCCAAGCTGTACTACCTCCGTGAGCTGCGCGGCAAGGCCGCGAAGATCAAGGAGAAGCGCGAGACGGCGCCGACGGCCTGACCTGTACTTTTCACAGATCCCGGTAGCCTGGGAAGTGTGGCCAACCCCGTGCACGCTCCCATGCCTGAGGATGATCCGGAGCGCACCGATCTGATCCCGCGGGTCAGCGACCCGGCGTTCTCGTCGGCGTCGCCGCCCCTGGGTGGCACGGAGGAGAAGTCGGCCAAGTTCAAGGCCGGCAAGCATCGGCGGGCACCAAGGAAGCAGCCGCTGTGGCGTGAGCTGCTCACACTGCTGGCGATCGCGCTGGTCCTGACGTTCCTCATCCAGAACTTCCTGGGCCGCGTGTACTCCATCCCCTCTGGGTCCATGGAGCACACCCTCCACGGGTGCACCGGCTGCACGGGCGACCGCGTGCTGGTCGACAAGCTGGTCTACGACTTCCACGACCCCAAGCCGGGTGACGTGGTCGTGTTCGAGGGTCCGGACTCGTGGACCGAGAACGAACCCGTGCCGGACGCGCCCAGCAACGGGGTCGTCCGCGGCCTTCAGTGGCTCGGCTCGCTGATCGGCCTCGCACCGCCGAACGAGCGCGACTTCGTCAAGCGTGTCGTCGCCGTCGGCGGCCAGACGGTTCAGTGCTGCGACGACAAGTCACGCGTGCTGGTCGACGGCAAGCCACTCGACGAGCCGTACATCTACTGGCAGAACGGCGGGCCGGACGCGCGGCAGCGCTTCGACCCCGTGACCGTGCCCGACGGCACGCTGTGGGTCATGGGGGACAACCGAAGCGACTCCTGCGACTCGCGCTGCCAGGGCGGTGGCGGCCTGCGCGGCGTCGTGCCGATCGACAAGGTGATCGGCAAGGTGCGGTACATCGTCCTACCGCCGGGACGCTGGCGAGGCGTCGGCGATCATGACCCTCAGCCCGCCGCCGCGGCGGCGCTGAGCGCGCCGGCATGGCAGCAGGGTGCGCCCTTCGGCGTCGGCCTGCTCGTCGCGTGGCCGACATTGTGGCTGGGCCGCAGGATCAGATGGCGGCACCGGTAGTCTGCTGGAGTGGTCGACGTCGCACGCTCCGGAAACAGCAGGGACAACGAGGGCGAAGGGGACGACCCGGCTGATCAGGACAAGCCTGACGTCACGCCCGGGTCGAGCCGCAAGTCCAGGAAGAAGCAACGCTCCTTCTGGAAAGAGCTGCCCATCCTGATCGGTGTGGCCCTGCTGCTGACCCTCCTCATCCAGACCTTCATCGCGCGGGTGTTCGTGATCCCGTCCGAGTCGATGGAGGCGACCCTGCACGGATGTCCCAGCTGCTACGGCGACCGTGTGCTGGTGGACAAGCTCGTCTACACCTTCGGCGACCCGGAGCCGGGCGAGGTCGTGGTGTTCCAGCGACCCGACACCTGGAACCGCTCCGAGTTCTCGTCGAACCGATCCAGCAACGGCTTCGTGTCATGGTTGCAAGACGTCGGCGCGGCGTTCGGCCTCGCGTCGCCCAACGAGGACGACGTGGTCAAGCGGATCGTCGCGGTCGGTGGGGACACCGTCGAGTGCTGTGACGACAAGAACCGAGTGGTGGTGAACGGCAAGCCACTGGACGAGCCGTACATTCACTGGCTACCCGGCCGGAACACGCAGGACGAGTTCCCACCCATCAAGGTGCCGGAGGGCATGCTTTGGGTGTTGGGCGACAACCGCAACAACTCGTGCGACTCGCGTTGCCAGGGCGGTGGTGGCAAGAACGGCCTGGTGCCGATCGACAACGTCATCGGCAAGGTCCGTTACATCGTGCTGCCCCCGTCGAGGTGGCGAGGCGTGGGAGACCACAACCCGCAGGTGAGCGCCTCGGCCTCGGCTGCCGCGCAGGTCGTCGTGCCGGGCCTCGGCCTGGCCGCCGCGGTCCCGACCCTGTGGCTGGGCAGGCGTGTACGCAAGAGGATCAGGTCCATGGGAGCCCGCAAGTGACTTTGGCTCGGCAGGGGCGGCTGGCGTGGCTGGAGTCCAGCCCACCCCGCCCCGTCCTGAGGCGAGACGCCGGAAACTGGGCGCTGCAGACGGCACTGGACCGTCGCGGCCTCGGACCGGTGGCGGGAGTCGACGAGGCGGGTCGCGGAGCGTGTGCGGGACCCCTCGTGGTGGCGTCGTGCGTCCTTCGTCCGGGTGATGCCGCGAAGTTCGAGGGCCTGACGGACTCGAAGCTCCTGACCCCCGCGGCCCGCGACAGGATGTACGACGTGGTCCTCCGCCGCGCACAGGATTACGCGATCGTGGTAATTCCGGTGGAGGAAGTCGACCTCAAGGGCGTGCACGTCTGCAACATCGAGGGCATGCGCCGGGCCATCGCCCAACTCCGGACCCACCCGGGCTACGTGTTGATCGACGGGTTCCGCGTCCCCGGCCTGACCGCCCCGTCGATCCCGGTGATCAAGGGCGACCAGGCGGTAGCGTGTGTGGCAGCGGCATCGATCCTGGCCAAGGTGACCCGAGACCGGATCATGGCGTCGCTGCACGAAGAGCTGCCGAGGTACGGCTTCGACGAGCACAAGGGCTACTGCACGGGCGCCCACAGCGAGGCACTGATGGCACACGGCCCGAGCCATGTGCACCGATGGTCGTACGTGAACGTGGCCGCGGCCGGGATGACGCACGGTATGCGCGCGCCACACCCGGTGGCCTTGAGTGTGGCGGCGGCCGCCGTGGTCCAGAATGGTCAGATTGGGAGGCTGACAACACCCACCAGGACGCCGCAGGCCCCCGTCGACCAGGAGGAGCGCGAGACCGCATGAGCGCGGAGGATCTCGAGAAGTACGAGACCGAGATGGAGCTGCAGCTCTACCGGGAGTATCGCGACATCGTAGGCCAGTTCTCCTACGTCGTGGAGACAGAACGGCGGTTCTACCTGGCCAACGGTGTCGACGTACAGGTCCGGGACTCCGACGGCGAGGTCTACTTCGAGGTGCGGATGTCCGACGCGTGGGTGTGGGACATGTACCGGCCGGCACGGTTCGTCAAGAACGTCCGGGTGATCACCTTCAAGGACGTCAACGTCGAGGAGCTGGACAAGCCGGACCTGCGACTTCCGGAAGAGGGCCCCTTCGGCTCGTGAGTTCAACGGAAACCGCGATGCCCTCGACGGCATCGCGGTTTCCGCATGTCAGAGGCTGTTGAGCTTGCCCTCCAGCACCATTCGCTCTCGCTCGTTCCCACACAGCCGGATGGCGTGCTCGAGCTCCGCCCGTGCTTCGTCCGGCCGCCGCAGACGGCTGAGCAACTCCCCACGAACGCTGGGCAGCAGGTGCGAGTGCGCCAGCGTCCCGCCGGCCACCAGCTCGTCCACCAACGGCAGGGCGGCGGCCGGCCCGTCGGCCATGGACACCGCCACCGCCCGGTTGAGATCGACCACCGGTGACGGGGCGATCCGCCCGAGAGCCTCGTAGAGCACGACGACCCGCGCCCAGTTCGTGGTGTCGACCGAGTCGGCGACGGCATGACACTCGGCGATGGCCGCCTGCAGGCCATAGGCACCCAGCCCACGCCCGACCTGCGCCGCTCGGGTCAGGGCGGCCCGTCCCCGGCGAATCGCCGCGTGGTCCCAACGTCGACGGTCCTGGTGCTCCAGCAGGACGGGCTCCCCGTCCGGCCCGGTACGGGCCGGGAAGCGCGCCGCGGTCAGTTCCAGGAGTGCCAACAGCCCGTGCACCTCGGGCTCGTCCGGCACGAGGCGAGCCAGCACCCGCGCGAGCCGCTGCGCCTCACTGGCCAGGTCGAGCCGGATCAGGGCGTCCCCAGAGCTGGCCGTGGACCCCTCGGTGAAGATCACGTACACCACGCTGAGCACCGACCCGAGCCGCTCGGCACGGTCCTGTGCCGGCGGCATCGCGAACGGCACCCGCGCCGCCCCGAGGGTCTTCTTGGCCCGGGTGATCCGGGCCTGCACGGTGGCGGTCGGCACGAGAAACGCCCTGGCGATCTCGTCGCTGGTCAAACCGCCGACGACCCGCAGGGTGAGCGCCACCCGGGCGTCCCCGGACAGCAGGGGATGACACGCGATGAACATCAACGCGAGCACGTCGTCGTCGATCTGGTCCGGATCCCAAGGCATGTCGTCGGATGCCTCACTGTGCTCGTGTGCGAGGGTGGCGTACCGCTCACCGAGAGCGGCCCGCCGCCGGAAGGCGTCGATGGCACGCCGCCGCCCGACGGTGAGCAACCACCCCGCGGGGTTGCGGGGCACGCCGTCCCGCGGCCAGCTGACGAGCGCCTCGGCGAGCGCCTCCTGCGCGAGATCCTCGGCCAGGGCGAAGTCACCGGTGTACCGAGCCAGCGCGCCGACGATCCGCGCCGACTCGATACGCCAGACCGCGGCGACGGCGTCCCGTTTGGCGTTCACGGGTGGTCAGAGCTGGCCCGTGGCCGCACGCCAGGCGCGCTCCTTCTTGATCCACTCGTTGTCCTGGGGAAGCTCGTCGATGGACGTGACCCGGCGGATCTCACACTTGCTGCCGGGGCCGGCCATGGGCGCCCGCTTGGCCCACTCGACGGCCTCCTCCTTGGAGGCGACGTTGAGAATCCAGAAGCCACCGAAGAGCTCCTTGGTCTCGCCGTAGGGCCCGTCGGTGACGACGGGGGCCTCGGCGGAGTAGTCGACAACGACGGTGCCGGCGGCGTCGTCGAGCCCTTCGGCGGCGACCAGCACCCCGGCCCGGACCAGCTCGTCGTTGAAGCGCCCCATGGACTCGACGATCTGGTTGAAGTCGACGTTCTCGAAGGCGGCGTAGGTGTCGTCGGTGGCGCGCATGATCAGCATGTACTTCACGGTTCTGTCTCCCAAGGACGTTGGAGCCCATCTCGGCCCACTCATCACGTAGGTCGAACGGCCGGTCGCACGGATCGACACACCCCCAGATCTTTTCCAAGAATCTTCTCCACCGCACGTCAGACCGCCCCCGCCCTTACCACAACCCACCGACGGACCCGCCACTGTCGATCTTGAAACGGCCGAGTTGTCCACAGCCGCACCAGTTATCCACAGTTGATCTTCATGCCGTGGCAGCGGTCGGCCGCACCCGGCAAGGTCGTGCCCATGACGACCGACATCAAGCCCTCACACCTGGTCACCGGCGCCCGCGGCGAAGCCCTCGCGGCCCGCTACCTCGAGGAACACGGCTACGTGATCCTGTCCAAGAACTGGCGATGTCCCGACGGCGAACTCGACATCGTCGCCACCGACCGCCGCATCCTGATCATCTGCGAGGTCAAGACCCGCACGAGCGACAACTACGGCAGCCCGGCCGAAGCCGTGGACAACGCCAAAGCCAGTCGCATCAGGCGGCTGGCCCACCGCTGGTGCCTCCGCAACGGCGTCGCCAACGTCACGATCCGCCACGACATCATCGCCATCGTCTGGCCGCCGGACGGCGAGCCGCGGATCAACCACCTCAGGGGCGTGCTGTGATGCCACTCGCCCGAGCGTGGTCCGCGGCGCTGTTCGGGGTCGACGGCGTAGCGGTCGAGATCGAGGCCGACATCGGCGGCGGCCGCCCACGTACCCAGATCGTCGGCCTGCCCGACGCATCCCTCAACGAGGCCAAGGAACGAGTCCGCGCCGCCGTCCGCAACAGCCAGCGCAAGTGGCCCGACGAGTTGATCACCCTCGCCCTGTCCCCAGCCGCTCTCCCGAAAGGCGGTTCGAGCTACGACGTGGCCCTCGCCTGCGCGGTACTTGTCGCCGCTGGCCTGGAACCCGCCGAACGCCTGGACAAGACCGTCCTCGTGGGCGAACTGGCTCTGGACGGCCGAATCCGCACGGTCAGGGGTGTCCTCCCCGCACTCCTGGCCGCGAAGAAGGCCTGCCTGACACGGGCGATCGTCCCGGTCCAGACGCTCCCCGAAGCCGCGCTGGTCAGCGGCCTGGAAGTCCTCGGCGCGGAACACCTCACCGAGGTACTCGGCTGGCTCCGCGGCGAGTACGACCTGCCGACGAAACCGGCCGAACACCAAACGGCGCCCCCGCCCGAGGTCCCGGACCTGGCGGACGTCATCGGCCAGCCCGAGGCCCGCTGGGCACTGGAGGTAGCCGCGGCAGGCGGCCACCACCTCCTGATGACCGGCCCGCCCGGCACCGGCAAAACCATGCTCGCGCAACGCCTTCCCGGCCTCTTACCGAGCCTGACCCACGACCAGGCCCTGGCCGTCACCGCGATCCACTCCATCGCGGGCCTTCTCGCGCCCGAGACACCGCTGGTGGCGACGCCACCGTTCATCGCGCCGCACCACACCTGCTCCGTGCCCGCACTGGTCGGCGGTGGCGTCGGTGTGGCCAAACCCGGCGCGATCAGCAAGGCACACAACGGTGTTCTGTTCCTGGACGAGGCCGCCGAGTTCGCGCCGGACCGGCTGGAAGCCCTCCGCACGGCACTGGAGGAAGGGGAGATCAGGCTGGCCCGCCGCGATGGCGTCGCGCGCTACCCGGCGGGGTTCCAACTGGTACTCGCCACCAACCCGTGCCCCTGCGCGCCGCCGAGAGAGTTCGACTGCGTCTGCTCCCCGCACGCCAAACGCAGGTACCTGGCACGACTGTCGGGACCACTGCTCGACCGAGTGGACCTCCGTGTCCGCATGCGCCCGATCACCGCACTGTCGCGAGCGGACGTCGCACACCCGGAGCCGACGGTCGCCGTCCGGTCGCGAGTCGCCAAAGCGCGGGCCAGGGCAGTCGAACGCTGGCACAAACACGGTTGGCTGACCAACGCCCAGGCACCCGGCCCGATCCTCCGGCGCGAGTTCGGCTTACCAAGGAACGTCACGGCCCTGCTCGACCGTGGCCTCGACGTCGGCGCGGTCACCGCTCGCGGCGCGGACCGTTGCCTTCGGGTGTCGTGGACCCTCGCAGACCTCGCCGAGGTCGACCAACCCACCGCCGACCACGTGGCGGCCGCCCTCGAGTTCCGCGACCGCAGGGTCGCCTAGTGTCCCGCGCCGGAAATCAGGCAACTAATTCGGCGGCCCAGCTTCCTGCTGGCGGCGTTGCCGGTTCGGCCTCGTACTGGACCGTACGTGGGCGGATCGGCAACGCCGTCTCGCCGGCCCGGCCCTCGCTGGGACGGCGCTCGCTGGGCCGCCGAGAGACCCGGCGAACGTTGGTGGACACCGCACTCGTACACACAGAAAGGAAAACGCAATGTGGCATTCCGATGACCGGGACCTCAGCATCACCGGCCGGCCGCCGATGGACAACAGGAGCCAGACCAGGTGCCCCCGCATGTACTGGCGTTCGGTGAACCCCGCGCTGCCGCCACCCGATTCGCTCACCTGCCTCGGTCGAGGGCCGGACTGCTGCGTCACCTCAGCCGTGGCCGACGTGCGGAGGGTCGCGTGACAGCACCGGCAGGGGAGGAGATCCGGCTCGCCAGGGCCTACCTGATGCGGGTCGCGGAGCCACCGGCGCTGGCCCTGCACGCGTTCGTCGACGTGGAAGGCGTGCAGGCCGCGGCCGAGCGGGTCAGGAGCGGCGACGTGCCGGCACCGGTGCGGGGCGAGACCGAGGCACGCCGAGACCGCGACCTCGCCGGCGAGGACCTCGTCGCCGCGGAGAAGGTCGGTGCCCGGCTGCTCGTCCCCGAGGACCCGGAGTGGCCGGCGTGGCAGCTGCTCTGCCTCGCATCGCCGGCCGACCGTGGCTTACGTGGCGCCGGACCACCGCTCGGGCTCTGGATCCGGGGCGAGGCGCCGGTCGCGGACGTGTTCGACCGGGCCGTCTCCGTCATCGGCGCGCGGGCGGCGACGAGCTACGGCGAGTTCGTCGCGACGGAGCTGGGGTACGGGCTGGCCAGCGTCGGCATGACGGTCGTGTCGGGCGCGGCGTACGGCGTCGACGGTGCGGCGCACCGGGGCGCGCTGAAAGCCGGCGGCGCGACGGTGGCGGTGCTCGGTTGCGGCATCGACATCCAGTACCCGGCCGGCCACAGCAGCCTGCTCGACGGCATCGCCGCCAACGGACTCGTGGTCAGCGAGTACCCGCCGACCACACACCCGGCGCGGCACCGGTTCCTGGTGCGGAACCGGCTGATCGCGGCGCTCTCGACCGCGACGGTCGTCGTCGAGGCCGGCGTGCGCAGCGGCGCCAGGAACACCGCGACGACCGCGGCGGCGTTGGGCAAGACCGTGTTGGCGGTGCCAGGACCGATCACCTCGGCGATGTCCGTCGGCTGCCATGACCTGCTGAGAACGGGGGCCGCCTCGATCGCGAGTTCGGTGCCAGAGGTCCTCGAGGCGGTCGGACCGGTCGGCGAACATCTCCGCGTGCCGGGGCACTCGTCGCGCCGGAGTACCGACGACCTGGCTGACCAGGCATTGCGGGTCCACGAGGCCTTGCGCCGCGAGACGGGCCTCGGGGCGGAGGAGGTCTCCGTGGGCTCCGGAGTGCCACTGGAACGGGTCCGTGCACTGCTACCCGAACTGGAGATCACCGGTCACGCGCAACGACACGACGACGGCTGGCGACAGGCGAAAGGAGATGATCACTGACGGGACGAATGGCGTGGCGGTACTTGACCGGCCAGGCCGAATGGCGCAGCGTCGGAACCGATGCCTACGCCACAACCACCGGTCGGACGAGCGTCCGAGCCACGCCAACGGGTCGACCTGCACCGGGTCCGGGACGAGCTGCCCGCGCGGGTCGGCGCGGCCGTGGCCGACTACGAACGGCACCTCGGGCTCGAACGCGGGCTGTCCGCGCACACGGTCCGGGCCTACGTGGCGGACGTCGTCTCGCTGCTTGGGTTCCTGCACGGGCTGCCGGTTGTCGGCGGTACGCGCAGCATCGACCGGAGCCGGGGGAGAGGTGTCGAGTCGCTCGACCTGACCGCGCTCCGGGCGTGGCTCGCCGCGCAGCGAACGGCCGGGGTGAGCCGGACGACGATGGCTCGGCGGTCGGCGGCCGCGCGGACGTTCACCGCGTGGGCGCACCGTCGCGGCCACCTCGCCACCGATCCGGGGGCGCGGCTGGCGGCGCCGCGGCCGCACCGGAAGCTGCCGTCGGTGCTGCGGCAGGACCAGGCGAGCGAGGTGCTGGAGGCGTCGAAGAAGGGCGCCGCCGAACTGGATCCGGTCGCGCTGCGTGATCACGCGCTACTGGAGCTGCTGTACGCGACGGGCATTCGCGTGTCCGAGCTGTGTGGGCTGGACATCGACGACGTCGACCTGGACACAAGGGTCGTGAGAGTACTCGGGAAGGGAGGCAAGGAGCGGACGGTGCCGTTCGGGGAACCGGCGGCCCGGGCGGTCGTGGACTGGCTTCGACGCGGCCGACCGGCCCTTACGTCTCCGGCGTCGCCCCCGGCGTTGTTGCTGGGCGTGCGTGGTGGCCGGTTCCAACCGGCCAGCGTTCGACGTATCGTGCACGAGGCGTTGGACGCAATTCCAGGTGTTCCCGTCATGGGTCCGCATGGTCTGCGTCACTCTGCTGCGACACATTTGCTCGAAGGCGGTGCCGATCTTCGTAGCGTCCAGGAACTCCTCGGTCACGCTACGCTCGCAACAACGCAGCTCTACACCCATGTGACCGTCGAACGGCTGAAGGCAATCCATGACCGAGCCCACCCCCGATCCCGATGAGCCTGGGGAAGGTTCGCGAACACGGCCGGCGCACGAAGGGAGGGTCCGAGTGAACGGCGCGCGGCGCGGAGGCGCGCACCGCACGGGGACACTCGCCCCCGAGGTGCGTGACACAGCCACGCCCACGAACGGCGCACTCCCGAACGGCATGAACGGCACGCCCCCGAACGGCACGAACGGCGCACTCCCGAACGGCACGCCCACGAACGGGACACTCACGAACGGGACGCATCCGGACACGCGCAACGGCTCGAACGGCGCCAACGGCGCACGCACCGACACCACCGACACCACTGACACCACCGACACCACTGCCTTCGCTCCGGACGCTTACGGCGACGGTGCTTACAACGACAACATGGATGTGGACGCTGCGTCGCATGGCACAGCCCCTGGCAACGTCGCCAACGGCGGAGGTCCCTTCGCCGGCGCCTCGGCACGCCCACCCACCGGCGTCAACGGCGTCTACGCGACCAGCGGGCACGCCGGCAACGGCCATGCCGCCGACGAGCAGGTCGCCAATTGGCAGGCCAGCAACGGGCAGGCCAGCACCGGGCACAACGGCACCGGGCACAACGGCACCGGGCACAA
>Ga0164298_10000123_pt1 | contig 30773 bp, 20 predicted proteins | sample Whisoiple_216_MG_FD_109713 | JGI IMG/M metagenome (GOLD analysis project Ga0164298, IMG submission 109713) | Unamended control soil microbial communities from upstate New York, USA - Whitman soil sample_216_MG | ecosystem: Environmental > Terrestrial > Soil > Agricultural land ...
CTCAACTTGAGTACAAGTTTCAACCCTGACTCCAGGCAAGGCTAATAGATAGTCTAGATGGAAGCTCATAACGGTAAATGTATTAGTAGGTACATTTTACACCATAAACTCAGGAGAGCCGTAAGGACGTACAGAGCGGGTGTGAGCTGCTTTCCCATAGCCATCGCTCGCGCTCATGAGGGATCTCGCATAATCCCCTTCTTAAAAACGCGATCGCCCAAGAGGTTATGTGTCGCTAGTTCAACAAGTAGTAAGAGCTCAAAGCGCTTCTCTAAAATGTGTAAGAGTCAATGGCTGTACTTGAGAGCGATATCTACGCCCCCGGACGACGCATCTATCTAATCCGTTGACATCTGGATTTTGACTCACCTCATCTTCCATCCCGATCGCCTTTCGCATCCAACTCAACATCACGCTCGCACTTTGGGCCTCGTTTCGTACAAACCCCGCAACACGACCTTGATTGGGACACGCGAAATAATTAGTTAGTTTGCCGATGCAATGGGGGCTCGGGTTGTGTGCATAGAAAGTGTAGCGACCGCACTCTTCGAGATTGGGGGCAGGGCGGGCGTGTTGGGTTTGGTTCGGTTTCTCCAAGCCTCTGCCAGGCGGGGAGAACCAACCTCCAGGTGCTGCTGAGGGCGACTCTTTTGAGAGGTAAATTTTGGATAAAGGCAAGTCTTTTTTAGTCTAAATTAGTATTTATAATTGCACTTTGAAAGAGTAAATGCTCAACCGAATTGGAGAGCAACAGCCGGAAACCTTGAAGTTACACGCACCGGTGCCGCTGGCGAAGCACCCAGCAGCGGTGTACCTTGACAGTTTGGGGAGCGATCGCTCGAAGGCAACGATGGCGGCAGGGCTCGATATCATGGCGAAGTTGCTGGCGGGCTCGGAGTGCGACCGGATGACGTTGAATTGGGCCGCCTTGCGCTACAAGCACACGGCAGCGCTGCGCTCGGCTCTGGAGAAACAGTACGCGCCAGCTTCGGTCAATCAAATGCTATGTGCCCTACGGCGGGTGCTTAAGGAAGCTTTGCGGTTAGATTTAATCGACCCCCTGGATTACAGTAAAGCTGTGGATCTCAAGAGTATCAAGCAATCGGGAAAACCAAGGGGGCGGGCGCTATCCCCGGATGAAATTGCAGCGCTGGTGCAAAGCTGCTCTGGTGAGAGTACCGTTGATGTTCGAGATGCAGCCTTGATTGCTATTTTGCGTGGGGGTGGCATTCGTCGTGCTGAAGCAGTCAACCTAGATTTGGCAGATTTCAACCTATCTACGGGAGCGTTGGAAATTAGAGAGGGTAAGGGCAAGAAAGACCGAACAGTTTATATCTCAGAACCGGCGATCGCCTTGGTAGAAAAGTGGCTCAATTTGAGAGGAGAGGAACCGGGCCCGTTGCTTTTTCCGATCCGTAAGGGAGGAGAAATTCTATCTCGGCGGATGACGGAGGATGGTGTCTTAAAGATTTTGCAGCGACGGGCTCAACTCGCTGGAGTGGATTCTTTCTCTCCCCACGATTTCCGCCGCACGTTTTGCTCAGACCTCCTCGATGCTGGAGTCGATATCGTGACAGTGCAAAAGTTAGCAGGGCACGCATCGCCAGTAACGACAGCTAAGTACGATCGTCGGGGTGAAGAAACGAAGCGACGGGCTGTGCAGCACTTAGGATTTTGATTTGAGGATGAAAAGCTCATCGCTTCGTTTCTTGAGCAATGCTAGGCCGTGCTTTCTATTTTCATTTCAAGCGCGATAAGGTGTACGTCTGAGAGTCGGGCAGACTTACTGCATTACTGCATCGGTCGAAAGATTGCCCTCGGATGTTCAAGCATCACAGGGGTACAATCAACCAACACTTCAGCCAATAACCAACATCAACAATTAACTTCTAGAATTACCATTCTAAATTGTCTATCTGCAATTTCCCCATTTAGGAAACAAAAATGCTACCAGGCAGATTGATTAAAACATCAAGTTAGTCTTCAATTACTTTTTCGGCAAGTGAAGACAGAAAAACCCGGACTGCCACCATATAGGCTATCCGGGCTTTTCCATTCAATTAATTTCCCCAGCGAGTGGGGAGAGACATTTAAACTTGATAGATAACAACATTGTTTTTCTGTTTCCATTCAATTAGTTTCCCCAACGAGTGGGGAAAATTGCAAAACTAGACGAACTCCGAATTAATAACATCGATGAGTTTCCATTCAATTAGTTTCCCCAGCGAGTGGGGAACTCAAAATAAGAAAAAAATTGGACGCTGGAATGCTGAGTTTCCATTCAATTAGTTTCCCCAGCGAGTGGGGAGTATATAGATGTCGAAAAAACTCTGGTTGATATTCTAGAGTTTCCATTCAATTAGTTTCCCCAACAAGTGGGGAGCCAAACAATCCAGTGCTAAATAAAGGCGTTAGCTTGACAGAGTTTCCATTCAATTAGTTTCCCCAACAACTGGGGAGTCAGTTAATCAAAGCTTGTGAAGATTATCGCTACTTGTTTCCATTCAATTAATTTCCCCAACGAATGGGGAGTCAATGTCCCCCGATATTGCTACACGAAATCAGCGTTTCCATTCAATTAGTTTCCCCAACGAGTGGGGAGCTGGGATTTCTCCCCAGAACAGGCAATCATGGGTACAGTCTCGTTTCCATTCAATTAGTTTCCCTAGCGAGTGGGGATGGTGAAAATATCGAGTTTCGCGTTTTTTGCCCAAAAGCGATAACGTTTCCATTCAATTAGTTTCCCCAGCGAGTGGGCAGGTTATTGGTGGCAAGCAGTCAATAGAGCAAGCTATAAAAGCGTTTCCATTCAATTAGTTTTCCCAGCGAGTGGGCAGTGTTTGGGAAGCTGTACAACGATTTGAAAAGATGAGTTTCCATTCAATTAGTTTTCCCAGCGAGTGGGGAGTACAATCCACTGGCACAGCCCTTTGCGGGGAACTATTACGTTTCCATTCAATTAGTTTCCCCAGCAAGTGGGGAGTTCAAAAAACACGTTCCCGATAAATGGCAGGACTGGGCGGAGTTTCCATTCAATTAGTTTCCCCAGCGAGTGGGGAGCGTAATCCAAACACTCAACGACTACAATCGCCAAGTTTTGCTTCCATTCAATTAGTTTGCCCAGCGAGTGGGGAGCGGATGCGGGAAAAATCGTAGCAACTTATGTCGCTTTTGTCAATCGGTTTCCATTCAATTAGTTTCCCCAATGAGTAAGGAGTACAAGTACACCCCGGCAGTTGAAAAAATCAACACGTTTCCATTCAATTAGTTTCCCCAGCGAGTGGGGAGCGGAACTGATGACAGCTAATTGGCGGCAGTGGAACCAAAATAAGTTTCCATTCAATTAGTTTGCCCAGCGAGTGGGGAGGTTAGCTATAAATCTCTTTATGTAGAATCAGATTTAGCAGAGTTTCCATTCAATTAGTTTCCCCAGCGAGTGGGGAGCTTACGAATACAAAGAGCCTGATTTTTCTCTCATGTTTCCATTCAATTAGTTTCCCCAGCGAGTGGGGAGGTGTTTGCGCCGAAGGCAATGACAACTATCTGGGATTTAGAGTCCCAAGAGTTTCCATTCAATTAGTTTCCCCAGCGAGTGGGGAGACCCAAAGACTACGTTATACGAAGGAGTTTGTGGTGATATTTACTTATTAGAGTTTCCATTCAATTAGTTTCCCCAGCGAGTGGGGAGCTGCTGAACTGTCGGGGATTTACACCAGCGAAGAATTTCCGGTGTTTCCATTCAATTTGTTTGCCCAGCAAGTGGGCAGCTTACTGAGCTATTGTGCCAATGACGTGCGGGTAACTCATGAGTTTCCATTCAATTTGTTTGCCCAGCAAGTGGGAACTCAGCGAAAGCAGGGCATCAAGCAATCGCCACAGCGAGACTTGTTTCCATTCAATTAGTTTCCCCAGCGAGTGGGGAGTAATTTTAACAGACAAGCAAATTGTTGACTGGACTGCCAGGTTTCCATTCAATTAGTTTCCCCAGTGAGTGGGGAGTTGTTCGCTATATGTTTGAAAGCATCATCGAAGATCACTTCGAGTTTCCATTCAATTAGTTTCCCCAGCGAGTGGGGAGTACACTGTCAAAACGGGGCAACTTTCTGGAGCCAAGTCGTTTCCATTCAATTAGTTTCCCCAGCGAGTGGGGAGCAGACCAACAAGCGTGGGAGATTGGAATTCACGGCAACAGCGACCCGTTTCCATTCAATTAGTTTCCCCAACGAGTGGGGAGGTCGCAAAACTTGCAGGCAACAGCCCAAAAATGGTTTTCGAGTTTCCATTCAATTAGTTTGCCCAGCAAGCGAGGAGTTAACAGTGTTGCCTTACCTCAAATGCAATGGCAGCAAAGTTTCCATTCAATTAGTTTTCCCAACGAGTGGAGAGCAGAGGGCCGCGACACGGCGGCAGATTGAAAAATTTTGTAAAGAAAGGTTTCCATTCAATTGGTTTCCCCAGCGAGTGGGGAGTTGAATTAAAAGCACGCTGCAAAGCGCTCGGAATCAAGAAATACAGCAAGCTGTTTCCATTCAATTAGTTTCCCCAGCGAGTGGGGAGATGGGACTTGGAGTATTCCAAGGTGAAAGCTGTCTCGTTTTGGATGTGGTTCTGCTTAGCCTTGTTTCCATTCAATTAGTTTCCCCAGCGAGTGGGGAGTACAACGAAAATTTAGCAGCGGCGATCGGACTGCTGGTTTCCATTCAATTAGTTTCCCCAGCGAGTGGGGAGCTTATCAGTCGGGCAACGTGAAAAACTGGAAAGAGTAGAGTTTCCATTCAATTACTTTCCCCAGCGAGTGGGGAGGTTGTTACTCTTTCTGGCCTACATGACAGAGCGCACCCGTCAAGCGTTTCCATTCAATTAGTTTCCCCAGCGAGTGGGGAGACAGAAATCCAAACAACCTGCGATATCTAACAATCACCGCAAATACTGACGGGTTTCCATTCAATTAGTTTCTCCAACGAATGGGGAGTATTTGTAATTACTGGTGGTAGTGCGCTTGCTACTGGGGGGTTGTTTCCATTCAATTAGTTTCCCCAACGAGTGGCGAGAGCTAGAAATTTTTGACTGGAACTCGACAGACGAGGAAATTTTTCCATTCAATTACTTTCCCCAGCGAGTGGGGAGAGTAGGTAACTCAATAGAGATAAATGGTGCTCATAGGTTTCCATTCAATTAGTTTCCCTAGCGAGTGAGGAGTTCACTTCCCACGGATTGACCAATATTCCCAACGTGATGTTTCCATTCAATTAGTTTCCCCAACGAGTGGGGAGATCCTACGTCGAAATAGCAATATCCAAGAAGACTAAGTTTCCATTCAATTAGTTTCTCCAGCGAGTGGGGGAGTTGTTGTCTACCAAAAAGACTTTTTTAAACCACAAGGGGAGGCGGTTGGGTTTCCATTCAATTAGTTTCCCCAACGAGTGGGGAGTATCAGTAGGGGTGACTGGGGAATATTTGCAGAGTGGGCAAAGAAGTTTCCATTCAATTAGTTTCCCCAACGAGTGGAGAGATAATCCGAAAAAGGTTTTTGCCTACGAACTCAAATTTACCGGGTTTCCATTCAATTAGTTTCCCTAACGAGTGGGGAGTGAATAGCATGACCAACAAATACAAAACGGTACGCGCTTACTGGCATCCGTTTCCATTCAATTAGTTTCCCCAGCGAGTGGGGAGTCAATTGCTCAAAGAATTTTTACCCAACTGTGAGTTTTGGTTTCCATTCAATTAGTTTCCCCAGCAAGTGGGGAGGGAGATGAAGACGGGTATCTTCGTGAAATCCATCTTATTTCCATTCAATTAGTTTCCCCAGCAAGTGGGGAGGGAGATGAAGACGGGTATCTTCGTGAAATCCATCTTATTTCCATTCAATTAGTTTCCCCAGCAAGTGGGGAGCAACCTGAAATACAACAACGCCCCGCATTTTCCGTATTTGGTACTAAGTTTCCATTCAATTAGTTTCCCCAGCGAGCGGGGAGTCCAATTTAACCGCGACCCAATAGTTGAAGTCCTAGACTGGATGTTTCCATTCAATTAGTTTCCCCAGCGAGTGGGGATTAGGATAAAAGTATGACAGAATTCCAGATTCTCCTGTTTCCATTCAATTAGTTTCCCCAGCGAGTGGGGAGAATCAAATTAATCCAGAGGAAGTTGAAGGTGGTGAATGTTTCCATTCAATTAGTTTCCCCAGCGAGTGGGGAGCATATGTTTGGCTCCTACGTACACGAGGGTATGCTAGTTTCCATTCAATTAGTTTCCCCAGCGAGTGGGGAGGTAAGGGTTGCTAATCGAGTTGTAGTAATTGACTACAACTGTTTCCATTCAATTAGTTTCCCCAGCGAGTGGGGAGTATAATATTGTTCCTGATTTAAGAGGAAAAGTCAGTGACGTTTCCATTCAATTAGTTTCCCCAGCGAGTGGGGAGTGGATGCTTAAAACAATCGGTGCATCACCCAACGAAGGTTTCCATTCAATTAGTTTCCCCAGCGAGTGGGGAGTCACGAAGAAGTTCGTGCGCAAATTCGCAAGACTAAGTAAGGTTTCCATTCAATTAGTTTCCCCAGCGAGTGGGGAGAGTTCGCCGCAGAGGTCATACCCAGAGCGAGATTCAGCCGTCAAATCGACGCACCGCTAAAATATAGCACAGGTAAATGAGAAAAAGCATCGAACTATAAGCCTCAAACTCAATCCCTGCAAAGCATCGACGCACCTCAACCAAATCATAAGGGTTACACCGACCAAGCAAGGTGCGTCGATATTGGCTAGATTAGCCTCCTCAAGTCAATAGTGTTTTCCTGCCCCAAACTTGAACTCCTGTAATCATTAGGATATTAACTAATTCTCATATAGTGCTGGAAGATAAATGTGTCGCTACTAAAGCTACTGCGTTATCAGTTTTGCTGACTTCACCGATATATAGTCTGCCAACGGACGCTGTATTTTGACGTGAGAGTGTTACGTACACGGGATTAAAACATTTTTAGCAAGGATTTGTTGTTTAAACCCGTTAGCTGTATCGATCGGCTAAATCTCTCGCTGCTTGTCGGTGTTTTTCTACCAAACTCGGCGGGGAAAGCACTTGGGCGCTATCCATATATCTGTTCACCCAAAGACTAAATTCGTTCAGAGAGCGAGCTGGCAAATCGATCTTATAATCCACATAAAGCACTTTGCCAAAACTATTCCTTGGCCCTTCTTTAATCTTTTGTCGCGGATGCCGCCGATCGCCCTCTAAGATAAATCCCACTACTTTCTCAAAAAACCGCACCTTCACTTTTTCTAACTTCAGCGTACCCTGCAATTCAGCCTGCTGTGATTCTAGGCTACCCAAGGACAGTCCCCAGCCATTTTTTAACAACTTTTGAGCTATTTTCAAACGTTGTCCCTGTACAACTAAACCGCGCCCTTCTGAATCAATAATTTCGCAGTAGTCACTAAAGCGATTCACCCGTTCTACGTTCAACTGTCCATTGTCGTAATTTTCGCAAATTAGGTACCAGGCGATATCGTGATAAATCAGTTGCAGGGGCCAGATTCGTCGGAAACCGACCTTGCCTCTACCGTAAGGATCGCTATCGCGGTAAAGTTTGATCGCCTGGCCGCGAACAATGGCTGTTTCTACGATGTCTAGTTGGTGAAATAAGGTATTGCGGTATTCTTGGCGATCGAGCATTTCTACAGGGTCGGTGTAAATAATCGCACGATTTAGTTGTTCGCGAACGGGATAGAATAATTGACCTTTGAGCTCGATATCTAATCCGCGCAACCGTTTAGTGAGTTTTTCGCAAATTTGGCGGGCTTGGGGATTTCCTTGATATTTGGCTTGAGATGCTATCGCTTGAAATGCGAATAGTAGTTCTTCGCGATTCATTGCGCCAGTACCGAGATAATATCCGAAGCGATACATTCGTTTGTCAAGGATTCCGTAGTGGCGCAAAGTTTCTAAATCTTTGCGGATGGTAGGAGTTGCAGGATAGTTTTCTGGAAAATCGATACTGGTGGACTCGGCGGCAACTTTCTGTAATTGAGATTGAACTTCTAGCAAGGCATCGTGATATTTACTGTCGGATGCTTCGGTGTCAGAGTGTCCGACACCCGGATGGTTTACCAATGTGGCGATGAGGAGCATGATGCGATCAAACGTTAGTTTGTCAGCGTAGGGGTGAGGTGTCGGTTTTTTTGCCATGATGGGTGGATGGGGTAAAATGCTGAAAAGTCAAGTAAAAGACAATATTGACATAAAAATATATAAATCTCTGAAATCCCTTATTTGTATATAACTTTAGGTTTTGAAAAAAGTTTGATAAGTATTGTAAATCTGAAGACATGAAGCTAACTCGGCTGATATATTGAGCTGAGTAGAACTTAAGCAATTAGCGACTTGGGACACTACCAGCAGCATTCAGGTGGGCATTGCCCGCCTTAAAATTGAATTTATGTCTGCATATACTGCGATCGCCTTTGCCCCGGTTCAAGGCTTTATCGAGAAATCCCGCAAACTCCGAGATTTGTATGGGGCCTCACTAATTTTATCTTTTTTGAGTTTTAAGCTCGTACAAAAAGCAGAGTCTTTAGGACTTAAGGTAATTTCTCCTGGATCGCCTACTATACAAGAAGGAATGCCAAACCGAATTCTCATTAAGGGAAAATTTGAGCGCAATGATGTTCAAAATACTCTCTTAAAAGAATGGCAAAAGATTTTGCAAGTTTCCCGAGTCTGGATAGAAGACAACATCAGTATCCCCAAAGACCAATATTACTGGTCACAAACAGAAGATACAAAAGGCAGGCAAAAAGGAGAGTGGGAACGATGGGGAAGCTATACCTGGGAACTTTTTTGGGGATACGGCGAATCTGAAAAAGAAGCCATAAAAAAGGCAATGGATGATTTGGAGACTCGCAAGCTAAAGCGAGATTGGATAGCTATCAACTGGATTGGTGAGAGTTCAAGTTTGACAGGGACGGATGCGATCGCATGGCATCAACTAGGTAAAGAGTCAAAAGAACCAGGACGAACGCTCACAAAACAGGAACAGGAGTCACAAGAACTTTTTTATCGCCGATTGTCTTGGCTGCTGGACAACCCAGATTACAGGATTGGGAAACCAAGTCTATCGCTGGAAAAGTTGAGAGAATATGAGAAATCTAAGCCTGATGATATTGGGAAATATATTGCTGTCAACGAACGTCTGAGTATTCCCGAATTGGTCAAGCGTTTAGTCACCTACGATAAAATCGCTGATGCTATCGGGATGGAGAAACTCAAAAAACAAGCAGATGACCCAGAGTTCAAAGATATCCACCGTGAAGCTGGATACTGGACAGGCTGGTTTATGGGCGATGGCGACAAGGTTGGAGATAAGCTTAAAGAACTTGCCACGCGCCCTGAAAATGATGAAAATAAGCAAGAACATGACCTCAAAAACTTCACTGAGCTAATGAGGGGGTGGGGAAGAGGTTTCCAGTATAAAAAAGATTTATTTCCTCAAGGTAAAGGTCGTGTCATCTATGCTGGTGGCGATGACTTTCTCGGAGTGCTTTACAGTAAGGAAATCAAAAAGCCTGAAAAGCCTGAAAAAGTTAAACCGATAGAGGCTTTGAATTGGTTGTTAACCCTAGAAGACCACTGGAAAGAGCATCAAAACACAATTAAGCAGGAATTTGATCTTGATTTTACCTATAGTGTAGGTTTTGTTTGGGCGGGGCATCAAGTGCCACAGCGAGATATTTTGCAACACTGTCGAGAGGCGGAAAAACGGGCAAAAAGTTTGGGGCGCGATCGGGTTACGATGCGAGTAGTTTTTAACAGCGGTCAATTTGTGCAGTGGACTTGTCCTTGGGACTATCTTCATGTGTTGAGAAATTATCGCGATCGGGATGGTAAAACTTGGGGGGAAGAACCTAACTGGACTCACCTTTACAATGATTGGGCCCAACTAAAAGCACGTCATGCTATTCGACTTCAAGAAATGGAAGAGCTTTCTATAAATAAGGAACTAGCTCTTGTCATATTCAATTTATATTTCGATAACGCTGGAGAGAAGTTTAAGCAAGAAAGGAAATGGAGCGATTTGGCCGGGGATAACTCTAGCTCTGCAATCGTGAATTGGATCGATGACCTTGTTCAAGTGGGATGGCAGTTATGTCGAAAGAATTCCAATATTTAATTGCGGTTTCCCCCTTGGGATTCATGTATGGCAGCGCAGGAGCTTTTCTATCTCCAGAGAATCTAGTTGGGCGATCGGCTAGTAAGTTTCCACCAGATAGCGCCGCGATCGCTGGACTATTTTTGAATGCCAATCGCGAACAGAAGTTTGCTTCTCACCAAGAGCTTAGAGATAAGCTCGTAATTTCAGGCCCTTTTTGGGCAAAACAGGATACACCTAAACAATTCTACGTGCCAATCCCTTGGCATCACGTAATTGCTGAAAAAGAGGATGATGAATGGGTTTTTGTAAAAAAGAAATCTGATGAATCAGGCAGTGGTCAAGCAGATGAAGATAAATGGTGTCTAGGTCAACATCGATGGGAGCGCAAAAACAAAGACTTGAAGTCAGAATATAGTTGGCAGTCGATTGATGCTTGGAACTTACCCGCTGAAGAATTGCGAGAAAGAAAGGCGATCGCCAAAGCACCGTGGGAATTTGTCTCGTTTCTGCATCCCAAAATCAAGTCAGAAGAGCGTCACGTTGTCGAAAAGAATGGACTTTTCTTAGAAAGCGCAGTGCAGCTTGGTGAAGATTACTGCTTGGTATATCTCTCTAATTATGAAATACAGAGTGGGTGGTATCGATTGGGCGGTGAAGGGCATCTGGTGGAAATTGAAAGTCACTCTCTCTCAGAAAAACACAAAATCAATCGGTTGCTCAACCCTAAGAATAAGATTCAGCAAGCCTTTGCTCTGATTGCACCTGGAGTCTGGGGGTCGAATAAATTATCATACCGTTACCCTAATCATCCCAGTTTCCCTCGGCAAGGGCTAAAAATGTTGACCGATAAACCAGTGCCCTACCGCTATCGCATCGGTCATTCCAAGAAAGAGGAGGAAGAAACAGAAGGTGAGGGTGATCGCTACGATGCTAAGAAAATCGGCCGACTCAGCCGGGGACGCTACGCCGTTCCAGCAGGAAGCGTCTATGTTGTTAAGCATCCTCTCGAACGTACTTGGTGGGATTTCCCAGATGAGTGGTTCCCAAAAGAAGGATTTCACCTCAAACACCTAGGGTGTGGTTTGTGTTTACCCATTAATATTCAAGGATTACCGCAATGTACCACCAAGCTTACGGAGTAATTAAAACTCTTGCACCTGTCCATGTTGGGGCAACCGCAGGAGAAGAAACTGGCAATCTCAACCTGATTTTTCGCGATCAGTTTACGCAAACAGGGATTATTCCTGGCAGTTCTATTCGGGGACGGTTTCGCGCAGACTTAAGAGATAGGGAACCGGGCGAAGAACAACTATGGTATGGACATGAAGTCGTTGATGGCCGTTCTGATGGCGGGACAACAGAAGCACTTGTGAAGTTTGAATATGCTTCACTGGTTTGGTTCCCCGTGTTCTGTCCTGGTCAGCCTGTGGTTTGGGTAAGTTGCCCTCTAATGTTGAAACGGTTTAAACGCATTGCAGGCGTGACAGCAGATATTCCTGAACCTTACACGGCACAGAAAGGTTTACAGGGTCGGCAGATGGAAGAGCGAGGCAAAATTCTCTTTTTTAATTTAGGGTTTTTGGAAATTGAGCATGAGGAGGACTTATCAGCTTGGATTCCCCCGGAGACGACAGATTTAGATGCTAATAAGTTAGTCGTAGTTCACGATAACGATATTGCCATGCTGCACGATATGGCACTCTATCGGCAAAGTCGTGTCAAATTGGGCTCGAAAGAAAACCCCAACGAGAAAAAAGTTGATGGTGGTGCTTTTTTCAATACTGAAGCTTTACCAGAAGGAAGTATTTTAGTATTTCCGATTGCGTTGAAGCAAACCAATTGGAAACCCTTTGGTGAAAAGGAGAATTCATCAGAGTTATATTTCGGTGGTTTGGAATCAATTGGTTTTGGTCGTTGTCTTGTATCGCTTTTAGGAGATTATCAGTAATGGGTTGGAAATCTTACGAACTCGATCGCGCTGCTCAAAAGCTAGTGCTCAACGCACGGGAGCGCGATCCAAAATCCCTCAATCAGTCCCATAATATGCGAATGGCTGTAGCTTATGGGTTAGAGCGTTTTTGGGGCGAACACTTGCGACTTAAAGGTAAAGAAGAAAACAAATCAATTTTCTGGAAAGAAACCTGGGATGCTCTAGAAACCATCATGGACAAGGGAGGGGTGACAATTCCCAACCAGCCTTTACATCCTGACAGTAAGGGTAAAATTCCGACTAAAGAAATTCAGGCGATGTCTGAAAGTCTTTGGGCACTTCCTGTGGAAGATCAGCGAGTGGCAATCGCAGTCTTGACTCAATTATGCGATTGTTTGGTGTGGTGGACACAACGCTATAAAGTTCGTGAGGGTCGTCAATGAAAATGATTCCTAATGCACACAAAAAGATTCCCATGATGTTTCGCGCACAGGTGGGGGGGCGAGCGCAACTGCAATATCTTGACCCTGAGAAGAAAAAGACAGGCGAGCAACAAGATGTTGAAAGGTGGGCAGATGAATGGACTAAAAAAGCTGAGTTTATCTCTGCGGAAAATGCACAAGATGTACAGACTAAGACATACGGAGCCAAATCTTATCAAATCTCTTGGCGGTTTGTCTGCAATGGCGGGCAAGATGATGGAATGCTTCGTCCTGTAATCGGTGCTTCAGGGATTCCTTTTTATCCTGGTAGCAGTATGAAAGGAGCCTTTCGCCAAGCTTGCGAAGAAGCGGAAAAAGCAGGTGATATACCGCTAGGAACCTGTAATAATTATTGTGGCGATGAGTCTGAACTTACACCAGGATTTTTGCGTTTTCAGGGGGCTTATCCTACTAATGATTGGACAAAAGGGTTACTAGACTTAGTTCATCCTCAACAGGGTTGGCAAGTTATGACTCGTGATACTGATGAGAAACCGAAAGGGGAGAGTGCATATGCTCAAGTTTCTCTTTACCAGCCGACTCTAAGATTTGCTATCTCCTGTTCTAAACCGCTATCATCAGATCAGTGGCAGCAAATTTGGAAAATTTGGGAACGAGCAATAGCCGCCGGATTAGGTTCAAAGGTCTCTACAGGTTATGGACAAATTACCAAAACTTCTCACCCGATTGTTTATCGGGCAAAACTCAAAGGACAAGGACAAGCTGCTAAACTGATTGATGGTACGGGAGAGTTTCGTCCTAATATTTTTCGAGCTGCACTGCGCGGTCATGCCTTAAGGATTTTTGGTGGTATAACAGATAGTGAAAGCGCTAAAGAATTAGTACAAAGCTTGTTTGGGGGTATCGAGAAAAAAGAAGGAACTGTCGGATTGTTAGGATTCCAATTTCAGCCTTCTAGATTAGAGATTAAGTCTTTTGGTTCTGGAAATTATGCTCAACCTGCCTACGAAGTAGAAGGAGAACTAATTTGGTTTTTAGCTAAACCATTATCTGACCCTAAACAAAAACCTATTCTAGGAAAGTTGGTTAGCACGTTAATGCAATTTGCAATGATTATGGGAGGATTTGGTAAATCATGGCGACGAGTTGATCACCGCAAATTTTTTGAAGAATATTACGAAAATAACTACAAAGCGTTGATTGGTTGCCATTGGGAATGGTTAGGAGAGAATACACAATCACAAAATGTGCGGGTTAGCCGATTAGAGAAGATAGGTGAATTTTTAGATAGAGTTCGACAGATAGCTAGAGAGTGGATACAATCTCAAGACAAGCCATTACGAGAAACTGAATGGGCAAAAGATTGGCGAGAAGCTTGGCATCCAAGTAATGTTCAGGTTTGGGGTCGAATTGCAGACAATAATGATGAAAGTGCAGCCGTGCGGTGGTTTCACAAACCTTACCAACAAAAAATACAAGGCATTCAGCCAGAAGGATCAATTTATCAGTCATCTGTAACAGGGGAAGTTGGCCAAATTAGTCTTATATGGCATCGAATTTACCCTTTGATAATTGTTAAAAATAATCCTGACAATCCGAGAAAGCCTATTATTAACCCAACTCCTCGCTATTTGGAAATTATCACATTTTTTCCAGATGGTTCAAGAGAGTCAAATGATTTTTTGGATTTTCTGGATACTAAGCCTGATGGATTTAAACTACTTTGGGGAGAGGAGCAATAATGAATATTTGGATTCTCACAATCGGTAGCAGTGACGTGCAGCTTGAGAGCGATAAAAAAAATCGTGAAAATGGCAGAACAGAGAAGCAAAGAAGCCATAAGCTTTGGTCTGAATGGTATGATGAGGCGATTAAAGAAGAGTGTCACGATATACTTTTTGAGCCCAAGCAATCTTATAAGGATAGCGATGAATCTTACCGGGTTGAAGCCAGAGTCTTGGGGACGGTTTACGAGTCAAGTTCTTTGCAAATACAAGATGAAATTTGGTCGTATTTAACCTTTCCCTTATTAGATAACTTTATAGGAAACTTTACAACATTTTATCCAGATGCGATCGCTATTATACTAACAGATCAATCTGAGTTTTTCAAAGATAAAAACACCAGACGGAAACCGAAATGTGCTTACTGGCAAGATACTTGCAAGTTGGAGCCAATTTTGCAGAGGTATTTTCAGGATAAATTTCCACAGGCACAATACAAACCGATTTTCTTGTCTCCGACATCTAACGATAAAGGATTAGATGATTGGAATTACGTTCTTGATTTGGTGCGCGAAAAGCTACGGGTGATTGAGTTTGATGGTAAAGACATCAAAAATGAAGAAATCGAGACAGTATATGTGAGCCATCAGGCGGGTACTCCAGCGATTTCATCTGCGGTACAATTTGTTAGCTTGGCAACTTTTAGAACCAATGTGCAGTTTCTCGTCAGCAATGAATACAGTCAACAGACTCGGACAATTTCTCGTTCTACTTATCTCGGAGCTATTCAACGACAGGAGGCAAAAGCACTTTTAGATCGGCATGATTACGCAGGTGTTCGGGATATTTTAGGGCTGACGAAAATAGCTCAAAATAACCCTAAAGAGAAACGCATCAAAGATTTACTAGATGCAGGAGAACAGTGGAATTTTGCTGAATTTCAAAAATTCAAGAAGATTTTAGCTGATCGTAAATTGTTACCAGTCCATAACTTTCCGTGGTATCAGTCAGGATTTGAATCTATCTATCTCGCTTGGGTTCGTTTTGAGCAAGGTAGCACTGTTGATGCTTTATTCCATAGCTTCCGGGCTGCTGAAGGCTCGATTATTAAATGGGCAGAAAAGCGCTATAGCTCTCAGATTACTAAGGAGGGAGATCCTGACTATAACCGCAAATATGGGCCTCAACTGAGGTTTTCTATTTGTAAAGAGCTACCGGGCTATTTGAATGCACTCTCCCCAGCCATGCAAACAAACTTCCGAGATAGGGGTAATATTGGGCTATATGGTGTTTCACTTTATGAGTTACTAAAACAAGCTAGACCTGATTGGCAAAACCATCCAGACATTAAAATAGTTTGGGAAGTCGCTAGCAAACAACGTAATAATGACTTTCATCGCATAGAAGGCTTACAAGAATCAGAAGTATTTAAAGCTTGGGCTACTGATAATTCCACTGATTGGAAAAAACGAATTTTAGGCTGTATAAATTTTATTGCTAAAGAAGAAGATAGGTTTCAAGAATTTACATCACTTGAAGAAGCGAGTTTGATGGCCAAAGTGCATAATGAATTAGTAGAGGCCATCGCCCCTAACAACTTCCAAACCTAAAATTGATATATATCGCAGCATCCGGTTTTATCCGGTGTCGCGCCATACTATGGGACAGGTGGAGGTTTTGGGAGTGGGAGCGTCGGTGACAAAAGCACCTGTCAGTGATTATTTAGCTGATGTTGCGAGGCTGGCGGTAAATTAGCTCAAACGACCTTTTTGCGTTACGAGCCTCGCAGCATTACTGGGCAAGGGTTTCAGGAATTATCGTGAGCAAACATAGGTATAAGTTCCACAAAATTTATCTGAGCCTCGCAAATGACCTCTAGACACCTTGCGCTGTCTTGGGTGTATTATGGAAGACTCCCCACTCGTTGGGGAAACTAATTGAATGGAAACCTACTTTGATACTTACGGATATCTTTTTGAGATTGAGTGATTTGACTCCCCACTCGTTGGGGAAACTAATTGAATGGAAACGTTTTTCTATCAAAGTCCATACCTTGTACCGAAAATCGCCCTTCATCAGGGTGATGCAAGTTACGATACAGATCCCCACTCGTTGGGGAAACTAATTGAATGGAAACTCCCCAAACGGGACGTTGCCGATAGCCAGATCGAATTCCCCCCGGACTTCTTCCCACTCGTTGGGGAAACTAATTGAATGGAAACAGCTACTCCTCATTTCCAGTAAATGTTTTAGGATCTTTGTCATCCTCCCCACTCGCTGGGGAAACTAATTGAATGGAAACAGCTACTCCTCATTTCCAGTAAATGTTTTAGGATCTTTGTCATCCTCCCCACTCGCTGGGGAAACTAATTGAATGGAAACTCGTTATAAGCATCGGTGTTTATTTACTCTAGCTGTTGTACTCCCACTCGCTAGGGAAACTAATTGAATGGAAACAACTTTGAGTATTCCGCCCGCTCGACTTTGGGAATAATGTGTTCCCAACTCCCCACTCGCTGGGGAGACTAATTGAATGGAAACGCTAAAACAAAATTAGTGGAAGTCTTCTATTAATGCGACAGTTTAAGGGCAACCATAAATAGCTGTTGACAAAAGGCTAGATTTCTAATAGTCTAATTTTGGGGGACGCCTCTACCGCATAGAAAACCGTCCTTAAGGCATCGTCCTATCCCCCAGCCGAAGGGTTACGGCACTTAAATTTAAGTCGGCACTGCCTAGAAATAGGTAGGTAAGACAAATTTTGTCGAAGTCTTCTATTAATGCGAAATCGAAGGAGGCTTCGACCCCCCGACACCGCAAACAGAAACTCAAAAATCAGAGCCTTCTGTAGTGCCAAAATCTCTAAAAATTTAAGCCCTGGAAAACTCCAAAAACCAACTTTTACAACTCAAATTTCTGCAATTAATGCTAGTTGCGAAGAATTAACAAGCAAAAAAAAAGCCCCATAATCGGAGCAAAATATAACTATTCTCAGTCGTTGGGTGGGTGCGGGTTTATTATATTGTTCGTTTCTGACATAAATAGTTGGTGAAACTCGCCCTTACGAGAATTGGGACACACGATCGCTTATTTTCTAGTTACCAAAACCCAATCGTCTGCTGTTTGGACAATCTCAGCATTCTGCAAACCTAAATGTTTTAAAACTGGTTGAATGCAAACAACCGATCGCAGCCACGAAAATTAATGTTAAATACTTCCCACTCGCTGGGCAAACTAATTAAATGGAAACCTAATAATCTTCAAATTCTGTTTCATCAGCGTCATATAGCGTACTAACTCCCCACTCGTTGGGAAAACTAATTGAAGGGGAAACAAGCACTGCATAGCCTTACTGCCATTCCAGTCCACCAGGCTCTTCCTCACTCAAGGTGTTAAGGGTCGATCGCTCGGGCAGTGGAACTAAACATCAGATTCGAGATGCCGATCGTCCAATGTGGCTTCAATGTTCGCATTTGCGCGTTGCCGTCGGTCGCTGCTGGGGTGGTTGCCGATGGACGCGCGTTCATTCCCAGCCAACGAGTGCCTAGAGACAAACGTACTGGAGATTTGAGAAGAGAATGCGATCGCTCTGGCTAAGCTCCTAAACATAGAGAATAGGGATGGCTTCTTCTATAGATTCAAACATCTAAATATTCAAACATCTCGACATTTAGATGTTGTTACTGTAAAATCTGGTTGATGGACTCAACAGGCTTACCTATGATTGTGACAGTCGCCTCATTCAAAGGCGGAGTCGGAAAGACAACCACAGCGCTGCACTTAGCCGCTTATTTGCAGACCAAAGCACCCGCGTTGTTGGTAGATGGCGACCTCAACCGCAGTGCTTTAGATTGGGCTGCTCGCGGTTCCCTCCCCTTCAAAGTAGTCGATGAAAAACAAGGCGTGCGATATGCCAGGGATTACGAGCACATTGTCATCGATACGCCTGCACGACCAACCCCAGAAGACCTGAAAACTCTAGCAGAAGGGTGCGATTTGCTGATATTGCCCAGCTCTCCCGATGCTATGGCACTAAGCGCTATGCTGCAAATGGTGGAAGCTCTCTATTCTTTGCAATCAAATTACCGCATTTTGCTTACGGTCATCCCGCCTGCTCCGAGTAAAGTCGGGGCTGAATCTCGGGAAACGATCGAAAAAGCGGGATTGCCTATTTTCAAGTCTGATATAAGGAGACTGGCGGTATTTCAAAAAGCTGCCCTCGCCGGGGTTCCTGTAAACGCTATCAAAGACCCTTATGCTAAAGCTGCTTGGGGGTGCTACACCGCTGTTGGCAAGGAGATACTTCCATGAGTCGCTTTGATGATTTACTAAAAGCTAAGAAACTCAAGCCCGGTGAACCTGACCTTTCACCCAGTGTGGCGCTATCTAAAAGCAAAGACCCCAACTTTGTCCGCACAACCGTTTACCTGCCCAAGCTTCTGCACCGCCAACTTAAATCCGCAGCAGCGCAGTCCGGCCTGGAAATGAGCGAGCTGATGGAGAAATCCGTAGCTCAATACCTCCAACAGCTCAATCCCGAAGACAACATCTAAACATTTAGATGTTCAAATATTTAAGCATTTGAACATCTAAGAAGTAAAAGTACGGAATTCCACAAGGGGCTATAGCTTTTGGTTTTTACGGATTCGATAGAGAAAGGTTCAGTTGACCCCTCTCTCCCAATTCTTAACTCTCCCAAAAAACAATTATGCTGCCAGATAAATATCGAAAAGTGCATCGCTGCCTCCCTCTGGTAATGGGAGTTGTATTCGCTACTACCTACAGCATCCCCATCAGCGGCCAACCCAGGATTCCCACGCCATCCCAATCACCAACAACAGAAAAACCAAACCCATCAAGAACGCAGCCCGCCTTGCAAACATTTGGCGGACAACTCGCCATGTTTGTGGGGCATGAGGAGAAGGTAACCAGTGCCGTATTTAGCCCCGATGGTCGGCAAATTCTTACCGCGAGTGCCGATCAAACCGCCCGCTTGTGGGATACCAAAGGCAATCTCCTAGTTATGTTCCAGGGAGATAAAGCGGCAAGTAGATCGGGAGGCTTCCCAGGAACCAGATTCAGTACAGCCATATTTAGTCCTGATGGCAGCCAAATTCTCACTAATACTGAGTATGGAGTCCGCTTATGGGATATCAAAGGCAATCTCCTCAAAGAGTTCCGGGGGGATCAGGAGCGGGGTGAAGTTACAAGTGCCGTGTTTAGTCCCGATGGTTCTAAAATCCTAACCAGTAGTAACTTTGGGAATGAAACCGTCAGGTTGTGGAATATCAAAGGCAATCTTCTCAAAGAATTCCAGGGGCATAAAGCAAGAATTAGCGCACCAGTCCGCCCAAAAGCTGTATTTAGCCCTAATGGTCGCCAAATCTTTACTGTAGGTTCGGATGGAACTGCCCGCTTATGGGATATCAAAGGCAATCTTCTCAAAGAATTCCAGGGGCATAAGGATCGTGTCGCCAATGCAGTCTTTAGTCCCGATGGACGGCAAATCCTCACCGCTAGTCTAGATAAAACTGCCCGCCTGTGGGATACCAACGGTAATCTCCTAACCGAGTTCCAGGGGCATGAAAATCATGTCCAAAATGCAATATTTAGCCCCGATGGTCGGCAAATCCTAACCTATAGTAGGCAAGTCCGAGTTTGGGATACCAAAGGCAATCTCCTCGCTGTGTTCGGGCAGCATGGAGATTCCCACTGGAGTTCTGTCTCGATTGCAACAGGATTTAGCCCGGATGGTCGCCAAATCCTTACCAGTAGTATGGATGGAACTGCTCAAATTTGGGATACCAAAGGCAATCTGTTGGCAAAATTGCGGGGGCATAAGGATCTCGTCTGGGGAGTATTTAGTCCCGATGGCCGGCAAATCATCACATTAGGTTGGGATAAAATCGCCCGCCTGTGGGACGTATCAGCCGCAATTGCTGCCGAATCCGAGCAAATAGCTGTCAAGGAAAGCCTTCAGGAAGGCGTGTCCAAAAATAACGCTCAACTGGCAATATTCCGAGGGCACAATAGTGATGTCCTCAGTGCCGTATTTAGTCCCGATGCCAGGCAAATCCTCACCGCTAGTCAGGATAAAAAAGCTCGTCTGTGGGATATCAAAGGCAATCTCTTAATCGAGTTCCAGGGGCAGGAAGGAGTTAACAGTGCAGTATTTAGCCCCGATGGTCGCCAAACCCTTACCCTTAGTGCGGATGCGGATGATAACACTACCCGTTTGTGGGATACCCAAGGCAATCCTCTCTCTGTGTTGCGAGGGAGTGGCTCTCTAGGAATCTACAGTGCAAAATTTAGCCCCGATGGCCGCCACATTCTCACCGCTGGTGGTAATGGTGGTGGTGATAATACCGCCCGCCTGTGGGATCTTAAAGGTAATCTTCTAGCTGAGTTGCAACCACCTGAGAAACTATGGGGGGGAATAGCCACAAGTGCGGTATTTAGTCCAGATGGCCGACAAATCCTTACTGCTAGTAACGATAAAACAGCCCGCCTGTGGAATCTCAAAGGCCATCTATTGGTAGAGTTTCGGGGACATGAGGAGGGGGTCAACAGTGCAGTATTTAGTCCGGATGGTCGCCAAATCCTCACTGCTAGCAATGATGAAACCGCCCGCTTGTGGGATACCAAAGGCAATCTCCTGACTGTGTTCCGGGGACATAGAGAGAGACTCAAAACAGCCGTATTTAGCCCCGACGGTCGCCACATCCTCACCACCAGTTTGGATAACACTGCTCGCCTGTGGGACACCAAAGGCAATCTCTTGGTCAAATTTCAAGAGCATGAAAGATATCTCCACAGTGCAGTTTTTAGTCCCGATGGCAGCCAAATTCTCACAGCCAGTATTGAAGCTGCAAATGGAATCGACCCAATCGCCCGAATCTGGGATACCAAAGGCAATCTCCTGGCTGTGTTCCGAGGGCATGAAAGAGGTATCACAAGTGCCGTATTTAGTCCCGATGGTAGTCAAATCCTCACCGCTAGTTCTGATGGCACCGCCCGTCTGTGGGATGTATCAGTAGCAATTGCTGCCCAAGCCCAGCAAATGGCAGCGCTGCAAACTTTTCGGGAAAGCGTATCTAAAAATAGCGCTCAACTAGCAGAGTTACGGGACGATAAGTATGGAGTCCAGCGTGCAGTCTTTAGCCCGGATAGTCGCCAAATCCTCACCACCACCGAGCAAACCGTCTGCCTGTGGAATAATTCTGGCAATCTCTTAGCACAGTTACCAGGGCGCAAGCATTATGTTTTAAGTGCAGTATTTAGCCCCGATAGTCGCCAAATCCTCACGACTGGTTATGATGAAATTGCCCGCCTGTGGGATCTCAAAGGCAACCTTCTGCAACAGTTCCAGGGACACAAATATTCTGTTAGAAGTGCAGTATTTAGCCCGGATGGTCGCCATATCCTCACCGCTAGTATAGATAAAACCGCGCGCCTGTGGGATACCAAAGGTAATCTCTTGGCTATATTCCAAGGACATGAGAATGATGTCAACAGTGCAGTCTTTAGTCCCGATGGTAGTCAAATCCTCACTGCCAGTTTAGACAAAACCGCCCGTCTGTGGGATACCAAAGGCAATCTCAAAGCAGAGTTTCGGGGGCATGAGAACAGTGTCGAAAGTGCAATCTTTACCCCAGATGGTCGCCAAATTCTCACTCTAGGCAGTGATTTCCACGGAAATGCCCGCCTGTGGGATACCAAAGGCAATCTCAAAGCAGAGTTTCGGGGACAGAAGGATGTATATAAAGGTTCCAGTCACGATGAGAGTGCAGTATTTAGCCCCGATGGTAATCAAATCCTGATCACCAGTAATGATAGACTTTCCCGCCTGTGGGATATTTCTGGCAATCTCCTAGCAGTATTGCGAGATCATGACAGTTCTGTCAACAGCGCCGTATTTAGTCCCGATGGCCGACAAATCCTCACCACCAGTGAGGATCAAACCGCCCGTTTGTGGGATGTAAAAGGCAATCTTCTAGCGATATTTCGAGGACATGAGGATGGGGTCAACCATGCAGAATTTAGCCCCGATGGGCGGCAAATCCTCACGGCTAGTCAGGATAGAACTGCCCGTGTCTGGGATATTGCTACGGGCATCAAAGTTTCTGCGGCTGAAGTCGCCTTTATCAAAGGAACTCAACTTTCTAGCCAAGGTAGTGTCGAATCTAGACAACTCGCACTTCAAAAGTTAGAAGAAGCCTTTGCAGGCTATCGTGCAGAGCAAAACTCTGCCCAAGCCACACGCACTCTCCTTTCAATGGGTAAAATTTACGCCCATTTCGGACAATTTCAATCTGCCCTCGACTCCTACAATCAAGCATTACCCTTATCGCAACAAGCCGGTGCAAAAGCCGAAGAAGCCGCCATTATCAACAGTTTTGGTCAACTCTACACCGATTTATCCGATCCCAAAAGTGCCCTGGATTACTATAACCAAGCATTACCCTTATTCTATCAATTAAATGACCAAGCGACAGTCGCCAACACCCTCAACAACATTGGTGATATTCACGCTGCTACAGGAAACTGGAAAAATGCCCTAGACTCCTACAACAAAGCCCTAGTCATCTCCAGACCCGCAGGTAATTTAGCAGCAGAAGCTACTGCCTTAGCTGGCATTGGTAGCACCTACATCGCTTCAAAAGAATGGTCAACGGCCCTGAATGCCTACAACCAAGCCCTAAAAATCACCCGACACTTAAACGACCAAGTAAAAGAAACCACAGTCCTCAATCAACTGGGGAAAATACAAGCTGCTTTAGGTCAGCATTCTACCGCCATTGAAAACTATAACCAAGCTTTATCTCTATCCCAACAACTCGGTTACAAAACTGAAGAAGCGCACATTATCTACAATCAAGCAATCTTAAACCGCCAACAAAATAATCTCACAGTTGCCCAAACCGAAATTGAAACCGCAATTAATATTATTGAAAACCTCCGCACTCAAATCGGTAGCCAAGAACTGCGCCAGTCTTACTTTGCCCGCAACCAAGATTATTACCAGTTTTACATCGATTTGTTGATGCAACTGCACCGGACAAATCCAGATAAAGGTTACGACGCACAAGCCTTTCATGCTAGCGAACGTGCCCGTGCTCGCAGTCTGCTTGAACTCCTCAGCGAAGCCAGCGCAAATATTCGCCAAGGTGTTGACTCGCAACTGCTAGCACAAGAACAAAATTTGCAACAACAACTCAGTGATTTTCAGAGTCGCAAATACCAAATTGTCAGCGCTCAATCCACCCCAGAAGCTGTGGATGAAATTCAAGAAAAAATCGACACAGTTCTCAAGGAACTCGCTCAACTAGAAGCTAAAATTCGTGCCAGCAGTCCTCGTTATGCTGCTTTAAAATATCCAGAACCTCTCAACCTGCAACAAATTCAACAACAGGTAATCGATGACAATACGCTACTTTTAGAATATTCGTTGGGCGAGGAGCGCAGTTATTTGTGGGCAGTGACAAAAACTTCTTTCACCAGTTACGAACTCCCCTCTCGCACCGAGATTGAAGCCACCGCTAAGAATTTCCGCGATACTTTAACCAAAGAGACCACGAGAACCTCTCCTCAAATGGTTGCCGAATCTGCTGTACTTCTGAGCCAAATGATTCTCGCTCCGGTTGCTTCTGAGTTTGGCAACAAGCGCTTGCTAATTGTTGCGGATGGCGCCTTGCAGTACATTCCTTTCAGCGCCCTCACTCTGGAAAAATCTGAAGCTCCACTAATAGTTAAACATGAAATTGTTAATCTGCCTTCTGCTTCAACTTTAGCTATTCTGCGGCGGGATATGGCGACTCGTCAACCGGCTCCAAAGGCGATCGCCTTGTTTGCAGATCCAGTTTTTAGCCCGGATGACGAACGGCTTAAAGGCACGAGTACATCGCCTGTAATCAAGAATCAAACTGTTGAAAATTTGCCAGTGGAAGCGCAACAATTACAGAGATCTGCATCAGAAGCCAACATTTATTGGACTCGCCTACCTTTCTCGCGAACTGAAGCTGAGCAAATCCTGGCTTTGGTGCCCGATGATTTAGAAAAACCAGCGTTTGACTTTACGGCTAATCGTACTACGGCAACCAATCCCGATTTATCTCAATATCGCATTGTTCATTTCGCGACCCACGGATTTGCTAATAGCAAACATCCAGAATTATCGGGATTGGTGCTATCTTTAGTTGATGAGAAAGGCAGGTTACAAAATGGCTACTTGCGACTGAATGATATTTTCAATCTCAACTTACCGGCTGAATTGGTGGTGCTGAGTGCCTGTCAGACGGGTTTGGGAAAAGAAATTAAAGGAGAAGGGTTGGTCGGTTTGACGAGAGGGTTTATGTATGCGGGCGCGCCGCGCGTGGTGGTTTCTCTATGGAGCGTTGACGACCAAGTAACTTCTGAACTGATGACACGATTTTACAAAAAAATGCTCCAAGATAAATTGGCGCCTGCTGCGGCACTGCGATCGGCGCAAATCGAAGTGCTACAGCTTCCAGAATGGCAATCTCCTTATTATTGGGCCGCTTTTGGGCTGCAAGGAGAATGGAATTAAGTCCGCCCCTGCGTGAGTAGGTCGATACTGCCCACTCGGTAAACCTGCAACTGCGATAGGTTTTGCTTCAACACGCTCACTAAGTTCTGGAACCGCTTGACTGTTTCCGGGCGTTGCTGATTTAGGGTATGAAAGGCTAAATATGCAAATCATAAAAACCAGTATTCACAAAACTTTGGGATTTTCAAGTTATTATTTTCATACCCTGATTAAGCAACGCCGAAAAACTCATAGCTGGTAGCACAACCTATGACTTCAGCAGTCTAACTAACGGTTAAACAATTAGTATCGCCTAACAGTCTGTTTGAGAAGTAGGGACAGCTAGCTAAGTGAAAAGTTTTGGTGTCCGGAAATACCCTTTATTCTTTACTGATAACTCTTTTATCAAAATCATCGATCGTCCTCAATCTCCTTCAACTTCCACCTGCAACTCATACACCCTCAAACTCGGATGTTCGCTAATCAGCCGCCAGCCATATCCTTCAACCGTTGGGGTAGGTCGCGCTCCTTGGCGATACAAAAAGATTGGTTCGTTTCTCATCAATGCTGTGAATATCTCTCGCTCTCTGTCTTTGCCATCATCCCAAATCAGGTGAGCTTTACTGAAGTACCTAGCGCCCATCAAACTAGCAAAGAGCCATTCCATCAGGGCTTGCTGCTGTTCCTGGGTCAGCGTGGAGTCACCGTAAGTGTCGATTATGGGTATTTTGGATTTGGGCTTGAGTGATGCGATGAGGGCGGTGGCGAGGTTGAGGTACTTTTTCATGGGTCGATGGAGATGCGTCTACTTCTAGCTAGTTGGGAGGACAGATATTGTTTGGTCGATCGCACGTTCGGAACTCGCCCACTTAGAGAGCTGTTTTAAGAGTTATCAACCAAACGACCGAATTAACCGAAAACAAAAAGGTATAAAAAATATAGATTGATGGAGCGCACATAGCTCGACCTAAAGAAGGCATTTTAAATATTTTCAAAGAGCCGAGCGGGTGAACTAGACCTTCCGGTATAGAACGGGTATTAAAACTTTCATCTAAAGCTCTTTCATCATTCAAGAATTCGGTAACACTAGCGGCTCTTTGCATATAGTAAAATTGCACCCTCCAGTAGGTAGCTTCTAAAAACCAAAACCCAAAAATTATAACGTATCCCAGCGGAGCTAAAGAATTTATTTTGCTGGCAAAAACCCAACCAATCAACGCTACCCAAATGGTAATTGCCGCAGTTTTTAATTGCTGCAAAATTGTACTGAAGTTAGCTATTTTTTTCTCTAGTTCCTCTGCTCCTTTTTGCAGCATGGCTAGCTGAAATTCAAATCGATCCATATTTGATTCGGGGATGGCTGATTGTTCCTCTATGATTTCTAACTTTAAAATACCAAATTCCAGCAGTTTTACTTCCCAAAAGGCTGTCCCCACCACTGCCAGCATTCTTTGTTGAAAGGCGATCGCCACTTGTAGATAAGCTCGGACTCCAGTTGCAGCCGCTGTTTGCGGTTAGCTGGCGCTCCGTACCAAAATGCTATGGCTACACTCACATCCAGGGAATAACGCCGATGTAATTCGATGTAGTTGCCAATGTACTTATGACAATCGTGGCTCATCCATCGTTGCTTGGGAGTGCGGTCTGTTTCTCCGACGTAGAGGAGCAAGGGGCGTGCGTTGTCGATGACAAAATAGAGGCAAGTACGATCGCCCCAATCCGGTTTCTCACAAAATGAGAGATTGTGCAATTGCAGGGCAAACGGGTCTATATCGTGGGGTTCACAAGGATTTACTGCTAGCTCGAATAGACTTCCCTGTCGCGGTTGTGGCGCACTTTCAGATTGTTGGTGTTCAAAAATGCGTTGTTTCCAAGAATACAAAGCCTCGGAACTCATCGTTAGTTGAGGAGATTTAGCGGAGCTGGGTTTGGGTTGGGGAAAAAGTTCGAGTTGCTGCACAGATTTTAAGATTGTTGGACGATGGCTGCTGTAAAATGTATGCTTAATAGAATAACGAAACCCGGTAAATAAATCAAAGGCAACATATCGTGCGAGCGCAACGAGTTTCATTACTTGGACATCATTCAGTTGCACTTAATCCTGGCTGAAACTAATGATTGCAGTCTCAGTTGCACTTAATCCTGGCTGAAGCATAATTATAGTTGCAAATAATCCTGGGTCACAAAAGTCTTGATTGCAGGTCACTACAGTTATAGGATTGAAGTCCAAAAATGAAGCCAACAAAAAAGCCCCAAGCGATGCTTGGGGCTAATAAATTATTCTTCGTCGTCGTCCTCCTCATCAATATCAATCATCCCCTCCACCAATTTGCTTCGGTCAAAGCTCCTGAGTTCTTTTTCAACAATTCGCTGGGTAAAATCGAGAGCTGGTTGCATGATTTTAACCTTGTCGCATAAGTTGTAGTGTTTCCTTTTAGTTTCCTCGCTGTGTCCCATTGCTAAAACTGAAGCTTGTTTTTCTGCTTCTGATAGACCAATCTCTTGACTGTAAGTTTCAAACGAGTGACGCAACTTGTGGGGAGACATTGGAATTGCGGCAAATCGCCAAAAAATATGTTTAACTTTTTTTCCAAAACTTGACGAATTCAGAAGTTTTCCATTTTTGTCTTGGAGAAAGAGAAAATCATGTTTCTGCTCTTTAACCAAAATTTTACGCCACTTATTAATCCACCTTTCAAGATAATCATAAAATCGGGTGCCATCTGGGAAAGTTATATTGTTTAGAGGAATGGCAAGTTCTCCGTAGGTGTCCATTGTTTTGTAGTCTTCAGGCCAGAGATAATACTGAGCCTCATTAGGATTTTTCATCTTTTCTACTGGCACAAGTAACCCATCTTGAAATCCGCCCTTGACCAAACTTTTACCGATTTCTGCCTGATAATATTCCTTGGCTCGTCGCGGAGGACAAGAAACCATCAGAGCCACAATAATAAATCTTTGGAAAGACCTCGCAATCCCTGTATCCATCCGGGGAATTTTGTCAATTTGAGGCCGTCCACCCCTGAAGCGGTTACTTCGTTGATAATGTTTCACCTCAAGAGTGGCTTCAAAGCGAGCTTTTTCTAAAACCTCTATAATTTGAGGATAGGGAACAACTAGAGAGCGCTTCTCACTTTTTGTTTTAGCTTGTTTTCTACTCTCTCTTTCATGAATGCGACGGCGGGCCTTAAGAACATTAATTAACGGAATTTTATCAAAAGTATCTCGACTCTTCAAATCCTCTGAGCTAACCTGACCATAATAAGTGAATTTGGCAAGGTTAATAATGGCGTTGTAGTTCTGAACTACTGACGCAGGACTAACATTTCCCCACTCCACGTATTTCTCAATTAAGTCACCGGCTTCTTTACCCAGTTCCTCAGATGTCTCCTGGGCCACTCCTTCTTTGTACATCCTTACCTTGAGAGCGTTCAAATGTCCCTCCTCTAAGCACTCGGTAAGCTTGAACCTCATTTGAATAAAAGGCACAACTTTGGCTAGCCTCACGTCTGCTAAACTGAGCTTCTTCTTCCGAAACATCCAGCCAAGTAATCGACAGACGTGTTGTACGTCTGCTTCCACTGTTGGATGCTTAACTCTTAACTTTTTCTCCATGAAGTCAGCGAATTCCATAATTTCTCGGTCAAATTCGGGATTGGCTAAATACCAATTTGGTTCCACCTGGGCAAATGCAACATAGAGCATGGATAAGCCAACCGGAGATAAAACCCATCGCCAATTCAGCCAAATTTTTCCCACTTGGTCTTTAGGAATAGAGACAAAATCGGTGTCCAAACATCCAAGCCGTACAGTTTCGCTAGATGTTCGCAATCCGGCACTAAAATCTTTCATATCCTCACGCTTTCTACCTCCAGGTGCTTCCTTGAGGCAGTAAATAAGTTCAAGGTTTTCCGGATCTGATTGGAGCCACTTTCGCGAAGTGGCAAATTTTACCATATTATTCAGGTGAAACTTGAGCTGTTTTCGCTTGTCAGTTTTTTCCCAACCTTGCTCGTCAAAGAAATGTTCCGCATTTTGCAACACAATTTTTAGATCGGAAATTGGTCGTTGTTTGAGAAAAGAAAGCGCATTTGCCCTTTCCCCTTCGGTGGCTCGCTCCTTCTGAGGAACTGGTCCGCCTAAATATGGAGCGATTACGCGCATTATGACCGTGTAAGTCATCGCGATATACTTAGGAGACTTAGACTCTAGTTCCCTTAAAAACTTCTGGCAGAACTCTCGTAAGTTCTGGGGCGGCGCTTCTGGTAATTCTTTCTCATCCACAGGAGTGGGAATTGGGTTAGAATTAGTAATAACTCTATGACCCAGATGAGGGAGGATTGTATAGGATGTGTCTTGACCTGTTGGTGGCTTTTGTTCGTCCATATGAACTCCTGTGTTATGGCGTAAGGTTTGCAGATGATAAAGTCTTATATGTATTATATAACTTTTATCGACGTTGTGAGCGCTGTCTGATTTTGGTATGGACGGCGAAGTATGAGGTACGAGCGAACTAATCCTCTCGGGTGAAAACAGAAAAACCCTCTTCCAGATTGAGTTTTAGAGACTTAATACCGACCAAACTTTCTGCCAAAGTTAGATAGTGAAAGTTATATAGCTATCTAACCTGGAATTTTACCCAGTTTATACGTATAAACCAAACTTATGGAAATTAAGGAGTATAGCTTTTGATATCTTTTCCGGTGAAGTGGTTATATAGCGGATTTGACTCGTTGGTGAGTTCAAAAAAGCACAAGTTTAGTTTATACGTATAAACCAAGACGTTTAAGAGCAAGCATTTTAGCAAATGACTAAATCAAAAAAAAAGCAAAAAACTGAGCGACCCAAATATTCAATAAAGCAAGCGCATCCAGGGCAGCAATGCCGCCGTAATGTACCAATTATTTACGATGAAAAGAAGCAACCAATATCCCTTACTCTGACTCCAACTGCGATTAAAAAACTCACAGATTTAGCGTTAATAGTTGGAGATTCGCGCAGCGAAGTTATTGAGCAGTTGTTGAGGAATATTACGCCTCTACAAGCAAAGAGAATTATTGGAAAAAATCAGGATAAGACTGTTGAGTAATACTTGTGTAATTATATAGATAATTTATATCTGTTTTTGTTCAGCAGTTATATTGCAATACTCCGGACAGTTTTTGGAACGATACTACAAGCCTTACAGGGCAAGCATCATAAAAAAGTCGAATTAAATGCAAGTCAGGGGTAGAGGTGACATTGATTTAATTATCGACTGTGCCTCAAAGTCAAGCGGGAATAAGCCATTGGGCCATAGAAAAAGTGTCCGGACTATTGATATTGAATCTACAACAATTAAGTGGAACCGCCTGCGTCAGCTATTGCTTATATCTTGCTGAAACTGTACCACTTTCATTTCTCAAACGAAGAAATACCAATTTTTGGTTGGTGCTACATAAGAAGGAGGCAAGCTGTCATTTACCACTGTCAAATACGATCGATTTACCACCGCCTGGGCGATCGAGTTAAGGCTCACGTATTTTTATATAGCGATCGTAAATCATTCATAAATTAATTAAGGGTTCGATCGAGCAGCAGTTCCATTGAGTTTTGGTTCAAAACTACCAAATTTGTGTAACGAAAGGAAAGTCAAAGCTTTGTTCATGTATGGTAAAATTGAAGAACCATTTAACCAAGGAAAAAGAACCGATACGATTACCAAATTTCCTCACCCAAGTCTTGGCATTAAGCCAAATATCTTCGACCGGATTCTGTTCGGGAGCATTGGGAGCAAACAGGACACAAGTTAAAGGCCATTCATTCCGCTTTTTGCCTTGATTAATTTCTTCTAGGTAAGCTTTCATCTCTTTATATTTGTGCTGGGGGGGTAACAACCAGCCCCAAACCCATACTTTGTAAGGATTGAGCCAATGTGTGCTAAAAAAAGATAGGCAGCATAATTGTTACACGCTTGCCTATCTCAAAAATAATGATACCAAC
>Ga0164298_10000124_pt1 | contig 30755 bp, 3 predicted proteins | sample Whisoiple_216_MG_FD_109713 | JGI IMG/M metagenome (GOLD analysis project Ga0164298, IMG submission 109713) | Unamended control soil microbial communities from upstate New York, USA - Whitman soil sample_216_MG | ecosystem: Environmental > Terrestrial > Soil > Agricultural land ...
GACGACGCGAAGAAGGCGGCCAGCGACGCCATTGACGGTCTCACCGGCGGTTCCGGCGGCGGCGAGGGCAGCGGTGCCGGTGGCGGCGGCATGCCGGGGATGGGTACGCCGGGCGGCGGTTCTGGCGGCGGCCGGTCGAAGGCCCTGGACGACGCGAAGAAGGCGGCGCAGGACGCGATCGACGGCCTCAAGGGCGGTACCGGCGACCCCGAGGCCGACAAGGCCCTTGAGGACGCGAAGAAGGCGGTCGGCGACGCGATCGACGGGCTCGACGGCTCCGGGGTCGACGACGCCAAGGACGAGGCCAAGCAGGCCTCGGACAAGGCGTTCGACGACGCCATCGGCAAGACCGACGACCCGGAGGCCAAGCAGGCCCTCGAGGACGCGAAGAAGGCCGCGGGCGACGCGATCGACAAGATCAAGGCCGACAGTCCCGCGGACGCGCTGAAGCAGGCGGGCGACGCGGCGAACAAGGCGATCGACGACGCGCTGGCGAAGACCACCGACCCGGAGGCCAAGCAGGCCCTGCAGGACGCGAAGGACGCGGTCGGCAAGGCCATCGACGGCATCGACCCGGACACGGCCGGTCAGCTGGGCGACGCCAAGGACAAGGCCCTCGGCGCGCTCGACGACATCAAGGACGGCACGACCGACCCGGAGGCGCAGCAGGCCCTCGACGCGGCCAAGGACGCGGTCGGCAAGGCCATCGACGGCCTCGGCGCGGGTGAGGGCGCCGACGCCATCAAGGACGCGGCCGGCGCGGCGGACAAGGCGCTCGACGACGCGCTCGCGCACACCACCGACCCCGAGGCGCGCCAGGCACTGCAGGACGCCAAGGACAAGGTGGCCGACGCCATCAACGGACTCGACGCGGGCGACCCCGGCAAGCCGTCGACCGTCTCCGGTGGCCCCGGCGCGGAGGACCCGGAGGCCAAGCAGGCTCTGACCGACGCCAGGGGTGCGGTGGACAAGGCGCTCGACGACATGATCAACAAGGAGGGCGACCCGGAGGCCAAGCAGGCGCTGCAGGACGCCAGGTCCGCGGTCGACAAGGCGATCGACGGCATCAAGCCGGCCGGCATCGGCGGCCTCGACTCCATGAAGGACTTCCTGTCCGGCGGCGGCGGTGGTTCCTCAGGCGGTGCCGGCGGCGGCCTCGGTGGCGGTGGGGGCGGTATCGGTGGCGGCGGTGGGGCACTGCCTCGCGCCCAGTTCGACACCGACGTGGCCCAGCAGCGCGGGTTCACGACCCCTGGCGTCCAGACCGTGTCCGGCAGTCCGTTGAGCGCCGCGACGGCCGCGTCCGTCGGCACGCCGATGGGCGGCATGGGCATGGGTGGCGGCGGCATGCCGATGGGCATGGGCGGCATGGGTGGCATGGGCGGCCAGAACAACAACAACGAGCGCGAACCGCAGATCTGGCTGCAGGCCGACAAGGACGCGTGGCGTGACGACGACGCCGAGGACGACGGCGTCATCGGTCGCCCGGCGACGAGGACCTAGGCCATGCCGGACGGTTCGCCACTCAACCCGCAACCGAACCCCAACGACCCCTGGCTGGAAGGCCTGACGTTCGAGCAGGTCTCCCAGCTCGTCATGGAGATCAACCCGGACGTGTTCTACCAGCGCGCGTCTGCCTTCGACCAGGCCGGGGCGCGGTTCCAGGACGTGCTCGACCTGGTCCGGCACGAGATGAACTTCGTGCGGGAGGCCTGGACCGGCAAGGCGGCCGAGGACTTCGACGCCGTCGTCCGGGAGCTGACCGGCAAGATCGGCGGCGTGCTGCAGTTCCTGCAGAGCCCCGGCTACGGCGCGATCCTGCGGGACGCGGGCGACCGGCTGGCCGACCACCAGCAGCGGCTCCGGGACCTCCAGGGGCAGAAGGCGGCGCAGGAGGCCACGCCACCCGCGCCGGGCGCACCCTCGGCGGAGGAGACGGCGAAGCTCAACAACGACTCGGCCAAGCAGATCCTGCGCGACCTGCGCACGGCGTACTGGGACGTCGGGAACGCGCTCGCTCCGCTGCCGTACAAGCCGCCGGGCGTCACCGCCGACACGAGCACGAACCCGGGCCAGGGCAACGGCAATGGCAACGGCAATGGCAACGGGGAGCACGGGCCCGGGAACTCCGGCGAGACCTACAACTTCGCGCCCACGCCGTTCTTCGGGCCGAACACGCTGACGAAGACCGGGACCAACCGGCCCGGTGAGTCGGGCGGTGACGGGCCGTTCCTGTCCAGTGGGCAGAACAGGAACGTGCTCGGCCGCGCCGACCCGGGTGGGCAGGGTCTCGGCGTGCCGGGGCATGCGGGTCCGGTGTTCGCGTCGGGACACTCCCAGGACAGCGGTGTGCTGGGCCAGGCACGGGAGATGGTGGACGCGCAGGGCCCCTACACCGGCGGCCACCCCGGTGGCCCGCCGCTGATGGGTGCCGTGCCGGGCGTGCTCGGCAGGCCGGCGGGCAAGTCGGCTGGCAAGTCGACGGGCGAGTCGGCCGCCTGTGTGCCGGGCGCCAAGGACGTCACCACGCGGACCACGGACAAGGCGACGGACAAAGGGACGGACAGAGGGACGGACAAGGGGACGGACAAGGCCTCGGGTAAGGGGACCGGCAAGGGGACGGACGAGGAGAAGGAGCGCGCGAAGCGCAGGGCCCTCGTCGAGGAAGTGGTGCCGGAGGAGGGCGACTCGGAGACGCTGGACACCGACGACGTCACCACGAGGTCGGCCGACGCCCCGGAGCGGCGCAAGGCGATCAAGACGGCGACCGAGGTACCCGCGCCGACCGAGACCGAGCAGGTGCACAAGGTCGCCGCACAGGTCGCCACCACGTCGGGGCAGCCTGCCGAGACGCACTCCCTCGTCACCCCGCAGCAGCGGCACGAGGTGGCGGCCGCGGTGGCCGGTGGGGGCACGACGACCCACGCCACGCCCGGCACCCCCGCCAAGCCGCTCGTGCCCGCCGCCCACGCCACACCCGCCGCACTGCAGCACGCGCTGGAGACCGACGCACAGGGCAAGCCGCTGACGTTCTCGCACGGGGGCGGTGGCGTCCATCAGGTCGTCAACCTGGAGCCCCATTCGCGGGGGATGTTCGCGCCGGGCACCACGACGCCGGACGCGCTCGTGGGGCAGACGACCGCGGAGACGATCAGCGGTACCACGCCGACGCCGTCCGCTCGTGGCGTCACCGCCGACCCGCTCGCGTCCGGTCACATGGGTGGCATGCCCATGGGGATGATGGGCGGCATGGGTGGCATGGGCGGCAACCAGCAGAACGGGCGGATGGCGGCCATGCCGAACGAGCCGAGGCCCGAGGTGTGGGACCCGGCGAGCGGCGCGCCAGGCGCGGTTGGCAGGCGCGAGCGCGAGCCCGTGCGGGAAGAGGAGGAGAAGCCGAGCGAGAAGAAGCTCTCGCAGGCCGACATCCAGGTCGCGCTCGCCGCGAAGTTCGCCGAGCTCGACCGACTGACGGAACGAGGTAAGTGATGGCCGACTGGAACTCCGCCGACCCCGAGCGCGCGATGGAATCGGCGATGGCGATGTTCGAGAACGAGTCCCGCAAGCTTGCTGAGCTCGGCAAGCACTGGGACGAGGCGAGCACGACCGTGCGGGCGAAGGACCACTCGCTCGAGATGACGTTCGACGGCCGCGGTGAGCTCGTCGACCTCGTGTTCAACTCCTCGAAGTACCGCGCGATGCCGCCCGCCCAGCTGGCGCAGGTGATCATCGAGACGCTGCGTGGCGGCCGCGCGGCCGCCCAGCAGAAGATGTCCGAGCTGATGGGCATCCCCGAGGTGGCCGGGATGGACCTGCAGGGCCTCGCCACCGGCCAGGTCCGCCCCGACGAGATGATCAACGCGCTGATCGGCCCCATGTTCGACACTCTGAACGACTTCGGTGTGGACGCGCCGCGCCCGCGGCCGGACAACCGCACACACGAGGAGCGGTGATGGCGGAGAACTTCTTCCTGGACGAACCCGCGTTCGAGGGCGTCACGGACAGCATTCTCGTCAGCGGGACCAACCTGGGTACCGCGTACGGCAAGCTCAACGACGTGCTCCTGGCGACCCAGGGCTGCTGGGGCGACGACGACATCGGCAAGGCGTTCGAGAAGAACTACTGGGAGAACGCCGAGGAGGTCCGGGTCGGCATGTCGGACGCGGGCGAGGGGCTCGTGCAGTCCTCGAAGAACGTGCACGAGAAGGCCACCGTCCTGGCGGACCTCGACGAGCGGAACGCGAAGTGGCTCGACTCCCAGGTCGGGGAGGAGTGACCGGCTTCCACCTGCCCTGACGGCCCCCTCCGAGACGTCGGCCGCCTCGGAGGGGTCCTTCGCGACGTCGGTGAACTCTTCGCGCCGCGCCACGCGTGTCTCTACCAGATAGCCATGTGAAAGGAGGTGAACACATTCAATGGCTGCTACTGGTGGTAGCAAGGGTGGCGGCGGCCACGGTGGGGAAGCCAGCGGTGTAACCGGCGCCGGGTCGCAGATGACGACCCAGCTGCCCGACGGTCTACAGAAGTTCTTCAAGGTCACCCTCGGCATGACCTGGCCGGAGGGCAGCGAGGGCGGCCTGCACCAGATGTCCGATGCCTGGTACGCGTTCCAGACCGCGGCCAAGGAGCGGGTCGCCGAGATCGAGGCGATGCTGCCCCGGCTGGACGCGTCGATCCGCGGTGACACCGCGAACGGGTTGAAGGCGTACCTGAACGACGTCAAGGAGAACCTCAAGAAGGTCGAGGCCGCGTCGGGCGAGTTCGGCAAGATGAGCAACACCGCCGCCGCGGACATCCAAAAAGCCAAGATCATGCTGATCGCGATGGCGCTCATGGTCCTGGCCACCGTCATCTCCCTGATCGCCTCCCTTTTCGGCGCGTTCGCCGTGCCCGGGGTGCTGGCCGCGGGCCGTGTCGCCCTGCAGGCCATCTGGAACGCGCTCGTCCGCAAGATCATGCAGATGACCTGGCAGAAGGCCGCGATGGGACTGGGGCGGCTGGCCTGGCAGATGGGCAAGTACGCGGCCGGTGGTGCCGCGTTCATGGGTGGTCTGGACCTGGGTATCCAGACCGGCCAGCTGATCGACAACAAGCTGCACGGCGGCCACGGTGGACGCGACGACATCGACTGGGACTCGGTGAAGGGTTCCGTCATCGGCGGCGCGATCGGTGGTGCGGCGTTCGGTGCCTTCCACGGCGCGGCGAAAGGTCTCGGCGGTATCGCGAAGGGCGCGGGCAAGGGCGGTGGCCCCAAGAACATCGGCGTCAAGGGCCCCGGTGCGGGGGCCGGCAAGGGCGGCGGTGCCAAGGGCGGCGGGAAGGGCGGCGAAGGCGCCGGTAAGGGTGGCGAGGGCGCCGGTAAGGGTGGCGAGGGCGCCGGTAAGGGTGGCGAGGGCGCGGGCAAGAAGGGCTTCGAGGAAAAGGGCTACGACTCGAACGGCTTCAAGACCAAGGACGACCCGAAGAGCTGGAAGAACAAGCTCGGCGGCCGTGGCATGGAGGGCGACCCGCCCGGCTGGGTGCGCGGCCTGGGGCAGCTCGGGTACGCGGGCGCCCAGATCGGCATGGTCGCGGCCAGCAACCCGATCGTGAACAAGGCCACCGGCCACGACGACGACATCTGGGCGGGCATCCTCGGCGGTGCCGCGCCCTTCCACGCGAGCAAGGGCATGTCCGCGAAGCTCGACGCCAAGGCCGGCGACTTGGCCAAGAGCTTCGCCGGCAAGTTCGGCATGAAGTTCGACCAGCCGGGTCTCGGCCTCCCGGGCGGTGACTCCGAGAAGGCCCCGCTCCTCGGCGGTGAGCACTCGGACAGCGACTCCTCGCATGGCGACGACGGCCAGTCGTTCGACGACGCGAGTGACACGCACTCCATCGCCGACTCGCTGGACGAGACGGCCCCGCCGACGATCCCCGAGAGCCCGTTCGACACCGAGGGTGGGTTCACCGGCCACGGCCAGGACGTCTCCACCGGGGACGGCAAGTTCGGCAGCCTGTTCACCGACGGCGGCGAGAACTCGATCAGCACGTCCTCCGACGGGCACCCGGGGTCGTCGGACCACTCGGGGCAGATATCGGACGACGCCAAGAAGTTCTTCGGCGGCAACGAATCCGGGCAGAGCTCGGATGGTGCCTCCCAGCAGGGCGGACAGCAGGGGAGCCAGCAGAGCGACGGCCGGGGCGGCGACCAGAGCCAGCAGGGTCGTGGCGGCGACGGTCGGCAGTTCGGGGACCAGGGCCGCGGGAGCGAGTTCAACCAGCAGGACGGCCATGGTGGTCGCGACGGCGGTCCCATCAGGACGGAGTCCGGGCCGCAGCTCGGTTCGCGGGACGGGAACGGCGTCTTCCAACCGGGGCAGCAGTCCGGCTTCCCGGGTGGGCAGCAGTCGAACCTGCCTGGCCAGTCCTCGAACCTTCCAGGCCAGTCGTCGAACCTTCCTGGGCAGTCGTCGAATCTGCCTGGTCAGTCGTCGAACCTTCCTGGTCAGTCGTCGAACGTGCCGGGGCAGGGTGGGAACCAGCAGAGCACGCCGGTCGGCAGCTCGGGGACGCAGCAGAGCGGGCAGCCGATCACCCAGTCCGGGCCGCAGAACTCCCAGCAGTCCAACCAGCCCAACACGCAGTCGAACCAGCCCAACACGCAGTCGAACCAGCCGAGCACGCAGTCCAACCAGCCGAGCACCTCCGGTGGGCCGAAGCAGGGCGCGCCGGTGGTCACGCAGTCCGGGCCGGACACGAGCAACACGGGACGCAGCATCGCGTCGGAACCGTCCATCCTCGACAGCCCGATACCCAAGATCGACATCCCGGCGCTGGCGGACCAGACCCCCGCGGCGTTCACCGACGACGCCCTGGTCAGCCCGATCACCGACGAGAACCCGTTCTGGAAGTCGTCCGACGCGGCGCCGGTCAGTCCGATCGACGAGACGCCACCGGCGTTCCCGGCCAGCACGGGACCGAGCACGTTCGCGCCAACGCCGTCGGCGCCGGCACCCAGCTCGCACTCCACGCAGAACTTCACCCCCAGCTCCAACAACACCCCCAGTTCGACCAGTACCCCCAGCTCGACCAGCACGAACCCGACGCCGCAGAGCTCGCACAGCACGACGCAGCAGAGCTCCTCGAACGTGCAGCAGGGCGGCCAGCCGCGGGACACCGGCGGGTCGCAGAGCCAGCAGTCGTCGTCGCAGTCGGGATCGCAGCAGCCCAGGACCGAGGGGTCCGGGAACACGACGCCCACCATCGCCAAGGGCATCGACAAGTCGGTGGCCGACAGGTTTCAGTCCCTGCTGGACCGGCCGACGGAGAAGACGTTCCCCCTCACGCAGTCGACCGACCGGGCGGGCGCCGACCGGACCGTGCCGCAGACCAACGAGCGGCCGGACGTCGAGAAGCAGGTGACCCACTCCGGAGAGCAGCGCCTGCCGCAGAAGCAGATGCCCACCCCGGACCGCCCGGGCCCCACGCCCGACCGGCCCGGCCCGACCCCGGACAAAACAGGCCCGACCCCGGACCGGTCGCAGGACCGCCCAGGCTCCCAGGACAGGACCGGCCAGCAGGACAGGACGGGTTCCCAGGACAAGATCGGCCCGCAGGACCGGCCCCAGGACAAGTCGTCCGGGCCGGAGCGGAATGTCACCCCGGAGAAGCCGGCAGCCGACAGGGGCACGCACGGCCGGCCCAAGGAGCCGAAGCAGGAGGAGGTCGTGGCCGCCGTGGCCGCGGTCGCCCACCTGGCACCCGACGGGACCGACCGCGGGACCGACCGCGGCGCCGGTGGCACCCACGGCCACGCGACCCCGGACGGCATCACCCCCGACGGCTTCGTGCACAGTGACCACAAGGCCTGGCAGGGCCGGCGCGACGGCGCGACGCCCACCCGGTTCAGCGCCGAGCGGTTCGAGCCGAACAGCCGCCTCGGCGGTCTGCGGACCCAGGACGGCCAGGTCTCCGGCAAGATCACGCAGATCCGCTACGACCTGCGCCACTTCGAGGTGGCGCCGGGCAAGTGGGTGCTGGAGTTCACCGTCCCGCTCGACCTCGTCTCGCCGGACCACTCGATCGACGCCAACACGCGGCGGGCCGCGGCCGACGAGCTGCAGGCCGAGCTGGACAAGAGCTTCAACTACAAGAACACCTGGCAGGGCAAGGACTCCTTCGCGGGCAGCCAGGTCCACTTCACGGTCGACGCGCTGACCCCCAACGGCATCACGCGCGGCTGGGACGCCAACCCGGCGATGAACGTGCCGATCGAGGTGCGTGACTCCTCGAAGGGCGACCCCTTCCGGCGGGCGATCGTCCCCGAGGTCAACCAGGTCCAGTGGGACCTGGGGCAGCCCGCGTCGAGCAGGCTGCACGAGTACTTCCACTTCCTCGGGCTGTGGGAGGGCTACCACGACCCGAAGATGCTGTTCAACCACGCGGTGGGCCGCGGCGGCATCATGGGCGACGGCCTGGTGAAGGAGCTGACGCCCGAGCAGGCCGGGATGATCACCGACATCCAGGGCCAGGCGAAGCCGGTCGCTTCCCACGGCCTCGGTGACGACAGCACCTACACGCGGCCCAAGCCCAACCTCGCCGGCCCCGGCGACCTGGTCGACAGCATCTACGCCGACGGCCCCTACAGCCAGCACCAGACCCCCACCAGCGCGCCGAGCAACAAGCCCAAGCCGCCGCCACGCGGACCCAACAGGCCGAACAACGGTCCCGGCAACAGTTCCGGAAGGGGACCCGGCAACAGGTCCGGCAACAGGTCGGACAGTGGTTCCGAACACCGGTCCGACAGCGAGTCCGACGGCGGGCCGCGCCGCGATCCGCGGCGCCAGAACATCAGGGACCTGCCCGCGGTGGAGTCGGCGCACGACCGGCCGTCGCGGTCGGACGCCCGGGACGCCAAGTACGACCAGGACACCTGGGACGAGCGGCCGGTACCGGTCCCGCCTAGGGCCGGTGCGGAGGAGATCGCGCCGGTCAAGGGCTGGTCGCTCGACGAGGCGGGCGACTGGTTCACCAACACGATGGCCAAGTACTTCGGCGGCCGGGGCGGCGAGCCGGTCGTGCCGTTCCTGTCCGGCGGTGCGGCCCTGGCCCGGCAGGGTGGCGTGCGCCCGCCGAAGGACCTCGACTTCCGGATCACCGCGGGCGAGGCCGGCTTCAAGGACTTCAGCGACCCGGTCGCGCAGCGCTTCCTCGACCACCTGAACAACTCGGCGGCCAAACAGCTGCAGAACGAGTACCGGGCGCAGCTGAAGTCCGGTTCGGTGCCGCGTGGCGCCCAGATCGGCGAGTTCGCGCCGCTGCGCAAGTCCGGTGTCGGGTCGACGTCGATGGGTTCGCTGAACATCCTCGGCCAGGAGATCAGCCTGACCGTGGTGCCCAACGACCGGCCGGAGACGAGGCCGGTCGGCGGTGACGGTCCCGGCAAGGACATCCACGTCCTGACCCCGGACGAGCTGGTCGCGGACAAGCTGCGGACGATGATCTCCCGCACGAAGACCGACCAGGACAGCGTGAAGAAGGTCGCGCAGGACGTGTTCGACGTCCTCGACGCGATGGACGTGGCCGACCGGGACGCCGGCCACATCGGCGACACCACCGGCGGCCACCTGGACAAGGGCCTCTCGGCGCGGGCCGAGCAGTACAGCGAGACCAACCTCCTCGGCACGAAGCTCCAGCACTGGGACGACCGGAGCCTGCACGACCTGATGACCGGTCACGCGGTCGAGACGGCGAAGGCGCACCTGAAGAACGGCGAGCGGCGGCGGGCGCTCGAGAAGCTGCTGGACGACGTGCGGGACTGGGGCGGCCACGAGAAGGCCGACCGCATGTGGCGGCGGCTGGGGGACATCGGCAACGTCCCGGTCGGCGACGAGGTCAAGAAGGCCCTGCGGCCGCTGATGGCGGACTTCGACGACCGGCGCCAGTACGGGCCGGGGCCGGAGTCCCGGGGCAGCGGCCGGCCCGAGGTGCGGCCGGGCGCCGCCCCGGGCGAGGAGCCGGGCCACAGCGGTGAGTCGTCGTACGTGCCGCCGGTCGAGGACCTGCTGAACATCCACGCCGACGACATCGCCGGGAACGTGCGCGACCACCTGGTCGACGGGGACCCGAGGCTCGGCGCCAGGCCGGACTCGACCGCGCAGGCCGAGCAGATCGCCCGGGTGCTCGCCTTCTCCGGCGGCTTCCGGCCGCTGGTCGACAGCGGCGAGCCGTTCCAGACGCAGGAGGCGTTCGGTCTCGGCAAGAACGACTTCAGCAAGGGCTTCGACCAGCTGCACAAGGCCGGCCTGGTGGCGCCGAGCCCCGAAGGCCTCCGGCTGCGCAAGGCGGGCTGGAACCTGGTGCCGACCGAGGGTCCGCAGCGGGTGGTGGACCTCGAGGGCAACAACATCGACCCGCCGTCCGCGTCGGAGGGCAGCCCGGCCCGGTCGCCGGAGCGCTCCCCCGAGCGGTCGGGCTCGCCCGTGGAGCGGCCGCGGTCGGTCAGCCCGCCCCGCGCGTCGACCCCGGAGAACCTGGCCGAGATCGAGTTCATGGGCCGGCAGGCGTCCGACGCGTTGGCCGCCGAGAACCGGGACGTGGCACAAGGGCTGCGCAACCGCGCCAAGGACGAGCTGCACAAGGCCGGCTGGCACTCGCCGTTCCCCGGCGACGCCTACCGGCGCGCGGTGGACATCGTCGCCCACTCGATCCTCGACCACGACAGCCCGGAGCTGGTGCGGGACACCGCGCAGGCCGTGACCTCCTGGAAGGAGGACGCGAGCCACGCCGGGCCCGCCGGTGACGGGGTGCGGCTGGCGGACGACGGGTCGGTGGCCCGGCCGGACGGCACGAGCACCGGCAGCCTGCCGCCGGGTGCCCGCGAGGTGCTGCCGCCCGCGGTGCGCAAGCAGTGGGAGCGGGCGCGCCAGGTCACCGGATCGAACAAGCTGCCGCCCGAGATCGCCGGCTGGGTCTCCACCAGGGCGAACCAGATCCTGGCGAACCGCCACGTGACCGAGTCGGCCGGCTCGCGGATCACGTCGATGCGGCGCGACCAGATCGCCCGCGACCAGGCGCTGAACACGATCGTGACGGCGCGGATGATCGAGGACCACGCGGGCGGGCTGACCAGCCGACAGGCGGAGCGCAACGCGCTCGGCTTGGTCAACGACCTGGCCGCGCAGTTGCGCGACCAGGGCGACGAGTTCCGGAACCCACCCGCCGCACCCCGCCCGGACGCCGACGAGTACTTCGCCAAGGCGGTGCCGCCCGCGCCGTGGGTGCTCACGCCCCGCCCGGACGCCTCGGGCCCGGGGCCCGAGCGTTCGTTCGACATCGCGCCGGGCAGTACGCGCCTCGGCGGCGAGCAGCGGCCGAAGCTGGACTCGTTGATCAGGGAGCTGACCGAGGCGAAGGCGACCCGTGACGGGTTGGGCTACCTACCGCCGAAGGTGGCGGTGTCCGGCGACGCCGCCCACGTCATCGCCGGCGCGCTGGCCGAGCGCGGTATCGACGCGGAGGTCAGGCCGGGCCGCGACGGGGGCGCCGACGTCCACGTCGACTGGAACATGGAGCGGCCGGCCGACTTCGTCCCGCCCGAGGCACCGCGCTCGGAGCGGGTCACCGACACCAGGATCACCTGGGACCCCCCGGAGGGCGAGCCGATCCTCCGGCCGGACCCGGTGCAGCAGATCCTGGACGACCCGAGGTGGGCGAGCAGCAAGGACGTCAGCGCGCCCTGGTTCGACCCGAAACCCGACCACATCCCGGCACAGGACATCGCGGGCGTCGCCAAGGACATGCCGGTCACCGGCCGGGTACGCGGCGACCAGGGCGGCCTCACCACCGACTCGATCATCACGACCGACGGCTCGAAGCTGAACACGTGGCGCGGCCCGATCGCCTACGACGTTCGCGACTTCGACATGCCCGGCGGGAAGGGCGGCGTCGGCGACCGCCACGTGAAGTTGTTCCTGGACAAGGGCAGCTACACCGACGCGCAGATCAGGGCCCTGCAGGACAGGGCGAAGACGGGCGTGGACGGGCGGTACAACCCGGGCTACCGGATGGCGAACGGCCGGCAGTTCCACGTGTCCGTCGACTTCGTCGACGACCCCGCGGACGCGTTCGCCGTCGTCGGGATCGACCGGGCGGGCGGCGAGGCGAACCAGCTCAGCTGGCCGGTGGACCTGGCCGCCGACAAGATCGCGCACGAGATCGGCCACTTCCTCGGCCTGCACGACCAGTACTTCGACAGGGGCGCGAACAAGCCGATCTTCCAGCACCAGGACGGCAGAGGCCGGGTCATCGACGACAGCGGCATCATGACCGACGCGGTGAAGGGCCCGAACTCGAAGTTCCTGCCGCGCGACATGTGGCGGATCGAGAACCGGCAGCGCGACCTCGCGTCGGACCTCCCCGTGCAGCACGAGTCCTACCCGGCGCCACCACGCACCGCGGGCGGCGCCGACCGCAGGCTGCCGTCGCTGCTGCAGTACCTGCGCGACCGGTTCGGCTCGGACCACACGCCGGCGCCGGCCCCGGAAGCGCCCGCACCGCACATCGACTTCGAGCCGCCGTCGGTCTCCCGCGAGCTGGCCGAGGACGCGCACGGCATCTTCGACGACGTCGTCAACAACTTCCCGCGCTCGGTCGAGGAGGCCCGCGACGTCGTCGCGGCCGCGAGCCACGCGCTCGACGAGGCGCAGGCCAGGCTCGACGAGGCGCAGGCAGAACACGGGCACCAGCCTTCGTCGTCCACCGCGCCGGAACCGGCTCCGATCGCCGCTGCGCGGGGCGGGGTGGCGCTCGCGGAGGCCGCGCTCGACGTCGCGCACAGCAACCTCGAGGTCTGGGACCACCAGACCGAGCACGGCGCGCGGCACCACGACGAGTGGCTCAACAACCAGTTCACCGACCAGGCCTCGTTGCGCAGCACGGACTACGCGGCGAGCCAGGCGTCCGAGCCGTCGGGCGCGCGGCCGCCGCGGCGGCTGGAGGACGTGCTCTCGCGCGAGGACTGGCACCGCCTCTACCTGAACCCGAAGGACATCGCCAAGGCGGAGGCGATGTTCCCGGACAACCCCGGCTCGCTCTACGACCGGGAGCGGTCGCCGGGCTTCCAGGCGGGCATGGTCGACGCGTACGAGCGGTTCCTCAACCCGGCGGACTTCACCACACAGCGCCTGAACGCGGACCTGTACCGGCAGATGCACGAGGCCGTGACGGCGCAGCTGGGCCGGGAGATCCCGTGGTCCGGCCGCGGCACGACGGGCTTCCCGCTCGGCAGCTCGCGCCCCAGCCCGGACGTGTTCAGCGACACCGTGGGTGGTCGCCCGCTGATGGTCGACGCCGCCGCGTTGCTGCGCTCCGGCAAGAAGGCGGACGTCCAGCCGATCACGATCCTCGACACCTGGAGCAACCCGAACAAGCCGATCGTCCGGACGAACTACCGCCAGCACGAGGTCCAGGGCCTGGTCAACGGCGTCTTCGACGACTTCTACGGCGACCTCGGCCGTGCCACCAACGACGCGGACCGGTTCCGCGCGATCGGCCGTGTGGTCCGCACCCTGCACATCGTGCACCCGTTCGAGGACGCCAACGGGCGCCTGAACATCCACCTGCTGCTGCCGAGGCTGATGCTGGAGGCGGGGTTCCAGCCGATCCTGTTCCGCGACCTGGTCCCGCTGTTCGACGGCAGCCGCACGCTCGACCAGGTCGCCGACGCCATGGCACGTGGGCAGGGCGTCGACCTGACCGAGCCGTTCCGGTCCACCGCACCGGAGTACTCGTCGAGCGAGTCCGAGGCGACCGGCAGCGACCACTCCGACAAGGACGGCAGCGACCACTCCGACGGCGGCTACGCCCATTCCGATGGTGGCAGTGACCATTCCGACGGCGGCTACGCCCACTCCGATGGCGGTAGCGACCATTCCGATGGCGGCTACGCGCATTCCGACGGCGGCGGCGACCACTCCGACGGGCACGCCTTCTCCGACGACGGCCGCCACTCGCCGGCGACCGCGGAGGAGTTCCCGAACCCGCCCGCCGCGCCGTCGGGCAGGGGCCGCCACCAGCAGGTGTCGGACCTCCCGGCCGTGGCGGCCGCGCACGACCAGCCGTCCCGGCAGGAGGCGCGGGACGCCAAGTACGACGAGAACTTCTGGGACGAGCAGCCGGTGCCCGTCCCGTCGCGGGCGGGTGCCGACGAGATCGCGCCGGTCAAGGGCTGGTCGCTGGAGCAGGCCGGCGACTGGTTCACCAACACCATGGCCAAGTACTTCGCGGGTCGCCCGGGCGGCGCCGAGGCGGTGCCGTTCCTGTCCGGTGGCGCGGCGCTGGGCTACCAGGGCGGCGTGCGCCCGCCGAAGGACCTCGACTTCCGCATCACCGCGAGCGAGGCCGGGTTCAAGGACTTCAGCGAACCCGCGGGCCAGCACTTCCTCGACTACCTGAACAAGTCGGCGAAGCCGCAGCTGCAGAACAACTACCACGCGCAGCTGAAGACCGGTTCGGTGCCGCGTGGCGCCCAGATCGGCGAGTTCGCGCCACTGCGCAAGTCAGGTGCCGGCTCCACCTCGATGGGTTCGCTGAACATCCTCGGCCAGGAGATCAGCCTGACGGTCGTGCCCAGCGACCGCCCGGACACGGCGCGCCTCGGTGGCGACGGCCCCGGCAAGGACATCCACGTCCTCACCCCGGACGAGCTGGCCGCGGACAAGCTCCGCACGATGATCTCCCGCACGAAGACCGACCAGGACAGCGTGAAGAAGGTCGCGCAGGACGTGTTCGACGTCCTCGACGCGTTCGACGTAGCCGACCGGCAGGCGGGCCGGTCCGGCGACAGCTCGCCCGCGCAGGTGGCGGCCGGCCTCGCCGCGCGTGCCGGGGAGTACAGCGAGACCAACCTCCTCGGCACGAAGCTCCAGCACTGGACCGGCAAGGACCTGCACGACCTGATGACCGGCCACGCCGTGCTGACCGCGCAGGCGCACCTGAACAACGGCGAGCGGCGCCGGGCGCTGGAGAAACTGCTCGACGACGTCAGGGAGTGGGGCGGCCAGGAGCACGCCGACCGGATGTGGGACCGGCTGGAGAAGTTCGCCTCGATGCCGGTCCGCGACGACGTCAAGACCGCGCTGCGGCCGCTCATCGCCGACTGGGACGACCGGGCGCAGTACGGCCCCGGCCCGGAGGCCCGCGGCAGCGGGCGGCCGGAGGTCCGGTGGGGCGCCGCGCCCGGCGACGAGCCGGTCACCGGTGCGGAGACGGTGTTCCCCGCGCCACCGGTGGGCGACCTGCTGGCGATCCACGCCGACGACATCGCCGGGAACGTCCGCGACCACCTGGTCGACAAGGACCCGAAGCTGGGGAAGAAGGCGGACTCGACCGCGCACGCCCAGCAGATCGCGCGGGTGCTCGCGTTCTCGGGCGGGTTCCGGCCGCTGCTCGACCACCGCGAGAACGTCCAGACGCTCGAGGCGTTCGGGCAGACCAAGAGCGAGTTCGCCAAGGGCTACCAGCAGCTGAAGGACGCGGGCCTGGTGGCGCCGAGCCCCGAGGGGCTGCGGCTGCGCAAGGCCGGCTGGGACCTCGTGCCGACCCGCGGCCCCCAGCGCGTCTTCGACCTGGAGGGCAACCCGATCGACCCGCCGTCCTCGTCGGAGGGCAGCCCGGCCCGGTCCGCCGAGCACTCGCCGGAGCGGTCCGGCTCGCCGGTGGGCCGCCCGAGGTCGACGAGCCCGTTCCGGGCGTCCACGCCGGAGGAGCTCGGCGAGATCGAGCTGACCGGCCGGCAGGCCGCGGCCGTGCTCGCCCAGGAGTCCCCGGCGATCGCACAGGGCCTGCGCAACCGGGCCATGGGCGCGCTGTACAAGGCGGGCTGGCGGGCGCCGAACCCGCCGGAGATGTACGCGCGTGCCGTGGACATCGTCGCCCAGTCCATGCTGGAGGGCGACGGCCCGGCGATGGTCCGGGAGGTCGCGGAGACCGTCGCCGCGCAGCGCGGCAAGGCGAGCAGCGGCGGCCTGGCCGGCGACGGCATCCGGCTGGCCGAGGACGGCTCGCTGGCCCGGCAGGACGGCACGCCGACCGGCAGGCTGCCGCAGGGCGTCTCGCTGCCCGCGCCGGTCAAGGCGCAGTGGGACCAGGCCCGGCAGGTCACCGGCTCGAGCAAGCTGCCGCCGGACATGGCGGGCTGGATCGCCACGCGTGCGGGGCAGATCCTGGCCAACCGGCACATCGCGCAGGGCATCGGCTCGATGGTCACCTCCGCGCAGCGCGACATGATCGCCCGCGACCAGGCGCTCACCACCATCGTCGGCGCCCAGATGTTGAGGGACCGGGCCGCCGGGCTCGACCTGCGGGACGCGGAGCGCAACGCGCTGCGGGTGGCGAACGGCCTGGCGAGCTCGTTGCACACCGGCGACGCCCACCGCCTGGGCGGCGACTTCCCCGACCCGCCGGCGGCACCGCTGCGGGACGGCGGGTCGACCGGGCCCCAGGCCACCGGGTCGCGTCCGGAGCGGCCGGCCGGACCGGCGCCGGAGCACACGTTCGACATCGCGCCGGACAGCACCCGGTTGAGCGAGGGGCAGCGCGGCGAGCTGGAGTCGCTGGCGGACATGCTCAGGAACGCGACGGAGACCCGGCGCCAGGACGGCTACCTGCCGCCGCCGGTGACGGTGTCGGGTGCCAACGCGCACCTGGTCGCGGACGGGCTGGCCGAGCACGGCATCGGCGCGAAGGTCGAGCCGGGCCGGCCCGACGGCGCGGACGTCACGGTGGACTGGAAGCTCAAGCGTGGCACCAACCCGGCCGACGCGATCCTCAACGACGAGTCGTGGCGGCACAGCACGGCCGAGAGCGCGCCGTGGTTCGACCCGGCACCCAACCGGGTCTCGCCGGCGGTCATCGAGAACGCCGCGAAGAACGCACCGGTCGTGAGTCGCGTGCACGGCGTGGACGGCGGACTCCGGCAGAGCGGCAGGCCGTGGGCTGGGCCCATCTCGTACGACGTTCGCCGGTTCGACGTGACGGGGCCGGACGGCAGGACCGTGCCGGTGGAACACCACACCACGAAGGTGTTCCTGGACAACGTGGCCAAGGCCTCGCCGGACGAGATCCGCGCGCTCCAGGAGCGCGTGAAGGCCGGTGTGGACGAGCGGTACAACCAGGGCTACCGGACCGCGGGCGGTCGTCAGTTCCACTCGGCGGTGGAGTTCGTCGACAACCGTGCCGACGCGGGCGACGGCGTCGTCAGGGTCGGCGAGCGCGGCGGCCGGGCCGACCAGCTCAACTGGCCGGTGGACCTGCCGAAGGAGGAGCTGGGCCACGAGGCAGGCCACTTCCAGGGCCTGCACGACGAGTACCTGTCGAAGGCCGGGGACAAGCCGGTCTTCCAGCACCAGGCCGGCAAGGGCCGGGTCATGCCGGACAAGGGCCCGATGACGGCCGGGTTCGCCGACCCCGACGCGCGGTTCAAGCCGCGCAACATGTGGCTCATCGAGAACCGCCTGCGGGACCTCGAGTCCGCCCCGAACGCACCGCGTCCACCCGCGACCGAGTTCGCCACGCCCCCCGAGGTGAGCCGCGGCCCCGCCCGCACGGAGCAGGCGGCCCGCGCCGCGGTCGACAGCGCACGCAGGCGGTTGGACAACGCGGAGAGCCACCTGGCCCGCGCGCTCGGCGCCAACGCGCCGGAGTCCGTGGTCACCGAGGCGCGGAACCGGGCGACCGCGGCGGAGTCCGCACTGGAGCGCGCCAACGACCGCCTTTCCTCGTGGGAGTACCACTCCTGGCTCGACGACGCGCTCACGGGCGAGTCGCTGCGCGGCACCGACGACGCCGTGAGCACGGCGTCGGAGCCGTCCCCCGCGCGGGCGCCCCGCGACCTCGAGAGCGTCCTGCCGCGCAAGGAGTGGTACCGGCTCTACCTCGACCCGGCGCACTTCGACATCGCGGAGCGGCTGTTCCCGCACGACCCCGGCTCGTACTACGACCACGATGAGTCGCCCGGCTACAAGCAGAGCATGGAGGCGGCCTACGAGAAGTTCCTGGACACGGCGAAGTTCCCGCAACAGCGGCTGAACTCCGAGCTGTACGAGCAGATGCACGACGCCGTCAACTCGTCGCTGAAGAAGAAGGCGAACTGGACCGCCAGCGACTACGAGGCGACGGACTTCCCGTTGCGGGCGGAGAACCCCAGCCCCGACGTGTTCACCGAGACGCTGCTCGGCAGGCCGTTGCTGGTCGAGGGCGGCAAGTACCTCGTCGGCGGCAGCGCGATCACCTTCCTCGACCGGGAGACCAACCAGCGGCCGTACATCCGCACGAACTACGGGGTCGAGGAGGCCAGGGGTCTCGTCGACGCGGTGTTCGACCGGTTCTACGACGACATGGCGAAGGCGGGTTCGGACGCGGACCGGTTGAAGGCCATCGGCCGCGCGGTGCGCACCGTGCACATCGTGCACCCGTTCAAGGACACCAACCGCAGGCTGAACGTGCACCTGTTGCTGCCGAGGCTGCTGCTGGAGGCCGGGTTCGCGCCGGTCGCGTTCAAGGACATGGACCAGCTGTTCCAGGGTGGCCGGTCACTCGACCAGATCGCCGACGCCATGGCGCGCGGACAGGGCATCGACCTGACCGGCCGCATCGGGCACACGGACGTCGAGAGCACCGCCCCGCAGACCGAGGCGCGCCCGGGCGAGGGCCGCGGGCTCGACCTGCACCCGGACACGGTGAAGAAGAACAAGAAGGCCGTACTGGCCTGGGCCGCCGCGGGGGTCATCGCCGGTCGGCACATGGACGAGCCGCCCGTGGGCCACCCCGACCGGGTGGTGTTCGACGACATCGTGGACGCCGTCGCGCACCAGTACGACAGCTACGGCCACTTCCACGCCGACCAGCTGGCGAAGAAGCTCGCCGGGAGCCCTGACGACCGGGTCGCCGCGGAGCCCGGGACGTGGCACTACCGGGCGGCTAGGGCCAAGGCACTGCACGAGGCACTCGGCGACGAGGGCAGGACCGCCTACGACCGGGCCGCCGACGAGATCGCGGACATCGTCAAGCAGTACCACCAGCTCCCGGAGGACCGGAACCCGAACACGTCGTTCTTCGGCGAGATCATGAGGGTGGTAGGACTCCGCTACCTGGCCGGTGGCCACGACAGCGCGGCGGAGCTGTCGGGCCGGCTCGCCGACGAGCTGAACACCGCCTACCCGGCGGGTGTGCAGCGGCCCGCCGCCGTCTCGCCGGCTCCGGCCGCCGCGCCCAAGCCGGTCCCGGCCGTGACGGAGCCGACCCCGGAACCCGCGGCCGGCCTGCCGACCTTCGAGTTCACCCCGGCCGACGGCCTGCCGACCTTCGAAGTCACCCCGGCTGACGGCCTGCCTACCTTCGAGGTGACGCCGGCTGACGGCCTGCCTACCTTCGAGGTGACGCCGGCTGACGGCCTGCCTACCTTCGAGGTGACGCCGGCCGACGGCCTGCCTACCTTCGAGGTGACGCCGGCCGAGAACGTGCCGAGCATCCTGGTCACGCCCGACGAGTTCCCGAGCCCGCCCGAGGCACCGTCGAGGGAGGTCGGGAGCAGCACGTCCACCGCCCCCGGCCTCGGGCACCGGACCACCGGCCTGGAGACCATCCACGAGGACCACGAGCTGGAGTCGCTGTCCTCCAGCAGGTCCTACGAACGGCCCGACGGCTTCTGGTCGGAGGACCAGGACCAGGCCACCCGGGACAACACGCAGAGCGCCCGGGAGCCCCGGGACACCGCCCAGGAGACGCCGGGCACCCCCGTACCGCCCCCGCCGCCCAAGGCGCCGGTGCTCACCGGCGAGGTCACCGGGGACACCGTGCGTTCCGGGATCCCCGAGTACGCCCTGGAGAACCGGGGCGCAGGCCGGGCGGACAACCCGTCGGCGCTCACGGGAGTCAACCCGAAGCGCACCATCGGCAAGGTGGCACCGGCGCTGGCCAAGCACCCGATGCTCGACCAGATCCACCACGAGGTCACCTCGGACTACCGGCCGTTCGTCGGCGACAACCGCAAGCAGCCGTACCGGATCGTCACGAAGGACGACGTCTACGAGGTACGGCCCATGGCCGTGCAGCGGTGGGGCCAGGCCGAGGTCGTCGACCCGGCCGCGGAGGCCGGGAAGATGAAGTCCTCCGGCGACAACAAGACCGTCTCGAAGAACAAGACGTCCTCGGGCCATGACGGCACTGTCACCAAGCAGGCCAATGTCTCGGCCGCGCCGCCGCTCGCGGTCAACGTCAAGGCGGGCGGCACGCTCACCCCGAACGAGAGCCACGAGGTCTCCGGGCAGCGCAAGACCAAGCAGTCCACCGAGGCCGAGTTCACGAACACGCATCGCGTGCGGATGCCGGTGGAGCTGTCCTACGAGATCCGCAACGGCAAGGGTGAGCTGCTCGGCCAGGTCACCGACGCGGACGGCGTGCGCAGGAACAGGTCCGAGACGGGCAAGGTCGAGGTCGACGTCCCGCTGAACCTGGGCCGCCGCGCCGACGACGCGTTCGTCATCGACAAGCCGAAGGCCCTCCCCGCCGCGCCGCGGATCGAGGAGCTGTTCACCAACACCAAGCGCGGCAACAGCTTCTTCGAGCAGGCCGGGAAGCTCCTACCGAAGAGCCTGACCGAGATGCGGTCGGCGGGCCGCGGCGAGCTGCAGGGCCTCGTCAGCGACTCGGGGCTGAAGTCCAAGTGGCACAAGATGGCGGTGACCGAGGAGGACGTCCGGCGCAACCCCGAGGCGGGCTGGCAGGAGTCCCCGGCGCTGACCAAGGGCGCGGACAGCAAGCGGTGGTCCAACAAGGCCAGCAAGTTCCAGGTGCGTGCCATCGCCAAGCAGGCCGAGGTCATCAACACGGTGCCCGACGTGAAGGTGACCGACAGCCGCTTCGTGAAGGACACGCTGACCACGAAGGACACCACGGACCGCGGCGCCGAGGGCTCGCTGGGCGTCGGCGTCGGGGGCGACATCGCCCAGACGCTCTACTTCGCCTCAGGCCCCGCGTTCGGCGGCTCCGTGAAGTCGTCGCACGGCATGGAGCACACGGTCAAGGACCTCTACAAGTCGTCGGTCGCGAGGTCCGGCGACGAGGTCCGGTACCGCACGGTGCACGAGATCCAGGTGCGGCCGCTGGGCGGCGAGATCAAGACGCTCGACGGCGACGTCGTGACCTACCAGTCGACCTCGTACGACAAGGCGGCCGACGCCGGGCTGGTGCCACCGCGCGAGGAAGCTCCGCTGGCCGAGAACGAGCAGCGGTACCCGCCGCCGTGGGTGACGGCCAAGAAGTCGCTCGGCGGCATGATCGTCGACGACTTCAAGGGCGGCGACAACGTCTACCGCGCGGTGGCGAAGAGCCTGCGCAAGCTGCCGGGCCGCAAGTGGTACCACATGACCCGCAGCGACTACGTGGTCGAGTTCGGCGACGTCAGGGTCGGCACCTACTCGCGCGGGCTCAAGGCGAGCATCGAGCGGCTGCTGTCCCGCAGCGACGGGCTGCGCAAGGACATCTCGAACGAGCAGCTGTCCGAGCTGGTCGACACGATGCTCACCGACCCGGGCGTGACGTTCACGGTCAAGCCGAAGGACGCGCTGCCCGGCGACTACGGCAACACCATCAACCTGAAGGCCACGCTCGACGAGATCACCCCGGCCGGCCGGCCGGACGAGGTCGCGTACTCCAGCGAGGCCAAGGAGAAGCTGTCGTCCAAGCTCTCCGACGAGAGCTCCAGGAAGGGCGAGGTCGGCATCCAGTCGCGGTTCTGGCATCCGTTCGGCGACAGCGGTCTGTCGCACGCGGGCAACCTGAACATCGGCAAGAGCAAGCTCTGGTCCAGCTCCGCCGACATGTCCGCCAAGAGCAGCGAGGGCACCAAGCGCACGCACGGCCGAGGCGCCGACGCCGACGGCAAGGCCGCCAAGCAGAAGGTGTGGCCGTTCGGCGCGAAGCTCACCATCACGCCGACCGTCACCTCGACGTTCAGGCCGAGCGTCGGCCTGCCAGGCAGGTCCGCGCCGGAACTTCTCACCCAGACCCTGAAGTCGCACGAGGTGCCGCTGAAGGTGCTCGTGCCGGACTCGCTGACCTCGTCGAAGAAGGTCCACGAGTTCGAGACCTCCGAGCCCGTGAACAAGAAGTTCATGGACGACACGGCCACCGTCCCGAGGCCGAACGAGCTGCGCCGCAAGGCACCGCGCATCCTCGACGACGTCGACGTGGTCGCGGTGTTCGGCACCGACCACATCGGCGACGCCCTGGACGAGCGGGTCCACAAGGCCTCCGGCGACCCGGTCGACACGCTCGGCCCCGACGGCCGCGCGAAGTACCCGCACAGCTCGCGCACCGCAGAGGACCAGCTGACCCCCGACCACCTGAAGCGCAGCAGGCGGCGGTTCGAGCCGATGAGCATCGACCGGGACTGGGCCCGCAAGTGGTCCAACCTCGACGTCGACTCGACGGTGCTGATCACCCCGTTCCGGCCGCGGCCGATGAAGTTCCACGAGCTCCAGGAGATCGAGAAGAGCTACGGCGCGGGCGTCGGAACGGGCCGCGGCGACAAGACCTCCTCGTCGTTCGGCATCACCGCGGGCGACACCCTCATGCCGGTCAGCAACGCGATCGGCGACGACCCGGTGGTCCGCTTCCGCGGCTTCATCGGCGGCGAGGCCACCCCGTTCGAACAGCGTTGGGGCCAGGGCAGGTCGTCGGACTTCGCCAGCTCGTCCGAGACGACGGTCAAGAGCTCGCGGCTGGTCAAGGAAACCCTGATCTGGGCGGACTACACCGCCGACATGGTCTCCGACGCGAAGTACACGAACAACTACGACAAGGCGAACCTGTTCCCCGGCAAGGAGCCGGGCCGCGCCGGACTGAGCTACGACCAGCCCAAGGGCATGCTCATGTGGGCGACGGACGAGCAGATCGACGCCATGCAGGCGCACACCGAGGCGAAGGAGGCGGCCGAGGCGAACGCGGCGGCCGAGGCCGCCGCGGTGCCCGGCGCCGAGGTGACCCCCGACGCCGTCACGCCCGACTCCGCCTCGGAGACCCGCTCCGACACGGGCTCGGCAGCCCGGTCCGACGGCGGTCGCTCCGACGGCAACCTCTCGGACAGCATCCATTCCGAGGGTGACCGCTCCGAGGGGGGCCGTTCGGACGGCAACCGGTCCGCCGGCTCGCGTTCCGACACCGCCCGGTCCGACGGCAGGCCCACCCCGAGGCACACGCCGCGGTCCAACTCGTTCCCGCGCAAGGTCACCAGGACGGCCACCGAGGACAGCTTCGCCACCATGTCGGTCGGCCAGATGTCGCGGGTGGAGAGCTTCGAGTCGATCGTGCCGGGGGAGCCGCGTTCACCGCTGCCCCCGCCGCCGTCCATCGTGGACAGCAGCGGCGTCTCGCTCGGCGTCGGCGCGATCACCTCGACCATCGACGCGCGGGGCAGCATCGAGAACCTGCACAGGGACCTCGTCGACAACCTCGGCGAGGACGGTGCGCGCTCGCTGCTGCCGAAGTCCCGGTACGACGCCAAGCACGACAACCACGGCATGGTCGACCATCTGCTGGCCAACGTGAACCGCGCCGCGAGCGCCGCGCTGAACGGCGAGCAGGTCGCGCCCATGCGCCGCGAGCTGGGCCGGTGGAAGGGCAAGACGTACTTCCTGAGCGTCGGCGCGAAGTTCGTCGAGGGCCCGGAGTTCACCGGCATCGAGCACGTCGACAAGCTGGCGGTCAGCGACTCGGTGTCCCGTGGCGACACGAACTCGAAGTCCTCCGGGCACACCGTCGGCAAGGTCGGCGCGATCGCCCGGCCCGGCATCATCGTCACCGGCAAGAGCGACCCGGCCGCCGCCGGCGCCACGACCGGGCACGGCCCCGGCAGCGGCGGCCTGGCCGGTGGCCTCGGCGCCGACGTCGCACTGGGCCGCCGGGACGACGAGCGTTCGCAGGGCCTGTCGCAGAGCCACAAGCAGTCGGCCGAGACGTCCGGGCCGATGGCCTCCTACGCGGGCCGGATCGAGCTGGACGTCCGGATCGAGCGCGGTTTCGGGATCGACGACCACGGCAACGAGGTCGCCCGCGAGGTCGTCGCCCAGGACAAGGGCGCGACGCACGACGTCGACCTGCTGAAGCTGCCGGAGGAGTCGTTCCCCGAGCCCGTCGGCGCGAAGCTCGGCGAGGCCGACCCGGAGCCGTGGTCGGACTCGAACCCGCACCCGAAGAAGGCCACCCCCGAGCAGACCGCCAGGTGGCGCGGGCAGGACGGCCACATGGCGCTGACCGAGGAGGGCGCCCCCAAGCCGGACCGGCCGAGCTACGAGCGCGGCAAGTTCGTCGCCGAGCACTACTTCGGCGACATGGCCGAGTTCCGCAACCGGGTCGAGCGGGCGCTGCTGCGGGTGCCGGGGGTGCGGGAGCTGCCGTCCCGGACCATCGCCGAGCTGAAGTCGGAGGTGACGCTCGCCGCGGTGAAGGCGGGGTCGCCGGACATGATGGCCGGCCAGTTCACGTTCCCGCTGAGCGACTTCGACGTGGAGGTCCACCTCGGCCTCGACGACGAGCCGAGGCTGTCGGGCGCGGGGGACTGGGTCGACATCGAGGCCAAGTCCGACACCACCTACACGGACAAGTCCGGCTCGAAGACCGGCCACGACGCGAGTGCCAACGCGCTGCCCCTCCAGGGCAGCGGCGGTGTCACGCACCCGGGCGGCAAGAACTCCTTCGCCGAGGGCCGCAACAACTTCGGCTCGGTGTTCGCGGGGAGCCAGGCGGGCAACGTCAAGCTCGGCGGGCACGAGAGCGTGCTGGAGGGGGAGAGCACCAGGAAGGGCAAGGCGGGCACGCCGAAGTCCCTCGAGGACCCGGGCAAGCTCACCCAGGTCGACCTGCACGACGGGCAGTTCCTGTTCGTGGCGCGGAAGAAGGGTGCCGTGCCGGGCTCCGGCGAGGGCGTGGCCGTGCTGCCCGTGTCCGACGCCTACGCCATCCGCCACTACCCGGACCCCGCGATGCCGCTGCCCGGCTCGCTGGCGGACGCCGTCGCCGAGCACGGCAAGGCCCGCAAGGCGTGGACCGAGGCGGTCAAGGAGCTCGACGCGGTCAAGCTCAGGCAGCACGGCGGCAAGGGCAAGTCGACCGACGTCGGTGAGCTCGCGGCGGCGCGGAAGAAGCGGAACGACGCGCAGGCCAAGTACTGGGCGACAAAGCAGGAGTACGACACCCAGCTCGTCGCGGCCCGCGCCGCGCAGCCGGCCGGCGCCGCCGCGTACGCCGCCGCGCAGCACGCCTCGCGGACTGCGGACGCGACGGCCAGGGCCACGAAGGCGGCCGAGGACGCCGCGCGGGCCGAGAAGTTCGCCGCGGCCGCGAAGCGCAACAACCAGCCGGGAGTCGTCCGGGGCGCGCAGGCCGAGCAGGCCGCGCAGGAACGCATCCAGCGGGAGTCCACCAACGACGCGCACGGCAACCAGCTCCTGGCACGCGACTCGGCGCAGAACGCGCGGGACCAGGTCGGACCGTCCATCATGGACGCCCGGCGCGGGGCGCAGCGGCACGTCGAGGACTTCCCGGAGCTGAACGAGAACCCGAAGAAGGTCGAGAAGGGCAAGGTCGCGAACCGGTTCGTGCTGGACGCCATGCGGGCGGGCAGCCGGATCGGCAACGAGTTCGCGAACCGGGCGAACGACGCGGCCACCCGCGCCGAGCAGACCTACCGCGACTTCCAGCAGGACGGCGACGGCTCGGTCCGCAGCGGCACCGACCGCAGCACCAACGGCAGCACCAACGGCCGTACCGACCACGGCTCGGACCGCGGCTTCGACCCCGGCTTCGACTCCGGTTCCGTCCGCGACCCCGGCCCCGCGACCCGGGACACCGACGCCGACGGCGGGTTCTGGTCGGAGGACAGCCTTTCCGACGGCGAGTCCACCGCACGGGGCGGCGACCTCGTCGACGACGCCCCGGTCCGGTCGGGCGGCCGACGCGGCGGCGACTTCTTCGTCCCGCTGATGAGCGGCGCGCTGAACCCCGACATGACCGGCGGCGCGGCGACCCCGGGCCACGCGGCCACGCACGCCGGCGACCTCGACTTCCGCCAGGCCCTGACCGCACCCGAGGGCTCGGTCCTGACCCACGAGAGCTTCGCCACCCCGGCCGACGGGTCGCGGTACTTCAAGGCGAACTACGCGAAACTGCTCGGCGTCGACCGCAGCCCGGACAGCGCGAACTGCCTCGAGGTGACCGTCCAGGGCTCGTTCTCCATCCTGGACGGCGAAACCTTCGTCGCCGGCCACGGCAACCCGGTGCGGGTCGGCGACGCGGGCGACCTCGCGGGCCTGCCGTTCCGCCAGGCCTCGCCCGACCAGATCGCCCGGTACATGCGCACCCAGAAACCGGGCGCGCAGGGCATCGTCTTCCTCGGCGGCGGCGACACCGCGGACGCCGATGGGCACTACATCCTGGTCCACAAGGACGACCGCGGCGTCGTCAACTTCGTGGACGTCAAGAACAAGTCCATGGGCGCGCTGAACACCCACCGTCCGGTGACCGGTTTCGCGCCGCTGCTGTGGTCCGGCGCCACCGAGATGGGTGCCACGCCGGAGCACACCGTGCATCCGGACCTCGCCGGAGGCGGCAAGGACCGGCGGGCCAGGGTCGCCGACCTGCCCGCGCTGGACGCCGCCGCCCGCCGCTACCGGCCGCCGTCCGCCGGGGACGGTCGCCACGTGTCCGACGGGCACGGCGGCGCGCGTCCCACACGGCACGACCTGGCCGACGCCAGGCGGGACGGCGCGCTGCACGAGGAGCGCCCGCCCAGCCGCGACCGCGTGCCCGCCCCCGACGACCGCCCCGCGCAACCAGGTCCGGCACCGGTCCTGCCGCACCGGCAGATGGCCGGCCTGTTCACCGACGCCCTCCGGCCGCTCGGCGCGACCGCCTACCTGGCGGGTGGCGGTGCGCTGGCCTTCCAGGGCGGGCGCCGTGCGGTCAACGACCTGGACTTCCGGGTGGCGGAGGACCAGAGCGGCTTCCGGTCCTTCGCCGAGCACGACGGCGGCCAGGTACTCGACTACCTCAACAAGTCCGTGGTGTCGCGGCTGCGGAACGACTACCACGCGGCCCGCAACGCCGACCCGTCCGTGCCCTCCGGCGCGCAGGTCGACCAGTTCCGGCCGCTCGGCGCCGGCGCACTGACCATCGGCTCGGACAACGTGCTCGGCCACGAGGTCAGCCTGTCCGCCGTCCACGGCGCGACCCCGAACCTGGTGTCGCTGGACATGGGCGGCGGCCGGCGGGTGCACGCGCTGCCGCTGGACGAGATCCGCGACGACAAGCTCAAGACGATGATCAGCCGGACCAAGCTCGGTGAGGCCAGCGTCACGAAGGTCGCGCAGGACCTGTTCGACTTCGTGGACTCGCTCGACCTGCTCGACACGCGGGACGGCGCCACCCCCACGGCGGACCACGTCCGGAAGGCGATCGACCACCGGATCGAGGAGTACAAGCGGGCCAACCTCGACGGCGTCAACCTGCACCACTACGCCGAGCACGTGCCGGGCCTGATGAAGGGCCGCCTGGCGATGACCGCCCAGGCGCACCTCTCGAACGGCCCACGCAAGCGCGAGCTGGACGCGATCCTGTCCACGGTGGCCCGCGACCACGGCGAGCCGGTCGCGCGGCGCCTGCACGACCGGGTCCGCCAGGTGGCGGGGTTGCCGGTGCCGCGCGACATCAGGGCCGCGCTGCGGCCGTGGTTCCAGCAGTGGCAGGACCCGAACGCCCCCGGCCCGATCCAGGAGTCGCGTGGCGGCAACAACCCCATCGCTCCCGCGGGCCGCGAGGGCACGCCGTCGTCGGACACCGAGCCGCCCTCACCCACCCAGGTCGGCGATCTGCTGGGCATCAAGGCCGACGACATCGTCGCGAACGTCCGGGCCGTGCTGCCGAGGTCGACGCCCGCGATCGAGCAGGTCGCCAGGGTCCTCGCCTTCGACGGCGGGTTCCGCACGCTGCACGACTCGGGCGACACGCGGCAGACCCTCGCCGCGTTCGGGCTGAACCGCAGGGACTTCGGCAACGCCTTCCAGGTGCTGCGGGAGGCCGGGCTCGTCCAGGACAGCGGGGACGGCCTGGCGCTGACCAAGCGGGGCTGGCGGCAGCTGGTGCCGACCAGCGGACCCGAGCGGGTGTTCGGGCCGGACGGCCGCCCGATCTCGCCGCCGTCCTCGTCCTCGTCCTCCGAGCGTGGCACCCCGCCACCGCCCGAGCCGTCCACCCTGGACAGGGGCCTCGCCGAGCTGTGGCGCCTGTACGGGGAGGCGCAGCGGTTCATGACCGAACTGCCCGCCCAGATCCAGCAGGGCCTGCGGGAGCGGGCCGAGGCCGCGCTGGCGACCGTCGGCTGGGCGGCCGGTGCCATGCGCGACCACGTGGTCGACGTGCTGGCCCACACCATCTACGACGGCGGCGAGGCGACCCGTCTCGCCGAGACCCTCGCGGAGCAGAGCAGTGGCCGCTCCACACCGGACGGCGAGCGCGCCCTGCCGCTGCCCACCTCCGCGGAGCTGGCGGCGGTCACCCCGCCGTGGTTGATGCGCAAGGCCGAGCAGGCCGAGGACTCGTTCGGCAAGCGGTCGCAGGCCGACGTGGCCGAGGCGATGCGGATCGCGGGCGAGATCGTCAGCGCCCGCCACCAGACGCAGCTCGTGATGTTCCCCGAGGAGATGTCCGCGCTGGAGCACGCCCGTGCCGACCGGGACGACGCGGTACGCAGGTCGGTGGCCGCGGAGCTGCTGAAGACCGGTGACGTCACCAAGGCCGAGCGCCTCTCCGAGCAGCTGCGCACCCAGCTCGACAACCCCCGTACCCGCCACGGTGCGCGTGGTGCGCGGGCCGAGGTCCAGCCCGAGTCCGAGGCAGGCCCGTCGAACTCCGGCCGCTCGACGACCCCCGGCCGCTCGACGACGCCCGGCCGCACCCAGCAGCTCCGCGACCTGCTGCCGCTCAACCTCGTCACGGCCGACCGGATCGACGGCTCCGGCCTGCGCGCGCAGGCCGAGCAGGCGATGACCGGGGCGGCCACGCCGAAGCCCGTCCGCGACCAGGTCCTCGCGGGCCTGTCCGACAGCGAGCTGGCCAACCACTTCACGAGGTCCGGCGGCCCGGGGCACCTGACCGTCTCGGCCGGCCAGGGCGCGTCCGCCGTCGAGCTGACCGTCCACACCGGACTCGGTGACAACACCGGCGAGCCGCACGACCTCGTCCCCACCGGCGACGCGAAGAACAAGATCGAGAGCAGCTCCGGCAAGTACGGCAAGTCCAAGGACACGCTGCCCGGGGGGTCGAAGGCCGACCCGGGCATCGGTGGCCGGCTCCCCGGCTCGACGCTCGGCCTGCCGGTGGACGCCCGCGTCAACGTCAAGGGCCGCGTGCCCGGCTCGACGTGGTCGGCCGTCAGCTCGGGCGAGTCCCGCACGGGTGCCGCGATCGAGTCGAAGGGCCCCCGCACCACCAGCACCCACGACCTGCACTACACGGCCACCCTGGCCCGCAACGGTGCGGCGCCGGTCGAGTTCGGCGGCCACGAGCCCGGCGGCGCCACGCTCAGCACCGCGGACGACTTCGCCGACCTGCGCCCGACCGACGGGACCGGCGCGAAGAAGACCGGGCCGACCCCGCCCGCCGTCCGGCTGATCGCCGGCCAGGGCCTGTTCGACGCGGCCAGGGACGCGGTGCAACGCCACCCCGCGTGGACCGGCAAGGCCGACGAGATCGGCTCGCCCGTGCGGGGCACGCTGCGCAAGTTCACCAGCGGCGACTACCTCTCCCAGCGCGGCCCCGAGCTGCTCGACGGTCACACCGTCCGCGAGGAGCTCGTGGTGAGCGACCCGTGGGGCAAGCAGCACACCGCGACCGTGGAGCTGTCCGTCGACAAGGGCGCCGAGCACCCGCTCGCCACCCCCGACGGCGGCGGTGCCGGCAAGGGCAAGCTCACCAGCAAGGCGGGCCAGACCTCGGGCCGCTCGCTGGAGACCGCGCAGGTCCAGCCGGTCGACGTGTCCGTGCGGCTGCGGTCGGGGGTGAATCTCGGGACCGCCGTGGGCAGCGGCACCGACCTCAAGCTGACGGGTCTCGTCCAGGGCAAGCGCACCAACCACGAGGACCTCGTCACGACGCAGTCGAGCGAGGTCGCGAGCCAGGTCCAGTGGACGACCAAGGGCACGCTGTCGGGCAATGCCACCGACCTCACCTACAAGCTGAACGTCCGCTTCGACGACGGGACGGTCGAGCAGGCCGCGTTCGCCCAGCCCGCGGGTGCGGTCAGCTGGACCGCCACCGGCGGCAAGGCCGAGGCCTACCCGGCGGGCGGCCCCGAGGCCGAGCCGTTCCCGGCGCAGAAGATCCTCACCGGCGAGACCCGCTTCCCGAACCTGCCCGCCGTCGAGAACGCGCTGCGTGATGTGCTCCCCGCGGGTGTGCTGGACGAGGCGGGCAAGACGTCGGCCGCGCACGTCGCCCGCAACGAGGCCGTCGTCGAGCGGGCCTTCTCCGCGCGGGGAGCCGCCAACCGCGGCGCCGACCTGAACGGCGACGGCATGTCGCTGCTGCTGGTCTCCGCGACCCACGCGGGCACCGGCACCCCGGACGACTTCGTGCAGGTGGTCGTCAAGGCCGTGCGTCCGCAGCAGCCCCGCACCGGCTACGGCACGTTCGACGCGCCCGGCGTGGTCGGCAACGGCAACGGC
>Ga0164298_10000126_pt1 | contig 30470 bp, 30 predicted proteins | sample Whisoiple_216_MG_FD_109713 | JGI IMG/M metagenome (GOLD analysis project Ga0164298, IMG submission 109713) | Unamended control soil microbial communities from upstate New York, USA - Whitman soil sample_216_MG | ecosystem: Environmental > Terrestrial > Soil > Agricultural land ...
CAGGAACGGGTGGTAGGCGACCCCGGAGCGGTATCCCGCCGGGGCGGTGACCGGCTCACGCCAGGTGCGGCCGGCGTCGCGGGACAGGGCCAGGGCGTGGGTGCCGACCGTCGGGTTCGCGTAGTCGCCGCCGACCGCGACGCCCGTTCGCGGGTCCCGGAAGGCCACCGCGAACACGCCGGCGCTCTCGCTGCTCGCCAGTGGGGTCTCCGCCGCCGTCCAGGTCCGACCACGGTCTGAGGAGTGCAGCACCCGTGCGACCGGCCCGCCGCCCGTCGCGAGCCACGCGTCCCGACGGCCGGACACGGTCACGCACTGACCGCTCGCGGAGAACTGGTACTCGCCGGCGAGCGCGGCAGGCCCGCGCAGGTGGGTCCAGGAACGGCCGCCGTCCGAGGTGGACAGCACGTTGAACTCGCCGTCGACGGGGTCGCCGGTCGCGAGGCCGTGGCGGGCGTCGAAGAACGCCAGGCAGTTGTAGAACGCGGCGGGGTCGGCGTTCTGGAACGCCGCCGTCCACGTGCGGCCGCCGTCGCCCGTCCGGTAGATCCGGGCGTCCGTGCCCTGGCCGGCGGTCAGCGCGACAGCCGTCCGCGCGTCGAACGCCTCGACGTCGCGGAAGTCGAGCGCCGCGGTGTCCGGTGGCGCGACCTGCTGCCAGCCGCGGCCCCCGTCGACCGTTCTGAGCACCGTGCCGCCCGAGCCGCTCGCCCAGGCGACGTGCCGGCTGACCGCGGACAGCCCGCGCAGCCGCGCCTGGCTGCCGGTGACGCTCGGTTGCCAGGTGGGGGTGGTGGCGTTCGCGCCGGGTGGTGCGACGAGGAATGTGGCCAGGACCAGCAGGGAGATCATCAGCACACGCTTCATGGGTGGAGAACCTAATGCGCCTGGTCCACCGAGGGAATGACCCCGAAAACCGGCCTTGGTGCCGACGGCCTCGATCGCTCGGGCATCAGCTCCTGTGGTGGCGGTGGGACTCCGTCGCGGTCGGTGGGACTCGGTCGTTGGTGGACGCCCCTGGTCCAGTCGCGGCGTACCGGGCGGCGATGGTGCGGACGGCCTCGTCGACGACCTGAGTGACGCGTTCGGCGCTGACCTCCCAGCCCGGCACCAGGAGTGTCGGCCAGAAGACGTAGTTGGAGATCATGCCCAGGAACTGGGTGGCTGCGAGGTCCACGTCCTCGACCCGCACCGTTCCCGCCTCGCGCTCGGCCAGCAGGTAGCCGCGTACGGACTCGAAGTAGGGCAGCTTCCCGTGCGAGAACTGCGCGTGGGCCAGCTCGGGGAACCGCGGCAGCTCGGCGATGACGATCCTGAACAGGTCGGCCATCTGGGCACGGCCCAACAGCTCGGCGTACCGGCGACCGATGATGCCGAGCCCGTCGACGAGGTTGCCCGCGGGCGGCGACTCCTCCTCGCCGGCGGTCGCCCATGACTCGGTCACGATGGCGTCGAACAGGGCGGCTTTGCTCGGAAACTGCTTGAACAAGGTGGCCCGCGACACACCCGAGCGCTCGGCGATCCGCGCCAGTGACGTCCGGTCGTAGCCCGACTCGAGAAACAGCGCGGTGGCGGCCGTCACGATCAGCGCGCGCTTCTCTTGAGCGACGCGCTGGTGATACGTCGTCACGACCCTGCTCATGGGCCGAGCGTACGAGATGAGTGGCTTGACTCGCCACTGTCGCCGACCTAGCGTCAGGGTGATGGTGAGTCGTCCGGCTCACCACTGGCCGCCGCTCGTCACTCACGATCCCGGTCACTCACCGACGTACCGACGAAGGACCAGTTGATGTCCCGCTTCGACAACCAGACCGTGCTCGTGACCGGTGGGACCGGCGGCCAGGGCGCCAGCCACGTGCGTGCCTTTCACGCGGAGGGAGCGAACGTGGTGATCGGCGACATCGACGCCGAACGCGGTGCCGCGCTCGCCGACGAGCTCGGGACCCGCGCCCGCTTCGCCCGCCTCGACGTCACCGACGAGGGCGCGTGGTCCGCCGCCGTGCTGGCCGCCGAGACCGCCTTCGGCTCCCTGAACGTGCTCGTCAACAACGCGGGCGTGCAGCACCCGCCCGCGACGATCGAAGACACGGACCAGGCCACGTGGTCGCGCGTCCTCGACGTCAACCTCACGGGGACCTTCCTCGGCATCAGGGCCGCGGCCCCCGCACTGCGCCGCGCGGCAGGGGGAGCCATCGCCAACATCGCCTCGACCATGGGCCTGGGTGGCGCGGCTCACTACGCCCCGTACGTCGCCAGCAAGTGGGCCCTGCGAGGCCTCACCCAGACGGCGGCGCTCGAGCTCGGCCGAGACCACATCCGGGTGAACACCATCCACCCCGGCGTGATCGCGACCTCCTTCATCCACGAGCCAGCAGCCGGTGCCACCGTGGCGATCGCCGAGTTCTACTCACCCGAGCCGTTCGCCGTCCCCCGGCTCGGGGAACCGGCCGACGTCACCCGGCTGCTGCTGTTCCTCACGTCGTCGGACGCGTCGTTCATCACGGGGTCGGAGTACGTCATCGACGGTGGACTCCTCCTCGGCCCCGCCCTTCAGGCCGTGACCGCATGAGCACGCCGGACACGACCGGGTCCAACGACTCCGAACGGGACACGTCCCTGTCCCACCTGCCCGATCACCTCCGGCGAGCCATCGAGATCACCCCCGCCGCAGGTACCAGAGAACGGATCATCGACATCACGACGCTGGGGCGCCGCACCGGCCGGCCACGCCGCATCGAGATCTTCTTCTACCGAGCCGCGGGCGCGACGTATCTGTGCAGCGGCGCCGGCGGCGCCGCGACCGACTGGCACGCGAACCTTCTCGCCAGTCCCGCCTTCACCTTCCACCTCAAGAATGGGATCCACGCGGATCTGCCCGCACGGGCCACGCCGGTCACCGACCCAGCTGAACGTCAGGCCGTGCTGGCGGAGATCGTCGCGGATCTCAACCAGCCCCACGACCCCGGCACCATCCGGCCGACCCGGCTCGAGGACTGGGCCGACAGCCGGCTGATGCGCATCAGCTTCCGCCATCGGCCGTGACCGCGGATCCCTCGACGGATCACCTACTCCCAGGGGCTGGGGCGTGGTCGAACCCGAACGTGGTGTCACCGCCGCGGCTGGGACGGCGGGTGGAGAACCCAATGCGCCTGGTCCACCGAGGGAATGACCCCGAAAACCAGACCTCGGGTGGACGCCCCACCCCGTCCGGTTCACTACCTTGGCCGTCATGGAGGGGCAGATACGGCTGCGGCCGCCACGGCACCGGGTGGACCCCCGTGCCGTGCGTTACTGGATGACGGGTGAGGCGATCTCCAATGTGGTGGTCGCCGCGGTGCTCGGCGTGCTCGCGTGGCTCATCGAGCCGGCGCGGCCATGGCTGCTGCTCGCGGTGGGGGTGGCGCTGCTGGTCGGCGTGCCGTACATGATCGTGATGCCGCTGTGGCGGTACCGCGTGCACCGCTGGGAGGTCACCGACGAGGCCGTCTACACCAGGACCGGCTGGCTGTGGCAGGAGTGGCGGATCGCGCCGATGTCACGCATCCAGACGGTCGACACCGCACGGGGGCCACTCGAGCAGGCGTTCCGATTATCGAGCGTGACGGTGACGACTGCCTCGGCCGCGGGCCCGCTCAAGATCAAGGGCCTCGACCACGAGGTGGCGGCCGACCTCGCCCAGAAGCTGACCGAGGTGACGCAGGCCAACCGCGGAGACGCGACGTGACGGTCGCGTCGGTGGCACAGGCGTCGGCGCGGACCGAGGAGGGCTGGCGGCAGCTGCACCCCCGCACGGTCTGGGTGACGGCGCTGACCATCGCCGGGATCCTGGCGGGCCTCGCGGTGCCCATCGTCATCGGCATGGCGGGCGACGTGCCGATCTGGCTGTCGGGTGTGGTCGCGTTGGGCGCCATCGCGCTGGTGTCGGGCGTGGCGGCGCTCGTGGACCTGATGCGCTGGCGGTACACCACCTACCGGGTGACCGACGAACGGGTGGAGCTGCGTTACGCGTGGGTGCTGCACAAGCTGCGGTCGGTGCCGCGCGAGCGGGTGCGGACGGTGGACATGACGGCCAACCCGCTGCAGCGGGTGTTCGGCCTCGCCAAGGTGACGATCGGGACGGGCCAGCAGAGCGGCGAGCACAGCCACGTCACGCTGGACCCGGTGGACAAGACGGTGGCCGAGGAGCTGCGCCGGCTGCTGCTGCACCGCGACACCGTCGTCGCTTCGCCGCCGGGCGGCCCGGAGATCGCCGCGCTGAGCTGGCGCTGGCTCCGGTACGCGCCGATCTCGGTCACGACGCCGATCCTCGGCGCGGCGGCGTTCGGCGCGGTGATGCAGGTGTCCGACTGGTTCAAGCTCCAGGGCGCGGTGTTCCACGCGGTGCGTCAGCTGTTCGGCGGCCTGTCGGTGGTGGGCCTGGTCGCCGTGCTGGTGGCGATCGGCGTGGCCGTCGGCGTGATCGGCTCGCTGGGCCTGTTCGTGGAGATGTGGTACCGGTACCGGCTGTCCCGCGAGGACGGCAACATCGTGATGACCAGGGGCCTGCTGACCACACGGTCGTTGTCGCTGGAGCGCCGCCGGCTGCGCGGCGTGGAGGTGATCGAGCCACTCGGTGCCCGCCTGGCCGGCGCCGCCCGCGTCGACGTGATCGCGACCGGCATGACGAAGAAGACCGACGAGGACAAGACCGACCCGAAGACGATCCTGCCGCCCGCGCCGTACGAGACCGCGCGCCGCGTGGCGGCCGACGTACTCGGCTCACCGGCCGCCACCGCGACGGCGGTCATCAGGCACCCCCGCGCGGCACTGTGGCGTCGCGTGCGCTGGGCGCTTTACAGCGTGGCGGCGGTGGCGGCCGCCCTGGCCGTGCTGGGCTGGCTGCTCACGGACGTGCTGCTGCACCTGGCGTGGATCTCGGCCGTGGTGCTGACCCCGGTAGCCGTGTTGCTGGCGGTCGAGTCGTATCGGAATCTGGGCCACGGCCTGGCAAAGGACCACCTGGTGACCCGCCACGGCGTGGGCGCGAGAAGAACGGCGGCACTGGAACGCACGGGCGTGATCGGCTGGACCATCACCAGCTCCCCGTTCCAACGCCGAGCCGGCCTCCTCACCCTCCACGCCACCACCGCGGCGAACAAGGGCGCCTACCCGGTGTACGACGTGGCCACGAACGAGGGCCTCCACTTCGCGGCGGAAGCCGTCCCGGGCCTACTGACCCCGTTCCTGGAACACGAGAACTGATCCGGCTCCCGGCCCAAGAACAGCCAAACCTACGCCGGGGCTTCACCCCGGATGTTGGACACGGGGTTATGCGGCGTGGGTCAGCGTAGTCGGTGTCGGGGTGAGGTTCTTCTCGTAGTCGATCGGGGATGTCTGGCCGAGGTGGGAGTGGCGTCGTCGGGTGTTGTAGCGGTGCGCCCAGCCGAACACGGCCAGGCGTGCTTCCCTTGCGCTGCCCCAGTTCGGGGCACCTTGTAGTGTTTCGCGTTTGAAGGAGGCGTTGAGGCTTTCGGCGGCGGCGTTGTCCGCGGAGCTGCCGACCGCGCCCATGGACCGGGTCACTCCGGCGGCGTGGCAGGCGTCGGCGAAGGCTCCGGCACCGTATTGCCTGGGTTCAACCGGTCGTTGTGGAAGATCGCCCCGGCCAGGCTGCCCCGCGTGCGTTGGGCGGCGTGCAGGGCGTCGAGGACGAGTTCGGTGCGCATGTGGTCGGCCACGGCCCAGCCGACCAGACGGCGTGAGCACAGGTCCATCACGGTCGCGAGGTAGCAGAAGGTGCCGTCGGCGATGGGCAGATAGGTGATGTCGCCGACGTAGCGGGTGTTCGGCGCTTGGGCCGTGAACTCGCGTTCGAGCAGGTCGGCGGCCTTGTTCGCGGTGGGGTCGGCGAGGGTGGTGCGGTGCCGGCGGCGCAGCCGCAGTCCGGTCAGGCCGATACCGCGCATGACCCGGGTCACGCGCTTGTGGTTGACGCGATCTCCGGTGTCGTGCAGTTCGGCGGTGATCCGCGGGACGCCGTAGGTGCCGGCCGACTCGCGGTGGATCACCTGAATGCGGGCGGCCAGGCGCGCGTCGTCGGTGGCGCGGACGGCCCGATCGGGCGCGGTGGCCTTCCAGTGGTAATAGCTGGACCGGGCGAGGCCGATGACCTGGCACAATCGCTTCACGCCATGACGGCTGGTGATCGTCAACGAACTGGAAGCGGTTCACCAGCGCGTCTCCCCGGCGAAAATACTTGGCCGCCTTGCGCAGGATGTCGCGCTCCTTCTCCAACTCTCGGACCCGTCTGCGCAGAGCGGCGTTCTCGTCCTCCGGCGAACCCAACCGCGACGCGGTCGCGGCAGCGGCGGCGGTGTGGGTTCCAGCGCGGCGTCCGTCGTCGAGCCGGATCCAGTTACGCAACGTCTCGGTCTTCGCCCCCTCGCTCAACACATCCACCAACTCCGCGGCCACGCGGACCGCCTGGCGTCCCACGCCGCGGCGGCAGTCATCACCACGCGCACGTGTGCCGCCGCGGAGCCCGTGAACCGCGCCGCACGACCCCTTGTTCAGCATCCGAGGGCAATACCCGGGTAGATCCCGTTGCGGGGTATGGCAAACAGAACTTGCGCGGCGTCGGTGGATGAGAGCATCGGGCTCGATGACGGCAAAATACGCATCGGTGCGTTTCCGGCCGCCGGGGGCAGTATTGGTACCGCACGCGATAGTCGCGTCCAAAAAGGACATTCCGAACGTCAAATTGTCCTTTTCGGATGGTTTGTCAGCCGAGCTTGCGGGCCGCGACTGGATGTCGTTGTCCCGGACATCGCTGCGGGCGGCGCGACGCACCTCGTCGACGACCCGATGTTGTTGCCCTGCCACAGGATCAGCAAGACATTGCGGTTGACGGAACTTTCGGCGGAGCACCTGCCGGCCGACAGTTCGTCACGTAGTTCAGGAACAGGTCACCTATCAGTGACTCGTCGCGGCGGTGCTCGGCGTTACATACGTGCCCGGATTGCTTTGTGCTGCCTACGATCGGACCTCGCATTGGTCCGTCTGCGCAATGGTGAGGCCGCCACACGGCCCGTAGCGCGATCGCGGCGGTTCGCGCCATATCTCGTTGACAGCGCTGTGAAATTATTGCCATGGTTGTCGACCGCGGTCACAGGTACATTTCATCCCATGCGGTTTCGCACTCTGGGACGCAGCGGACTCAAGGTCAGTGAGATCACCTGCGGCAATTGGCTGACACACGAACCGGATCGCATCGGCGAGTCGAAGGCGTGCGTGCAGGCGGCGTTGGACGCCGGCATCACGACGTTCGACACCGCCGACATCTACGGCGCGCCGAACTACGGTGCGGCGGAAGAGATCCTTGGTGCCACGTTGTCCGGCACGAGACGTGGGTCGGTCCAGATACTGACCAAGGTCTGCCTGCCGTCCGGCCCCGGCCCGAACGACAGGGGATTGTCCCGAAAACACGTCATGGAGAGTTGCACGGGCTCGCTGCGTCGGTTGCAAACCGACTACGTGGACCTGTACCAGGCGCATCGATTTGACGAAGAAACACCGCTCGAGGAAACGATGCTGGCTTTCGCCGATCTCGTGCGCGCCGGAAAAGTGTTGTATGTCGGAGTTTCTGAATGGACGGCCGAGCAGCTTCAGGAGGGAGCCGCGCTGGCGAAAGAGCTGCACGTGCCGTTGATCTCCAACCAGCCGCAGTACTCGTTGCTGTGGCGCGTGATCGAGGCGGAGGTCGTGCCGGCGGCGGTGTCGCTGGGCATGGGGCAGCTGGTGTGGTCACCACTGGCACAGGGTGTGCTGGCGGGAAAGTACCTGCCCGACACCCCGCCGCCGCAGGGCAGCCGCGCGGTCGACGAGCGCGGCGCGCGGTTCGTCGGCCGCTACATGGGCCGTCCGGTCCTGGAAGCGGTGCAACGGGTGGCGACGATCGCGGCGGATCTGGGGACGAGCCTGCCGAGGCTCGCGTTGGCGTGGGTGCTGCACAACCCGGCCATTTCCAGCGCGATCATCGGCGTCTCGCGACCGGAACAGCTGACGCAGAACCTTCCCGTACCAGAACTGGACCTGACGGACGACGTCCTGACGGCCATCGACCACGCCTTGACCGACCCCGAACACGGCGACCTTGTGGAACGCTCGCCCGCCAAGACGGCGAAGCCGTTCGACGTCATGCCGGCCTGGCGCGTGTGACAAGGCGCACGCGTCAACGGAACGCTCGTGCGGGAAGCGGTGGTGGGACAACGCTTCGGTCCGCCGCAAGGGTTCTCGCCAGTGTCAGCCACTGTCCTGTGTGGATCTCCACTGCTTGACCGTCGCGCAGCAGGCGGTGGGTGAGGCGTCGCGGTACCAGGCCGGTCAGCGCGGACCGGGCTGGGACCCGTGGCCTGTCGTAGGCCGCCGACAGCACAGCCCACAGGATCGCCGCCGTTCGGCGGTCCACGCCTCGCGGCCGCACCCCCAGATGCGCCGCGTCGATCTTCGGCGCCGGCGAGAAGCACCACGCCGGGACGCGTCGTCGCACGGTCAGCGCGAACCGGCACGACCACCATGCCGACTCCAGGTCCCGGGCGGTCACAGCCGTCAACCGTTTCGCCAGGCCCCACTCCACCACCAGCTCCGCACGTGAGAACCCGCTCGCCACCGGCGTCAGCAGCCGCCGCAGCAACGGTGTCGACACCGCGAAGGGAATGCTTGCCACCACAGCGAAAGCACGTCTCGGCAACCGCACCGTGCGCACGTCCTCGTGCGCCACGCGGACGGCGGGCCGGTCGGCGAAACGTCGCCGCAGGGCAGCCACGAACCGGTCGTCCCGCTCGACAGCCAGCACACGGGACCCCGTGCGGGCCAGCGGCGCGGTGATCGTCCCGGGACCCGCGCCGAAGTCGATCACCAGTTCGTCGGGGCCGAGGTCGGCCGCGGCCACCAGGCGAGCGATCACCCGGTCGTCGGACAGAAGGTGCACACCAGAAGAAGTCGCGGCGGTGCGCCGCGAGTGAGAACGCATGAGTGACTGGCTCCAAGCCGGAGAAGCGAACGGAGATGCTTGGAGACAGCGGCGATAGGCGCCGTGGGAAGGGAACCGCCGCTGTCAGCGACGGCGCAGCCTTATCGACATCGACGCACTCATACCGATCACGGTAACCACACGGGCAACCGAATTATGCTCACCAGCTATGGTCGATGTCCTGGTGATCGGCGGCGGCATGGCCGGCGTCTCCATCGCCTACGAGCTGGCCGCCCACGCGAGCGTCACTCTGCTCGAGGCCGAGCCCGAGCTGGCCATGCACACCACCGGCCGCTCCGCCGCCATCTACGCCCCCAGCTACGGCCCCCCGACCGTCCGTGAGCTCACGACGGCCAGCGGGCCGCTCTTCGGCGACGGCATCCTCACCCCTCACCACAGCCTGTGGCTCGCCCTTGACGACGACGGCGTGGACCACCTGCGGGACATCCCCGCCGACCCCATCACCCCCCAACGTGCCGTCGAGCTGTGCCCGGTGCTGAGGACGCCCCTCGCCGCGGCCCTCGACACCTCGGCCATGGACATCGACGTCATGGCCCTGCACGCCCACTACGTCCGCGGCCTCAAGAAACGCGGGGGCGTCACCCACAAGAACACCCGTGTCACCGAAATGCGCCGCGACGGTGACGGCTGGGTAGTCAACGGGATCAGGACCGACACGGTCGTCGACGCCGCGGGCGCGTGGGCCGACGAGGTCGCCGAGCTGGCCGGCGTCCCCACCGTCGGGCTCCAGCCCATGCGCCGCACCATCGCGCTCGCCCGCGCGGACGCCGACCCCGCCTGGCCGCTCGTCGCCGAGGTCGCCGACACCTTCTACTTCCGCCCGGAGAGCGGTCACCTGCTGATCTCCCCGGGCGACGAGACCCCGAGCGTGCCGTGCGACGCCAAACCGGACGAACAGGACGTCGCCATCGCCCTTGAACGGGTGAACGCCGCCACGACCCTGAACCTACGGTCCGTGCACACCGCCTGGGCGGGCCTGCGGACGTTCGTGCCCGACCGCGAGCCCGTCGTCGGTGCCTGGCCCGACCACCCGGGGTTCGTGTTCTTCGCCGGGCAGGGCGGCTACGGCATACAGATGGCACCGGCGTTGGCCCGAACGGGCGCCGACATCGTGCTCGGCCGGACACCCCCGTCGCCGATCATGTCGCCCCGGCGGAAGCACGGCTAAGGTGACTACCGACCAGTAGCTGGAGGGAGTCCAATGGCGGACACGGCGGCACGCCTGGAGGACATCGTCGGTGCCGGACACGTACTGAGCGGCGACGCGATCGGCGACGACTACACCCACGACGAGACGCTCAGCACCGAGCCGGTCAAGCCCGCGTACGTCGTGCGGCCGGGCGACGCCGACGAGGTGGCGGCGATCCTGCGGCTCGCGGCCGAGACCGGCACGCCCGTCACCGCCCGCGGCAGCGGCACCGGACTGTCCGGCTCCGCCGTCCCGCGCCCGGACGGGATCCTCGTGTCCTTCGAGCGGATGAACAAGATCGTCGAGATCGACACGGTCAACCACGTCGCCGTCGTCCAGCCGGGGGTCACGCTGACCGAGCTGGACGAGGCCACCGCCGCCGTCGGGTTCGTCTACCCCGTCTACCCGGGCGAGCTGTCCGCGAGCCTCGGCGGCAACGTCAACACCAACGCGGGCGGCATGCGTGCCATCAAGTACGGCGTCACTCGCAACCACGTGCTCGGCCTCCAGGCCGCACTCCCGACCGGCGAGGTCATCCGCACCGGCGGCAAGTTCGTCAAGGCCTCCACCGGCTACGACCTGACCCAGCTCATCGTCGGCTCCGAGGGCACCCTCGCCCTGGTCACCGAGGCCGTCCTCAAGCTCCAGCCCCGGCTGGACCACCAGGCCACGATCCTCGCGCCCTTCCCCGACCTCGCGTCCGTGATGACCTCGGTGCCGAAGGTCGTCGGCTCCGGCATCGGCCCGCTGATCCTCGAGTACATCGACGCGTTCACCATGGGCGCCATCACCTACACGCACGACCTGCAGCTCGGGATTCCCGACGACGTCAAGGAGAAGTCGCAGGCGTACCTCGTCGTGATGCTGGAGAACAACGCCGCCACGCGCCTGGACGAGGACATCGAGCAGGCCGGCGAGCTGCTCAGCGAGCTGGGTGCGCTGGACGTGTACTCGCTGCCCGGCGGCGCGGCGCGCAAGCTCATCGAGGCCCGCGAGAAGGCGTTCTTCACCGCCAAGGGCGCCGGCGCCGACGAGATCATCGACACCGTCCTGCCGAGGGCCGCGCTGCCGGAGTTCTTCGCGAAGGTCCTGGAGATCGCGCAGGCCAACGGCACCCTGATCGTCGGCTGCGGCCACGCGGGCGACGGCAACGTGCACCTGGCCGTCTTCCAGAAGGACGCCGAGGTGCGGCACCGGGTCCTGCACGAGCTGTTCGCCTCCGGCATGACCCTCGGCGGCGCTATCGCCGGCGAGCACGGCATCGGCCGCGCGAAGAAGCAGCACTTCCTGGAGCTCGAGGACCCTGACAAGATCGCGTTGATGCGGCGGATCAAGCTCGCGTTCGACCCCCAGGGCATCCTCAACCCCGGCGTTCTCTTCGACTAGGGAGACAAAGACACATGAGCAGAGCCCGTAGAGCCGCGACCAGGGCCTGGGCGCACGAATGGGACTCTCGTACGGACCCAGGGAGCAAAGTGGACGGCCCGCTCGTTGCCAGGAAAGGAACGTCGGGCGAGGGGGCGGCATGAACGGCGCACAGGCACTGTTGAGGACCCTCGTCGACGGCGGCGTTGACGTCTGCTTCGCGAACCCGGGCACCTCCGAGATGCACTTCGTCGCCGCACTCGACGCCGTGCCGGAGATGCGGGCCGTGCTGTCCCTGTTCGAGGGCGTCGTCACGGGTGCGGCCGACGGCTACGGCCGCATGGCCGACCGGCCCGCGGCCACGCTGCTGCACCTGGGCCCCGGCATGGCCAACGGCCTCGCCAACCTGCACAACGCCCGCCGCGCGCACACCCCGATCCTCAACGTGATCGGTGACCACGCCCGCTACCACAAGGGCTTCGACGCGCCGCTGGAGTCGGACATCGACGCGCTCACCGGCTGGCTCGGCGGCTGGTCCCGCACGACCGACGCGCCGGAGGAGATCGGCGCGGACGCCGCCGCGGCGGTCGCCGCGGCCATGCAGCCGCCCGGCCAGATCGCGAACCTCGTGCTGCCCGCCGACGTGTCGTGGTCCGACGGCGGGGTGGTCGGCGCGGCGGTCGAGCCGGTCGCGGCGCAGCCCGTCGAGGACGACCGGGTCGCGAAGATCGCCGGGGTGGTCCGCGGTGCCGAGCCGGTCGTGCTGCTGCTCGGCCACGGCGTCACGCGCGAGCGCGGCCTGGTCGCCGCGAGCCGGATCGCCGCCGCGACGGGGGTGAGGCTGTTCGCCGAGACGTTCCCGGCGCGGATCGAGCGCGGCGCCGGCCTGCCCAATGTCGAGCGGCTCGGTTACCTGGCCGAGCAGGTGCAGTGGCAGCTCACGGACGTCAAGCACCTGGTCCTCGTGGGCGCCAAGTCACCCGTGTCCTTCTTCGCGTACCCGGGCAAGGCGTCCGAGCTGGTGCCGGACGGCTGCCAGGTGCACGTCCTGTCGGTGCTGGGCGAGGACGGCACGGGGGCGCTCGAGCACCTCGCGGACCTGGTCGCGAAGGACGCGGCGCCGGTGCTGCAGGAGGCCGTCCGTCCGGCGGTGCCCTCGGGCGCCCTGACCCCGCAGAACTGGACGGAGGTCATCGGCGCGCTGCTGCCGGAGGGCGCGATCGTGTCCGACGAGGCCAACACGTCCGGCCTGATGATCCCGATGACCACCGCGGGCGCGCCCCGCCACGACGTGCTGACGCTGACCGGCGGTGCCATCGGCCAGGGCCTGCCGGTGGCCGTCGGCGCCGCGGTCGCCGCCCCGGACCGGCCGGTCGTGTGCCTCCAGGCGGACGGCAGCGCCATGTACACGGCGTCGGCGTTGTGGACCATGGCACGCGAGGGCCTCGACGTGACGACCGTGCTGCTGAACAACCGGGCGTACGCGATCCTGCGGATGGAGCTGTCCCGGGTGGGCGCCGAGGCGGCGGGCCCGAAGGCGCAGCAGCTGCTCGACCTGGCCGGGCCGGACATGGACTTCGTGTCGATGTCCCGGGGCATGGGCGTTCCGGCGTCCCGCGCCACGACGGCCGAGGAGCTGGCGGACCAGTTCGCCAAGGCACTGGCCGAGCCCGGCCCGCACCTGATCGAGGCCATGGTGCCGCCACTGCTGTGACCCCGTTGTCCTACAAGGGAGTAGGCACATGCTGGTACAGAACCTCGCGATCCTGGTGCTTGCCGGGTTCGTCGGCTTCGCGGTGATCTCCCGGGTGCCGAACACCCTGCACACGCCGCTGATGTCCGGGACCAACGCGATCCACGGCATCGTCGTGCTCGGTGGGTTCATCGTCCTCGGGCTGGGTGCCGAGGGCGTGCTGAACAAGATCCTGCTGGTCGTCGCGATCACGTTCGGCACGATCAACGTGGTCGGCGGGTTCCTGGTCACGGACCGCATGCTCGGCATGTTCAAGGACCGGGACAAGAAGTGAGCAGCACGTTCATCCAGTGCCTGTACATCGTGGCGTTCGCGTTGTTCATCTACGGGCTCATGGGGCTCACAGGGCCGAGGACCGCGGTGCGCGGCAACGTCATCGCGGCGGCGGGCATGGCGATCGCCGTGGTCGCCACGCTGCTGACGCCCGGCCTCGGCAACTGGTGGCTGATCCTGCTCGGCGTCGCCATCGGCACGGCGATCGGCGTGCCGGCCGCGCGGCGGGTCAAGATGACCGCGATGCCGCAGATGGTGGCGCTGTTCAACGGCGTCGGCGGCGGGGCGATCGCGTTGATCGCGTGGGTGGAGTTCCGCAGCAGCTCCGGGTTCCACGACGAGCCCCGGTACGTCGCGGTGGCGTCGCTGTTCGCGGCGATCATCGGGTCTCTGTCGTTCTGGGGCTCGAACGTCGCGTTCGGCAAGTTGCAGGAGATCCTGCCGAGCCGGCCCATCTCGTTGGGCCGGCTACAGCAGCCGCTGAACCTGCTGGTGCTGCTGGGTGCGCTGGCGTTCGGCGTCTCGGTCGTGGCCGGCGCGACGTCCGAGTGGCTGATGGGCGGCCTGCTGGTGACGTCGTCGGTGCTGGGGCTGCTGGTGGTGCTGCCCATCGGCGGCGCGGACATGCCGGTGGTGATCTCCCTGCTCAACGCGGCGACCGGCCTGTCCGCGGCGGCGATGGGGCTGGCGCTGTCCAACACGGCGCTGATCGTGGCCGGCATGATCGTCGGCGCGTCCGGCTCGATCCTGACGAACCTCATGGCCAAGGCCATGAACCGGTCGATTCCGGCGATCGTGGCCGGCGGCTTCGGCGGCGGCTCGTCGGCCGGCTCGGTGGAGGCGGGTGACCGTTCGGTCCGGCAGACCTCCGCGGGCGACGCGGCGATCCAGATGGCCTTCGCCCGCCAGGTGATCATCGTGCCGGGGTACGGGCTCGCGGTCGCCCAGGCACAGCACCAGGTGCGGCAGCTGTCCAGCCTGCTGGAGGACAAGGGCGTGTCGGTGTACTACGCCATCCACCCCGTCGCCGGCCGCATGCCGGGGCACATGAACGTCCTGCTGGCCGAGGCGGACGTGCCCTACGACCGGCTGAAGGAGATGGAGCTGATCAACGGCGAGTTCGGCCGCACCGACGTGACGCTCGTGATCGGCGCCAACGACGTGACGAACCCGGCCGCCCGCACCGACCCCGCGTCGCCCATCTACGGCATGCCGATCCTGGACGTGGACGAGAGCAAGTCGGTCATCGTGCTGAAGCGGTCGATGCGGCCCGGCTTCGCGGGCGTCGACAACGAGCTGTACTACAACCCGAAGACGTCCATGCTGTTCGGCGACGCGAAGTCGTCCGTGTCGGAGATCACCGAGGAGCTGAAGGCACTCTAGTTGGTGAACTTGTCGATTGCCCAGGCGCAGACCTCTTGCTCGGTCATCTCGGGGAACTCCTCGGTGAACGTGCTCAGGGTGCGGAGGGCCTCGTCCTGGTCGAAGCCGCGGCTGGTGGCCACCATGAGGAACTCCTGACGCGTGGCCCTCGGCCGCCCGCCCGCACCGGTACGCAGGCGGTTGCGCCAGTCGCTGACCTCGGAGATCCGCGTCGGCCGCCACCCCGGCGTACCGTCCACCACGATGTCCGGCGCCGGGAACGGGTGGCTGGAGCCGGCGGGGAAGCGCTCCTGCCAGCGGGGCACGGCGAACCGGCTGACACCCAGCGCCTCGCCGAGCTGAACAGGTCCGATGTACTGCACGGTCACGCGGTTACCTCCACGCCTGTCAGGGGGACCGACGATATCAAAGCGCCCGGCCGATGATGGGGTTCAATGGAGCCATGAGCGATGCCGGCCTGTTCGGTCCGTCCTCGGTGAGCTGGCAGCTCCATGCCGAGCCGGCCATGTGGCTTGCCGGGATCCGGAGCCTGTACCTGCAGGCGCTCCACCCGCGGGCGGTCGCCGGGATCGTGCAGAACTCGGACTTCCGCGGCGACCCGCTCGGGCGGCTGGTGCGCACCGCCAACTTCGTCGGCGCCACGACGTACTGCCCGCGTCCCGAGGTCGACCGGCTCGCGGCCCAGGTCCGGTCGGTGCACCGGTCGCTGCGGGGGACCTACGAGGGCGAGACCTTCCGCCTCGACGAGCCGGAGCTGCTGTTGTGGGTGCACTGCGCGGAGGTCTCGTCGTTCCTGACCGTGGTGCGGCGAGCCGGGTTCCCGCTCACCGCCGCGCACGCGGACCGGTACCTCGATGAGCAACGCGCGTCGGCCGCGCTGGTCGGGCTGGACCCGGACGAGGTGCCCGGCTCGGTGGCCGCGATGCGGCGGTACCTGCGGTACATGCGGCCGACGCTGCGCCGTACCGAGGACGCGGACCTGATCTACGACTTCCTGCATCGCCCGCCGGTCGGCGGCAAGCTGGCGCTCGGACTGCCGCTGTACGAGTCGATGGTGGGACACCTGGCGTACTCGCTGCTGCCGGACTGGGCCGTCGAGCTGTACGGACGCCGCGCCTACCCGGCCCCGGTCAGCACCGCGACGATGCGCACACTCTCGGAAACATTACGAGCGGTACAGAAAACGGTGCGGACGGTTGTTCGTGAGCCGCGGCTCGGCCCACTGGTGCCGCACCCGGTACTGGCGGTGCGGCGTTTGGGAAAGTGGGCCATGCCGTCGGCGAGAAGACTGCCGAAAGCCGCCTAGTTCGAGTGGGCTTCCTGGAAGCGGATGACCAGTGCCTGGGGGACGCGGCCGCGCTCGGCGACGGTTTCGCCCTGGCTGCGGGCCCATTCACGCACGGCCTGGGTGTCCGGCTTGCCGTTGCCGTTGGTCGACCGGACGATCACGGCGCCGCGCTGCTTGCGGCCGCCGGTGCGGCGGGCGTGCCCGACGAACTCCGCGAACGTGTCGCGCAGGCGGGACGCGTTGTCGGCGGACAGGTCGATTTCGAACTCGACCCCGTCGAGCGCGAAAGTCACGGTCTCGTCGGCCTTCCCACCGTCCAGGTCGTCGACCAGTTCGAGAATCGTTCGCTGCGCCACAGGGTCCTCCGAATTGGAAATGATCCGAACAATGGTGAGGATAGCGCGGGTGGCGGCACGAACCACGCAGCGGCAGACTCGTCGCGTGGACCTGTCGACATTTCACCGCGTTCCGCTCGGCACCTGGCCCACGCCGCTCGACACCTGTCCCCGCCTGTCCGCCGCCCTCGGTGCGACCGTACTGGTGAAACGGGACGACCTCGGCGGCGTCGGCCTCGGTGGCAACAAGCTCCGCAAACTCGAGTTCACCCTGGCCGCCGCGCTCGCCGCCGGCGCGGACACGATCATCACCTTCGGCGGTGTCCAGACCAACCACGGCCGCCTAACCGCCGCCGCCTGCGCCCGCCTCGGACTGCGTTGCGAGCTGGTCCTCACCCGCTCGGTGCCGCGATCCGGCTTCGCCTACGACCGGTCCGGCAACGTCGCGCTGGACCGGCTGTTCGGCGCCCGCCTCCACCTGTGCGACACCGACGACGAGGCCCGGTACACGGCCGGCGCGCTCGCGTCCGCCACGTCCGTCACGCTGCCGGTCGGCGGGTCGAGCGGGTTGGGTGTCCTCGGTTATGTCGCCGCCGCGCAGGAGTTGCGCGAGCAGCTCGGCGACCAGCGGGTCGACCGGATCGTCTGCGCGGCCGGCAGCGGCGGCACGGTCGCCGGCCTCGCGCTCGGCGGCGAGACACCCGTCACCGCGGTCAGCGTGTCACCCGGCAGCCAGGAGAAGATCGAGCGGACGGCCGGGCTCGCCGCCGAGGAGGTCGGCGTCGACCAGCCGAAACTCGACCACGTGACCGTCGACGAGAGCGCCATCGGCGAGGGTTACGGCGTGCCGACCGACGAGGTCTGGGCGGCGCTGCGCCTGTTCGCGCGCACCGAGGGCATCGTGCTCGACCCGGTGTACACGGGTAAGGCGGCGGCCGCGCTGGTCGCGGGCGTCCGTCCAGGTGAGACGGTCGTGTTCATGCACACGGGTGGCGTGCCGGCCGTCTACGGCTACGCGCCGGAGCTGGTGGTGGAGGCGGGCCGCTAGTCCGCTAGTCCGGGGACGGGATCTCGAGCGCGTTCGTGGCCAGTTTCCGCAGGGTCACGTCGTCGGGTGTGGACGGTGTGCCGATCCACACCGCCTGCACCAGCTTGAGGCTGTTGCCCTCCCGGCCGCTGGCGAAGGCGGCCGACTCGAAGAACGGCTTCGACTTGCCCGGCCAGGGGGTGCCCTCGGTCGACGCGTCGGCGATGGCGCCACTGCCCGGCTGCTCGGCGACCGTGTTCAGCTCGCCGGCCAGCGCGGTCTCGGGGAACCGCAGCACCGCGACCAGGATCGCCGCGCGCTTGCCGTCCGAGGCCGACTCGTAGCGTGCGCGGACCAGCTCCGAGCAGCGGTTGCGTTCCAGCCACACCTGCACGTCGCCGTAGGCGTGGGCCGCGCAGTCGGTGTCGGAGATGGCGCCTCTCGGCTCGAACGTGAAGCCCTCGACGGTCACGCCGCTCGACTCGGTGCGGGTCTTGCTGGCGTCGTCGGGGCGGTCGTCGGACGAGCCGGACGACGCGACCGCGTACACGATGCCGGTGAGCAGCAGCAACGCCACCAGCACGACCGCGCTGGCCGGCAGCCAACGCAGGCCGCCCCTTGCCGGCTTCCGGGTGGGCATTCGGGTGGGCTTCGCGGGTGCCGGCGGTGGCGGAGCGGCCGGGACGCGGGGGATGAGCGTCGTGCTGGCGGCGGACATCGTGGGCACGGCCGAGTCGGTGAAGCCCTCGCCGGACAGGTCCAGGTCGGCGTGGTCGGGGGACAGCGCGGCGAGGAGCGCGCGGGCCTGCGCGACCGTGCACGGACGCTGGTACGTGGCCAGCTCGCGTGCCGCGGTCAGCAGCGTCTTGGGCTCGGGGTGCAGGATCCGCACGCCACGCAGCAGGTCGGAGGTCGGCTGGTCGACCTGGGAGACGTACGGCCCGACCGCGACGACCGTGCCCACCGGCAGCGGCTCGACCTCGGCCACTTCGAGGGCGCGGCGGACCACCTCGACGTTCCGCACGGCGTCGGCCGCCGGGTTCACCGCGCCGTCGGGGCGGACGAGCGGCCAGCCGTCGGTCTTCCACTGGCCGGCCAGGGGCGCTTCGAGCCGCACCGCGGGATCGGGCAGGTCGACGCCGACGACCACCAGCACCCCGCGCGGCAGCACGACGACCGCGTCCACCGCCTGGTCAGCGCCCTGCGGGCGCAGCCCGACCAGGGCGATGCCGCCGACCAGGGTGTCGCCGCGACCCCACGAGGTCAGCGCGGCCCGCACGTCGGCGCCGACCGCCGAGGTCTCGTCACCGACCCGAACCACCCGCACCGCGCACCCCCTGACCCGACTGGTGGACCGGCCGGCCCGACGGGACAACGGTAGCCAAGGCTCGATAGTGTGGCGTAACTGCCCGTGTACAGGGCACAATGGACGCGCGTGTGAAACTGCCGGTACCCGTTGGACGAGGGCGTAGGGGAAGACGAATCCTCGTCGAGCAGCGGAGGTCAGCAGTGAGCACTCGTGGCGTTGTGTACGTCCACTCGTCGCCGGCTGCGGTATGTCCGCACGTCGAGTGGGCTATTTCGGGCACCCTTGGAGTTCGCGCGACCCTCCAGTGGACTGCGCAGCCCGAAGCCGCCGGTCAGCTCCGCGCCGAGTGCGGGTGGACCGGCGACCCAGGCACGGGCGCGAAGCTCGTCGCCGCCCTGAAGGCCTGGCCCATGCTGCGCTTCGAGGTCACCGAGGAGCCCAGCCCGGGCGTGGACGGCGAGCGGTTCTGCTTCGCGCCCACGCTGGGACTGTGGCGGGCCCGCACGAGTGCCAACGGCGACATCGTCGTCGGCGAGGACCAGCTGCGTGCCATGGCCGTGGGGTCGCGTGCCGGTGAGGCGTTCGCGCACAAGGTCGATGAGCTGCTCGGGGCGTCGTGGGACGCGGCGCTGGAGCCCTACCGGCGGGCGGGCGACGGCGCTCCGGTGACCTGGCTGCACCGGGTGGGGTGAGCCTGCCATCCTGTAACCCGTGTCCACGGGATCTCCTCGGCAGCTGTGGCTGCTGCCGGCGCTGCTGATCACGGTGATCGCGACCGCGCTGGGCGCGCTGGTGGCAAGGAGCGTGTACGCGGACCAACCGCAGTCGCCGGCCGCGATCCAGCCGTCGCCGTCGTCGTCGCCACCGGTGCCGCGCGCCGAGCAGCCGGGGTCCGCGGAGGTGAAGGGCACCACGGACGCGGTCGCCCACCCCCTGTACGTCACGGTGGACAAGCTGCTGCAGCAGTACTTCAACGCGATCAACGCGAAGGACTACGCGGCCTGGTCGACGACGGTGACCGCCGCCCGCCGCAAGATCCAGGTGGAGGACGACTGGCGGCGCGACTACAAGTCCACCCGCGACGGCAGCATCGTCGTCTACCGGATCGAGACCGACGCCGGCGGCGACACCGCCCGCGTCCTGCTGCACTTCACCAGCACCCAGGACCCGGCCGACGCCCCACCCGAACTCCCGGTCGACTGCATCGACTGGAACGTCGTATGGCCCTTCGCGATGGACCACGGCGAGTGGAGACTGGCCAACGGCGCAACCAGCGCCTTCCCCCAAACCGCCGCCTGCCCAAACTAACCCCGCGAGTCCCGCGCCCAAACACCGCGAGTCCCGCGTTCAGACATGCCGAGTCCCGCGTTCGAACACATCGCGAGTCCCGCGTTCAAACATGCCGAACTGTGGGTTTCGTGCAGTCATGGCCCGCGGCGTGTGCACGAAACCGCAACTCGGTGTGTGTGAACGCGGGACTCGCTATGGCTGAACGCGGGACTCGCGGGGTTAGCCATTAGGCGGCGGTGAAGACCAGGGCCACGTTGTGGCCGCCGAAGCCGAAGGAGTCGTTCATCGCGGCGGTGAGGTCCATCTTGCGGGGCTCGCCGGACACGACGTCCAACTCGATCTTCGGGTCCTGGTTCTCCAGGTTGCGGGTGGCCGGGATGATGCCGTGGTAGATCGACAGCAGCGTGATGATGCTCTCGACCGCGCCAGCGCCGCCGACCAGGTGACCGAACGAGCTCTTCGGCGCGGTGAGCACCACGTGGTCCCCGATCGCCTTGGTGATCGCGGCCGCCTCGCCGATGTCACCGACCACGGTCGAGGTCGCGTGCGCGTTGACGTGGCCGATGTCGGCCGCGGTCAGCCCCGCCTGCCGGATCGCCTTGGTCATCGCGGCCATCTGCCCGATGCCCTCCGGGTGGTTGCCCGTGATGTGGTAGGCGTCGGACGTGATGCCGGTGCCGGTGAGCTTGCCGTACACCCGCGCTCCCCGGGCCCGCGCGTGCTCCGCGGACTCCAGGATCAGCACGCCGGCACCCTCGCCGAGCACGAACCCGTCGCGGTCGATGTCGAACGGCCGGGACGCGCGGTCCGGCTCGTCGTTGCGCAGCGACAGCGTGCGGGACTGGGCGAAGCCGGCCACCGTGATCGGCAGGATGCACGCCTCCGCGCCGCCCGCCACCACCACGTCGGCGCGGCCGGCCCGGATCATGTCGAAGGCCAGCGCGAGCGACTCCGCGCCGGTGGCGCAGGCCGAGGCCGGGGAGTGCACCCCGGCCCGTGCCCGCAGGTCGATGCTGACGTGCGCGGCCGGACCGTTCGGCATGAGCATGGGCACCGTCAGCGGCGACACCTTGCGCAGGCCGTACTCCTCGAGCAGGTCGTCCTGCCCCAGCAGCGTGCCCACACCTCCGATGCCCGCGCCGAGCGCGACGCCGAGCCGGTCCGGATCGACCGGCTCGTGCTCGTCGGACGGCATCTCGTACCCGGCGTCCGCCCACGCCTGGCGGGCCGCGATGAGCGCGATCTGCTCACAGCGGTCCATCCTGCGCAGCTGGACCCGGGGCAGGACCTCGGACGGGTCCACGGCCAGCGGTGCGACGAGCCGGGACGGCATGTCGAACCGTTCCGCCCACTCCGCGTCGTTGATCGTGACTCCGTTGCGGCCGGCGATCAGCCCGTCCCAGGTGGACGTGACGTCACCGCCGAGCGGCGTGGTCGCGCCCATGCCGGTGACGACGACTTCCGTGCTCATGGCCCTCCGTGGTCCTTCCCTCGGGTGAAACTCGGTCAGACGTTCTTGGAGACGTAGCTCACCGCGTCGCCGACGGTCTTCAGGTTCGCCAGCTCCGCGTCCGGGATCTTGACCTCGAAGCGGTCCTCGGCCTGCACGGCGATCTCCACCATCGACAGCGAGTCGATGTCCAGGTCGTCCACGAACGACTTGTCGGCGGTGACCTCGTCGGCCTCGACGCCGGCGACCTCTTCGACGATCTCGGCCAGGCCGGCCAGGATGTCCTCGTCGGTGAGCTTCTCTGCCATGGGGTTGCTTTCTCCTTCGTTGCCCCGGACCGGGTGGTCCGGAAGATTTCTCCGATCGGTGCTCGCTAGGGGCAGACGACGACCCGGCCCGCGTAGGACAGGCCGGCGCCGAACCCGACGAGCAGTGCGACGTCGCCGGAGTGGATCTGGCCGGCGGCACGCATGTGGTCCATCGCCATCGGGATGGACGCGGACGAGGTGTTGCCGGAGTACACGATGTCGTCGGCGACGACCATGTCCTCCCGCGCCCCCTCCTTCCGCAGCTTCTTCGCGATCGCCTCGACGATCCGCAGGTTGGCCTGGTGCGGGATCAGCACGTCGATGTCCGACGGCTTGAGCCCGGCCAGGTCGATGGCACGCAGGGCGATCGGTGCGATCTTCGTGGTCGCCCAGCGGAAGACCGACTGGCCCTCCTGGAAGATGTGCGCGCTCTCGGTCATGCCGATCATGTCGACCAGGTCGCCCGCGGTGCCCCAGGCCACCGGCCCGATGCCCGGCTCGTCGGACGGACCGACGACCGCCGCGCCGGCCGCGTCGGCGAAGATGATCGCGGTGGAACGGTCGGTCGGGTCGACGATGTCGCTGAGCTTCTCCGACCCGATGATGAGCGCTCGCCGCGACGAGCCCGCGCGGACCAGGTCGGACGCGACGCCGAGCCCGTAGCAGAAGCCGGCGCACGCGGCGTTGAGGTCGAACCCGCCGGCGGCCTTGATCCCGATGAGCTCGGCGACCTGCGCGGCGGCGTTCGGGATGGGCTTCTTGGTCGTGCAGTTCGCGACGATCACCGTGTCGAGGTCCGACGGCGCGAGCCCGGCGGCCGCGATGGCCTTGGACCCGGCCTCGACGGCCATGCTGACCACGGTGTCCTTCTCGTCGCCGAACCGGCGCTCGACGATGCCGACCCGCTCGCGGATCCACTGGTCGTTGGTGTCCATGACCTGGGACAGGTCGTCGTTGGTGACGACCCGCTCCGGCTGGGCACTGCCGAGGCCGAGGATGCGGGTGCCCTGGACGGCCGGGGCGAGGCGCAACGTGCTCATGCCAGCACCACCGCGACCTTCGCCAGGTCGTCGGGGGTCTTCAGGGCCGCGGTGGTGATCTTCAGCTCCCGCTTGACGAGGCCGGTCAGCGCGCCGGCGGGCGGTAGCTCGGCGGCGAGGTCCGCGCCGAGCTCGGTCATGGTCTTCATACACAGGTCCCAACGCACGGACAGGGTGACCTGGTCGACCAGGCGCGCCAGCATGTCCGCGCCGCTCGTGACCCGCTGGCCGTCGGCGTTGGACAGGAGCGTACGGGTCGGGTCGCCCACCGTGATGTCCTTGGCCTTCTCCCGGAGCGTCTCCTGGGCGGGGGCCATGTAGTGGGTGTGGAAGGCGCCGGCGACCTTCAGCCTGATCACCTTCCTGACGAACTCCGGCTTCTCGGCGACCACGGCGTCGATCCCGTCGACCGGGCCGGCGGCGACGATCTGACCGGCGCCGTTCATGTTGGCCGCGGTCAGGTCGTGCTCGGCGAGCCACGCCACGACGTCGTCGGGCTCACCGCCCATGATGGCGGCCATCCCGGTGGGGGCCAGGTCGCACGCGGCGGCCATGGCGCGGCCCCGCACGGCTGCGAGGGCGACGGCGTCGTCCGCGGTCAGCACTCCCGCGACCGCGGCCGCGGCCAGCTCGCCGACCGAGTGGCCGGCGACGACCAGGTCGGCGGGCAGTTCGTGTCTCGCGGCGAGCACCTCGTAGGCGAGCAGGGCGGTGGCCACGACGAGCGGCTGGGTGACGGCCGTGTCCTTGATGGCGTCGGCGTCCGCGACGGTGCCCAGCTCGACCAGATCGAGACCGGCGAGCTCCGACCAGGTGGTCAGCCGCTCACGGGTCCCTTCCAGCTCTAGCCAAGGGGTGAGCATGCCGGGAGTCTGGGAGCCCTGACCGGGGGCGAGTAACGCGAGCACGTACCAAGGGAACACGGTTGCGCTCGTTTCAGGGGATACCGGAACTGACCAAGTCGGGGCGATCGCTTTGTAGGATACCTACAAAGGTTGTCGCGACATGAACGGTACAGAGGGTTTTCTGTGGTTTGTCGCCTACCACAGGCCACGAGAACGTGACAGACGTCCCACCGCGAGCGCGATGCGGAGCACGAGCGCGTCCCTCGGCAGGTTGGCGTTGTGCCCGGTGATCTCGGTGGCCTTGCGGAGCCGGTAGCGGACGGTGTTCGGGTGGACGAACAGCACCCGGGCGCAGGTCTCGAGGACGCCGCCGGCCTCGAGATAGGTCTCGACGGTCTCGAGCAGCGCGCCCCCGGCCTTCTCCAGCGGGCGGGCGATCTGGTCGATGAGCTGCCACTCGGCCTCGGGATCGCCGGCGAGCGCCCGCTCGGGCAGCAGGTCGTGGGACCGCACGGGCCGGGGCGCCGCCGGCCAGGCGACGACGGCCCGCAGCCCGGACAGGGCCTCGGCGGAGCTGCGGTGGGCGTCCGCGATGTTGGCCACGGTCGGCCCGGCGACGACCGGGCCGTCTCCGAAGGAGGCGGACATCTTGGTGAGCACCTTCGGGTCGTCGGTCTCCCCGGCGAGCACGACGACGAGCCGCGAGCCCTGCACCCCGAGCAGCACCGGCCGGTTGGCCCGCGCGGCCCGGCTGCGGACCTCGTAGAGGACGGTGGGCGGGTCGTCGGACGGCGAGTTCCCGACGAGCACGGTGGCGGGTTCGTCGAGGTCCCAGCCAAGCGCGGCGGCCCTGCTGAGCAGGGACTCCTCGGCGTCACCACGCACGATGGCATCGACGACGGAGGCCTCGAGCCGCGCGTCCCAGGCCCCCCGTGTCTCGGCGGCGGAGGCGTAGGACATGGCGGAGGTGAAGGCGACCTCACGGCCGTACCGGAGGACGGCCTCGGTCAACGCCCGCCGCTCCTCCTCGTTGGCCGCAAGAGCCGGCACCTCCTGCTCGATGACATGCACGGCCACCCGAACCAACTCAACGGTCTGGCGAAGCGAGATCCACCGCGACAAATCCCGCGGCGCCTGCCGAAACGCCTCAGCGGTCAGCTGAATAGCCTCCCGCTGATCACGAAGATAAGCCGTGAACCCGGCAGCCCCGGTCTGAGCAATCAACTGCACAGAGGCCCGCTGATCAGCCGGCATCCGCCCAAACCAAGCGAACTGCTCATCCATAGAAGCCAACGCAGCCGAAGCCAGCTTCCCAGAAGCACGATCAAGCGCCGCAAGCGTCCCCCGCGACACCTCAACCATGCCCCCGACTCTAGCCCCGCCCCCCACCCAAACCCCGAAAACCCACCCCACAGAAGCCGCAGCCCCCGGCCCCCACCCAAGACCGGAAGCGGCCCCGGGGAAGGTGCGGCCAAGGGCACCGAGCAAGGCCCGGGAGCCACGCTGGGTCAGGATCGAATCGCACTGTGGAGAGCGCGGGGGGCTCGGCCCCGCAAGGAGGGAAGCGGGACCCAGGAAGGTGCAGCGAAGCGCACCGAACAGGCCGGGGATCACGCTGGGTCAGGATCCAATCGCGCCGTGGGGGGCGCAGGGCTCGGCCCGCCGGCAACGACGAAAGCGGGTCCCGGAAGGGTGCGGCGAGCCGCACAGCCAGGGAAGGCGCGGCGAAGCGCACCGAACAGGCCTGGAGATCACGCTGGGTCAGAACCCAACCGCAGCGTCGGGCCGGGGCCCGGCTCCCGGCAAGGACGGATGCCGCCACAGGAAGGGTGCAGCGAGGCGCCAGGGAAGGTGGAGCGAAGCGCACCGAACAGCCCCGGAGATTCACGCTGGGTCAGAACTCAACCGCACGTCGGCGGGGCCCGGCCCCCGGCAAAGACGAAAGCCGACCCAGAAAAGTGCAGCCGAGCACACCGACGGGAAAGGTGCAGCGAAGCCGCACCGACGGGAAAGGTGCGGCGAAAGCACCGAACAGAGACGAGACCACGCTGGGTCAGAAACCAACCGCACCGTGGGGGCTCGGGGGGCTCGACCCCCCGGCTAGCACCGAAGCCGGTCCCCGGGAAGGTGCAGCCGAGCACACCGACGGGAAAGGTGCGGCGAAAGCACCGAACAGAGACGAGACCACGCTGGGTCAGAAACCAACCGCACCGTGGGGGCTCGGGGGGCTCGGCCCCCCGGCTAGCACCGAAGCCGGTCCCCGGGAAGGTGCAGCGAAGCGCACCGAACAGGGGCGGAGAACCGGCGGGCCGCCTGGCGTGCCAGGCGGCCCTTTCTCCCCGGTCCCCACCGGTGACTCCACTATGGAGGGTGGGGACGGGGAGTGCCAGCTGTGTGCCCCTATCGTGTCAACGGTTCATCATCGCAGGTCAGAAGTGCTACCCACAGTCATGCGACGCCGGGGTCGGACGTCTGTGGGCCGGCCGCGGTGATGTCGTCGATGCGGTACCGCCGGGCCGCCTCGACCACCTTGGACTGGTCGATCTCGCCGGTCTTGGCCAGCGCGGCGAGCACGCCGACCACGATCGACTCCGTGTCGACCAGGAAGTGCCGCCGCGCCGCGGGCCGCGTGTCGGAGAAGCCGAACCCGTCGGTGCCGAGCGTCAGCATCTCCGTGGGCACCCACGGGCGGATGAGGTCGGGGACCGCGCGCATCCAGTCCGAGACCGCCACCACCGGACCGTCGGCGCCCTCCAGCGCGGACGTCACGTACGGCTTGCGCGGCTCGGCCTCCGGGTGCAGGAAGTTGTGCCGGTCCACCTCGACCGCGTCGCGCCGCAGCTCGGCCCACGACGTGGCGGACCACACGTCGGCCAGCACGCCCCACTCGTCGTACAGCTTCTCCTGGGCCGCGAGGGCCCACGGCATCGCGACCCCGGACACCAGGATGTTCGCGCGTGAGCCCTCGGCGTCCTCGGCCTTCTTGTACCGGTAGAGCCCGCGCAGCAGGCCCTCGACGTCCAGTCCCTCGGGCTCGGGCGCCTGCACGTACGGCTCGTTGTAGATGGTCAGGTAGTAGAAGACGTCCTCGGCGTGGTCGCCGTACATCCGCCGCAGGCCGTCCTTGACGATGTGCGCGATCTCGAACGACCACGCGGCGTCGTACGCGATCACCGCCGGGTTGGTCGCGGCCAGCAGCAGCGAGTGGCCGTCGTTGTGCTGAAGGCCCTCGCCGGTCAGCGTCGTGCGGCCGGCCGTGGCGCCCAGGACGAACCCGCGTGCCATCTGGTCCGCCGCCGCCCACAGGCCGTCGCCGGTGCGCTGGAAGCCGAACATCGAGTAGAAGATGTAGATCGGGATCATCGGCTCGCCGTGCGTGGCGTACGACGTCCCCGCGGCGGTGAACGACGCGGTCGACCCGGCCTCGTTGATGCCCTCGTGCAGGATCTGGCCCTGCTCGCTCTCCTTGTAGGACAGCATCAGCGACGCGTCCACGGACGTGTACATCTGTCCGTGGGGGTTGTAGATCTTCTGGGTCGGGAACATCGAGTCCATGCCGAACGTGCGGGCCTCGTCCGGGATGATCGGCACGATGCGGTGCCCGATCTCCTTGTCCTTGGCGAGGTCGCGGACGAGCCGGACGAACGCCATGGTGGTGGCGACCTCCTGCTTGCCGGAGCCCCTGCGGACCACCTCGTAGACCTTGTCGCCGGGCAGCACGAGCGCCTTCGTCTTCGCCCGCCGCTCCGGGACGAACCCACCGAGCTGGCGGCGGCGTTCGAGCAGGTACTGGACCTCCGGCGCGTCGGGGCCCGGGTGGTAGTACGGCGGCAGGTACGGGTCCTTCTCCAGCTCCGCGTCGGAGACGGGGATGTGGATGGAGTCCCGGAACTGCTTGAGGTCGTCGAGGGTCATCTTCTTCATCTGGTGCGTCGCGTTGCGCCCGGCGAAGTGGGACCCGAGGCCGTAGCCCTTGATCGTCTTGGCGAGGATCACGGTCGGCTGGCCGTGGTGCTCGACGGCCGCCTGATAGGCCGCGTAGACCTTGCGGTAGTCGTGGCCACCGCGTTTGAGGTTCCAGATCTCCTGGTCGGACATGGGCGTGACCAGCTCCTTCGTGCGGGGGTCCCGCCCGAAGAAGTGCTCGCGCACGAACGCGCCGTCGTTGGCCTTGTAGGTCTGGTAGTCGCCGTCCGGCGTCGTGTTCATGAGGTTGACCAGGGCGCCGTCGCGGTCGGCGTGCAGCAGCGAGTCCCACTCGCGGCCCCAGATGACCTTGATGACGTTCCAGCCGGCGCCGCGGAAGTAGGACTCCAGCTCCTGGATGATCTTGCCGTTACCGCGGACCGGGCCGTCGAGGCGCTGCAGGTTGCAGTTGATGACGAACGTGAGGTTGTCGAGACCCTCGTTCGCGGCGACGTGGATCAGGCCGCGGGACTCGGGCTCGTCCATCTCGCCGTCGCCGAGGAAGGCCCAGACCCGCTGGTCGGAGGTGTCCTTGATGCCGCGCGCGTGCAGGTAGCGGTTGAACCGCGCCTGGTAGATCGCGTTCATCGGGCCGAGGCCCATGGAGACCGTCGGGTACTCCCAGAAGTCCGGCATCAGCCGGGGGTGCGGGTAGGACGGCAGGCCCTGGCCGGGGCCGCCGTGCGAGTACTCCTGGCGGAAGCCGTCGAGCTGGTCGGCGGACAGCCGGCCCTCGAGGAACGCGCGCGCGTACATGCCGGGGGAGGCGTGGCCCTGGAAGTAGATCTGGTCGCCGCCGCCCGCGTGGTTCTTGCCGCGGAAGAACCAGTTGAAGCCGACCTCGTAGAGCGTCGCGGAGGACGCGTAGGTCGAGATGTGACCGCCGACGCCGACGCCGGGCCGCTGAGCGCGGTGCACGGTCATCGCGGCGTTCCAGCGGGTCCACGCTCGGTAGCGGCGTTCCACCTCTTCGTCACCGGGGAACCACGGTTCCTTCTCGGTGGGGATGGTGTTGACGTAGTCGGTGCTGGTCAGCGACGGGACGCCGACCCGCTTCTCCCGTGCGCGCTCGAGCAGGCGAAGCATCAGGTAACGCGCGCGCTGCTGGCCACCGGCGGTGAGCATCGAGTCGAACGACTCGAGCCACTCCGCGGTCTCGTCCGGATCGATGTCCGGAAGGTGTGCCGCGAGACCGTCGCGGATGACCCTTACCCGCTCGGGCTTGTTCCTGCTGTTTTCGCTGTTCTGCGTAGCCAAGGGGTCTCCAGTGCCTGCGCTCATGGTGCTAACTCTGCCACTGTCGTCTCGAACCGTGCTGGGGTCATCCCTACCGATGGGTACAGGCCTGTTTGTAATGGTCCGTCCAGGGCAAACCCGGCGTGGGTGGTTGCGCGGTATGGCAAGGTCAGTGTTCGCTGTCCCAATACCGATTCGTGGTGGTCGCCACGATGGCGCTTAGGAGGAGTGAAAGCCGTGGTCGCCGCGGGAGACACCGGCAAGGCCGGCGTCGCCGATAGGCTCGGGATCGAGCCGGGGATGGTCGTCCAGGAACTCGGCTGGGACGAGGACGTCGACGACGGCGCCCGTGCCGCCATCGAGGAACAGATCGGCAGCGATCTGCTGGACGAGGATGCCGACGAGGTCGTCGACGTCGTGCTGCTGTGGTGGCGCGAGGACGACGGTGATCTCGTCGATGCCCTGATGGACGCGATGGGCCCCCTCGCGGAGACCGGTGTGATCTGGGTCCTGACCCCGAAGACCGGCCGCGACGGGCATGTGGAGCCGAGCGAGATCGCGGAGGCCGTGCCGACCGCCGGTCTGGCGCAGACGTCCAGCGTGAGTATCGGTGACGACTGGTCGGCGACGAGACTCGTGTCGCCGAAGTCCGCGAAGACCAAGCGCTGACCTTCGTTAAGCTGATGCCCGTACGGGTGGCATCCGTGCGGGTGTCGTTCGCTTGGAGGAGGCTGCGCGGTGGTCGAGGTCGGTTCGAAGGCGCCAGAGTTCACTCTGAAGGACTTCAACAACGAGAAGGTGTCCCTTTCGTCCGTTTACGCGGAGAAGCCGGTCCTGCTGGTGTTCTACCCGTTCGCGTTCAGCGGGATCTGCACCGGCGAGCTGTGCCAGCTGAGGGATGACTTCTCGTCGTTCGAGGGCGTGCGGGTGCTGGGGGTGTCGGTCGACACGCCGTACAGCCTGAAGGTGTGGGCCGAGCAGGAGGGGTACCAGTTCCCGCTCCTGTCCGACTTCTGGCCGCACGGTGCCGTGGCACAGGAGTACGGGGTGTTCAACGAGAAGGCCGGCATGGCGAACCGCGGCACCTTCCTGAGCGACGGTGCGGGCGTCGTCCGCTTCGCCGAGGTCAACCAGCCGGGCGAGGCACGCGACCAGGAAGCGTGGAAGAAGGCGATCGCCAGCCTGTGAGCTTCAGCCGGCGCCGTACCCGGTGCCGGCCAGGGCGTGTAGCTCAGCGGAAGAGCACTCGGCTTACACCCGAGCGGTCGCAGGTTCGAATCCTGTCGCGCCCACCATATGTAGACTGGCTACATGCGGCCAGACGTGTTGCGAGGGCACCTCGACGGCCTGATCCTGGCCGTGCTCGAGGACGAGCCCCTGCA
>Ga0164298_10000128_pt1 | contig 29829 bp, 26 predicted proteins | sample Whisoiple_216_MG_FD_109713 | JGI IMG/M metagenome (GOLD analysis project Ga0164298, IMG submission 109713) | Unamended control soil microbial communities from upstate New York, USA - Whitman soil sample_216_MG | ecosystem: Environmental > Terrestrial > Soil > Agricultural land ...
CCGCGGGGCCGGCTTCGGGCCACGCGGCGACGGGGCCATCGGCGACCGGCTCGTCGGCGGATGGCTCGGCCGTGGCCGAGTTCGCGGGATCGGCCTCGGCGGCGTGGTCCGCCGAGTTGGCCTGGGAGGCGTGATCCGGTGCGTCGTCGGGTGCGGCCGGGTCGGCCTCGGAGTCCGGGGCGTCGAGAGCCGACTCGGTCGACGAGCCGGCCGGGGAGTGAGCCTCGGGCGCCAATGACTCGGCATCGGGAGTCCCGGGGTGCGCCGGCTCCTCGGCCTGCGAAGACACCGGGGACACCGGGGACACCGGAGGCTCCGGGGACGCCAGGGCCTCCGGAGTCTCTCGCAGGTCGGTTCGGGGCGCGGAGCCGTGTGACTCCTCGTGTTCTGGGTGCTGGTCGCTCACCCGTACTCCTCCTCGTCGCCGCCGGTCTCGGTGTTCGCCGCGGCGGTTGCCTCTGCCACGCTGCCGCCGGTCCACTCGACGTTGAGCTCCGCCAGCGCCTCCTCCTGATGGAACAGGATCACGTTCTCCTTGTAGAGGTCCAACAGCCCCAGGAACCGGGCTATCACCTCGACACTGTGCTCGCAGTCGGCGACCAGCTCGGCGAACGTCGCCCTGCCCGCCGTCGCCAGTCTCACCCTCAGCAGGGCCACGTGCTCACGGACCGAGACCCGGCCCATGTGCAGGTGGTCTATCGACACCGTCGGGGGCGGCTTGGGGCGGAAGACCGACGCCGCCAGCTCCGCGAAGCGGTTCGGGCTCACGCCCAGCATCACCTCGGGCAGCAGGGACTGGAAGCGGTCCTCCAACGCCACCGAGCGTGGGTACCTGCGGAGCGCGCCGGCCTCCAGCTCGCCGAACAGCGCCGCGACCTGCTTGTAGGCGCGGTACTGCAGCAGCCGCGCGAACAGCAGGTCCCTGGCCTCCAGCAGCGCCAGGTCCTCCTCGTCCTCCACGTCGCCGGTGGGGACCAGACGTGCCGCCTTGAGATCCAGCAGGGTCGCGGCCACGACCAGGAACTCCGTGGTCTCGTCGAGGTTCCAGTCGTCGCCGGCCAGGCGCAGGTGGGCGATGAAGTCATCCGTCACCCGGTGCAGGGCGACCTCCGTCACGTCCAGCTCGTGCTGGGAGATCAGCTGGAGCAGCAGGTCGAACGGGCCCTCGAAGTTCGACAGCTTGACCGTGAAGCGGCCACGCTCGGCCGCACCAGGCTCGACGGGTGGCGGCTCACTCGTCATGACGCAGGCGCCGCACCAGCACCGACTCCTCGCCATGTTCGTCAAGGTCGGCCAGGACCACCGCGATCGCTTCGCGGACCATCCGGCCGCGGTCCACCGCGAGGCCGTGGCTGCCGCGCAACGACAGCCGCGCGTGCTCCAGGGCCAGCAGCTCCTCGTCGGACACGTACACGGTGATCTTCGACGTGTGCTTCTGCCTGGGGGTGCCGCGCCGGCCGGGAGCGGTCGCGGCCTCCAACCACCCCGGGGCGACGCTCTCCGCGGGACTCGTCGGTCTGAACAGCTCATCCGCACCCGGCAACGAAGGCCGGCGCGTCACCTGACGGTCACCTTTTCCCGAGCGATCACTTCACGGGCGAGCAGGCGGTACGCCTTGGCGCCGGCGGAACGCGGCGCCCACACGGTGATCGGCGCGCCGGCGACCGTGGTCTCCGGGAACCGGACGGTACGGTTGATCACCGCGTCGAACACGACGTCGCCGAAGCGCTCGACCACGCGGGCCATCACCTCACGCGAGTGCACCGTGCGGGGGTCGTACATGGTCGGGACGATGCCGGTGATCTCCAGCTTCGGGTTCAGCCGCTCACGCACCTTCTCGATCGTGTCGGTGAGCAGTGCGACACCACGCATCGAGAAGTACTCGCACTCCAGCGGGATCAACACCCCGTCGGCGGCGGTGAGCGCGTTGACCGTCAGCAGGCCGAGCGAGGGCTGGCAGTCGATCAGGATGTAGTCGTACACGTCGATGACCGGCCGCAACACCCGCAACAGCGTGTGCTCCCGGCCGACCTCGGCCACCAGCTGCACCTCGGCCGCGGACAGGTCGATGTTGCTCGGCAGCAGGTCCATGTTGTCGACGCTGGTGCGGATGATCGTGTCGGCGACCGAGATCGACCGCTCGATCATGACGTTGTAGATCGTCTTCTCGAGCAGGTGGGCGGGCATGCCGAGACCCACGGACAGCGCGCCCTGCGGGTCGAAGTCGACGATCAGCACCCGGCGGCCGTACTCGGTCAGCGCGGCGCCGAGGTTGATCGTCGAGGTGGTCTTGCCGACGCCGCCCTTCTGGTTGCATAGCGCGATGACCTTCGCCGGCCCGTGGCCGTTGAGCAGCGGCGGCTCCGGGATGTGCCGCTTGACGCGGTTGAGCGGCCCCGTGCCGTTGGTGCTCTCGTCGAGCACCTCGTCCTCGTCGGAGGCCGCCCTCGGTGCGAGGCTGAGCTCATGATCCGAGGGGTGCAATGTCGACATATCGACCTAGCTCCTTGTAGTCCGCGCTGTGCGGGGAAGCTTAGAGATTGCTCTCACCAAGTACCAAAGAGGCTCGCCGCCAATCATCGCCTTTTGTGAAACAAAGCCCCTGACCTGCTGGTTTGCCTTGGCAAAACGATCTCGCGGCGGGCTTTGTCGAGCACTTTCGGCGTGCATCGCACCGGGGCGCGCGGATCGAGGGGCCGGACGACCCTGTTCGACATGCGTTTGACTCACGAACCGTCGACGAACGGGCCTAGCCTCGGGGAATGCCAGGGCCACGACGCCGGTCTGCGCTGATCGCGCAGCTCCTGAACGAGCAGGCCACGTCACAGGCGGCGATCCTCGCCGAGCTGCGGCGATGCCTGTTGGACGGGGGCGTGCCGCCGGGCACGCCGATCCCGCCCGACGAGGTCGCGGCCGTGTTCGGGGTCAGCCGGATCCCGGTCCGCGAGGCGCTCAAGACGCTGATCGGCGAGGGGCTCGTCGAGCACCGGCCCAACGCGGGCTACACCGTGGCGAAGCTGACCACCGCGGAGCTGCGCGAGATGTACCTGGTCCGCGAGGTCCTGGAGACCGCGGCCCTCAACTCTGCGGTCAGCGCCGCCACCGAGGACGACCACGCACGGGCCCGCGAGGCACACCAGGCGCTCGAACGCGCGATCGACGCGGGCGACGTCCGCGGCTACCACCGGGAGAGCCGGCGGTTCCACTTCGCGCTGGTGCGGCCCTGCGGGATGCACCGGCTGCTCACGATGTTCGAGTCCGCGTGGAACATCACCGAGCCGGTGCAGCCGATGTCCCACCTGTCCGCCGCCGACCGGGCCACGCTGCACGGCGACCACGGCGAGATGCTCGCCGCCTTCGAGGGCCGGGACGCGGCGGCGCTGCTGCGGGTCGCCGCCGAGCACCACCGCAGGCTGGCGATCTCACTGGCCTCGCTCCCCCGCCACACCGGCCTGTTCCGGCCGGCGGAAAATATATGATCGGCGACACAGCCAGGTAATACGGCGCTTCTAACTTCGTTGCGTATGACCGACATCGTGTCGCGAGAAGCCCCCGTCGCGGGCGAACCGGCCCGCGACCCGCGCCTGACGAACGAGGACCTGGCCCCGCTGGCAGAGCAGACCTGGGGCTCCTACAACATCTTCGCGTTCTGGATGTCCGATGTGCACAGTGTCGGCGGGTACGTCACCGCCGGCAGCCTGTTCGTGCTCGGGCTGTCGAGCTGGCAGGTGCTGATCGCGCTCGTGGTCGGCATCTCGATCGTCTACGTGTTCTGCAACCTGGTCGCGAAGCCGAGCCAGGCCACCGGGGTGCCGTTCCCGGTCATCTGCCGCACGGTGTTCGGCGTGCGCGGCGCGAACATCCCGGCCATCATCCGCGGGCTGATCGCCGTGGCCTGGTACGGGATCCAGACCTACCTCGCGTCCGTCGCGCTCGACGTCGTGCTGATCAAGCTGTTTCCCGGCCTCGCCCCGCTGGCGGACGTCGGCCGGTACGGGTTCCTCGGCCTGCCACTGCTCGGCTGGGTGTCGTACGCGGTGCTGTGGGTGTTGCAGGCGGCGGTGTTCTGGACCGGCATGGAGTCGATCCGCCGGTTCATCGACTTCTGCGGCCCGGCCGTCTACGTGGTGATGTTCCTGCTCTGCGGTTACCTGATCCACAAGGCGGGTTGGGGCGCGATCGACCTGAACCTGGGCGAGGTCAGGTACTCCGGCTTCGACGCGCTGCCGGTCATGCTCGGCGCGATCGCGCTCGTGGTCGCGTACTTCTCCGGGCCGATGCTGAACTTCGGCGACTTCTCCCGCTACGGCAGGAGCTTCGCGGCGGTCAGGCGGGGCAACCTGCTCGGGCTGCCGGTGAACTTCCTGATGTTCTCGATCCTCGTCGTGGTCACCGCCTCGCTGACCGTGCCGGTGTTCGGCGAGCTGATCACCGACCCGGTCTCGACGGTGGCCAGGATCGACAGCACGTTCGCGATCGTGTTGGGCGCGTTGACGTTCACGGTCGCCACGATCGGCATCAACATCGTGGCCAACTTCATCTCACCGGCGTTCGACTTCTCCAACGTCAGTCCGCAGAAGATCAGCTGGCGCGCGGGCGGCATGATCGCGGCGGTCGGCTCGGTGCTGATCACGCCGTGGAACCTGTACAACAACCCGGACGTCATCCACTACACGCTCGAGGTGCTCGGCGCGTTCATCGGGCCGCTGTTCGGCGTGCTGATCGCGCACTACTACGTGGTGAGCCGCCAGCGGGTGGACGTCGACGCCATGTTCACCATGGCCGAGGACGGGAAGTACTTCTACCGCAACGGGTACAACCCGAAGGCGGTCATCGCGACCGTGGCGGGCGCGGCGCTCGCGCTGGTGCCGGTGCTGTGGTCGCGCGGACCGGGGATGGCCACCGCCGCGCAGTACACCTGGTTCATCGGCATGGCGGTCGCGTTCGCGGTGCACACGGTGCTGTCCGGGCGGGGTGCCGACTAGTGCTCGTCAAGGTCATCAACCCGAACACCAGCCGGCCCATGACCGAGTCGATCGAGCGGTCCGCACGAGCCGTGGCCGGCATGGACGTGCGTGCGGTGACCGCGTCCATGGGACCGGCGTCGATCGAGAGCCACTACGACGAGGCGCTCGCGGTGCCCGGTGTGCTGGCGGAGATCGGCGACGCGGACGGGTACGTGATCGCCTGCTTCGGCGATCCCGGCCTGGACGCCGCCCGCGAGGTGGCCGACGGCCCGGTGGTCGGCATGGCCGAGGCGGCGATGCGGACGGCGAGCTACCTCGGCCGCGGGTTCAGCGTCGTGACCACTGTGGACAGAAGTCGCGGCAGGACCTGGGACCTCGCCGAGCGGTACGGTGTCGCGCGGTTCTGCCGGGGTGTGCACGCGTGCGGGATCCGGGTACTGGACCTGGACGGCGATCCGGGCGCGCTCAAGACCATCGCCGCGGTGTGCCGGTACGCGGTCGAGCGGGACGAGTCGGACGCGATCGTGCTGGGCTGCGCGGGCATGACACACCTGGTCGCCGACCTGACGGCGGAGGTCGGCGTCCCGGTGGTGGACGGCGTGCAGGCCGCGACGCTGGCCGTACGGTCACTGCTGGCGATGGGGCTGCGCACCGGGAAGACCGGCGAGTTCGCGGCCCCGCCACCGAAGCCCTACGGCGGGTTGCTGCGGGAGTTCACCCGTTAGCCGGGGCTACCCGCGGGCTCGTGGGTGCGCCGTCGCGTACACCTCGCGTAGCGTGTTGACCGTGACCAGCGTGTAGATCTGGGTCGTGGTCACCGACGCGTGGCCGAGCAGCTCCTGCACCACACGGACGTCCGCGCCACCCTCCAGCAGGTGGGTCGCGAACGAGTGCCGCAGCGTGTGGGGGGACACCGAAGCGGTCAGCCCGGCCCGCTCGGCGGCCACCTTCAGGGTCTGCCACGCGCTCTGCCGCGACAGCCGCCCGCCCCGCACGTTCAGGAACACCGCCGGGCTTCCCCGCCCGCCGGCCGCGAGCCCCGGCCGGGCCCGCACCAGGTAGGCGTCCAGCGCGTCGAGCGCCGGCCGCCCGATCGGCACCAGCCGCTGCTTGCCGCCCTTGCCGTCGAGCAGCACCGTTCGCTCGGTGGCGTCGATGTCGTCCAGGTCCAGCCCGACCGCCTCCGAGATCCGGGCACCGGTCGAGTACAGCACCTCCAGCAGCGCCCGGTCCCGCAGCCCGGACGGCGTCTCCAGCAGCCGCAGCACCTCGCCGACCGGCAGTGCCTTCGGTAGCCGGCGCGGCGCGGCCGGTGGTTTCACCTCGCGTGCCGGGTCCAGCGCCACCAGCCCCTCACGCACCGCGAACCTGTGCAGCCCACGCACCGCGACCAGCGCCCGCGCCGCCGACGACGCGGCGAGCGGCGGGTGCCCGCCGGACCCCTCACGCAGCACCGCGAGGAACGCCGACACGTGTGCCTCACTCACCGAGTCCAGCGACGGCACACCGAGGACGGACAGGTGCTGCTCGTATCGCCGCAGGTCACGCGCGTAGCCGTCCAGTGTGTTGCGCGCGGTGCCACGCTCGACCGCCAGGTGGTCGAGATAGGAGGTGATGGCATCGGTGACGGTCATCCCGTCGGCATCCCGTGCGCCCCGGCAAGCACGACCCTGCCACCCGTGAGCACGACCCGGTACTCGTGGTTCTTCACCTCGCGAGGCACTCCGACCAGCACACCGACACCTCCTGCACAAGGCCCGGACCACAGCGTCCGACCCGGCCGGAGCCTAGCGCCGCACCACGATCTTCCGCCGGCACGGCGCGCCTTCCGGCTAGAGTTGACATATGACCGAAAGCGACAGCCTCCGCATTGGTACCGCGGAGCGCGAGGCCGCGGTCAGGATCCTGTCCGACCACCTCTCCGAGGGCCGCCTGACGCTCGAGGAGTACGAGGAGCGGATCGCCGTCGCGCTCGAGGCCCGCACCCAGGCGGACCTGAAGCCGCTGTTCACGGACCTGCCGCCGCCGCACCCGGCGTTCATGGCGGCACCGCCGCCGATGCTGCCGCCGCCGACCGGGCCGCCCGTGTACTACCCGTCCTCGCCGCTGCCGATGCCGGGATTCTCGGACAAGAACCGGGTGGCGGCCGGCCTGCTGCAGATCCTGCTGCCGTTCGGCATCGGACGGTTCTACACCGGGCACACGGGCATCGCGGTCGCGCAGCTGCTGACGTCGTTCCTCTTCGTCGGGGTCATCTGGAGCTTCATCGACGGCATCCTGTTCCTGGTCAACGGCGGCACCGACGCGGAGGGCCGCCCGCTGCGGGACGCGTAACCCACGGCCAAGGCTAATCAAGCAGGAAGCCGCGCAGCAGCGCGGCCGTGCCGTCCAGGTGTTCGGACATGGCCTGGCGGGCGGCGTCGGCATCGCCGGACAGGATGGCCTCGACGATCCCGCGGTGCTGGGCGTTGGAGTGCTCGATGTTGGCCGCCAGCAACGGGATCGCGTCGAGCAGCTCGTTGACGCGGGTACGGACGTCGGCGACCGCGGTGGTGAGCGACGGGGACGCCGTGACCTCGGCGATGGCCAGGTGCAGGCGGGAGTCGCGGCGGCGGTACTCGGCCTGGTCGGTGTCCACGCCGGACACGTCGAGCAGCGCGGCGGTCAGGTGCTGGCGGTCGGCCGGGGTGAGGGCCCGCGCGGCCGCCGACTCGGCCGCGCCGCTTTCCAGCACGTGCCGCAGGGTCAGCACGTCCTCGATGTCGCCGGCCGGGGCGATCCGGGGTGCGGGCGCCGGCAGGGACTCGGCGACGAACGTGCCGCCGTAGCGGCCACGGCGCGACTCGACGTAGCCGGCGTCGGCGATGGCGCGGATGGCGTCGCGCAGGGTCACCCGGCTCACGCCCAGCCGCGCGGCGAGGTCGCGTTCGGCGGGCAGCCGATCCCCCGGCGCGGCGACCCCGAGCCGGATGGCCTGGAGTAGCCGCTCCACCGTCTCCTCGAACGCGTTGCGCGTCCGCACCGGCCGGAACAGCGCGGCGGTGACCCCTCTGTTCACAGTGGAGTGACGTACGCGCCCGAGATCCCGCCGTCCACGAGGAACGTCGACGCGGTCATGTACGAGGAGTCGTCGCTCGCGAGGAACGCCGCGGCGGCCGCGATCTCGGACGCCTCGGCGAAGCGGCCCATGGGCACGTGCACGAGCCGCCGCTGCGCACGTTCGGCGTCGGCGGCGAAGAGCTCCCGCAGCAGCGGGGTGTTGACCGGGCCGGGGCACAGCGCGTTGACGCGGATGCCCTCCCGCGCGAACTGCACGCCCAGCTCCCTGGACATCGACAGGACGCCGCCTTTCGAGGCGGAGTAGGAGATCTGCGAGGTGGCGGCGCCCATCACCGCGACGAACGACGCGGTGTTGATGACCGATCCCTTGCCCTGCCGCCGCATGTGGGGCAACACGTACTTGCAGCACAGGTACACCGACGTGAGGTTGACCCGCTGTACCCTGTCCCACGCCTCGATGCCGGTGTCCAGGATCGAGTCGTCCTCCGGCGGGGAGATGCCGGCGTTGTTGAAGGCGATGTCGACCCGCCCGTGGTCGGCGACCACCTGGTTGAACATCGCCTCGACGGCCCGCTCGTCGGTGACGTCGCAGGTGATCGCGGCGCCGCCGGTCTCCTTGGCGAGCGCCTCGAGCGCGTCGGTGTCGATGTCGACGCCCACCACGACGGCCCCCTCCTCGGCGAACCTCTTGGCCGTGGCGAGCCCGATCCCGCTGGCCGCGCCGGTGATCACCGCGACCCTGTCCTGCAACCGCTTCACTTACGCCCCCTCTGTGGAGATGAACACGTTCTTCGTCTCGGTGAAGGCGGCCAGCGCGTCCGGCCCCAACTCCCTGCCGAGGCCGGACTGCTTGACGCCGCCGAACGGTGTCCAGTACCGCACCGAGGAGTGCGAGTTGACCGACAGGTTGCCGGCCTCGACGCCGCGGGCGACCCGCATGGCGCGTCCCAGGTTCTCGGTCCAGATCGACCCGGACAGGCCGTACTCGGTGTCGTTGGCCAGCCGGATCGCGTCGGCCTCGTCGGCGAACGTCTGCACCGTCACGACCGGGCCGAACACCTCCTCGGTCACCACCCGGTCGGTGGCCGCCCGCGGCACCACGACCGTCGGCGGGAACCAGAAGCCCGGCCCATCCGGCGCGCTCCCCCGGAACGCGACCGGCGTCTCGGTGTCCACATAGGACGACACGGTCGCCAGGTGTGACGCGGAGATCAGCGGGCCCATCTCGGTCCCGTCGTCGGCCGGGTCGCCGACCACGACCCCCTGGACGGCCGGTTCGAGCAGCTCCATGAACCGGTCGAACACGCTGCGCTGCACCAGGATCCGGGACCGGGCGCAGCAGTCCTGGCCCGCGTTGTCGAACACCCCGTAGGGCGCGGTGGCGGCGGCCCTCGCCAGGTCCGCGTCGGCGAACACGATGTTCGCGTTCTTGCCGCCGAGCTCGAGGGTCACCCGCTTCACCTGCGCGGCGCAGCCGGCCATGATCTGCCGGCCCACCTCGGTGGAGCCGGTGAAGACGACCTTGCGTACCAGGGGGTTGTCGACGAACCGCTGCCCCACCACGGATCCGCGGCCGGGCAGGACCTGGAAGACGTCCTCGGGGATGCCGGCCTCGCGGGCCAGCTCGCCCAGCCGCACCGCGGTCAGCGGGGTCAGCTCGGCCGGCTTGAGCACGACGGTGTTGCCGGCGGCGAGCGCGGGCGCGAAACCCCAGCCGGCGATGGGCATCGGGAAGTTCCACGGCACGATCACGCCGACCACGCCGAGCGGTTCGGCGAAGGTGATGTCCACGCCACCCGGCACGGGGATCTGCCTGCCGAACAGGCGTTCCGGCGCGGCCGAGTAGTACTGCAGCACGTCCCGGACGTTCCCGGCCTCCCAGCGCGCGTTGGCGATGGTGTGGCCGGAGTTGCGGACCTCGAGGCCGGCCAGCTCGTCCACGCCGGAGTCGACGGCCTCGGCGAACCGGCGCAGCAGCCGGGCCCGGTCGGCGGGCGCAAGCGCTTTCCATGCCGGCAGGGCCCGGTGCGCCCGCGCGATGGCGGCGTCGGTCTCCTCCGCCGAGGTCCGCTCGACCCGCGCGACCACGTCCTCGGTGGCCGGGTTGATCACTTCGGTGACGCTCATCAGCCTGACGCCTCCACCAACGCCTGGAACAACCGCAGGTCCACCCCGTCCTCCTCGGGATGCCACTGGACCCCGAGCACGAAGTCGGGTCCGGCCAGCTCGACCGCCTCGACCACGCCGTCACCGGCCCACGCCACCGGCACCATGCCCGTGGCGAGCAGGTCGACCGACTGGTGGTGATGACAGTGAACGTCCACTTCGGACCCGACGATCGCGGCCAGCCGGCTGCCCGGCGCGGTCTTCACCGACACCCGGCCGAACGTGCCGGGCTTGGGCAGGTGGTCGGTGTTGCCGAAGACGTCCGGCACGTGCTGGTGCAGCGTGCCGCCGAGCACGATGTTCAGCAGCTGCATGCCGCGGCAGACCCCGAGCACCGGCACGCCGTTCGCGAGTGCCGCCTCGATCAGCGTGTGCTCAGTGAGGTCGCGGTCGGCCCGCGCCGGGCCGGTCGCCGCGTGCCGGGCTGCGCCGTAGTGCACCGGGTCGACGTCCGCGCCGCCGGCGACCAGCAGACCGTCCACTCGCGACACGACGTTCGCGCCCATCTCGCCGACCGGCGGCAGCAGCAGCGGGATGCCGCCGGCGGCCACCACCCCGTCGAGGTAACCGCGCGGCAGCACCGCGGCCGGGGTGTCCCACAGCCCGAACCTGCTCGGTTCCAGGTAGGTGGTGATACCGATGACGGGCGGGCTAGAGGCGTTCGAAGCCACGGATCCGCTCCCAGTCGGTGACGGCGGCGTCGTAGGCGGCGAGCTCGACCCGCGCGTTGTTGAGATAGTGCGTCACCACGTCGTCACCGAACGCGTCCCGCGCGAGCTCGCTCTCGGCGAGCAGCTCCGCCGCGTCCCGCATGGTGTGCGGGACCCTCGGCCGGTCGGTGCCGTAGGCGTTGCCGGTCAGCGCGGGTTCCAGCGGCAGCTCGTTCTCGATGCCGTGCAGGCCCGCCGCGATGAGTGCCGCGACGGCCAGGTACGGGTTCACGTCGCCGCCGGGCACCCGGTTCTCCACGCGTAGCGACTCGCCGTGGCCGACCACCCGCAGCGCACAGGTCCGGTTGTCGACCCCCCAGGCCACGGTCGTCGGCGCGAAGCTGCCGTCCACGAAACGCTTGTAGGAGTTGATGTTGGGCGCGAAGAAGTAGGTCAGCTCGCGCAGCGCGGCCTGCTGGCCGGCGAGGAAGTGCGTCATCAGCCTGGAGAACCCGTGTTCGCCGTCGCCGGCCAGCACCGGCGAGCCGTCCGTGCCGCGCAGGCTGATGTGGATGTGGCAGGAGTTGCCCTCGCGCTCGTTGTACTTGGCCATGAACGAGAGGCTCTTGCCGTGCCGGGCCGCGATCTCCTTGGCGCCGGTCTTGTAGATGCTGTGGTTGTCGCAGGTGGACAGCGCGGTGTCGTACCGGAACGCGATCTCGTGCTGGCCGGGGTTGCACTCCCCCTTGGCCGACTCGACGTACATCCCGGCGCCGGTCATGCCGTTGCGGATGGACCGCAGCAGCGGTTCGAGCCGGCCGGTGCCGAGCATCGAGTAGTCGACGTTGTACTGGTTGGCGGGGGTCAGGTCGCGGTACCCGCGCTGCCAGGCCTGCTCGTAGGTGTCCTCGAAGACGATGAACTCCAGCTCGGTGCCGACGTAGGCGGCGAGGTCCCGCTCGACGAGGCGGTCGAGCTGGCGGCGCAGCACCTGCCGGGGCGACGCGGGCACCGGCCCGCCCTCGACCCACTCGATGTCGGCCAGCACTAGCGCGGTGCCCTCGTGCCACGGGACCAGCCGCAGCGTGTCGAAGTCCGGCCGCAGGACGAAGTCGCCGTAGCCGCGCTCCCATGAGGACATCTGGTAGCCGTCGACCGTGTTCATCTCGACGTCGACCGCGAGCAGGTAGTTGCAGGCCTCGGTGGCGTGCGGCACGACCTCGTTGAGGAAGTACTCGGCGGCACAGCGCTTGCCCTGGAGCCGGCCCTGCATGTCGGTGATCGCGACGAGCACGGTGTCGATCGTTCCGTCGTCGACCAGCGCGCGCAGCCGGTCGAGGGTGAGCATGCCGTCCCGATGGCCCATAACAGTCTCCAAAGGATCAGAGCTGACCCATTGACGCCTTCTTTACACGGGTGCAGGCTGCACCTGTCAACGAGCCACTGTAGTCGCGCGCGACTTGATCACAACACCCAAAGGACTGATGCTGACCCATTAGGGAGGCGCTCTGTGACGACCGACAGCCCGAAACGCACGACCCCCGTGCCAGCGTCAGCCACCGAGGACGAGAAGAGACTGCACGAGCTCGGCTACGCGCAGGAGCTGGCGCGCCGGATGTCCGGCTTCTCCAACTTCGCGGTGTCGTTCACGATCATCTCGATCCTGTCCGGCTGCCTCACCCTCTACCAGTTCGGCATGAACACCGGCGGCCCGGTGATGATCGTCTGGGGCTGGCCGATCGTCGGCGCGTTCACCCTCATGGTCGGCCTGGCGATGGCCGAGGTGTGCTCCAGCTTCCCGACGGCCGGCGGCCTGTACTACTGGTCGGCCAAGCTCGCGCCCCGCAACGCCGCGGCGTGGTCGTGGTTCACCGGATGGTTCAACTTCCTGGGCCAGGTGGCCGTGACCGCCGGTATCGACTTCGGCGCCGCGTTCTTCCTGAACGCCCTGCTGGACCTGCAGTTCGGGTTCGACTTCACGCCCCCGCACACCATCCTGCTGTTCGGGATCATCCTCCTGCTGCACGCGCTGCTCAACACGTTCGGCGTCAAGCTGGTCTCGCTGCTCAACGACATCAGCGTGTGGTGGCACGTGATCGGCGTGCTGGTCATCGTCGGCGCGCTGGTGTTCCTGCCCGACAACCACCAGTCGGCGTCGTTCGTGTTCGGCGAGTTCGTGAACAACACCGGTTGGTCCTCCGGGTTCTACGTCGCGCTACTCGGCCTGCTGCTGGCCCAGTACACGCTGACGGGGTACGACGCGAGCGCGCACATGACCGAGGAGACACACGACGCGGCCCGCAGTGGTCCCCGCGGCATCGTGATGTCGATCCTGGTGTCGCTGGCTGCGGGCTGGGTGCTGCTGATCGGCCTGACGTTCGCCATCCAGGACTACGACAAGGAAGTCGCGTCGCCGACCCCGCCCGCGCAGATCTTCATCGACGCGATCGGACTCACCGGCGGCAAGCTGCTGTTGCTCATCGTCATCGGCGCGCAGTTCTTCTGCGGGATGTCGTCGGTCACCGCGAACTCGCGGATGATCTACGCGTTCTCGCGGGACGGCGCCCTGCCGGCGGCGTCGTTCTGGCACCGGGTGAACAAGCGGACCAGGACACCGACGAACGCCATCTGGCTGGCGGCGGCGGGCGCGTTCATCCTCGGCCTGCCGTACCTGTGGAACTACACGGCGTACGCGGCGGTCACCTCGATCGCGGTGATCGGCCTGTACATCGCCTACGTGCTGCCGACGTTCCTGCGCCTGCGGCAGGGCGAGGCGTTCGAGCGCGGGCCGTGGCACCTCGGCCGGTGGAGCCGGATCGTGGGCACCATCGCCGTCGGATGGGTCGTCGTGATCACGATCCTGTTCATGCTGCCGCAGCTGAGCCCGGTGACGGTGAAGACGTTCAACTACGCGCCGATCGCCGTGCTCGTGGTACTCGGGTTCGCCGGCATCTGGTGGCTGGTGTCCGCGCGGAAGTGGTTCACCGGCCCGAAGGTGCAGGGCAGCGCGGAGGAGCTGGCCGCCATCGAACGCGACCTGGACGTGATCTGACCTTCACCTGGAGCGCGCTTGACCTGGAGCGCGCTCCAGGGAGTTAGATCGGATGTATGAACGCCGTCGAGAACAAGGAGTTGTTGCGGCACGCGTTCACCGAGGCCGCGAAGGGTGACGGGCGGCCGTTCGTCGACCTGCTCGCCGACGACGTGCGTTGGACGATCATCGGGACCACCGCGTGGTCGCGGACCTACGAGGGCAAGCAGTCGGTGCTCGACGACCTGCTGCGCCCGCTGTCCCGGCAGCTGCGCGGGCGCAACATCATCGCGGCGGAGCGGTTCATCGCCGAGGGCGACCTCGTGGTCGTGGAGGGGCGGGGACGGAACTCGACCGTCGACGGGGTGCGCTACCACAACCAGTACTGCTGGGTGTTCCGCCTCGCCGGCGGTCGGGTCCGTGAGCTGACCGAGTACGCCGACACCCAGCTCATCGCCTCCGCGCTACAGGCACCTTGACAGGCTCGTAATCGGCATCTCACAATCAGTGAGCGTTTTGGGAGCGCTCCCAGAGAGGTGGGTGCCGTGATGTTCCGCGCCGCGTGCTGTGTGGCCGCCGTCGTCATCGGGTTGACCGCGCTGACCGGGTTGACCGCCACGCGGGCCGTCGCCGCGGCGGGTGACGTCACCGATCCCAACATCACCTACGTGGGCCGGTGGACCAACTCGTCCACCACCGCGACGCCGAACTGGACCGGCGCGTACCTCGTCACCCGGTTCACGGGGACGACGGTCAGGGTCAGGGCGCGCGACGCGGTCAACTTCTACGCCAGCATCGACGGCGGCGCGGACGTCTTCTACGCGGGCGTGCGTGGCACGGTGAACCTGACGCCGACCCCGCTCGCCGCCGGGACGCACTCGCTGCGGGTGTCCTACCGGTCCGGGGACACCGTCTTCCTGGGCCTCGTGCTGGACGAGGGCGCCACGACGGTCAGGCCCTCGGTGTCCACGAAGCTCATCGAGTTCGTCGGGGACTCGATCACCGCCGGGGCGTTGACGGACAAGCTCGCGGTGAGCGCGTACGGCTGGGTGCTCGGTGAGCGGCTCGGCGTGCGGCACACGCAGATCGCGCGGTCGGGGTACTGCCTGGTCGCCCAGGACGGCTGCGCCGGGCAGCGCACGCAGTTCTTCCAGACGGCCAGCACCGGCACCACGGCGTGGAACTTCGCGAGCTACCAGGCGAGCGCGGTCGTGGTCAACCTGGGCACCAACGACATCGGCCACGGGGTCACCGGCGCGACGTTCCAGTCCACGTACACGGACTTCCTGCGGGCGGTGCGCGCGAAGTACCCGAACGCGGTGATCTTCGCGATGGAGACCTTCAAGAAGCGGTACGTGGCCGAGACGCAGGCCGCCGTGCGCGCGGTGAACGACCCGAACATCCGCTACGTCAACACGGAGGGCTGGCTGACGGTCGGCGCCGACTACGAGGACACCGACGGCCACCCCAACGAGACGGGTCACGTCAAGGTGGCCGACCGGCTCGCGCCGATCGTCGGTCCGGCGATCGGCCTGTCCTCGGTCATGGCGGCCGGTGACGGCACGCCGACCGACGCCAACCTCCGGTACTTCGGACGCTGGAACACCAGTTCGCCGACCGCCTACGTCGCCGAGTGGGCCGGCGCGTACGTGCTGGTCGGCTTCACCGGCCGGACGGTGCGCCTGCGGCAGCGGGGCACGATCGACCTGTTCGCGAGCATCGACGGCGGGCCGGACGTGTCGTACCCGAACGTCAGCGGCACGGTCGACCTGACGCCGACCCCGCTCGCCTCGGGCACCCACCGGCTACGGGTGTCATACCGTCCCGTCGCGGGCTCGTACCACGGGGACGCGGTGTTCCAGGGCGTGCTCCTGGACTCCGGGGCGCGAACCGTCGTGCCGCCGACGCCGTCGCGGATCATCGAGTTCGTCGGGGACTCGATCACCGTGGGGCAGCTGTCGTCGAAGCAGGCGCTGACCGCGTACGGCTGGCTGGTCGGCGAGCGGCTCGGGGCGGGACACACGCAGATCGCGGTGGGCGGGGCCTGCCTGTACCCGGCGCCGGACGGGTGTATCGGGATGAGCGAGCGGTTCCTGCACACCGGGCTGGACGCTGCCACGCCGCTGTGGGACTTCTCGCGGTACCAGGCGAGCGCGGTGGTGATCAACCTGGGCACCAACGACGTCGGCCATTCGGTCAGCGGCGCGCAGTTCCAGAGCGCGTACGTGACGCTGCTGCGCAACGTCCGCGCGAAGTACCCGAACGCGACCGTGCTGGCGCTGGAGACGTTCCGGAAGCGCTACGTCGCGGAGACGCAGGCAGCGGTCGCGGCGGTCGGCGACCCGAGGATCCGCTTCGTCAACACCGAGGGCTGGATCACCGAGGCCACCGACACGGTCGACAACGTGCACCCGAACGACACCGGCCACCGCAAGATCGCGGACCGGCTAGCGCCGCTCCTCGGCTGAGGGACGTGGCCTCCGGCCCTCGCCTCAGCGAGGCGGCTTCCGACCCCGGTTCTCGCCTCAGCGAGGTGGCTTCCGGCCCGGTTTCTCGCCTGAACGGCGTGGCCGCCGGCCCCCGGTTTCCGGTCTCTCACGAGCCACCGACGATTCCGGACGGCTCATCCACAGGCGACTGGTTCGTCCACAGCCCGCCGCTCGCCGACCGCTTCTGTCGGTCCACACCGGTAGGCTGGATTCCGGGGGGCCGGAGGCCGCCGCCGTCACGCTTGGCGGGACGGGAAGCGGGTCGGCAGGTCGTCCCACGGCGCGTCCGCCGGGCGTGGCTGGCCGCCGGTGGACCGGATCACCTGTGCGGCAAGAATTCCGCCCACCGTCGCGCCGTTGAGGAGCTTGCCGTCCAGTGCCATGCGGACCGCCTCGGCGAGAGGAAACTTGCGGGCCACGAGGTCCGCCTCCTCGTCGCCGAGCAGCTCACGGTCCACAACGGACAGTCCGGTGGCCAGGTAGACCCGGACGACCTCGTCCGTGAACCCCGGCGACGCGGCGACGTCCACGAGGACCGACCAGTTCTCGGCGGCGAGACCGACCTCCTCGACCAGCTCACGCCTGGCCGAGGCGACCGGGTCCTCGCCGAGGTGGTCGATCAGCCCCGCCGGCAGCTCCCAGATCCGCCGGCCGAGCGGGTGCCGGTACTGGTGGATCAGGGTCACCTGGTCGTCATCGTCGAGGGCGACGATCGCGACCGCGCCGTGGTGTTCGACGACCTCGCGGGTCGCGTGCCCGCCGCCGGGCATCTCGACCTGGTCGGAGCGCAGCGCGAGGATGCGTCCGACGTAGATGTCCGATGTGGACAGTACCGTGAAGTTGTGCTGACCCGGCTCGGTCACGAACGCGCCCCCGCCCCGGACGGCTCGGGCAGCACGACCGGCAGCCGTTCGGCGGCCTTGCGTGCCAGTGCCGCGCCGACGAAGCCGGCGAACAGGGGGTGCGGCCGGGTCGGCCGGCTCTTCAGCTCGGGATGTGCCTGCGTGCCGACGAAGAACGGGTGCGTGTCGGTCGGCAGCTCGACGTACTCGACCAGGTGGCCGTCCGGCGAGAGCCCGGAGAACGTCAGGCCCGCCTTGGACAGCTTGTCCCGGTAGGAGTTGTTGACCTCGTACCGGTGCCGGTGCCGCTCGGACACCTCCCTCGTCCCGTAGGCGTTCGCGACGACCGAACCGGCCGTCAGCCGCGCCGGGTACGCGCCGAGCCGCATCGTGCCGCCCATGTCCCGCTCCCCCGCGACGACGTCCTCCTGGTCGGCCATCGTGGAGATCACCGGGTGCCGGGTGGTCTCGTCGAACTCCGAGGAGTTCGCGTCCTTGATGCCCGCGAGGTGCCGGGCGGTCTCGATCACCATGCACTGCAGGCCGAGGCACAGGCCGAGCACCGGGATCCTGTTGATCCGCGCGTACTCGATGGCGCCGATCTTGCCCTCGATGCCACGCACGCCGAACCCGCCGGGGATCAGCACGCCGTCCAGGTTGGACAGCATGGCGGCCGCGCCGGCCGGGGTCTCACAGGTGTCGGACGCGACCCACACGATGTCGACCTTGGCGCGGTGGGCGAACCCGCCGGCACGCAGGGCCTCCGTGACCGACAGGTACGCGTCCGGCAGGTCGACGTACTTGCCGACGATCGCGATCCGGACCGTCTCCTTGGGATCGTGCACGCGGGTCAGCAGGTCGCCCCAGACCGTCCAGTCCACGTCGCGGAACGGCAGTCCCAGCCGGCGGACCACGTACGCGTCGAGCCCCTCGGTGTGCAGGACCTTCGGGATGTCGTAGATGGACGGCGCGTCCGGCGCGGCGACGACCGCGTCGATGTCCACGTCGCACATCAGCGCGATCTTCCGCTTGAGGCCGCCGGGAATCTCGCGGTCCGCCCGGCACACGACCGCGTCGGGCTGGATGCCGATGTTGCGCAGCGCGGCGACGGAGTGCTGCGTCGGCTTGGTCTTCAGCTCGCCGGAGGGCGCCAGGTAGGGCACCAGTGAGACGTGCAGGAAGAAGCAGTTGTCGCGGCCGACGTCGTGGCGGACCTGCCGAGCGGCCTCCAGGAACGGCAGCGACTCGATGTCGCCGACGGTGCCGCCGATCTCGGTGATCACCACGTCCGGGGCGTTGCCGTCCTCGCCCGGCTCGGCCATGCCGCGGATGCGGGCCTTGATCTCGTCGGTGATGTGCGGGATGACCTGCACGGTGTCGCCGAGGTACTCGCCGCGCCGTTCCTTGGCGATGACCTGCGAGTACACCTGCCCGGTGGTCACGTTCGCGGCGCCGGCAAGGTCGCGGTCGAGGAAGCGCTCGTAGTGCCCGACGTCCAGGTCGGTCTCGGCGCCGTCCTCGGTCACGAACACCTCGCCGTGCTGGAACGGGTTCATCGTGCCGGGATCGACGTTGAGGTACGGGTCGAGCTTCTGCATGGTCACCCACAGCCCGCGAGCCGTGAGCAGCTGGCCGAGACTCGACGCGGTCAGACCTTTGCCGAGTGAGGATGCGACCCCACCGGTCACGAACACATACTTGGTCGTACGCGAGTGTTGCACCAGGGACGCCCCCCGTGGCCGAGCCTTGGGCCCGAATCCGTTACTTGCGATGCCGTTCGCAGCGGGGCTCCCCGCCTGACTCTCCACGGGGTTTCACCGTATCACCTGCGCCGCGGATCCGAACGACGGACACCCGCCCGCCGTGGCGTGTCGTCACGCAGCGCGGTCCTACTGTTGCGGAGCGCCCGGCGCGGGGCCCTGCGCGTTGCCGGCGTCGCCGTAGCGGCCCGCGCCACCCTCCAGCTGCTCGTGGAGCGCCAGGACGGTCACCACGCGACCGGCCGCGGTCTGCACGTTGTCCACTGTAGACAGAATACTGGTCGCGGCGGTGTCCGCGCGGACCACGCCGACCGCTCCGGTGCCGCTCGCCGTACCCGCGTCGCCGGCGAGGACCGTGCCGGCGCCGGCACGGTCGACCTGCGTGGCGAACCGGGCGATCGTCGCGGCCCGGTCCCCCGCGCCGTCGCCGTCCGCGGCGCCACCGGTGAGCACGACGGCGAGCTGCGCGGGCTGAAGTCCTTGGCCGGCCTTGATGAAACCGCCCTCGGTGAGCCCGGCGAGCGCCGCCGTGGTCTCCGCCGAGGACGCCTGCGGCTTGTTGTCCTCCTTGCCGATCAACACGAGCGGGCCGATGAGGCCGCCGGCGAGGGTGCCCGGGTCAGACGCGGCGGGCAGTTGGACGCCGGCGGGCAGCAGCCGCACGACGATGTCCTTGAGCCGGTCGGCCTTGCGCGGGTCGTTGAACGCGCTGGTCAGCTGGAGCTCGCCGGTGACCGTGCCGCCGGCGTTGGCGATGAGGGCCCTGACCGCGTCGCGGTCGGCGGGGCGCGCGTCGGAGGTGGTGATGAGCACGACGGTGCGCTGTGCAAGCACACCCTGCACGGCGAGCGGGCCGACGGAGGTCGCGAAGCTGTCGGCGCCGACGAGGCGGGCGGCCTGGGCGTTCTTGTCGTTCTGCAGGTCGGTGACCTGGGCGGCCAGGTCTTCGTTGTCGCCTGCCAGCCCGGAGAGCAGCGAGCGGGACAGCGCGGTCGAGCCCAGCACCACGCCGACGGCGAGCGCGAGGAAGACGGCGGCGATCGAGATGACGTGGTATCGAAGTGAGATCACGCGAAGAGTCCCCCGATCCAGTTCGTGCCGGTGCGCCAGGCGTCGGCGAACCACTCGGCGTAGGCGGCGCCGACGCCCGAGACCGCGAGCCCGACGACCACCGCGACGAGGGCGGCGAGCACGAGCAACACGACCGCGCCGATGGACACGCGGCTGCGGTGCAGGGTGGCGACGGCCTTGCCGTCGACGACCTTGCTGCCGAGCTTGAGGCGGGTCAGGAAGGTGGAGGGGTTGGAGCCGGAGCGGCCGCGGTCGAGGAACTCGTGCAGCGTGGCCTGGAAGCCGACGGTGACGACGAGGGCGGCGCCGTGGGTGTCGGCGAGGAGCAGAGCGAGGTCCTCGGCGTTGCCGGACGCGGGGAAGGTGACCGCGCCGATGCCGAGGTCCTGAACCCGTTCTAGGCCGGGGGCATGCCCGTCCATGTGCGCGGGGACGACCACCTCGGCACAGCTTCGCAGTGTTTCGGTAGCCAGCCCGTCCGGGTCGCCGACGATCACGTGTGGGTGATAGCCGAGGCGGTACAGCGCGTCCGCGCCACCGTCGACGCCGATCAGCACCGGCCGGTGCTCGGTGATGTAACGCTTGAGGTTCTTGAGATCCACCTCGTGGTCACGCCCCGGGGCGACGACGAGCACCTGGTTGTGGCGGATGGGCGCGGACAGTTCGGGCACGCCGACCCCGTCGAGGATGAGCGTCCGCTCCCGGCGCAGGAACTCGATCGTGTTGGCGGAGAAGGCCTCGAGCTGCGCGGCGAGCCCGGCCTTGGCGACGATCATCAGATCGGCGATGGACTCGATGGTCTGCCGCGCGCCGCGATCGACTTCCTTGTCCCCGACGAAGACGGCGCCTTCGTGGAGTCGAACCTTGCTGCCTTCCTTGACGACCCGGAGGACCTCGGGTCCCACACCGTCGATGAGCGCGATACCGGCCCCGACCACGATCTCCGGCCCAAGGTTGGGAAACCGCCCGGAGATCGAGGGCGAGGCGTTGACGACCCCGGTGACATCGGCCTCGACGAGGGCGACGGCGGTGGCGCGGTCGAGGTCGACCTGGTCGAGAATGACGACGTCGCCGGGCCCGATCCGGCGGAGGAGGTCCCCGGTACGCCGGTCGACTCGCGCGATGCCCGTGATCCCAGGCCGAGCCTGGGTCGATCGAGCAAGAAGACCGTTGAGCTTCATGGGCCGATGGTGACAAGCGGACCGGCGCGACGAGGTACGCCACGCCGAGAATTTCATCCGACCGAGTGACCAAGTCCAACTGGAATGATCACTTAGGACAGTTCACGATGGACGGTTGACCGACCAGCCACCAACCACGGCCCGCAGGGCATCTGACGGTCGGCGTGGTGACGCTGGGCCTGGGGCTAATGACGAACTAGACGGCCGGGCACCAGGGCGAGATCCCGGGAGGGAAGAGGCGTGGCAGGGAACGGCAAACGGGCCGAGTCGGCCAAGAAAGGTGGCCAAGAAGGTTGAGATCAGCCGGGAAGGTTGCGCAAGCCCGCAAGGATGTCAGAAAGACGACGCGACGGGAGCCAGGCTGACTGACGCCGAGATCCATCGATGAGCCCGCCTGGAAGACAAGCGACACCGAGAAGGGCACCAACCAGCAACGCCCCACCAGAACAACCCGCCCCACCCAATCAACCCACCACCCAACCAGGCGCCCCACTCCCCCGGGCCCCCGGCCCGGCACCCCCGGCGGCCCCAAAGGCCCCACAGACGAACCTCAACGCCGCTTCCGCCCCTTCCCCCGCGTGACCTTCTTGTCCGCCGCCGCAACAGCCAACAACTCCTCCGCATGCGCCCGCCCGGTCTCGGTCGAGTCCATGCCAGCAAGCATCCGAGCCAACTCGATCACGCGATCCTGCTCCTCCACCCGCCGCACGTCACTCCGCGTCACCCCACCGGCAGCCTGCTTGTCCACGACCAGGTGTCGGTCGGCAAACGCGGCCACCTGCGGGAGGTGAGTCACCACGATCACCTGGTGCGACGACGCCAACCGAGCCAACCTGCGCCCGATCTCGACCGCCGCCCGGCCGCCGACGCCCGCGTCCACCTCGTCGAAGACCAGCGTCGGCACGGGATCCGAGTGCGCCAGCACCACCTCGATCGCCAGCATCACCCGGGACAGCTCACCGCCCGACGCGGCCTTGTGCACCGGCAACGCCATCGCGCCGTCGTGGGCCCGCAGCCGGATCTCCACCTCGTCCACGCCTTCGGGGCCGGCGTGTGCGAGCGCTTCGCCGCCCTCGCCGCCGGCGACCCGCAGCGCGTGCGGCTCGTTCGGCTCCGCCCACCGGGTACTGACGATCACCTCGATGGCCGCCTGGCCCATCGCCAGGCCGCCCAGCTCGACGGTCACGGCCTGTGCGAGTTGGTCCGCCGCGTCCACGCGCAGGACCGTCACGCGACGGGCGCACTCCGCCAGCGTCACCGCCAGCTCGTCCCGCTGCCTGGCCAGCTCGGCCAGCGCCTCCTCGGACGTGTCCAGCCCGGCCAGCCGCTCCGCCGCGTTGGACGCCCACTCCAGCACGCCGTTGACGTCCGCCGCGTACTTGCGGGTCAGCTGCTTGAGCTCCGCCTGCCGCGCCAGCACCTGCTCCAGGACCTGCGGGTCCGCGTCCAGCGACTCCAGATAGCTGCTCAGCTCGGTCCCGACGTCGACCAGCAACGCCTCCGCCTCCGCGAGCCTCGGCTCCAGCTCACGCAACCGTGGGTCGTCCGAGCCCGACAGGCGGTGCCTGGCGTCGGCGATGAGGCCGAGCGCACCCGGTAGGTCCGGGTCGCCCTCCGGAGAGCCGGACACCGCGTACGCCGCGCCGGTCGCGGCCTCGCGCAGCTGGTCGGCGTCGGCCAGGCGCTTGGCCTTCTCCTGCAGCTCGTCGTCCTCGCCGGGGTGCGGGTCGACGGCCTCGATCTCGGCCAGACCGTGCTTGAGCAGGTCGGCCTCGCGGGCCATCTCGCGCGAGCGGGCGCTCCGTTCGGTCAGCTCGGTGCTGACCCGCACCCACTCCTCGCGCACCCTGCGGTACTCCGCCAGCACGCCGGCCAGCTCCTCGCCGGCGAACCGGTCCAGCACGGACCGCTGCTCGGCCGGGCGCATCAGCTTGAGCTGGTCGTTCTGCCCGTGCACCGCGATCAGCTGTTCGGACAGGTCGGACAGCACGCCGACCGGCACGGACCGGCCGCCCAGGTGTGCCCTGGACCTGCCGTCCGCGTTCAGGCTGCGTAACGCGATCAGGGTGCCGTCGTCGTCCGGCTCGGCGCCCGCGTCGCTCGCGACCTTGGCCGCGGCACTGCCCGGCGGCGCGGAGAACCGGCCCTCGACGGACGCCTTCCCCGCGCCAGCGCGGATCTTGGACACCTCGGCACGGCCACCGGACAGCAGATGCAGTCCGGTGACGACCATGGTCTTGCCCGCACCCGTCTCACCGGTCACCACGGTGAGGCCCGGGTCGAGTTCGAGGGTGGCCTCGTCGATCACGCCAAGGCCCTCGATGCGCATCTCGGCCAACACAGCGCGCACTTTATCGGTTCGCACCGACAAAAGCTCGCACCGGGCGGCCGTGTGTTCGATTCAGGCCCGTGGGCTGCGCCAACCCTGCACGGGCAGCTCGAACTTCTGCACCAGACGGTCGGTGAACGGCTCCTGCCGCAGCTTCACGAGCCGCGCCGGGATCTTCCCGCCGACCACCTCGACCCGCGCGCCGGGTGGCAGCACGAACGTGCGGCGGCCGTCGCAGCACAGCACCGCGGGATGCCCGGAGGGGTCGACCTCGACGGCGAGCCGCGACTTCGGCGACACCACCAGCGGCCGCGCGAACATGGCGTGCGCGTTGCTCGGCACGACCAGCAGCGCCTGCACGTCCGGCCAGACCACCGGGCCGCCGGCCGAGAACGCGTACGCCGTGGACCCCGTCGGCGTCGCGCACAGCACGCCGTCGCAGCCGAACGACGACACCGGCCGGTTGTCGACCTCGATCCGCACGTCCAGGATCCGCTCGCGGCTGCTCTTCTCCACGCTGGCCTCGTTGAGCGCCCAGGTGCGCGCGAGCTGCCGGTCCCCCAGCGACGCGGTCACGTCGACGGTCATCCGGTCGACGACCTCGTAGCGCTGCGCGATGACCTGCGAGACGGCCTCCTCGAGCAGGTCGGAGTCCGCCTCGGCGAGGAAGCCGACGCGGCCCATGTTCACGGCCAGCACCGGCACCTCGGCGGGCCGGGCCAGTTCGGCGGCACGCAGTAACGTGCCGTCCCCGCCGAGCACGAACACCAGCTCGGTGCCCTCGGCGGCCTTCGTTCCGGCCGGCACGACACGCTGGTAGCAGGACTGGTCCAGGTCGGGGGCCTCCCGCTCGAGCACGCGAAGCCTGATCCCGGCGTCGGCGAACCAGCCGGCGAGCTTCTCGGCGGCGTGGCGGGTGTCCACCCGGCCGGTGTGCACGACGAGGAGCACCTCACGTGCGGTCATTGCGGCCCCTCTCGAACAGCGATCTCCACGATCTCGGTTACGGCTGATTCGTCGAGCGGGTTCCCGCGACGCAGCCATATGAAAAACTCGACGTTGCCGGACGGTCCGGGCAACGGGCTCGCGACCGCGCCGTGCGCCCGCAGCCCCAGCTCGGCGGCGGAGGCCAGCACGGACCGGACCGCGTCGGCCCGCAGCGCGGGGTCCCGCACGACACCGCCGGACCCGAGGCGGTCCCGGCCCACCTCGAACTGCGGTTTCACCATCGGCACCAGGTCGGCGTCATCGGCGGTGCACGCGAGCAGGGCGGGCAGCACGAGCCGCAGCGAGATGAACGAGAGGTCGGCGACGACCAGGTCGACCGGTCCCCCGGTCTGTTCCGGCGTGAGTGCGCGGACGTTCGTCTTGTCGAGCACCGTGACGCGCTCGTCGGTCCGCAGCCGCCACACCAGCAGCCCACGCCCGACGTCGGCGGCGACGACGTGGCTGGCGCCGCGGCGCAGCAGGACGTCGGTGAACCCGCCGGTGGACGCGCCGGCGTCGAGGCAGCGGCGGCCGGTCACCTGTATCGGGAACCTGTCCAGCGCGCCGATGAGCTTGTGGGCGCCACGCGACGCCCAGTCGGGGTCGTCGTCGAGCTCGCGGACCACGACGGCCGCGTCGGTCTCGACGGCGGTGGCGGGCTTGCCGGCGACCGTGCCCCGGACGGTCACGCGGCCGTCCGCGATGAGCTGTGACGCGTGCTCGCGGGAGCGGGCGAGGCCACGCCGCACCAACTCGGCGTCGAGCCGGGTCCTCCTCGGCACGGGTCAGTCCGTGTCGATGCTGGTGAGGGCCTCGTTCAACGCGACGTGCACGGCGTCGAACCGGGCGACGTGCTCGGTCAGCGGGACCGTGTCGAGGTTCTCGGTGCCGGCGATCGCCTCGTCGATGTCGGTCGTGTCGACGTCGGTCGTGTCGACCTCGGCGGTCTGGTCGGTGTCGAACTGCACGCTTTCACGCTACTTCATGCTCGGGGCCGAGGCGGGCAAGCGCCTCACGCACCGCGTCGGACCAGTCCTTGGCGGGGTCGATGCGGACACCTGGTCGGGTGACGGCCTCGACGTCGTGGCCGATGTAGGTGGGACGCATGTCCACCGGCGCGTCGAGGAGGTCCTGCGGGGTGGACACGCCAGAGAAGACGAGGAGCGAGTCGAGCCCGGCAGCGACCGCACCGGCGATGTCGGTGTCGAGACGGTCGCCGATGACCAGCGGGTTCTTGGCGTCGGCCGACCGCTGGGCCTCGTCCATGAGCGGGATGGCCGGCTTACCGGCGACGACCGGCTCGGTGCTCGTGGCCGTGCGAAGCGCGGCGACGAGCGAGCCGTTGCCCGGCAGGGGACCGAACTCGGTGGGCAGGGTGGGGTCGACGTTGCAGGCGACCCAGAGCGCGCCGGCGCGGATGGACTGGCACGCCTCGGCGAGGTCGCGCCAGCTGGTGTCCTTGCTGAGGCCCTGAACGACCGCCTGGACGGCGGCGCCGTGCTTGCGCGTGGTGGTGAGGTTCCTGAGCTCGACCTCGTGCACGAGCGCCTCGGAGCCGACGACCAGTACGGTCGCACCGGTCGGCAGCTTCTCGGCGAGGACCGAGGCGGCGGCCTGGGCGCTGGTACTGACCTCGTCCGGGGTCGCGCTGATGCCGATGTCGGTCAGGTGACCGGCGACCTCGTCGGGGCCCCGGGAGGCGTTGTTGGTGACGTACCGGACCTTGGTGTCGTTGGCCCTGGCCTCGTCGACCGCACGGTCGGCACCCGGCACCGGCTCCTCGCCCCGGTAGATGGTGCCGTCGAGGTCGAAGAGCAGGGCGTCGTACTCCTTGAGGAGGCTCATGCTCGCCATTGTGTTCGAGGGCCCTCCACTCACGAGGCACTCAGCGCGGTGGCCCGCTCGGCGGCGTCGGTCTCCTCGTCGTGGTCGGCCTCCGCGGCGTTGAGGAACCAACGGATGGCGTCGTCGGTACGACCGGCGGCTTGAAGGTTGTCGGCGTAGGCGTAGAAGAGGCGCGCGCTCCACGGGTCCCGACGCTTGGGGTCGAGGTCCGGCCCCTGAAGGGCGACGACCGCCGCGTCGAGCTGCCCGAGGTCCCGGCGTGCTCCGGCCGTGACGATCTTGAGCTCGATGGTGACGTCCGGCGGCAGGTCCCTGGCCTCCGTCGCGAGCTCGAGGGCACGCTCGGGGCGGCCGAGTGCACGCTCGCAGTCGACCATCACGGGAAGGAGCGTCTGAGAGCCGGTCATACGACGGACGGCGCGGAACTCACCGAGCGCCTCGGCCCACTCACCGGCGTGGTAGGCCGCGATCCCGGCAGCCTCCCGAACGACGGCGACACGGGACGCGCGAGTGCGGGCGAACCGGGCGTGCGCGAGAGCCAGCTCCGGGTCCTCGTCGAGTAGCAGCCCCGCGGCGACCAGGTGCCGCCCGACCATCTCGGCGACGGTCTTGGAAAGGCTCTTCAGCTCGCGCCGGGCATCCGGGTCGAGGTCACTGAACGAGATGTCGTCGGGCAGCTCCGGCTCACCGTCCCGACGCCCAGCGTGCGACACGGCGTCGGCGCCGGGGGCTTCGGGGGCTTCCGAGGCGGCGGCCGGCTCTTCTGTGTGCTGGCCGGCGCCGGTTGGTTCGTCGAGTTCGCCTGCGTCGGGTATGCCTGCGTCGGGTTCGTCGCCAGCGGGTTCGACGCGGGCGGGTTCGACGCGGGCGGGTTCGACGTCAGCGGCGGCTGACGGGGACTCTTCGGCGTGCGATGCACTGACGGCGGATCCCTCAGTGGCCAAGGGCTTGTCCGCGTGCTCCGTGTCACCCAAGGTGTCGCCGGTGAACTCGCCCGCGGGTTCGCCGATGGGTTCGCCTTCGTCGGCAGGTTCATCGGCGGATCCGTCAGCTCCGGCGGCGTTCCCCTCGACAGCGTTCCCTTCGGCGGCGTTCCCTTCGGCGGCGGATTCATCGGCGACGGTTTCGTCGACGCCCGACAGCTCCTCGGTGGAGTGGGAGATCGCCGAGCCGGTGGCGTCCTCGTTGGCGGGCACCGCGTCCGACACGTCTGCCGTGGCGTCGGTATCAGACGTGGTCTCGCTGGTCACCGGACGAGCGGGCGCCTCGACGCCGGTTGGGTCGGGCGTGGTCGGTGGCTCGTCGGTCGCGAGGGCATTGCCCGGGTCGAACTCGTCTGCCGCGGTGACGTCCTCGTAGTCAGGGATGTAGTTGTCCGAGGTGTCGTTGCCCGAGGTGTTGTGGTCGGGGGCGTCGTCGGACGGGACGTCGCGCTGGCGGTAGCCGTTCGAGCGGCCTTCGCCGCCGGTGCTGGCTTGGTAGTGGTTCCGCCGGGCGAAGCCGCTCTTTGGTTCCTGGACAGGCGCGTCCGTAGCGGAGTCATCCGCCTGGAGGTTGGGGTGATCCGCATTGGGGCGGGACTGGCCTTGGCTGTCGCGGTCCTTGTCGCGGTAGCTCGGAGAGCGGTCGTCACGGCTTTGGCGGCCACGGTCGTCGCGGTCGTCGCGGGTGCCTCGGTAGCTGGACCGGTCGTCCTGGCGAGTGCGGTAGCCGCTGGGACGGTCGTCGCGGTCGGTTCGCTTGGCGGGGCGGTAACCGGAGGAGCGGTCGCCGGCGGAGTCGTCGTCGCGGAAGCGGTTGGGGCGATAGCCGGTGCGTTCTGAGCCGGCGTCCCCGCTGCGGGTGCGATCATCCCGGCCGCGCTGACCTCGATCATCGCGCTGGCCACGGTTGTCACGCCAGCCGCGGTCATCGCGCTGGCTTCGGTTGTCCTGGCCGCGGCGGTCGTCCTGGCGGCGATCGTCACGCTGGGGTCGGTTGTCGCGGTGGCCGCGGTCGTCCTGGCCGCGGTTGGGGCGATCATTGCGGTATCCGGCACCGTCACGGCTGCTGCTGCCATCGCGTCCGCCGCTGCGATCCGGTCGGTCGGTGCGGTCGGGGCGGTCGCTGCGGGCTCGGTAGCCGCGATCGTCGCGGCCACGGTCGTAACCTCGGTCGTCGCGGCCACGGTTGTCCCGGCCGCGGTCGGTACCGGTTCGGTCGTTTCGGGCGCGGTCGCCGGCGGAGCGGTCCTGGCGGTAGCCACGGTTGTCGGTGCCGCGGTCGTCGCGAGGGCGATAGCCGCGGTCGTCGCGGTTGCGGTCATCGCGGTGGTTGCGGTCGGGGCGGTCGCGGTAGCCGCCGCTTTCGCGGGAACCGGCGCCGTCCCGGGAGCTGCCGCTGTCTCGGTAGCTGCTGCCGCCCTTGTAGCCGCCGCCCTTGTAGCCACCGCCCTTGTAGCCACCGCCGTTGTAGCCACCGCCGTTGTAACCGCCGCTTTTATAACCGCCGCTTTTATAACCGCCACTGCCCTTGTAGCCGCCGCTGTCTCGGCTGTCGCGAGTGGGGCGGGGGGCGCGGTCGTTGGACTGGCCGCGACTGTCGCGACTGTCGCGGTAGTTGCGGTCGCCGGTTGGGCGGCCCGCGGTGTTGCCTGTCGAGTCTCGGCGGTCGTCGCGGTCTCGGCGGAAGGTGCCTCGGGTGTCTCGGTCCTGCTGGCGGAAGTCGCGGCCTGGACGGTCGGGGCGATCCTTGTTGCCGCGGTAGGTGCCTCGGTCGGCACCGCCTCGGTAGCCCTCGCGGTCGGTGTTGCCTCGGTAGCCTTCGCGGTCGCCCTGGTAGCCCTTGCTCTGGTCGCGGAAGCTCTTGCCCTGGTCGCGGTCGCTCTTGCGGTGGTCTTCGGTGTTTCGGGAGCGGCCGAAGCCGCCGCCGGCGGCGCGGTCCGGGCGGTAGCCGCCGCGGTCGTCGCGGTCGGGGCGGGGGCGGTCGGACTGGCGGTAGCTGGGACGATCTTCGCGGCTGCGGTAGCTTGGGCGGTCGTCTCGGGAGCCGCCATAGCTTGGGCGGTCGTCGCGGTTGCGGTAGCTCTGGCGTGCGCGGTCCTGTTGGCCCTGGTAGCCGCGGGTGTCGCGGTCCCTGGTGGGGCGATAGCCGCCCCGGTCCCGGTGTGCCCCACCCTGGTCGCGGCGGTTGGAGTCGCGGTCTCGGTTACGCGCGCCACCGCTCTCAGATTCGTCGCGGTTGCGGTCCGACACTGTTCCTCCTGTGTTGCGGGGCTTGGGGGCCCGCTACCTCTATTGAACACTTGGGCACGCCAAGAGGCCCTCCGGGGTACGGAGGGCCTCTTGCGAAGTATGTCCGGCGGTGTCCTACTCTCCCACACCCTGGCGAGTGCAGTACCATCGGCGCTGGAGGGCTTAGCTTCCGGGTTCGGAATGGGACCGGGCGTTTCCCCACCGCTATCGCCGCCGAA
>Ga0164298_10000129_pt1 | contig 29280 bp, 20 predicted proteins | sample Whisoiple_216_MG_FD_109713 | JGI IMG/M metagenome (GOLD analysis project Ga0164298, IMG submission 109713) | Unamended control soil microbial communities from upstate New York, USA - Whitman soil sample_216_MG | ecosystem: Environmental > Terrestrial > Soil > Agricultural land ...
ATCGACTTCTACCTCCACCTCGCCGCCGCGTTCGTCACCGTCCGCTGCCTCATCCAAGCAGCCCGCCACACCCACCGATGGGACACCCACCCCACCACCCGCCGCCTCAAGTAACCCCATCTACTGCCGGAGCCTCTTAATCACCGCATTTCCGGCGCGGGACACTAGCCCATGGGCGAGGTCGAACTCCTCGACGAGCGCGCCAAGCTTGTAGGTCGTGCGACCGGGCAGCAGGCGCCGGGCGAGCTTGAGCGTGTCGAACACCTCGGGGCACTCCCAGTCGCCGAGCTTGCGCTGAAGCACGCCGACATCGACGTGCGCGTTGTGGGCGATCAGCGCGGAGGCGTCCAGTGCCTTCAGCACGTCGGCTTCGACGTACGCGAAGACCGGCGCGTCGGCCACCTGCTCGTTGCTGATGCCGTGGATCTTTCGAGCGAAGGAGGTGATCGGCAGGTCGGGCTTGACCAGCCAGCTCTCCGGCTCGCCGATGGCGCCGCCGACGATGGGCACCGCGGCCAGCTCGACCAGGTTGGGCGGCTGCTGACCGTTGCCCTCGACATCAACCACGACGTAGGTCAGCGAGGCCCAGTCGGTCATGCTGGCGTTCCCTTCCATCCGGTCTACGACCTTCAGGCTGCTCGCCTCCGGCAACACGCTGGCAACAGGGTGTACGTCTTCAGCAGTCGGCACCCGATGAGCAACGTCCGCTTCGACACCCCCGTCTCACGCGCCCGCATCCGGCACCGCCGGTGATCGTCGTGGGCAGTGGGCGGAGCCGGTCGGTGGTGGCTATCGGCGGCGGATCTTCATGAGGTTCATGTCGGTGGCCGAGGCACGCAGGTCGCGGAAGTCGACGCCGTACGCCTCGACCGCAGTGGCGGCGAGGGCCAGTGCGCGGTCGCACACCGCGCGGTCGGTCGCGGCGACCTCGGCACGTAGCTCGACCCTGAAGCTGAAGAAGTCCAACCCGCGGTCGTAGCTCAGCGCGCCGTCCGGTGAGAAGCGGCCCGCGGTGAGCATGTCGTGCTCGTCCGCGGCGGCGAGCAGTCGGGCGCGGCCGGCGTCATCGAGGTCGGTGAACCGGCCGCGAACCGTCACGCGGTAGGTGTGCTCCTCAGGCATGGGTCTCCCTCACGGAACCGTCGAGGGTGGTCAGCCTTGCGGAGCGACGACGGTCGGGCAATCGAATTCACGATCCCCACCGGCACCGTGGTCGGCATCACCGAGTCGCGCACAGACGGAATGTCCCGCCGGAACCGTGGTTCCGGCGGGACATTCCGTTGACATCACACGCAGTAGCTCGGGATCGCCATCGCCGTCAGGGTGGCGCTGTGGCCGGCCACGAACGTGGTCGACGTCGGGGTCGCCACGCCGTTGCGGACCGTGAAGCTCTGCAGCCTGCCGGCGTAGATCTCGTCCTCCCAGGGATCCTGCAGCTGCGCGGACAGCAGGACCACCTCGCGATGACCGTTGACCTGCTTGCAGCCGTAGCGGCTGATCTCACGGATGCCGCCACCCTCGTACAGCTCGAAACCCCCGCCGGAGGCCGCCAGCACCGGCTGCCAGTCGTAACCGTTGTTCAGGTGCCACACGCCGAACCACGAGGTGCTGATGCCGTTCAGCTCCGTCACGAGCACCTCCTGCCGTCCGTCTTGGTCGAGGTCCACGACACGCAGCGGCGACACCGGCTCCCCACCGGTCGGAATGCGCTTGTAGTAGCTGGTCGGACCCACGGTGCCGACGAGGATCTGGTCGTTCGGGTTGTCCTGGGCCTGTGCCAGGGTCACCCGGTCGATCCGGTGGTCGCCGTTGAGGTCGGCGTACACGACCGACATGTCGTCGTCTGCCGACGCGGTGGCCGGCGCGACGAATGCCGCGGCGATCGCGAAAAGGGCGAGCAGGGGCACAAACGCTTTCATTTAAATTCTCCCCAGAATTCCTGACGCTCCCCGAAGCGCCGCTATTTGTCACCTGGAGAGACGCCGGCCGGCAACCGGAGTTCATTGATGTGGCTCAGATCACAGCGAAAGGGGTGGCCGGGCACCCTCGTCCCGGCCACCCCCGCACTGCCCGGTCAGTTCCTGTTGATCGTGAACGTGGTCGTCGTGTTCCTGATGTCCACGGCGTTGTTGCTCAGCGTCAGGTTCGTGAACGTGACCGAGCCACGGGCCGGCCCCTCACCCGGTTCGGGCAGTTCGTTGGCCCAGATGCCGAATCCCGACTTCGCGTCGTAGGCGTCACCGCTGCGCCTCGCCCCCGAGATCGACACGTTGGTGAACACCGTGTCGGCCACCGGGAACAGTGGCTGCCCACCCACGTAGTCGGTCTGGAACATGACGCCGCTGTACGTCGGGTCCACGATGTCCACATCGGATACCCGAATGCCCTGGAATATCTTCGTCGCCGAGTAGACCCAGATTCCCGGGAAGGTCTGGGCGCCCCAGAAATGGCCACCCGACCGAACGACCGAGGCATTCTCGAAACGGGTCGGCGGCGATGAGCAGAACCCGTTCATCGGAATGCCGAAGTCCAGCGAGCTGATCGTGATGCCGGAGTACACCAGCGTGTCCGCCACGTACAGGTTGCGGAACACGTTGTTGCAGCCGCCGTACACCGCGATGCCCGCGGCCCGCCACGTCAGCAGCGACGACAGGTTCTCGAACGTGTTGTTCGCGACCTCGCCGCCACCGCCGTCCTGCGCGTTGAACAACGCGAAGCTGTCGTCGCCCGTCGCGCGGGACTCGTTGTTGGACACCAGGTTCCCCGAGCTGCCGTTGGTCATGTTGACGCCGTCGGCGAAGGTGTCCCGGATCCGGTTGTTGCGGATCGTCATGTTGTCGGTGTTCGCGCCCCAGTAGAGGCACACCATGTGCTCGACCCAGACGTTCTCGATGGTCGTGTTCGAGATCCCGTTGAAGTCGAACACCTTGCCCGGCCCGTCGATCCGCGACGTGTAGTTGCCGAAGTAGGCGAACCCGGAGAACACCGACCCGTTGGCCGAGGACTCCGCGCGGAACCCGATGTCGGAGTTCTCCTGCCCGGACGGGGCGAAGAACCTCGTGTACCACGGTCCGGCGCCGACGACGCGGACCGCCTTGAGGTACACCTGGAACTTGCTGGACGTCTGGTAGTCGCCAGGCGGCAGGTAGACACCCACCAGGTTGGCGTTCTGCCGCGCCTGGTCGAGCGCGTTCTGCACGTCCTGCTGCGTGAACCCGGCCGGCACCGCGTACCGCGCGGGGTCCGGGTTCGCGATCGGCGACACCTGCTCGAGGTTCACGAAGTCGACCGCGAACGTGCCCGAGTTGGCGGCGTCCTTCTGCAGCCTGATCCGGTGGCCCGCCGGGACCGACGAGTTCAGCATGACGTTGGCCTCGTCGTAGATGTGCCGCGGCCCACCGGCACCCGGCGAGTTGCCGGGCCCCGCCTCCGCGCCGTACAACCACGCGTACTTCGACGTCAGGTTGATCGCCTTGTGGAACACGCCGTCGACGTAGATGTTCAGCGTCGAGTCGGTCCCGCCACCGCCCGCCGAGTCCGGGATGGAGAACCGGGTGACGAGCGTGTTGGTCGGCGCCTTGGTTGTCCACTCGACGTACGCGCCGTTGGTGTTCAGCGTGACGGCACGCCGGCCGGACGCCTCGCCGGCGAGGTCGCCGACCGTCCTGTTCGGACCGATCACGGACGCGCCGCCGCCGGTGACGCCGTCCTCGGCCTCGTAGTAGTCGTACGGCATGTTCGCGCCGCGGCCGACGAACAGGTTCTGTGTCGAGGTGTTGTTGGCCTGCTTGGCCGGCAGCTCGTTGCCGTCGTTCGCGAGCACGGTGGTGACCGTGTACCGGCCGTTGGCGGCCGTCCACGAGCCGAGCCCGACGGGGTTGGCCGACGCTCCCGGCTGGATCACACCACTCGCCGAGCCGGTCAACGTGGCGACCGTGGCGCCGGTCGTGGCGTTCCTGAGCGTCAGGGTGACGCCGTGCGCGCCGCTCGCCGAGGCGATCGTGCCCTGGTTGCGGATCGCCACCGAGAAGCTCACCGCCGCGCCGGCCTGCGGAGTCGACGGCGACCAGCTGACCGAGGCGACCAGGTCGGACGTCGGCACCGCGGTGACCACGAGCGGCGAGCCGCTGGTGAGACTGTTGTTGGTCTCCACCTTCTCGATCACCGTGTTGTCCTCGTCGACGACCGCCTTCGGCGTGTAGCTGCCCGCGTTTCGCGCGCCGATGTTCGCCGTGACCGTGGTGGTCGCGCCTGCGGCGAGCGCCCCGACCGCGGCCGTGCCGACGGCCGTGTCCCCGAGGTAGAACCTCACGTTGGTGGCACCGGACTGGCGGTCGCCCGCGTTGCGGACGGTGGCCGACAGCGTCACCGCGTCGCTCTCCGACGGCGAGGCCGGGGTCCAGCTCAGGTTCGACACCTGCAGGTCCGGGTTCGCGGCGGGCTCGCCGATCACCTGGAGCTCGGCGACCTGACCGGCCGGCGCGCCCGTGTTCGCGGTGAAGCTGAGCCGCACGTCCGCCGCGGTCGCGGTCACCGGGATGGTGACCAGGTTCTGGGTGGACGGGTTGAAGTTGTACTGCTGCGACCCCACGATCGAGCTGAACGTCGTCGAGGCCTGGTCGCGGCCGAGCACCTGGAACGTCTGCGTGCGCGGACCCCAGACCGGGTCGGGGTTCAGCTTCACCACGACCGACGTGATGGCCGCGTTCGCGCCGAGGCTCACGGTGAGGGTGGCGGGGTTGGCGTTGCCCTCCCAGTACGTCGTCACGTTGTCGTCGTTGGCGTTCGTGGCGACGAAGTCGAACACGCTGCCGGACGCGGTGATCGGCTTGCCCACCGCGAGGTTGACACCGGCGCTGGTGCCGTTGCGGGTCACCGTGTTGCTGTTGGGCGACTGGTTGCCGGCCGCGTCCCGGGCCCGCACGTAGTACGAGACGGTCGCGCCGGCGGGCTGGTTGTCGGTGAAGCCGCGCACGTCCGCGCCGACGCTCGCGCGCAGCACGCCGTTGGCGTAGACGTCGTAGCCCGTGACGCCGACGTTGTCGGTCGAGGCCTGCCAGGACAGGGCGATCTGGCCGGACGCGGGCTGGGTGTAGGCGAGGCTGCCCGGCGCGGTCGGCGCCTGGGTGTCCCCTGTGGACGGTCCGTAGGCCTCGAGCTCGGACAGCTGCGCGGCGGGCCAGCCGGTGTTCGCGGTGATGTTCAGCCGCACGTACCGGGTGGTCACCGAGTTGAAGTTGATCGTGACGGTGTTGCCCGACGCCGGGTCGAACCGGTAGCCGGCGGACGCGACGAGGTCGGTGAACGAGCTGCCGCCCGCGCTCTGCTGGACCGTGATCGTCTGCGTGCGGGCCTCCCAGCCGGTGGGCAGCTTCAGCACGAGCCGGTTGGTCGCGAGCGACGCGCCGAGGTCGGCCTGGATCCACTGCGGGAACACGTTGTTCGTGCTCTCCCAGTAGGTGGCCTGGTTGCCGTCGATGGCGTTCGACGCGTTGTACGGCGCGTTGGTGCTGCTGGCGGAGGCGGACGCGACCGCGGTGACGAGGTCGCGGTTCGACACCGGCGCCGCGTAGACCGCCAGGTCGGACAGCCTGCCCGCGCCGGTGAACGCGACCCGGACGTACCGCGCCTGGACCTCGCCGAGGGCGACGGTGGCCTCGGCGCTGCGGGGGATCACCGTCCGCGCTGTGCTGAAGGCGCCACCGTCGACGCTGGTCTGGACGCTCAGCTGCGTGGTGCGGGCGGCGGGCAGCGTGAGCACGGCCCGGTCGAGCCGGGTGACCGTGCCGAGGTCGACCTGCGCCCACTGGTCACCCGATCGGGTGCTCTCCCAGTAGGTGGCCTGGTCACCGTCGGTGATCCGGGTGGCGGTGACCGCGTTTGACGAGGTGGTGACCGGCTTGCCGTGCGCGAGGTCGGCCTTGTCCGCCGAGGCGGTGGGTCCGGTCGCGACGGCAAGCCCGACTACGAGTGCCGTGGCCGTGACCCACGACAGTAAGCGCTTCATGGGGCCTCTCCGTTGAGACGATGTCACTGAACGGGATGGTGATCGAAAATTGCAGGCGTTTGCTCGCTTTTTGCATCGATTAAGTCATAGAGTTGCCCACCCAATACCAGAAGTCAACGGGCAGGTGCGGGGTGTGGGCTGAACGGCCTATCGTCGCCCGTTCGGTTGATGCAAGACTGTCCGTACACGCCTGGGCGCTGCGGGTAGTCGATCGGGGGCGCCCTACCGCACACCTCTGGAGGTGTCAGGTGCGTAAGTTCGGCCTTGACCGACTCGGCACCAGCGCCGTCGTACTGGGCCTGGTGTTCGCCACCGCGCCCGCCGTGCACGCCGACCCGCGGTTCCCACCGCAAGCTCATGGCAGAACCATCACTCTGGTCACCGGAGACCAGGTCGTCCTCACCGGTTCGGACGCCCGCGAGGTGCGTCCGGGTCCCGGCCGCGCCGGCATGCGGTTCTCCGTCCACGAGGTGGCCGGCCACCTGTACGTCGTCCCCGCCGACGCGCTGCGGTCCATCGCGTCAGGACAGGTCGACCGGCGGATCTTCGACGTCACCACGTTGACCGAGTTCGGCTACGACCGCCGCGACACGGTCCCGCTCATCGTCACCGGCCCGAGCGCGACCCGCTTCGCGCCGCTGGGCAGGGCCCTGCCCAGCATCGACGGCTTCGCGTTCGACGCCGCGAAGGGCGACACCTGGCGCACGCTCACGACGACCCGGGGCGTCAGCAGGATCTGGCTCGACGGCAGGCGCGAGGCGGTTCTCGACCACAGCGTCCCGCAGATCGGCGCGCCGGCCGCGTGGGCGGCGGGCTACACCGGCGCGGGCGTCACGGTGGCGGTGATCGACACCGGCGTCGACCAGACCCACCCGGACCTGGCCGGCCGGCAGGTCGCCGAGGCCAACTTCGCCGGCACGCCCGACAACGAGGACCACTTCGGCCACGGCACGCACGTCGCCTCGATCGTCGCCGGCACCGGCGCGAAGTCCGGCGGCAAGTACCGCGGCGTCGCCGACGGCGCGTCCATCCTGGACGCGAAGGTGCTCGACGACAACGGCTCCGGCCAGGACTCGTGGATCATCGCCGGCATGGAGTGGGCGGTCCAGCAGGGCGCGGACATCGCGAACCTGAGCCTCGGCGGCACGGACACACCGAAACTGGACCCGCTCGAGGAGGCCGTCGACAAGCTGTCGGCGGAGTCCGGCACGCTGTTCGTGATCGCCGCGGGCAACTCCTACCGCGACGGCACGATCGGCTCGCCGGGCAGCGCGGACGCCGCCCTCACCGTCGGCGCCGTGGACGACGAGGACAACCTGGCCGACTTCTCCAGCCGCGGCCCGCGCGTCGGCGACGGCGCGATCAAGCCGGACGTCACCGCGCCCGGCGTGAACATCGTGGCCGCACTGCACTCCGACGGCACGATCGGCGAGCCGGTCGAGCCCGGCTACACGTCGCTGTCCGGCACGTCCATGGCCACCCCGCACGTCTCGGGCGCGGCCGCGCTGCTCGCCCAGCAGCACCCGGACTACACGGGACAGCAGCTGAAGGAGCTGCTTTCCGGCTCAGCGAAGCCGCGTGCCGGCCTGACCGCGTTCCAGCAGGGCGCCGGCCGGATCGACGTGGCGCGGGCGATCACGCAGGACGTGGTGAGCGAGCCGGCGAGCGTCAGCGTCGGCACGGTCGCCTGGCCGCACGACGACGACGTGCCCGTGACCAGGCCGGTGACCTACCACAACGACGGCGACGCCGACCGCACGCTCGTGCTGTCGTTGGCGGACACCGCGCCGGCGGGCATGTTCTCGTTGAGTGCCAACGAGATCACGGTTCCCGCGGGTGGCACGGCCGAGGTGTCCGTGACCACCGACCCGGGTGCCGGCGACGCGGACGGGTACTTCTCGACCGCGGTCGTCGCGACGGCCGGTGACACCGTGGTCCGCACGCCGGTCGCGGTCGACCGCGAGGCCGAGAGCTACGACCTGACCGTCGACACGCTCGACTCGACGGGCGCGCCCACCGCCGGCTACAACCTGCTCGTCGTCGGCCTGACCGGCAGCGCGCTGGCGTTCCCGTACGACGAGGACGGCAGCGTCACCGTGCGGCTGCCCAAGGGCCGCTACCTGCTGGACGACACGGTCCGCACCGGCACGGGCGGGGACCTGAGGTACGCGCTGATGGTCGAGCCGGACCTGTTGCTGGACAAGGACACCACGGTCACGGTCGACGCGCGGACCGCGAAGCCGGTCGAGGTCACCCCGCCCGCCGAGGCGGAGCTGGCGATCGGCGACATCGGCTACTCGATGGTCACCGAGGCGGGCGGCATGTCGTCCGCGTTCCTGACCGACGAGCTCGACATCGTTTCCACCGCCCCCGTCGGCGACCCGGTGCCGGGCACCGCGTTCACCGCCAAGATCAACACCCAGTGGTCGGGCGCGGACGGGTCGTTCTACGGCCTGGCCTGGTTCCCGCACGGCGCGATGCCGGCCGGGTTCACGAAGGCGGTGCACCCCCGGGAGCTGGCGACCGTCGACACCCGGCTCGGCACGCCGGCCCCGGACCGCACCGGCGACAAGGTGACCTTCCCCTTCCCCACCGAGGGCGACGGCTTCGTGTTCGGCGTCGCCCAGGAGATACCGCTGCCGGGCGCGCGGGTCGAGCACCTGACGACCGACGGCGTTAAGTGGCAGTCGTTGCTGGGCCAGCGGAACGGGAAGGACACCGAGGCGCAGTTCACCTCTCCGTTCGAGAGCTTCCTGGCGGGCCGGACGTACACGCGGCGGCTCAACCACGGCATGTTCGGCCCGACGATGACGAACGACGGTTTCGCGGGTGGTTCGGTGTTCCGCCTGGGCAACGAGTTGTTCGTGCAGCCGTCGCTGTACGGCGACGGGGCCGGCAACATCGGACAGTCGGTGCTGTCGTCGGCGAGGTTCGAGCTGTACCGCGGCGACGAGCTGATCTCCTCCAGCGCGTCGCCGGGCGGCGTGGCCACCGTGCCGCCGGCGGAGTCGACCTACCGGGCCGTGGTGCGGACGGAGCGGCCGAGGACCGTGTTCGACGTGAGCACTGCCATCGAGGCGTCATGGACGTTCCGGTCGGCGCACGTGGACGAGGAAACCCTGGTACCGCAACAGGTGTCGGTGATCCGCTTCGCGCCAGGGCTGGACGCCGGCAACTCGGCGCCGGCCGGGAAGGGGTTCCTGGTGCCGGTTTGGTTGCAGCACAACGGGACCGGCGCGGCCGAGCGGCCACGCACGCTGAGCGTCGAGGTCTCCTACGACGAGGGAAGGACCTGGCGGAAGGCGAGCACCCTGCTGCACATGATCGTGATCCTGCGGCATCCGGCGGACGCGGAGTCGGTGTCCCTGCGGGCGAGTGCGACCGCACGGGACGGCAGCACGGTGACGCAGACCGTGATCCGGGCCTACAAGCTGCGGAAGTGAGTGATCAGCCCGAGCTCGCCCGTCTCGTCGGAGCTGATCCGGTGGAAGGCGATCGCGGGCGGTAGGTCGTAGGTGATGCCCTCGTCGCCCTCGAACGGGAGCTGAAGCGTCGACACCACGCCGGGCGCCACGATCACGGGGCGCCCGGCGAAGGTCGACGAGGCGGCGGTGTGCGCATGTCCACAAAGGACGGCGAGGACCCCGTCGCCCAGCACCTCGGCCAGCTGGTCGGGGTTGAGCAGGCGGATGCCGTCCAGGAACGGCTGGCCCATCCGCACCGGCGGGTGGTGGAAGCAGACCAGCACCGGGTCCTCGGTGTCGGAGATGACCTTGTCCAGCCAGGTCAGCGTGTCGTCGTCGAGCAGGCCCTCGTTGCGGCCCGGGATGGACGAGTCGCACATGGCGATCGTGAACCCGCCCAGCTGGTGGACCTGGTTGATGGCCTCGGTGTTGGCCGGCTCGGCCAACAGGGTTTCCCGGTAGGCGGTGCGTTCGTCGTGGTTGCCCGGGCAGATGAGCACCGGGAACCGCAGCGTGCCGAGGAGCTCACGGACGATCTCGTACTCGACCGGCGTGCCGTGGTCGGCGAGGTCGCCGGTGACGAGGACGCCGTCGAGGTCGCCGGGCAGGGCGTTGAGGTAGTCGACGACCTTGCGGGCGCGGGCCAGCGCGCGGGCGCCGCCGTCGCCCCGGAAGTCCTGGCCGATGTGGATGTCGCTGACGTGCGCGAGGAGCATGGGTCTCACCACCAGGTTGCCAGGTCACGGCCGGGTGCGCGGGGGCCGGCCAGTTCGACGGACGCGTTCGGGACGCGGATGTGGGTCAGCCGGCCGAAGTCGCTGTCGGTCTCGGTCAGGAACGGCGTCGGGTCCACTTCGAACACCTCGCCGTCCGGCACCCGGCCGATGTCGTGCAGTGACTCCGCCGTTCTGGCGAGGGAGAGCTTGATGTGCCACGAGCCGCCCTCGATGGCACGCCGGTACAGCGTGGTCATCACCGCGTGGGCGGCGAGCCAGCCGGTGCCGTGGTCGAGCGCCTGCGCCGGGAGCGCGCGGGGCTTGTCCAGGCCGCCGTGCGCGGCGATGCCGGCGGACATCTGGACCAGGCTGTCGAAGCCGCGCCGCTCGCGCCACCGACCGGTGTGCCCGTACGCGGAGAGGCTGACGACGATGATGCCGGGGTTGCGCCCTGCCAGGTCCTCGGCGCCGAATCCCTTACGTGCCAGCGAACCTGGCCGGAAGGACTGGACGAACACATCGGTGCCGGCGGCGAGGGCACTCAGCTCGGCGCCGAGGCCGGTGACACACTGGCGCTTGCCGAAGTCGGTGTCCCGCACCAGGTCCAGGAGAACGGGCCAGCCCGGCGGGGTCACGTGGAGGACGTCGGCGCCGTGTGCGGCGAGGACGCGGACGCAGACCGGGCCGGCGATGACGTGCGTCAGGTCGAGGACCCGGACGCCGGCCAGTGGGATGTCGGCCTTGCTGAAGGGCCTCGGTGGCGCGTCGCCGATCTTCTCTATGGCCACCAACGGTTCCTGACGGATGGTGGCGCCGGGCCCGTTGGCCAGCCAGTCCTCGCGGGTGCGCAGCGCCGCCGCGGCACCGCCCTCGGCCAGCACCAGCTCCTCCACCTCGACGGCGGTACGCCGGGCGACCGCGGGCGCCGGGTCGTCGCCGAACACCCGGCGGATCGCGGCCGCGTGGTGGGGGTAGTTGGCGTGCAGGCGGACCCAGCCGTCGGACGCCTGGTAGTCGCCCGAGAGCGGCGACCACAGCGGCTTCGGCTCCTCGCCGGCGACCCGCGTGTGCCGCTCACTGCGGAACGCCTCCGCCGCGTGCCCGCCGTGGACGGCGACCGACTCCGGTGCGGTGCCGCCGCGCAGGGTCAGCAGCTCGTGCGCGGCGGCGGTGGCGAACGCCACACACGTCGCGGCGAGCTGGACCACCTTGTAGGGACCGGGAAAAGCATCCACACGCCGTGCCCCCGCGGGCTCGGTACCGCCGTTCGTCGGCGTGCCAGCATCCATGCTTCGCGCGGCTCCGCTCACTAGGGCAGGTTCGCGACCAGCTCGGCCGGGGCGATCTTCGTGCCGGTGTAGAACGGGACCTCCTCGCGGACGTGCCGGCGGGCGGTGCTGCCCCGCAGGTGCCGCATGAGGTCGACGATCCGGTGCAGCTCGTCCGCCTCGAACGCGAGGATCCACTCGTAGTCGCCGAGTGAGAACGACGCCACGGTGTTGGCACGCACGTCCGGGTAGTCGCGGGCCATCTTGCCGTGCTCGGCGAGCATGTGCCGGCGCTCCTCGTCGGGCAGCAGGTACCACTCGTAGGACCGTACGAACGGGTACACGGACACGTACTTGCGCGCCGGCTCGCCGGCCAGGAACGCCGGGATGTGGCTCTTGTTGAACTCGGCCGGGCGGTGCAGCGCGACCTGGCTCCAGACCGGCGTGGACGCGCGGCCGAGCGCGGTGCGGCGGAACCCGGCGTATGCGGCCTGGACCTGCTCGATCTCCTCGGCGTGCCACCAGATCAGGAAATCGGCGTCGGCACGCAGCCCCGCGACGTCGTACACCCCGCGAACCACGACCCCCTTGGCTTCCAGGCCGTCGAGGAACTCCTGGGCCTCGGTGGCGGCCGGTCCCCGGTCGTCGGGAAGGCGACCGGTCTCGGCGCGGAACACCGACCACATGGTGTAGCGGAGCGTGTCGTTGAGCTCGGTGAAGTTCAGGCGGGCCATGGCTTCATACTGCCATCAGCCGTGCGGCCAGCCGCTCCGCGGCGGCGGTGGCGGTCCGCACACAGGCGGGGATGCCGACGCCCCGGAACACCGCGCCCGCGACCGCGAGCCCCGGCACCCGCTCGACGGCCCGCTCGATCTCGGCGACCACGGCGGCGTGGCCGACGCCGTACTGCGGCAGCCCGCCACCCCATTTGGTGACCGTCCAGGCGACCGGCTCGGCCTCGACACCGGAGAGCTCGGCGAGGTCGGCCAGGACATCGGCGAGCAGGGCGTCCTCGTCCCGCTGGAGGGCCTGCTCCTCGCCGACCCGGCCGACCGACGCCCGCAGGCGGGTTCGCTCGCCGCCCCACTTGCGGCTGGTGAAGGTGAAGGCCTTGGCCGTGAAGGGAGTGCCGTCACGATGGCGCTCCCCCACGGCGAGGAGGACGCCGCTGGCCTCGGGGAGGGCGACGTCGGGCAGGACCATGGAGACGACGGCCATGGAACCGACCTGGACGCGCCCGTAGGCGTTGGCGGCCTCGGGGGCGATCCCGTCGAGCAGCTTGCGCGCGGCGGGCGCGGGCACGGCGAGCACGACCGCGTCGGCATCGAGGAACTCCGGCCGCGGCACCGGCCCCACCTCGACCCGCCACCCGCCCGGCCCGCCGTCCGGAAGACGCCCCGCGCCGGCACGGCCACCGGACCCGATGTCCTGAGGCTGCCCGTCCCGAGGAAGGCCCGCACGCCCGTCGGCGGCCGAACCGCGTCCCGACCCGGGGTCCTGACCGTGCCCCTCGCGCCGCTCCAGCCGGCGGACCGTCGTGCCGAGGCGGATCTCCGCGCCCGACCGGCGGGCCAGCTCCGCCACCAGCACCCGCATCCCGCCCGGTAGCGCGGCGAAGACCGGCTTCGCGGGACCGGCCGAGGGTGCCGGCAGCAGGCTGTCCGCCGCGGCCGTCAACGAGCCCGTCTCGTCCAGCGCCTTCACCAGCGCCGGCATCGTCGCGCGGAGCCCCAGGAGGTCCGCCCGGCCCGCGTAGACGCCCGCCAGCAACGGTTCCACCAGGTGGTCGACCACCTCGCGGCCCATCCGCTCGGTCAGCAGCCCGCCCACCGACGCGTCCTCGTCCGGCGCCAGCCGCAGCGGCGGCAGCGACGCCTCGGCCGCCACCCGCTCGGCGCCCTCCGCCGACAGGACGTCGCGCACCGCGTCCGCACCCGCCGGCACGCCCAGGAACGTCCGCCGCGGCAGGGCGACCGTCGTGCCGCCCGCGTGGATCGTCGCCGCCGCTCGTTCGGGGTGCACCACGGCCAGGCCCAGCTCCGCCGCCAGGTCGGCCGCGGCCGGGTCACGCAGGACGAACGCCTCGGCGCCCACATCCGTCGGGACGCCGTCCAGGTCGAGGGTGCGCAGCTTGCCGCCGAGCCTGTCGGACTGCTCCAGCACGGTCAGGCGAGCGGCCGGCCCGAGCAGCCGCCGCAGGCGGTACGCGGCGACCAGTCCGGAGACGCCGCCGCCGACGATCAGCACATGGGTCATGGCTCGAGGCTGTGCACCAGCTCGACCACGCGGCTGAGCACGGCCGGATCCGTGTCCGGCAGCACGCCGTGGCCGAGGTTGAAGATGTGGCCGCCGGCCGCCCGGCCCTCCGCGTGAATGCGCCGGACCTCGGCCTCGACGACCGCCCAGTCGGCCAGCAGCACCGCCGGGTCCAGGTTCCCCTGCAGGACGGGCGCGCCGGACAGCCTGCGCGCGGCCTCGTCCAGCGGCAGCCGCCAGTCCACGCCGACGACGTCCGCGCCGGCCTCCCGCATGGCGGGCAGCAGCTCGCTCGTGCCGACGCCGAAGTGGATCCTGGGCACGTCGAGGCCGTCGAGGACGGTCGTCGAGTGCGGCAGGACCAGCTCGCGGTAGTCCCGCTCGGACAGCGCGCCCGCCCACGAGTCGAACAGCTGCACCGCCTGCACGCCGGCCTCGATCTGCAGCCGCAGGAACGCGCGGGCGATGCCGGCGAGCTTGGCCAGCAGCGCGTGCCAGGTCTGCTTGTCCGAGTGCATGAGCGCCTTGGTGTGCTCGTGGTTGCGGCTCGGCCCGCCCTCGATGAGGTACGACGCGAGCGTGAACGGCGCACCCGCGAAGCCGATCAGCGGGGTCGCGCCCAGCTCGGCGCGCAGCAGGCCGATCGCACGGGCGACGGGCCGCAACCGCTCGACCGCGTCGGAAGGAAGCGCGGCCACCTGCGCGGCCGTCCGCACCGGCTCCGCGACCACCGGGCCGGTGCCCGGCACGATGTCCACCCCGATGCCCGCGGCGACCAGGGGCACCACGATGTCGCTGAACAGGATCGCCGCGTCGACGCCGTGCCGGCGGACGGGCTGGAGCGTGATCTCGCAGACCAGCTCCGCGTCGAAGCACGCGTCGAGCATCGGCACGCCCTCGCGGAGCTTCCGGTACTCGGGCAGCGAGCGGCCCGCCTGCCGCATGAACCAGACCGGGGTGTGGCTCGGCTTCTCGCCGGCGGCGGCCGCGAGGAAGGGCGCGGTCCGAACCGCGGCGATGTCAGGACTCACGTCCACCAGCGTCCCACGCGCACGACCAAGGCGGACGTGGGGTCGCGGTGATCAACTTACGGTGTGCAAATCTCGGTATCCACTCCGGCGCGGCGTCCCTGCTCACCAGCTCGGGTGGTCCTACAGTTACGAGTCGTGACCAGTACGTCGGGAGCGCCCGAGCTGTTCACTCAGGCCGTCGCCGCCCTCAAGGGACTGCGACCCAGGCCCGAGTTACAGCTCGGCGTTGTACGCGCTCCACAACGCCTCGCGCCGTGGGCGTACGCGTTCACCGCGGAGATCAACGGCCCGGCGGACGAGCTCGCCACCGGCCGGCTCATCCTGCTGCACGACCCGGACGGCCCGGAGGCCTGGGACGGTGTGCTGCGGGTGGTGGCCTACGTCAGAGCCGAGGTCGACGCCGAGCTCGCGGCCGACCCGCTGCTGCCGGCCGTCGGCTGGTCGTGGCTCACGGACGCGCTGGCCGCCACCGGCGCCGAGTACCGCTCGCTGGGCGGCACGGTGACCGACACGTCCTCGGCCCGCTTCGGCGACATCGCGGGCCCGGCCAGAACCGACGACCTCGAGCTCCGGGCGTCGTGGACGCCGGTGGACGCGAACCTGGCGCCGCACGGCGAGGCCTTCTTCGACGTCATGGCCAGCGTCGTCGGCCTGCCGCCCGTGGGCGTGACGTTGTTCAGCCAGCGGCAGCCGTACTGAAATGGACCTCTCGGCAACTCGCAGGATGCAAGTTGCAAGTTAGCCTGTCTGGTGAACCAGCACCCACAGGCGATGGGAGGCGCACCATGAACCACGGTCCCGCATTCAGGTGGCGCAAGTCGAGCTTCAGCTCCAGCGGAGCTGAGTGCGTCGAGGTGGCGTCCGCCGGCCGCGGCGCCGTCCGCGACAGCAAGAACCCCGACGGTCCGACGATCCGGACCGACCTCCACGCGCTGGTGTGCGCGGCGAAGGCCGGCCGGTTCGACCACTGAGCGGAGCTTGCGCAGCGAACACCGTCGCCGGCGAGACTCGCGCAGCGAACACCGTCCCCGGCCGAGCTTGCGCAGCGAACATTCGTCGTCAGCGGAGCTTGCGTAGCGAACATCGGCGCCGGCCGAGCGTGCGCGGTGAACATCGGCGCGCGACGCTCGCGCGGCGAACGGCCGTCACTGCTTGGCCGCGTAGTCCTCCGCGTCGGTGAGGGCACGCAGGACGTTCTCGCCGGCCAGCTTCGCACAGTCCTCCTCCGTCCAGCCGCGGTCGAGCAGCGCCGCGAACAGGTTGGGGTAGCCGCTCACGTCCTCTAGGCCGGCGGGCAGTTCGTCGACCCCGTCGTAGTCCCCGCCGATCCCGATGTGGTCGACGCCGGCCACCTCTCGCGCGTGCTCCACGTGCGCCACGACGTCCGAGAGGGCCGCCTTCGGCCGCGGCGGGCCGTCCCAGGTGTCGGCGAACTCCTTCCGCGCGGTCAGGTCCGAGTGCCGGAGGCCGGCGGCGGTCATGGCGTCCTTCAGCGCGTGATCCCACTCGACCGCCGCCTTCGACACGAACGACGGCACGAACGTGACCATGCAGACGCCGCCGTTGCCCGGCAGGCGGCGCAGCACGTCGTCCGGCACGTTGCGGGGGTGGTCGGCCACGGCCCGGCACGACGAGTGGCTGAAGATCACCGGCGCCTCGGCGACGTCGAGCGCGTCCCGCATGGTCGTCGCGGCCACGTGGGAGAGGTCCACGAGCATGCCGATCCGGTTCATCTCGCGGACGACCTCACGGCCGAAGTCGGTGAGGCCGCCGGCCGCCGGCTCGTCGGTCGCGGAGTCGGCCCACGGGGTGTTGTCGTTGTGCGTGAGCGTCATGTACCGGACGCCCAGGCGGTAGAGGGCGCGGAGCACGCCGAGCGAGGAGTTGATGGAGTGCCCGCCCTCGGCGCCGAGCATGGACGCGATCCGGCCCTCGGCGAACGCGGCGCGGGCCTCCGCGGCGGTGCCCACGATTCGCAGTTGCGACGGATACTGGGCGGCCAGGGTGTGTACCAGCTCCGCCTGCTGAACGACCGCCGTGACGGCCGCGTCGCCCGAGAGCCGGCACGGAACGTAGACGGACCAGAACTGCATTCCGAGCCCACCGGCCCGGAGCCGGGGGAAGTCCGTGTGCAACTCCGGCTGCGGCTTTGTCAGGTCCACCTCGAACGCCGCCGAACGGGTTTCGTCGACTCCTGGCAGGGACCGCAACGCCCATGGCAGGTCGTTGTGTCCATCGACCAAGGGAGTGGATTTCAGCAACGCCCGAGCGCGTTCGAAGGATGGGTTCTCCACTGCCGCGACTCCGTTTCATCGAGTTCCGACCTATAGACGTTACGCCACAGGGCAGAAGTCACCCGATCGTGTTACATCTGCCCGTCAGTGTGATGTCTCGATTGGATAGATAACGAATTGATCATCCCGCTAACCCGCTTGGGGGGCTAGGCTGCGGACGTCGACACCACTTTCGGTCCAATGGCGGCGCGGCTGTTTGGCCGAAGGTCCCGGTGTAGGTCGGGGGGCACGACCGACTCCAGGGAGGTAGTGACGTGGCTGCCGTCGGCTTAGGTCAGGCCGCTCGAACCACGCCAGCCGGTGTTTTGCCGGCCAACATGGTCCCGCATCCGCGGGAGGAGCTGTTCTCAGTACTGGTGGTCGATGACCATCCGTTACTAAGGGAGGCGATAGCTGCCCGGTTGACCCAGATGGGTGCCGGCACCGTCCACGAGGCTGCCACGGTGGCCGAAGCGAGGGCGCGAGCACTGGCCACCGGCCCGTGCGATCTCGCGATCCTCGACCTCGGCCTGCCGGACGGCAGCGGGATCGAGCTTGTCACCGAGCTGCGTGGCCATGGTTGGCCCCGCATCGTGGTGCTGGCTTCTTCCGACGACCCGTACGCCGTGCGTTCGGCCTTCCAGGCAGGGGCTCAGGCCTACCTGCTGAAGTCGGCCTCGCCGGTGGTGGTGACCGACGGGGTTCGTCGTGTGCTCGAGGGCGGCGTCTACGCCGACCCGAGCGTCGCGCCGATCCTCGCCACGGGTACGCGGGTCCCCGGCACCGACAACACGCCGCGTGAGCTTTCCGCTCGCGAGGTGGAGGTGCTGCAGCTCGTCGCGGACGGGCAGTCCAACAAGGAGATCGGCGAGGGACTCAACCTGTCAGCTCTGACGGTGAAGTCCCATCTCTCGCGGATCGGCAGGAAGTTGGGCACCGGTGACCGGGCACAAATGGTCGCGTTGGCCATGCGTGCTGGCGTGATTCGCTGAGTTAGACCGTGCTGGCCGGGCTTGCGAGGGCATTCGCGGGCCCGGCCAAATCGGGTACTGAGAGTTACAAACGGGTCGCTGCCTGCGCATCTGTCACACCCGTGACGTAAGGTCATCGGCCGTGGGTGACACGGGGACGGGAACAGACGAGGGGGCACGGCCAGATCCGGTGCTGCTGACAGAGCCGGCGGAAGGCACGCCGGACGTCGTGGAGACGCATCGGGCCTTGCGCGAGGCCGCCGACGCACTGGCCGCCGGCCAGGGGCCGGTCGCGGTCGATACCGAGAGAGCCTCCGGCTACCGGTACTCACAGCGCGCCTATCTGGTCCAGTTACGCAGACAGGGCGCGGGCACGTTCCTGGTCGACCCGGTCGCACTGGACGACGAGATCGACCCGCTCATCGAGGCGCTGGCGGACACCGAGTGGGTGCTCCACGCGGCCTCGCAGGACCTCCCCTGTCTCGCCGAGCTGGGCCTGCGCCCCGCCCGCCTGTTCGACACCGAGCTGGCCGGCCGGCTGGCCGGGTTCGAGAGGGTCGCGCTGGGCACGCTCGTCGAGCTGCTGCTGGGCTATCACCTGGAGAAGGGCCACGGCGCCGCCGACTGGTCCCGCAGACCGCTGCCGCAGGACTGGCTGGACTACGCGGCACTGGACGTGGAGCTGCTGGTTCCGCTGCGGGACGCGCTGGAGGAGGAGCTGGCCGAGCAGGGCAAGCTCGACTGGGCCCTGGAGGAGTTCGAGGCGCTGCGGACCGCCCCGCCCGCGCCGCCACGCGCGGAGCCGTGGCGGCGGACGTCCGGCATCCACCGGGTGCGCTCGCCGCGTGGGCTCGCGGCGGTGCGTGCGGTGTGGGAGGCGCGGGACACGCTGGCGAGGCAGCGGGACATCGCGCCGGGGCGGGTGCTGCCGGACGCGTCGATCGTGCAGGCCGCGGTGGCCGCGCCGGCGACCGAGGAGGAGCTGATCGCGCTGCCGGTGTTCCGGGGTCGCGCGCAGCGGCGGATCGCGGACGTCTGGCTACGGGCCCTGCGGACCGCGGCGCGGATGCCGAAGAGCGAGCTGCCCGACCCGTCGCCGGCACATGACGGACCGCCGCCCCCGAACCGCTGGGGCGACCGGGACCCGGCCGCGGCGGCACGCCTGTCGGCGGTACGCACGGCGCTGGCGACGATCGCCGAGGCCCACCGGCTACCGGTGGAGAACCTGCTGCAGCCGGAACTGGTGAGGCGGACGTGCTGGCGGCCGCCCGCGGAGCTGTCGGCGGAGGCGGTGGGCAAGGTCCTGCGTGACGGCGGCGCCCGCGAGTGGCAGATCGAGCTGACGGTGGACGCCCTGGCGCAGGCGTTGACCGACGCCGCGGACTGACCGGCCTGACCGGCCGGCCGCCGGCCGCTGTCCGGTGGGTGGGGCGCTTCCCTGGGACGATGGTGGGGTGCGCGGCAAGGCGTGGATCGGCACGTCGGGGTGGCGGTATCCGCCCTGGCGCGGCGAGTTCTACCCGAAAGGCCTGGCGCAGCGCCGCGAGCTGGAGTACCTGTCCCGGCAGCTCGGCTCGACCGAGATCAACGGCTCGTTCTACTCGCTGCAGCGCCCCGAGTTCTACCGCCGCTGGCACGACGAGACGCCGCCGGACTTCGTGTTCGCGGTCAAGGGCGGCCGCTTCGTCACGCACATGAAGCGCCTCAGGGACGTCGAGACGCCGCTGGCGAACTTCTTCGCGAGCGGTGTGCTGGCCCTCCGGGACAAGCTCGGCCCGGTCCTCTGGCAGCTGCCGCCGAGCCTGCGCTTCGACCCCGAGCTGCTGGCCGGCTTCTTCGACCTCCTCCCGCGGGACACCACGGCCGCGGCCAAGCTCGCCGGCAGGCACGACGCACGCCTCGACGGCAGAGCGCTCACCGAGGCACCCGCGCACCGCCCGCTGCGGCATGCACTGGAGGTCCGGCACCCGAGCTTCGTCGACCCCACGCTGCCGGACCTGTTGCGCGCACACGGAATCGGCCTCGTGGCGTCCGACGCGGCCGCCGACTGGCCCTACCTGGAGGACGTGACCGCGGACTTCGCGTACGCCCGCCTGCACGGCGCCACCGAGCTGTACGCGAGCGGGTACGACGACGACGCGCTGGACGCCTGGGCCGACCGGGTCCGCGGCTGGACCGCCGGCGGCCACGACACCTACGTCTACTTCGACAACGACATGAAGGTCCGGGCACCGTTCGACGCCATCGGCCTCATGACCCGGCTCGGCACGAAAAACCCTAGTGCGCGGCCGGCAGGTGGACGGTCACCGTCAGGCCGCCGCCGTGGACGGCCTCCGCGGCCACCGTGCCGCCGTGGGCGCGGACGACCGCACGCACGATGGACAGGCCCAGTCCCGTGCCCGTGTGGGCGGTCCGGTGCACGCCGCCGCGGCGGAACGACTCGAACAGCTCCTCGACGCGTTCCGGGTCGACCGGCATGCCGGACGAGGACACCCGCAGGGTCGCCCAGCCGGGGCGCACGCTGCTGTGGACGTCCAGCCAGCCACCGTCCACGTTGTGCCGCACCCCGTTCTCCAGGAGGTTGCCGGCCACGCGCTCCAGCAGCGCCGGGTCGCCGTTCACCGGAGCGGGCGCGCACGTGAACGTGGCCCGCAGCCGGCGCCGCTCGGCCTCGGTCCGCACGGCCTGCCACGCGCTGCCGACCACGGTCGCCAGGTCGACCCGCTCGACCAGGCCGATGCCCATGCCGTCGGTGCGGGCGAGCAGCAGCAGCGCGTCGACGAGCTGGTTGGCCCGCATGGCGGCCGAGCTCACGACGCCCGCCATGCGGCGCAGCTCCTCGGCGTCGGCCCCGGGATCGGCGAGCGTCACGTCCAGTTCGGTACGGATGACCGACAGGGGCGTGCGCAGCTCGTGGGACGCGTTGGCGACGAACTGGCGTTGCGAGGAGAACGTGGCCTGGAGCCGGTCGAGCATGGCGTCGAACGTGTCGGACAGCTCGGCCACCTCGTCGCGGGGGCCGCGCAGCGCGATCCGCTCCTCCAGCGACTCCGCGGACAGGCGCCGCGCGGTGCCCGTGACGTCCCGCAGGGGCTTGAGGACCCGGCCGGTGAACGTCCAGGCCAGCAACGCGGTCGCGCCGACCACGCAGACGAACGCGACGGAACCCGCGATCAGCACACGGAAGCGGGCGTTGTCCCGCAGCACCTCGGTGAGGTCCTCGGCCTTCACGTTGACGCCGCTGACCACGACGGTCGTGCCGGCAGGCAGGGACGGGCTGACGACCGAGTCGCCGGCCAGCATCCATCCCAACCACAGCAGGAGCGCCGCGACGACGGCCACCAGAGCGGTGGCCAGCAACGTGATCCTGGCGCGCAACCCCGGCCCGCGCCGCTGCTGTGCCGGCCCCGTCGCGCCGCTCATCCGCTCCGCCACCCGCGCCCGCGTCACTCCACCCGGCTCGCCGCCGGCACCCGGTACCCGGAGCCGACCACGGTGTCGATGATGCCGGGCTCACCCAGCTTCTTGCGCAACGTCATGACGGTCACGCGCACGGTCGTGGTGAACGGGTCGGCGTGCTCGTCCCAGACGCGTTCGAGCAGTTCCTCGCTGGAGACGACCGAGCCGCTGGCCGCGAGCAGCACCTCGAGGACGCCGAACTCCTTGCGCGTCAGGTCGACCTGCTCACCGCCGCGGGTGACCGTCCGGCGGGCCGGGTCCAGCTCGACGTCGCCCGCGCGCAGCACCGGCGGGGTGACCGGGGTGGCCCTCCTGGCGAGCGCCCGGACCCGCGCGACCAGCTCGTCGAAGGCGAACGGCTTGGCGAGGTAGTCGTCGGCGCCCAGGGACAGCCCCTCGACGCGGTCGGCCACCGAGCCGCTGGCGGTCAGCATGATGACCCGGGTCAGCGCCCCGGAGGCGACGATCTCGCGACACAGCTCGTCCCCGGACATGCCGGGCAGGTCGCGGTCGAGCACCACCACGTCGTAGCGGGTGACGCTGGCCTTCTCGTGGCCCTCGTCACCGTCCAGGGCGACGTCCACGGCCATGCCTTCACGACGCAGCCCCCTGGCGATGGCGTCGGCCAGGGGCTCTTCGTCCTCGACGATCAGAATCCGCACCCCACAACGGTGCCACAACTACCCTTGACAGCGCTCTCAGGTCCTGTCAAGGACCTTCCGGAAGGACGCGGTCGAGGTGTTCGGCCAGCGTGCGGAGGTCGTCGCGCCAGGTTGCGCGGTACCGGTCGCTCCTCAGGGCAGCTCGGCGGGAGCGGGGCTCGCGTCGGTGCGGGTGGCGATCCACTCCGTGACCCGGCGGGCCACGTTCTGCGCGGTCATGCCCAACCCGACCAGCACCTCGACGCGGGTCCCCTGCCCGTGGAACTCCTGCGGCAGCCCGAGGTCCCGCAACGGCACGTCCACGTCGGCGTCCCGCAGGGCCGCCGCGAGCGCCCAGCCGAACCCGCCGTGCCGCCCGTTGTCCTCGACCGTCACCACCAGCCGGTGCGCGTCCGCCAGCGTGACCAGCTCCGCCGGCACCGGCTTGATCCACCGCGGGTCGACGACCGTGACGCCGACCCCCTGGTCGGCCAGCCGGTCCGCCGCCGCCATGCCCAGCTCGGCCAGCGCGCCGACCGTCACCAGCAGCACGTCCGCCGTCTCGTGGGCGGCCGGCCGGCGCAGGACGTCCACGCCGCCGCGCCGCTCCAGCGCCGCGACCTCACCGCCCACCGACGCCTTGGGGAAGCGCAGCACCGTCGGGCCGTCCTTGACCGCGACCGCCTCGTTCAGCTCCTCGCGCAGCGTCACCGCGTCGCGCGGCGCGGCCACCCGCAGACCCGGCACGACCCCGAGCAGCGAGAGGTCCCACATCCCGTGGTGGCTCGGCCCGTCCGGCCCGGTGACCCCGGCGCGGTCGAGCACCAGCGTGACGGGCAGCCTGTGCAGCGCCACGTCCATGAGCAGCTGGTCGAACGCGCGGTTCAGGAACGTCGAGTAGATCGCGACGACCGGGTGCAGCCCGGCCATCGCCATGCCCGCCGCCGACGTCACCGCGTGCTGCTCGGCGATGCCGACGTCGAACCAGCGGTCCGGGTGCGCCTCGGCGAACTTCGCGAGCCCGGTCGACCGCAGCATGGCCGCGGTGATGGCCACGACGTCCGGCCGCTCGTCGCCGATGCGTGCCAACTCGTCGGCGAAGACCGACGTCCAGGAGGCGGCGCCCTTGGCCGTGGTCGGCTTGCCCGTCACCGGGTCGATCGGGTCGGTCTGGTGCATCTGGTCGACCTCGTCGTTCTCGGCGAGGGGGAACCCACGACCCTTGCACGTCGCGACGTGCACGATGACCGGCCCACCGAACTCCTTGGCCCGGCGCAGCGCGGCGTCGAGCGCCGCGAAGTCGTGCCCGTCGACCGGCCCGAAGTACTTCAGGCCGAGGTCCTCGAACATCATCTGCGGCGAGAGCGCGTCCTTGATGCCGCGCTTGGCCGCGTGCAGGGCGGCGTACAGCGGCCTGCCGACCACGGGCGTGCCCTGCAGCATCCGCTTGCCGGCCTCCAGCGAGCGTTCGTAGCCGGGCGAGAGCCGCAGGGACGCGAGGTGGTCGGCCAGCCCGCCGATGGTCGGCGAGTAGGACCGGCCGTTGTCGTTGACGATGATCACCATCGGCCGGTCCCGGCCGGCGGCGATGTTGTTGAGCGCCTCCCAGCACATGCCGCCGGTCAGCGCGCCGTCGCCGACCACGGCGACCACGTGGCGGCGCTCACCGCGCAGCTCGAAGGCCTTGGCGAGCCCGTCGGCGTAGGAGAGGGCGGAGGAGGCGTGGCTGCTCTCGACGAAGTCGTGCTCGCTCTCGGCGCGGCTCGGGTAGCCGGAGAGGCCGCCGAGCAGGCGGAGGCGGTCGAAGTCGTCCTGGCGGCCGGTCAGCACCTTGTGGACGTAGGCCTGGTGGCCGACGTCGAAGATGACCGGATCGTGGGGCGAGTCGAAGACACGGTGGAGGGCCATGGTCAGCTCGACCACACCCAGGTTGGGGCCCAGGTGACCGCCGGTAGTCGTCACCTTGTCGACGAGAAACTGGCGAATCTCGCCGGCCAGCCTCGGAAGTTGTTCCCCTGACAGCCTTTTCAGGTCTGCCGGGCCGTGCACCGAGTCGAGCAGGGACTCCTCGTCGGTCACCGCTGGTCACCCCTGTTCTCAGATCGCGGAGATCGTGCCGGTGCCGCCAGTCTACGAGTGGTCCGGTCGGACCAACCCGCCCCTACACTCGGGCCCGTGCCAGTCGCATTCGACACCGCCGGTATGGAGCGACACGACGAGCGAACCTGGTTCGACCCACGGACCGGGGACCAAGTCAGTCTCACCTATATCGGCCTGGTGCCCGACATCCCCGCGCCGCTAGACGACCTGCCGCTGCTACGCAGAAAGCTGGCGCGGGAAACCGCCGAGACCGGCTCGATCATCGAGGCACACGTGGTGAGCCTGGATGGTGTGCCGGCGCTCTACCAGCTGATCAAGCTGCCGATCCCCGGCCAGGACACCGGCCTGGCGTTCATCGCGGCATTCACCCTGCCGAAGGCCGAGTGCAGCGTGGTCCTGCGCATCCAGTGCGCGGAGGAACACATGACCGGCCTCCGCGAGTCGACCGTGGCGGGCCAGGTGGGGTTCGAGCACTGCTTCCCACCGCACCCGTACGCGGCGGACGTCCACGGCCAACTGCCGTACAGCCTGGCCGACGAGGCGGCGTGGGACAAACAGTTCCCCGACCACCCGCTGACCAGGGCGAGGGCGTGGGCGCACCGGACGCTGGCGGAGGCCCGGGTGGACCCGCGGTTCGCGGCGCTTCCCCCGTTCCACTTCCCCGCACCGGAGGCCGAGCAGCCTTGGCAGGCGCCACCCCCACCCACCGAGCCGACAGCCATCGAACCGACGCCGACCGATCCGACGCCGACCGAACCGACGGGCAACGAACCCACGGGCAACGAGCCGCCGACCGAGCAGAACGCGCCGGTGGAGCCCGTCCGGCAGCCCGAGCCCGGACCGGCATGGCAGGCGGCCGCGCCGAGCGAGGCACCGTCCGGGCGCGACCCCGGCCCCGGGCCCCGGTCCCGGCAGGCCGACTCCGACACCTGGCGGGGCGCGCCGGTCCAGGCGTCGTCGAACGGGGCCTCGCACTGGGAGCCGGCACCGCCCAACGGCTCGGCGTCCTCACACGGGGAACCCGTGCGGCACACCGCGCCGGCGGAGCCGCCGCCCGAGGCACCGTCATGGCATGCCGCGCCCGACCCGGCGGCTGGCTGGCACACGCCCGCAGAGTCGGCGGACGCACGGTCCCACCAGGTCACGCCCGGAGAACTCCCCGCCTGGCAGCCCTCCCCGGCCCCCGCACTCGGCGAGGTCCCCTCCTGGCACGCCGGCTCCACCCCACCCGACCGGCCGACGTCACCACCGGAATCGGCTGAGCCGGGCGCCCGGCAGAACCCGCCCCACGGCGACGCGCAGAACCCACCGACCGAAGGCGATACGTGGCAGAACTCGCCCGGCGGCGCCTTGGAGAACCCGCCGACGGACGGTGGTGCGTGGCAGAGCCCGCACGGCGGCGCCGTGCAGAACTCGCCCGCGGAAGGTGATGCGTGGCCGAGCCGACCAGCGGAAGCGTGGTCGAACGAGGCGCCATCGTGGCGGCCCGAGCCTGCGGCCTGGCAGCCCGAGCCGCCCCACGCCACACCCAACGGAGCCGATCTCCGGCAGCCGGCATCCGCCGACGCCATCGAGACACCGACCCACCAGGCACCGCATGCCTGGCAGGCCGAGCCGGCCCAGTCGCCGCCGAACGAGGCGTTCCCGTGGATGACGAATTCCGACGAGACGGCTTCACCGCACGCCTCACCCGACGAACCGTCGCCACCGCAGGACGCATCGGCCGACCTCTTCCCCTGGCAAACCGCCCCAGCCGAGACCTCCCCGAGTGAGGCACCTTCCCGGCACATCGCACCGCCGGAAACCTCACCCAACGGGGCGCCACCCCGGCAGGCCACACCTGGCGAACCCCTCCCCACCCGCCAACGCACACCGGCCCAGGAGCCACCCGGGACACCCCGGCACGCCACCCCAGCCCAGCCCTCTCCCGACGAGGGACCCTCCTGGCGCACCACTGCCCCCGAATCCACACCCAACGAGCCCCCATCGCCGCCCACCACGACGGCCGAGCCCGCCCCCTGGCAGACCCCATGGTCTCCGGCCGCGGCAAGCGACGCACCCTCCAGCCACGTCACGCCCGCCGAGTCCGCACCCGGCGAGGCTCCGCCCCGACCAACCACACCGGCCGCCGCCCGGCACGCCACGCCCTCCCCGGCCCCAGCAAACGAGACACCTTCCTGGCACGTCAGAGCCAATGAACCCGCGCCCGACGAGCTACCGTCCCGTCGAACCAGGTCGGCCGACGCAACCCCACCCACCGAGCCGCCATCCCGGCATGACGCACCGGCCTGGCACCCCACACCCACCCCCCACGCGCCGAACGAGGCACCCTCCCGGCACATCACACCCGACGCAACCCCACCCGACGAGCCACCATCGCGGCGAACCAGGTCGGCCGCCTCGCACAACACACCCACCCCCGACGCGCCGAACGAGACACCCTCCCGGCCAACCACGCCGCCCGAGCCCGCCGCCTGGCAGTTCGCGCAATCCCCGGACTCAGCGCAAGCTCCGGACTCAGCACGTTCCCCGGACTCAGCGCAATCCCCGGACTCAGCGCAATCCCCGGACTCAGCGACCGACGCCCCCTCCAGGCACGCCAGATCTGCCGAGTCCCCGTCCGCCACACCGCCGTCGCGGCGGGGCGTTCGAGGTCTCTCCTCTCGCGAGCTACCCGCCTCCGCGGCCGATGAGGCGGCGTTCCGGTACGCCGACGAGGCCGCAACCAACCAGCCCGTGGCACCGCCTCGCCCGCCCCTCCAGTCCGTGGCACCGCCGCCCTCCCCCGAACCGCCCGCCGAGGCGCCGCAGCAGCCGCCCAGGTCGTCACGGTCGGCAGAGGAGCCTCGACTGACGGCGCCGTTCCGGGTGTCGCCGTTCGAGGGGCTGCCGTCGGGTGAGTCGGAGGCCGTCTCACTGTTCGAGCCCGCTTGGACGGAGTCGGGCCGGACGTCCGTCGACGAAGGCTCGCCGGGTGGCTCTCCGCCGGCCGGGCCGGCGCTGGCTTCGCTGGCCGAGGCGCCGCGTCAACTCGAGACGACCACCCCTTCGGGTGACAACGGGGCACGGCAGGCGCCCGCCAGGGCGGGGGACGTGCTTCAGACCGTCCTCGTCGGGCTGCCGTTGGCCGGGTATCTGCCGCTCTGGCAGGAGAGTGGCGTCACGTTCTGGCGGATGAAGGACCCGGAAGCCGTACGGGCCCGGCTCGGCGCGGGCGTGGAGTCGCGGTCCGAGATCGACAACCGGCGTTACCGGGAAGCCGCGATGTTCAGCCCGTCGCGGGGAACCCTGTTCCTCATGGACCGGGTCCGTGACGACTCCGGTCACCTGGGCGGCACCAGCACGCAGCTCGAGCCCGCCACCGAGGACGAGGCCTACGCGGCGGTCGACGACAAGGCCGTCTCGGAGCTGTACGTCTGGCTCGGCGAGGTGGTCCTGGCCTCGGTGCGGCGTGGCGAGTTCGTGGCGGTCGAGTCCGGCGGGTGGGAGATCCCGATGCGGCCGGTCGTGCTCATGATGCTGCGGACCGACGGACGGGAGTGGCACTCGGTCGTCGAGACCTCCCCGGTGCCCGCCGGCGCGCCGGTGTGGCGGGACCAGCAACCGGTCGACGGGGACACCCAGGTGCTGGCCTCGCCGGCGACCGACCAGACCATCCGGGCGTCGGGGCTGCTGACCAGGTTCGCGGTGGCCACGTGGGGTATGCACCCGTTCCAGCTGGGACTCTCGTTCGGGCCGAACCCGACGCTGTGATTCGGTAGGGTCGAAGCTCACGATCGGCACATACGAGGGTGGGGACCAGCAGTGACCGAGCCGGAGCCGGTGATGGCGCAGGCTGAGCAGGACCAGCTGACGAGGCAGGTTGGGCGGGCGCTCCTGACCGTGGCGGGGGCCGACTGGCAGCAGATCAGGGCCGAGTACCGGTCCGCAGGCCGGCACATCGAGGTCGACGTCCTCGTCAAGGGACCCGACGGGGTCGAGCGGACCGTACGGCCACCCCAGGAGGTCGTCGACGGGTTCGGCCGGCTGCGGCAGGGGATGTACCGGCCGGGCCGCGGCACGTGGCTGTCGGCGCTCTACCTGCTCGACCCGCCGAGCAGCTTCAGCGCCGAGTTCGAGCCGGACGTGGAGCCCCGCTGGCGCCGCGTCCCGCCGCCGATCGGCTTCGCGGACGAGCTGCGGTTCTTTCCTCGGGGGGACGAGCACATCCCGGACTGGCTGCGCCAGCGTGCCGGCCTGCCGCCTGCCCCGGACGCCGCCGTCGAGCAGAGCGCGGCCACCGGACCGAGCGGGCCATCGACCGGCGCCGGAACGGCCGGGCCCGGACCAGGCGGAGCGCACGATCCCGGCGTCGCGGCGCCACCCGGACCAGGAGGTCCCCACGGGCCGGGCATGCGGCCGGGACCGCCGGCACGACCGGGCGTTCCCGCCGGACCGGGCGGGCTGCCCACCCGCACCCCGGGTGGATCACCCATGGGACAGCCGGGACGGCCGCCAGCTCCTGGCCGTCCCGCGACGCCGTTCGGTGGGCGGGAAGGCACGCCGCCGAGCCCGCCACGAGGCTTCGACGCGTCGCCGCCCGAGCCGACGCCACCAACCGGCATCCCGGCCGGCCCCTACGCCGGCAACGAGTCCGCGCAAACTCCGCCACGCGGAGACAACTACGGCCAGAACAGCGGGTGGGGACCACCCCGCTGACGCCCCGCGCGGGAGGCCCGAGGCGCCCTGCCGCGGAAACCTGGGACCACCGACCAACCACCGCATCTCCGGCAGCGGTGGTAAGTGCTTTGTCACGTCGAGCTGGCCTGCACGCACGCGACCGAACTGGGCCTCGTGCCGCGGCGAGCGGCCCAGCGTTCGCGCAGGTCACGGCCTCGAGTCCGATCCGCGCTCTGGCCCGGCTCGCCAACGACCTGACAAGCACCACTAGTGTCCCGCGCCGGAAATGCGGTGATTGAGTCGGTGGATCCGGGTTTCTGCTGGCAAGACGCCGGTTCGCCCTCGTACTGGGTCGTACCTGGGCGAACCGGCAACGCCGCCAGCAGGAAGCTGGGCCGCCGAATTAGTTGCCTGATCTCCGGCGCGGGACACTAG
>Ga0164298_10000130_pt1 | contig 28953 bp, 20 predicted proteins | sample Whisoiple_216_MG_FD_109713 | JGI IMG/M metagenome (GOLD analysis project Ga0164298, IMG submission 109713) | Unamended control soil microbial communities from upstate New York, USA - Whitman soil sample_216_MG | ecosystem: Environmental > Terrestrial > Soil > Agricultural land ...
ACCGGGCCGGCGCCGCTGGCCGGCAGCAGCGTTCGCTCGAGCGCCAGCGCGGCCGCCATGCTCTCGTGTGCCCGCAGCCCGGGGTCGTTCGGGTCGATCCGCTGCCCGGGGAACGAGGTCCGCAGTTCCCGCACGTCGGCGTCGAGCCGGTCGGCGACGGCCGTGAGTGACGCCATCGCCTCGCCGTGCCACAGGCCGTACTCGAGCCGGTGGAAGCCCGTGAAGTCCGGATCCGTCACGCCGCCGGCCAGTCCGGCGGCGGTCCCGTTGATCGCCCCGTCGCTGTCCCCGAAGGCCCCGTAGGCGGCCCCGAGCCGCTCGTAGGACAGATGCGCGTCGAGCCAGGCGGCCTCGCTGCCGGCGCGGTCGCCCGACCGCACGACGGCGCCGAGCGTGGCGGTGCTGGCCGCGAGCGTGCCCAGGCCGTCGATGACCTGGTCGCGGTACCGCCGAATCGGCGCCAGCAGGTCGTTGGCGGTCACGGGCACCACCCCGGGCCCGGACTCGCCGTGCCCGCCGGTGACCCGCACGCTCGGTCCGACAATGGCCCCGGTGTCCTCGACCAGGCACCGGAAGGCGTAGACCCCGTTGCCCAGCCGCACCCGCAACGTCCCGGTTGTACCCGGCCCGAGTCCCTCGACCTCGCCGTAGACGGCCCCGGAGACCGGGTCGATCAGCTCCACCTCGGCGGTGGACACCCCGGTGTTGCGCAGCCGGAACGTCTGCGCACCCGCGACCGGAGTGTCCCAGCCGTGGCCGCAGGCCGACCGGGAGACGGTGATCACGGGATCCGCCGCCGCGGCGCCGTCGTCCGGGCCCGCGCCGAGCAGCAGCGGCGCCGCACCGCCGGCGACCACCACCACGGCACCGACCGTCCACCACGCTCGCGAGCGCACCACCGACTCCTGCTCCCGTCGCTCGGCCCGACCTTCCGCAGCGGGAGCCTAAGCGCGCCGAAATGCCTGCCAACCCCCGCGCAGGGAATCGTAGTCGTCATTCCCCAAGAATTTGCCCCGCGTTCGTCCGTAACCCCACCACCAGGCCTTATCCCCGACAACCCGCCCAATCAAACCCTCCTGTCAATACTTCTCAAAACGCCCAGAAAGAAGATCGGGTAACAACGGGGACGTAAAACCAAAAGGGCCGAAAATGCGTACCTCGCCCGCCGGCGGGGAGGCGGGGTGCCGGTCCGGGCCGGACGCGTGCGCCGCCCGGGTGCGGAGCCGGCGCGAGTGCACCCGGCCCCGGTGTGCGGTGTGCGACATTTGGTCGCGCTCCAAAATTGCCGGCAGACGTATTGACACGTGGAAAGCGCTTTCCTACGCTGGCGGACAGCGCAGCGTCGCGCTTTCCATTTTGGAGACTGATGATGAGAACCCTGCCTCTCATCGCCGGAACCGCCCTGGTCGCGGGTGTTCTAGGCGTGATGGCTCCCGGCGCGGCGGTCGCCGCGACCACCCGGTACGAGGCCGAGACCTCCCCGGCCGTCTGCACCGGCACGATCGACAGCAACTGGCCCGGCTTCTCCGGTGTCGGATTCTGCAACGGCACCAACGCGACGGGCGCGTACGCCCAGCTCACGGTGACCGCGCCGGCGGCGGGCGGCGCGACGCTGGCGGTGCGGTTCGCCAACGGCACGACGGGCAGCCGCCCGACCGACCTGATCGTCAACGGCTCGACCGTGCAGTCGGTGTCCTTCGAGGTCACGGGCGCGTGGGACACGTGGGTCACCAAGACGCTGACCGTCAACCTGAACGCGGGCGACAACACCGTCCGCCTCAGCCCGACCGGCGCCGGCGGCCTCGCGAACCTCGACTACGTCGACGTCACCACCGGGGGCGGCACGACGCCGCCACCGGGCAACGCGCTGTACGTGGCGCCGAACGGCAGCGACGGCGCGGCCGGCACCGAGACCAGCCCGACGACACTCACCTCGGCCATCACCCGCATCGCCGCCGGCGGCACCATCTACGTGCGTGGCGGCACCTACAACTACACGCAGACGGTCACCATCGCGCCGGGCAACAACGGCACCTCGGGCACACGCAAGAACATCTCCGCCTACCCGGGTGAGACGCCGGTGCTGAACTTCTCGGCCATGGCCGAGGCCGACGCGAACCGCGGGCTCGCCGTGAACGGGTCGTACTGGCGCGTCTACGGCCTCACCGTCCAGCGGGCGGGGGACAACGGGATCTTCGTCGGCGGCAGCAACAACGTCATCGAGCGCACGGTGACCGCCTTCAACCGCGACTCCGGGTTGCAGATCTCCCGGATCTCCTCGGACACCCCGCAGAGCCAGTGGCCCGCCAACAACCTCATTCTGAGCTCGGAGTCGCACGACAACGCCGACTCCGACGGCGAGGACGCCGACGGCTTCGCCGCGAAGCTCACCGCAGGGCCCGGCAACGTCTTCCGCTACACCGTCTCCCACAACAACATCGACGACGGCTGGGACCTGTACACCAAGACGGACACCGGCCCCATCGGCGTGGTGACCATCGAGGACTCGCTGTCCTACGACAACGGCACGCTGTCGGACGGCTCCCAGGCCGGCAACGGCGACCGCAACGGCTTCAAGCTCGGCGGCGAGGACATCTCGGTCAACCACGTGATCCGGCGCAACATCGCCTATCACAACGGAAAGCACGGCTTCACGTACAACCGCAACCCCGGCGCGATGGCCGTCTCGGACAACGTCAGCATCGACAACACCGAGCGCAACTTCTCCTTCGACGGCGGCTCGCCGGTGTTCCGCGGCAACACCTCCTGCCGTAGTGGCAGCGGGACGAACGACCGGATCGTCGGCAGCTCGGACAGCTCGAACCAGTTCTGGTCCGGCGCCAACGGTTCCCGGTGCTCCTCCTATCGCGGCGCACCGCACTGGTCCTTCGCCTCGGACGGCCAGCTGGTGGTGACCTTCGGCTGAGTGACCGGCACCGCTGGGATGGCGCGTTCGGGACCTCCCGAACGCGCCATCCCAGCGAGGGTGCCCGCAGCGCCGGTCGAGTACGGCGAGAACCAGGAGTCGTGCTGCCGGCCTCAGGTAGTGCCCGGCCGGCGTAGTCCCGAGATCAGCACCTCGACGAGCCGGCATGCGTCGTAGTCGGCGTCGTTCTCCGCCCCGATGCAGAGGTTGCCGACGCCGCGCATCAGCTCGTACGCGGTCAGGTCCGACCGGATCTCGCCGGCCGCGGCCGCGGCGTCGAGCAGTTGGGTGCACACGGGCACGAGCCGGTCGAGGAAGTAGGTGTGCAGCGTCTCGAAGCCGGCGTTGTCGGACAGCACGCCGGCCAGCCCGTGCTTGGTGACCAGGAAGTCGACGAACAGGTCGACCCACCGCGCCAGCGCGGTGTGCGGCGACGCGCTCGACGACAGCAGGGCCGGGCCGGCCTCGGCGCACGCCTCCACCTGGTGCCGGTAGACGGCGATGATCAGGTCGGCCCGCTTCGGGAAGTGGCGGTAGATCGTGCCGACACCGACCCCGGCCGCGGCCGCGATGTCGCGTACCGGCGCGTCGACCCCGGCCGCCACGAAGATCGCGGCGGCCGCGTCGAGCAGGGACTTCTCGTTGCGCCGGGCGTCGGCCCGCCTGGACCGGGGCGCGCTGCCGTCCATCACGCCGCTCCCTTCGCTTGTCAAACGGAACAAGGTTCCGTATCGTTAACGGAGCAAGGTTCCGTTTACCCATGATAAGGACACCATGTCTGACCCACGTTTCGGGATCATGACCGCCCCCATGCAGGTCGACTACCAGGACATCCTCCGGGTCTGGCGCGAGGCGGACGAGGTGGCGGAGATCGAGCACGCCTGGCTGTTCGACCACCTCATGCCCATCGGCGGCGATCCGGACGGGCCGATCTACGAGGGCTGGACGCTGCTGTCCGCCCTCGCCGCGCAGACCCGGCGCCTGCGCCTCGGCCTGCTCGTCACCAGCAACCGCTTCCGGCCGCCCGCCATGCTGGCCAAGATCGCCACGACCGTCGACATCGTCTCCGGCGGCCGGCTCGACCTCGGCATCGGCGCCGGCTCGCGACCCAGCCACCCGCTCGCCCGGCGCGAGTACGAGGCACACGGCCTGCCCTACCACGACTTCGCGCACTCCGTGGGCAGTCTCGCCGAGGCGTGCACGATCATCCGCCGCCTGTGGACGGAGGAGGAGCCGTTCGACTTCCACGGCACCTACCACCGGCTCGACACCGCGTTCGGCAACCCCAAGCCCGTGCAGCGCCCCCACCCGCCGATCCTCATCGGGGGACGGTCGTCCGCGACGCTGCGCGTGGTCGCCGAGCACGCCGACGTGTGGAACATCCCGGGCGGCGACATCGACGACGTCGTGCGACGCAGCGCGCTGCTCGACCGCTACTGCGCCGAGATCGGCCGCGACCCCGCGTCGGTCACCCGCTCGATCCACCTGCCCGTCTCCCACGACCGGCCCGGCGACACCCGGGACGCGATCGCCCAGGCTCTCGACGCCGGCTTCCAGCACTTCGTCCTCAGCGTGCCGCCGCCGTACCCACCCGGGGTCGCCCGGTGGCTCGCCGACGAGGTCATCACGCAGCGGACGGTCTCGGTATGAGCGTGGACACGGCCGTTCCGGTCGTCTCGGTGAAGCCGGTGGAGTTGCCCGTCCCCGGCCGTGACCTGCGGGTGCGGGTGTCCGCACCCACGACCGGGGACGACCTGCCCGTCATCGTGTTCTCGCACGGCTTCGGCAGCTCGTCGGACGGCTACGGCCCGCTGGCCGACTACTGGGCCGCACACGGGTTCGTGGTCGTCCAGCCCACGCACCTCGACTCACGGACGCTGGGCATCCCGCCGGACGATCCCCGCACCCCGCTGATCTGGCGGTTCCGCGTCGAGGACCTGACGCAGGTCCTCGACCGGCTCGACCTCGTCGAGGCGGCCGTGCCCGGCCTCGCCGGACGGGTCGACCGAAACCGCGTCGCCGCGGCGGGACACTCGTGGGGCGCCCAGTCGGTGAGCATGCTGCTGGGTGCACGCGTTCTCGACGCCGACGGCGTGCCGGGGGAGGACCTGTCCGACCCGCGGGTCAGTGCGGGCGTGCTGCTCGCCGCGACCGGCCGGGGCGGCGCCGACCTGACCCCGTTCGCGGCCGAGCACCTCCCGTTCATGAACCCGAGCTTCGCGGAGATGACCACGCCGGCGCTGGTGGTCGCGGGAGACCGGGACCAGTCGCTCCTGTCCGTGCGCGGGCCGGACTGGTTCACCGACCCGTACCACCTGAGCCCGGGCGGCAAGAGCCTGCTCACCCTGTTCGGCGCGGAACACTCGCTCGGCGGCATCCCCGGCTACGAGGCCAGGGAGACGACCGACGAGAGCCCGGCACGAGTCGCGCTGATCCAGCGCCTCACGTCGGCCTACCTGCGCAGTGCGCTCGACCCCGAGGACGACAGCTGGGCAGCGGCACGCGGGAGCACCGGCACCCTGGGCCGCGTCGACTCCAGGTGACCCGCAACACCTAGTTCACCAGCCCGACCACGCTGGCCGGGCCGGCGCCTCCCGAGGTGAGGGTGACCGACACGCCGGCGACCAGCAGCATGCCTAGCGCCACCGCGGTCGTGTACAGACTCGCGGCGCCCCGGCGTGGATGGCTGATCACCAGCCAGGTCACGGCCACGCCCGCCAACTGCACGCCGGTGTGCAGCAACGTCGTGCGTTGGTCGCCCGTCGCGGTCAGCCAGGCTCGGGCGAACTCCACGGCCGCGAGGGTGGCCGCCGCGCCGCACAGCCAGGGGGCGGCGGTGCGTAGCGCGCCGCGGGCCACCGCCCACCGGCGGTCGCGGGAGAAGATCGCGTACGCCGGTGCGGCGGTGGCCGCGAGCACCAGGGGTATGACGCGCCGCGGCACGTCCAGGCCGCCGGACAGCAGCAGCTCCACCACGACGACCGCGGCGGCGGCACTCCACACCCATACGGCGGTGCGGTGGGCCGGGGGACCGGTGAAGCCACGCAGCGCGGCGAACGCGGCCACCACCATCACCGCGGACAGCAGCAGCACCCGCAGCGCCATCGGGCCGATCACGATCCCGACGGAACCGTGCTCGTGCTGGAGTGCCGCCGCCAGCATCGGTCTCAGCTCGCGGTGGCCGGGGCGGGCGCGGTCGCGACCATGGCGCACGAGCACCGCATCCGCGCCAGCTCCTCGGGCTTCGGCCGCAGGTGCTTCACCATCGCCACCACCATCGGGATGAAGACGATCGTGTTGTAGAACAGGTGCAGCTCGATGCGCGGGAACACCAGCTGCGCGATGCTCGTCGGCACCTTGGCGCCCAGCAGGTACGCGCCGGTCAGGGCCTGGACGAGGAGCAGCAGGTGTTCGAAGTGGTGCCAGATCTGGATCCACATGGCCGTGTTCCACCACGTGCGGGCCGAGCCGGTGAACCCGTGCCGCAGCAGGATGAACGCGATCATCATGACGACCGCGTACCCGTAGTGCAGCCATTCGGACGTGACCAGCCACGGGAAGGCCAGCCCGAGCAGACCACCCGCGGTGGGCCGCGGCCAGTGCAGTAAGTACACCTGGATGGCCTGGGCGACATGCTCAGCCCAGTGCCCCAGCACGATGACGCCGAATACCATCAACGCGGGCTTGTGATACCGGGTGTTGAGCAGACCGTCCGGGCCGAGCCACGGCTGTGCCTTGACAGCAGTCGTCATTAGCGATTCTCCTCCTCATTCGAGGGCCCGTTCCATGATCCGGCCGAAACGGCGCACCGGCATCTCCCGTAGTGCGCTTCCGGTAATTCGGAGTATGCGCGATCACCCCGTTCGGCACAGTCGGTTGTGGACTCTCGGGATCGGTCCCCCCGGATTTCCAGAATCAACCAGCCCTTCGACCCTGGTATGTCGGGATTGCCGTGTCAACCCGCCTCCGCGACGATTACCGATTTCGCACCGTGGAGCCGCTCGTGAGCGACGAACCGCCATCCGGTGCCGGCCAACCATTCGCGGGCCTCGTCCAGGCTGTACACGTCGCCGTCGGTGCTGTTGACCGCGAACTCCCCGGCCATCAACGTGGCGACGGCCGGCTCGACGTGTCCCGGATCGGTCCAGTAGTCCACGAGGAGCAACCGCGCGCCCGGCGCGACGGCCGCACGCACCTTGGCCAACAGCCGCGTGTTGTCCGCCGGCGAGAAACAGTGCACCACGTTCGCCAGCAGGCAGTGGTCATGGCCGGTCGGCAGGTCCGCGGTCATGAGGTCGCCGCGGACGACGTCGATCCGCCCGGCCAGGCCGTGCTCGGCGATCCGCCGCCGTGCGAGCTCGGCGACCTGCGGCAGTTCGAACACCGTCGCCCGCAGTCGCGGATGAGCCACGGCCGCGGCGATCGACCACGACCCGGTGCCGCCCCCGATGTCGAGCAGCCGATCGCCGAAGTCCGCGCTGGCAGCGAGTTCGGCGGCCGGCCCGGCGTTGAGCGCCTCGACCCCTTCGGAGAAGATCCGCTGCGAGTCCGGGTCCAGCGCGACGATCTGGTTCGCCGGCCCGTGCCGGAGGGCCGCCGCGAGGCCGGTCCACGCGGGGTAGCTGAACCGGTCGGAGAAACGGACGAACGGCCGCAGGTCCTCGGCGGTGCCGCCGGCCAGACAGGCGTCCGCGGCGGGACTGTTGCGATAGGTGTCGCCGTCCCGGTCGAGCAGTCCGACCGCGACCATGGCGTCGGCACAGATCCGGACCGCTCTACGCGTAAGGCCGGTACGGGCGGCCAGCACGTCGAGGTTCGCCGGCGCGCCGGCGAGTGCCTCGAAGACGCCGAGCTCACTGGCCGCCATCAGGAACTTGGCGGCGCGAAACCCGTTGAGGAGCTCCAGAATCGGACCGGCGGCGGTCATGACGCGAGCAGCAGCTCTGCGACCCGCTCCCCGAGCATGATCACCGTGAGGTTGATGTTCGCGCGCACCTGCTTCGGCAGCACCGACGCGTCCGCCACGTACAGCCCGTCGGTGCCGTGCACCGCGCACCGCTGGTCGACGACCGACATCGGGTCACCGGCAGGGCCCATCTTCGCGGTGCCGGCGGGGTTGTAGGCAGGATCGACCGACCCCTCGACGTAGCGCCGAACGGCCTCCTCGGACTCGAACGTGGCGTCGTCGAGAAGTACGATCCGGTCGGCCTGGTCCCGGATCTTCGGCGACTGGGCCAGCTCCCACACGACCCGCAACGCGTCCGCGAGCAAGCGGTGGTCCTCTTCGGTGGCGAGGAAGTTGAGGTCGACGGCCGGCGCGAGCCGGGGGTCGCTCGACGCGAGCGTCACCCGCCCCCGCGAGCTGGGCTCACGCGCCACCGCCAGCAGGCAGGTGACCCGTCCCGCCTCCGCCGCGTCCCGCAGGTGCGGGAACTGCACGGCCAGGTTGAAGTGGTTGACCATCGCGTAGTACATGTCGTTCACCCGCCCGGTCCCGGTGCCGGCGGTCCGCATCACGATCTGTCCGACGGACTTCCCGAAGTTCTCGGCGCCGGGCTTCGGCACCATGAACACCCCGGTCCGCGCCTGCTCGGCGAGGTTCTCCCCGACACCGGGCAGTTCCACCCGCACCTCGATGCCGTGCCGCCGCAGCTCGTCGGCGGGACCGATCCCGGAGCGCAGCAGGATGGCGGGGGTGTTCACCGCCCCGGCGGACAGGATCACCCGCCGCGCGCGAAGTTTCCTGGTCACACCGCCGACGAGCACGGCGACGCCGGACGCCGCGTCGCCGTCGAAGAGGACCCGGTCGGCCACGGCGCCGGCGATGATCGTGAGGTTCTCCCGGGCACGCACGTCGGCCCGCAGGTACCCACTGGCGGTGGAGGTCCGGACCCGGCTGTTCCACCGGGTGGAGGGCGCGGGCCCGACACCCGTCGACGCGGGATGGTTGTGGTCCTCGGTGTAGGGGAACCCGGCGGCCAGGCACCCGTCGAGGAACGACTGCTGGACGGGTGTCAGCTCCTCGGACCGCCACCGCCGGATCGGCATGGGGCCGTCGTGGCCGTGGAACATCCCACCGAAGTCGAGATCGTTCTCCAGTGCGACGAAATGCGGCAGCACCTTGGGCCAGGACCATTCGGGGTTCCCTGCCGCGGCCCACTCCTCGAAGTCGTCGGGGATCCCACGCAGTGCGATCGTGTTGCCCACCGCGGAGGAGCCCCCGGCGACCTTGCCCTGGAAGTACCGGGTCGGCCGGGAAGGCAACAGCCCGGCACTGAACCCCCAGTCGTGCTCCACAAGCGACATCTCGTTGCCGTCCAACAGGTCGGCGGGTGTCTCCGCCGCCGTCGGGTAGTCCGGCCCGGCCTCGACCAGCGCCACCTTCGTGGCCGGGTCGGCGCTCAGCCGGGCGGCCAGCGGAATCCCGGCACTGCCGGCCCCGACGATGATGTAGTCGTACACGTGGCGCCCTCCCTGCTCCATCACATACCGACGACGCCGGTACGGACGCGTGGGCCCGATTCTGCCGCACCGCCACCGGTGCGAGCTTCTTCAAAGTTGCGGTGCCCCAACCGTTTCCCGAAAACCACAGCACCGCAAGCCCGGAGTGGAGCATCGCGAACCGGCGCGGTGAGAATCTTGTTGATCCGAGACCTAATGTTGGCGGAGGTTCAACAGATGAAATCTACATTGGGCTGGCTGCGCCGGCAGTCGCCCGGGGTTATCGCTGTCGTGGCAATCGTCATAGGTTACTTCGCGGTCAGTCTTCCCTCGGTGTCCGCCGAGGAGCAGGAGCGGATGGCGAGCGAGTTCTCGTTCACCCCGCAGACCATCGCGTTGCCCGCCGCCGACAAACAACAGCAGATTCGCCGGGTTAACAAGGACTACACGAACATCGCGGCGTGGATCTCCTCGGTCGGCGCGGCGGTGGCGATGAACGACCTGGACGGCGACGGGCTGTCCAACGACCTGTGTCTCGTGGACCCACGGACCGACCAGGTCGTCGTCACGCCGACGCCGGGCAAGGCGGGCCACCGGTACGCGCCGTTCGCGCTCGACCCGAAACCGTTGCCCATGAACAAGGTCATGGCGCCGATGGGCTGCGTGCCGGCCGACTACAACGAGGACGGCCGGCTGGACCTGCTGGTCTACCTGTGGGGTCGCACGCCGATCGTCTACCTGGCGAAGCCGGACGCCACGAAGCTCTCCGCGTCCGCCTACCAGCCGACCGAGCTGGTGCCGAACCCGTCGAAGGACGGGCGGTACACCGGTCCGCAGTGGAACACCAACGCCGCGACGGTCGGTGACTTCGACGGCGACGGGCACCAGGACATCTTCATCGGGAACTACTTCCCGGACGGCCCGGTGCTGGACGACACCAAGAGCGGTGGCGTCACGATGAACCACTCGATGTCGCACGCGCTGAACAGCGGCAAGAAGTACATCTTCCGCTTCACCGGCGCGTCGTCGACGGGCGCGCACTTCAAGTGCCTCGAGGACGCGCTGCCGGGTGACGCCAACTACGGCTGGTCGCTGGGCGCGAGCGCGACCGACCTGGACGGCGACCTCAGGCCCGAGCTGTACATCGCGAACGACTTCGGCAAGGACCGGTTGCTGTACAACAAGTCCACGCCGGGCCACATCTCCTTCGCCGAGGTGAAGACCGTGCGCACACCGGGCACGCCGAAGTCCAAGCGCGTCGGCGACGACTCGTTCAAGGGCATGGGCGTCGACTTCGGCGACCTCGACGGCGACGGCCTGTACGACATGTTCGTCAGCAACATCACCACGCCGTGGGGTATCCAGGAGAGCAACTTCCAGTACATGAGCACCGCCAGGGACCAGAAGGACCTGCGCGACCAGATGCGGTCCGGTGAGGCGCCCTGGAAGGACGTCAGCGGCCACGTCGGCACCGCGTGGACCGGCTGGGGCTGGGACGTCAAGATCGACGACTTCGACAACAGCGGCACGCCGGAGATCAGCCAGGCGACCGGCTTCGTCAAGGGCGAGGTCAACCGCTGGCCGCAGCTGCAGGAGCTGGCCACGGCGAACGACGCGCTCGTACCGGACCCCCTCTTCTGGCCGAACGCGCGCAAGGGCGACGACATCGCCGGGAACCAGACGCTGCACTTCTTCGTGAAGAGCCCGAGCGGGCAGTACGTCGACCTGGCGCCACAGCTCGGTCTCGCCGTGCCGGTGCCGACCCGCGGCATCGCCACCGGTGACGCGGACGGTGACGGCAGGCTCGACGTCGCGGTCGCCCGGCAGTACGCCGAGCCCGTGTTCTACGAGAACAAGAGCCCGTCGAAGGGTTCCTTCGTCGGCCTGCGGCTGACGCAGGACACCGGGAAGCCCGTCGAGGGTGCGGCGCCCGCGCCCGGCACGCCGGCGATCGGCGCCGAGGTCACGGTGACCACGCCGGACGGCAAGCGGCACGTCAGCCGGGTGGACGGCGGCAGCGGTCACTCCGGCAAGCGCAGCACCGATGTCCACATCGGACTCGGCAGGGATGTCAGCGGTCCGGTGGACGTGCGGCTGAAGTGGCGGGACCACAACGGCAGGGCACACGAGCAGGACCTGCGGTTGAGCCCCGGCTGGCACTGCCTCCAGCTCGGCGGCACGGCGAAGGAGAGGTGAGGAAGTGGCGGAGCAGAAGGCCGCGGCCGGGCCGCGGCACGACCCCAAGGTCATCATCGCGTTGCGCCGGTTCGCCATCTCGATCACGGTCTTCAACATCGTCGGCTACGCCGTGCTCGGCTTCGAGCAGCCGTGGGCCTGGCCGTTCGCGGCGCTGGCCACGGCCTACCTGACCGAGATCGTGCTCGAGGTCGTCGGCGCCCGGGTCGAGGGCAGGGCGCCGAGGTTCACCGGCAACGGCGTGCGCGGGATGATCGAGTTCCTCTACCCGGCGCACATCACGGGCCTCGCACTGAACATGCTGATCTACGTCAACGACCAGATCTGGGTCATGCTGTTCGGCGTCCTCATCGCGGTCAGCGCGAAGTGGATCCTGCGCGCCCCGGTCCGGGGCAAGCTGCGGCACTACATGAACCCGTCGAACTTCGGGCTCGTGATGCTGCTGGTGCTGTTCCCCGCCTGGGTCAGCATCGCCCCGCCGTACCACTTCAGCGAGCACGTGAACGACTTCGTCAGCTGGCTGATCTTCGGCATCATCGCGGCGTCCGGCACGATGCTCAACGCGATGCTCACCAACCGGCTCTGGTTGATCATGGGCTGGCTGAGCTTCTTCGTGATCCAGGCGTTCGTGCGTGGCTGGCTGTTCGACACGTCCATCCCGGCGGCGCTGGCGATGGGCACCGGTATCGCGTTCATCCTGTACACCAACTACATGGTGACCGACCCGGGCACGTCACCGTCGAAACCGCTGTCGCAGTTCGCGTTCGGCGCCGGGATCGCGGTCACGTACGGCTTCCTGATGGTCGCGCACATCGCGTACGGGCTGTTCTTCGCCACCGCGGCGGTGTGCCTGGTCCGCGGGATGTTCCTGTGGTCGCTGCACATCGTGCAGGTCGCGAAGGAGCGGGCACTGGCCGAGCAGCGGGAACAGACCGCCGCGTCGGTCACACAGCTGCCGGTCGGCTCCCCGGCGGAGGAGGAGAAGACCGCGCGCTCGGCGTGACGGTGCCGTCGGGGCGGCGTCCGGGAACCCTCCCGGGCGCCGCCCCGCACTGTCCACAGTGGAGTCAAGCACGCTCCGCGCGCGTCCGTGTACAGCCTGTGCGAGACTCGAGGGACAACCTCGTTACACACGCGGCTGACCTCCCGCCTTTCGCGGGGAGGAGGGCGAATGGGTCTACGGCTACTGGGCCCGCTGGAGTTCTGGTTCAACGGCGACGCGCTGGACCTCGGCGGATCCCGCCAGCAGGTCGTCCTGGCCATGCTGGGCCTGAACGCGAACCGGGTGACACCGGTCGACCGCCTCATCGACGCGGTCTGGCACACCGAACCGCCGGCCACCGCCCGCGCGCAGGTGCAGATCTGTGTGTCAGGACTCAGAAAAGTGCTGCGCAGCGCGCACACGCCGGCGCACATCAGAACCCGCACGCCCGGCTACGTGCTCGAGATTCCCGGCGCCGAGCTGGACACGGCCGAGTTCGCCGTGCTGGTCGAGGCCGCCCGCGCACACGTCCGGGAGGACCGCCGGCCCCAGGCTGTGGCGACCCTGCGCCAGGCCCTCGGGCTGTGGCGCGGCCCGGCGCTCGCCGGTGTGCAGAGCGAGACCGTGGTCGCGGAGGCGATGCCGCTCGAGTCGGAACGGCTGGCCGCGGTCATGGAACATGCCCGGCTCGGCCTGGAGCTCGGCCGGCACGACGAGCTCGTCGGCGAGCTCGCGGCACTGGTCGACGAGCATCCGCTGCGGGAACGGCTCCACGAGTACCTCATGCTCGCGCTGTACCGCTGCGGCCGCCAGGCCGAGGCGCTGGCGGCCGGCCGGCGGGTGCGCGCCACGCTCGTCGACGAGCTGGGCATCGAGCCGGGGGAGCGCCTGCAGCGTCTGGAGAAGGCGATCCTCGACCACGACCCGAACCTCGATCTGCGGAAGACCGCGCCGAGGCCGGCGCGGTCCGCCGAACCCGCGCCGGCCGGCCACCGGCCCCCGCGCCGGCTGCCGGCCAGCATCGACGACTTCACCGGCCGCGAGGCCCAGCTCACCGAGATCAGGGAGGCCCTCGCGAGCCCGGCCGCCACGCCGCACGGCACCCGCATCGTGGCGATCTCGGGCAAGGGCGGGGTCGGCAAGTCGACGCTCGCGATCCGGGCGGCGCACGAGCTGCGTGAGGCCTACCCCGACGGCCACCTCTACGGGGACCTGGCCGGCCCGAGCGACCGGCCCAGCGCGTTGCTCGCCCGGTTCCTGCGCGCGCTGGGCGTCGAGGGCGCCGCGATCCCGGCGGACCCGGAGGAGCGCGCCGACCTGTACCGCGGGCGGCTGGCCGGCAAGCGGGTCCTGATCGTGCTCGACGGGGCCACCGCCGAGGACCAGGTCATGCCGCTGCTGCCCGCCGGGTCGTCCGCCGCGGTGCTGGTCACCGGCAGGTCGCCGCTGGCCGGCCTGCCCGGCGTGCACCAGCTGCACCTCGACGTGTTCGACGCCGAGCCGTCGCTCGCGATGCTCGGCAACATCATCGGCGAGCACCGGGTGCTGGCCGAGCGGGACACCGCGGCCGAGCTGGTCGACCTGTGCGGCCGGCTGCCCCTCGCGCTGCGGATCGCCGCCGCGCGGCTCGCGTCCCGGCCGAAGTGGCGGCTCGCCCGTCTGGTCGGCAGGCTGCACAACCGGGCCCGGCGACTGGACGAGCTGTCCTACCACGGCCTCGCGCTGCGATCGAGCATCGAGGTCAGCTACCGGGCGCTGCCCGCGCCGGCCAAGCGGCTGTTGCGCCTGTTCGCGCTGATGACGACACCGGACGTCCCGGACTGGTCCGCGGCGGCACTGCTGGGCGCCGAGCCGCGGCACGCGAACGAGGTGCTGGAGACCCTGGTCGAGGCGCAGCTGGTGGACATGTGGCCGCGTCCGGGCCAGCAGCCACACGTCCGGTTGCCCGACCTGATCCGCGCGTACGCCGCGGAACGCCTTGCCGCCACCGAGACCGATGCCGACCGCGCGGCGGCCGTCCAGCGGCTGCTCGGCGCGTGGCTCGGGCGCGCGGAGCAGGCCCGTCGCCAGGAGTACGGCGGCGACTACGCGGTCGTGCACGGCACGGCACCCCGCTGGCCGGCGGCCGGCGACCTGGCGGCCGACGACCTGGCGACCGACGACCTGGCGACCGACGACCCGATCGGCTGGCTCGACAGCGAGCGCCTGGGTCTGGTGGCGGCGGTGGGCCTCGCCGCGGACCACGGGCTCGACGAGACGTGCTGGGACCTGGCCCTCACCGCCTCGACGCTGTTCGAGGTGCGCGGGTACCTCGACGACTGGCAGGAGACCGCGGCGCGGGCGCTCGCCGTGACCACGCGAACCGGCAACCGGCGCGGTCAGGCGGCGATGCACTACACGCTGGGCGAGCTGCGGCTGTCCCAGGGCCGGCTGCCCGAGGCGGAGGAGTGCTTCGGCGCGGCGCTGGAGACCTTCCGCGAGGTCGGCGACGAGCACGGCAGCGCCCTGGCGCTACGCGACGCCGCGACGGTCGACGGGCTGCGCAGCCGCGAGGCCGAGATGCTGGTGAAGTACGACGCCGCCCTGGCGACGATGAGTGCCGTCGGCGACCCGGTCGGCCGGGCGCAGATACTGCGGAACCTGGCCAAGGCCCACCTGGACGCGGGCGACACCGACGGTGCCCACGGACTGCTGCGCACGGCGCTGGCGTGCTGTGAGCGGGTGGGCTACCTGCGTGGCCAGGCACAGGTGCTGGTCCGCTTCGCGGAGTACCACCTGTGCGTCAACGACGTCGAGCAGGCACACCGGGCGCTGAACCGGGTGCTGCTGATCGTCCGGGACGCCGGTGACCGGCTGGGGGAGGCCGCCGCGCTGTACCGCCTGGGCCTGGTGCGGGAGCGGACCGGCCGGCTGGACAACGCGGACATGACGCTCCAGCACGCGTTGTCGCTGGCCCGGCGGTCCGGCGCGGGCCTGGTCGAGGGACAGGCGCTGCACGCGCTGGGCGGGATCGACCTGGCCAGAGGGAACACGGCGGCCGGCGCGACCCACGTGACCGAGGCGTGCCGGGTGTTCGGCGAGCTGGGTTCGACGCTGTGGCTGGCGAAGTCCCTGATCCTACTGTCCGATGTGGACAACGGGCTGGGGAGAACGGCCGAGGCCCGTAAGGAGCTCGAGCAGGCGGCCGCGCTGGTCGACGGCGTCGAGTCGGCGGAGGCCGAGCGCGTCAGGGTCGAGCTGGCGGCGTTGCGCATCAGCATGGGCAGTGCCGACCGGTCCTGACCGGACGCGCCGGGCCGCGACCGGCCCGGCTCTCGTCAGGCTCCCGGCAACGCGGTGCGTCCTGCGCCGCCGGGCACCCACGACTGAGCGACGGACACGGGCTGGTCGAGCTGTGCGAGCAGGGGCGGTGGGTCGAAGATCCGCCGCCCGCGCAACCGCAGGTCGACACCCAGCACCGGCACGTCGCGGCGGACGGTGACCGGGCCGTAGGTGGCCAGGCAGGCCTGTTCCGGCTCGTCGAAACCGGTCGGGGCCGAGTGGGCCTGGATGTACCAGGCGCCCTCCGGCACGTCCTCCAGCACGAACGGGCCCGAGCCGCGCACCGTCGTGTGCCGGACCGGCAGGCCCTGTGCGATGCGGTCGCGGAACACCCCGACCAACACCTGGTCGGCCATCGCCGTGCCGGGGCCGGACAGCTGGCCGCGGACCATCGTCCCCTTCGTGCCCGTGGGCTCCTCGGTGCCGTCCAGCGGGGACACGTAACCCCGGTACTGCCGGTACTCGGTCGGCGAGACGCCGACGCTGGCCCGGAACCGGGAGCTGAACGTGCCGATGCTGTTGTAGCCGACCACATGACTGATGTCGGCGACGGTCATCGAGCTGGTCAGCAGCAGCCGTTTGGCCTCCTGTAACCGCAGGGCGGAGAGGAACCGGCCCGGCGAGATCCCGGTGACCCGCTGGAATATCCGGGTGAAGTGGAACTTGCTGAACATCGCCGTTCTGGCCATGTCGTCAATTGTGATCACTTCACCCAAATTGTCGCGCATCGCGCGAATCACGCGCTCGACCGCGTTCTCGATAACGTCGTCCATCAGTTCACACCACTCTGGAAGAAGGTATTCGGATCGAAGATCGAATAAATCCACGGTAAGGTCGGTCCAGCCGGGCGACCAGCTCGGTCAGTTTTTGCTCGATGTTTCGTCGACGCCGGGACGAACCGCGCTCAGCCGCTCACCGCGAGACTCGGGTCCTCCGGCACGACTCGCCCGCGCAGGATCGACTGGTGCAGGTCCCATACCCGGTGCGACGGCTCGACGCCGAGCTGGCCGATCATCGTCGCGCGCAGGCCGCGGTAGGCCAGCAGCGCCTCGCCGCGCCGGCCGCACCGGTACAGCGCGACCATGTGCTGCGCGCAGAAGTTCTCCAGCATCGGGTGCCGCGCGCAGACCGCGGCCAGCTCACCGAGCACCTGGTGATGGCGGCCGAGCCGCAGGTCCGCCTCGATCCGCAGGTGCAGGTCGCCGAGCCGGGTCTCCTCCAGCCGCACCGCCTCGATGCCGAGCAGCGGGCCGGTCGGCACGTCTGCCAGCGCCTGGCCCCGCCAGAGCCCCAGCGCCTCCGTGAGCAGGCGTGCCGCCTGCTCGTGGTCGCCGTCGACGGCCGCGCGGCGGCCCGCCGCGGACAGCCGGTCGTACCGCACCGCGTCCACGTCGTCCGGGTCGACGGCCAGTGCGTAGCCGGGCCGGCGCGTGACCAGGACGTCCTTCGAGCAGAGGCCGTCGGTGCCGGCGAGCGCGTGCGCCAGCATCCGTCGCAGCTTCAGGATGTAGGTCTGGAGTGTCGGTTTACCACTCCGCGGCGGCCGGCACCCCCAGATCTCCTCGGTGAGCGCCCGGACGCTCACCGGGTGGCCCGGGTTGAGCGCGAGCATCGCCAGCAGCTGGCTCGGCTTGCTGGCGCTCGGCACGATCGATGTTCCGCCTACGTAGACCTCCAGTGGTCCCAGTACCCTGATCTCGACCTGCATGGCATTTCTCGATTCTCATCGGTGCCGACAGAGTGTCGGCACCGAACACGTTTCCCGGCCACACTTCGCGTGGCCCATCGATGCGCCATCGGCCGTCGATAGAACGGGCACAGAGGAAGAACGCTCCCGCGGGTGGCGGGACGTACGATGGCCATATCGGACAGAAACTCACGGGACAACGAAAATGCCGCGGCACGACCCGCGGCACCGAGCAGCAAAGATCTGCCTGGAGGCAACCCGATGGCGGATTCTTCGGTCGACCAAGCGGTCCGCCAACTGGCTCGCGGCGGCATTGTGATCGTCGTCGACGACGAGGACCGCGAGAACGAAGGCGACCTGATCATGGCCGCCGAGCACGCCACACCCGAGAAGGTGGCGTTCTTCCTGGCACACACCTCCGGTTTTCTGTGCACCGCGATCACCGAGGCACGGGCGCGTGAGCTCGACCTCGACCTGATGGTCCGGGAGAACACGGAGAGCCAGGGAACGGCGTTCCTGGTGAGCGTGGACAGCCTGCACGGCACCACGACCGGGATCAGCGCCGGCGACCGGGCCGCGACCGCCGTCGCACTGGCGGCCGGCTCGACGCGGCCCGGCGACCTCGCCCGGCCCGGTCACATGATGCCGCTGCGCGCCAGGGAAGGCGGCGTGCTCAGGCGGGCCGGACACACCGAGGCCGGCGTCGACCTGTGCCGCCTGGCCGGGGTGACGCCCGCGGCGCTGCTGTGCGAGCTGGTGGACGGCGACCGGCAGGGCATGATGCGTCGCCCCGACATCGAGCGCTTCAGCGCCGAGCACGGGCTGCCCGTGGTCACGATCGCCGAGCTCGTCCAGTACCGGCGCTCGATCGCCGGCCTGGTCGAACGGGCCGCCGACGCCGACGTCCCCACCCCGCTGGGCACGTTCCGCGCCGTCGCGTACAGGTCGACCACCGACGACCAGGAGTACCTGGCGATGGTGATGGGCAACGTGGCGACCGGCGACGACGTGCTGGTCCGGGTGCACAGCGAGTGCCTCACCGGAGACCTGTTCGGGTCACTGCGGTGCGACTGCGGACCGCAGCTCGACCTGGCCATGCGGCGGATCGCGGAGGCCGGGCGGGGGGTGGTGGTGTACCTGCGCGGGCAGGAGGGACGCGGCATCGGGCTCGCGCACAAGCTGCGTGCCTACCGGCTGCAGCAGGAGCAGCACCTGGACACCGTGGACGCGAACCTGCGCCTCGGCCTGCCGGTCGACAGCCGCGAGTACGGCATCGGCGCACACATCCTGCGCGACCTCGGTGTGCGGCGCGTGCTGCTGATGACCAACAACCCGGCCAAGTACCGCGGGCTGCGGGGCTACGGGATCGACATCGCGGGCCGGGTCGGCCTGGAGACGGACCCGACGGCCCACAACGTGGCCTACCTGTCCGCCAAGCGTGAGCGCATGGGTCACCTGCTCAACTTCCCGACGACAGCCGCCGGCTTCTGACCGGCGGCTGTCGTCGCGGCATCGGCGATGCCGGCGGTCACACCCAGGGGGCCACGGGGTACCACGGCAGGATGTCGCGCATGGCGAGGAGCCGGACGTCCCAGTACAGGACCGTGAACACGCCGGCGGCAAGGAACGCGGACGCGGTGACCACCGCCAGCCGGTGCGGCCGGGCGAGTAGCCAGCGGCGGACCGCGCCGCCCGCGACCAGGTTCACCAGCAGCACCAGCACTGCCAGCACGATGATGTTCCCGATCGACTGCAGCACGAACGCCCCGGCGCCGTACAGCGGGTTGCCGGACTCGGCGGCCGCGCGGAACAGCTTGCGGAACAACGGGAAAGGCCGCCCGATCAGGAACGCGCCGACCAGCGCGCCGAGGAACACCAGGCGCGCGTTGGGAAAGCGCTCGGACAGCCGCGCGAACGGGTCGTGTACCAGCCCTAGCGCGGCCAGGCCCAGGTACGTCATGGCGAGCCCGACCAGGCCGAACACCACCATCGACTGGACCAGCCGGCTCCCGAGCTCGCCCGGCGGGATGTCGGCGGTGTCGAACTGCGGCATCCCGGTCCCGACCAGCCCGACGATCGCGCCGTAGACCGCGGACACCACGACCATGCCGGCGGCCAGCCAGAGCAGCGGCCGCACGGCGGCCCGCAGCCGGTCCCACCTGCCCTCCGCGCCGCCGACCACCGGCGCCATCGTGCCGAACACGGCGATGTTGCACGCGGTGAACGTGCCGGCCAGCCCGGACACGATGGCGAACACCAGGCCCCCGGCCACCCCGGTGATCGCGGTCTCCTTGGCGTCGTGGCCCAGTAACGTGTTCGCCACGCTGTCGCCGATCACACTGTCCACGAAGGACGCCGACCATGCCACGCTGAGGAGGAAGCCTGCGAGCACGCTGTAGGCCACCACCCGTCCTCTGTTGCGAGGGAACACCGGTGTGGGAACGGTTTCGAGCTGGGCCATGTGTGCTCCTCTCAGCCGGCAACGGCGTCCGGCGTCCAGTTGTTGACCATGAACCGGGGCTCGTCGAGGAGCGCGTCCCCCGCGAGCAGCGCGTGGTGCAGGTGGCGCAGCCGCGGTGACGGGTCCACGCCGAACTGCTCGTGGATGGTCGTCGCGACCGCCTGGTAGGCCTCGAGTGCCTCGCCGGGCCGCCCGGACCGGTACAGCGCGAGCATGTGCTGCGCGTGGAAGTTCTCCATGTACGGGTGCCGCGCGCACAGCGCGGCCAGCTCGCCGAGCAGCTGCTGGTGGCGCCCGAGGTAGAGCGCCGCGTCGATGCGCAGCGTCAGGTCGGTGAGCCTGCTCTCCGCCAGTACCGTGGTCTCGATCTCCAACTGGGGGCCGGCCGGCACGTCCACCAGCGCCGGCCCCCGCCACACCGCGAGGGCCTCGCCGAGCAGGCGGTCGGCGGCCGCGTAGTCGCCGGCCTGGCCCGCGGTCCTGCCCTGGTTGGACAGCCTGCCGTACCGGACCGCGTCGACCGACTCCGGCTCGACCCGCAGCGAGTAGCCGGTGTGCGTGGTCGCCAGCAGTTCGTGGGAGAGCTCCGCCTGTTGCTCGGGAAGCGCGCGACGGATCTGCCTGCGGACCTGCAGTACGTAGGTCTGCAGCGTGCCGGCGGCACTGCGTGGCATCCGCGTTCCCCACAGCTCCTCCATGAGTGCGGAGGTCCGCACCACCCTGCCGGCGTTGATCGCGAGCAGCGCCAGCAACTGACGGGGTTTACCAGCCGTGGGTACCACGCAGACGTCGTCGAGCACAACCTCCAGTGGGCCGAGTACGTTTATTTCCGCTCGCATGAGTCAGCTCATTTCGCCGTCCGATACCACAGAATACGTCCGCTGCCCAGGCATTGAATTCTCCTGTAGTGCGACAATGGCTGATTATCTTTATGGCACAACGGAAGTAGGTGCGGTACCGCCATCTGCTGCACTCTGGACCGAAAGTCAGCCGCAGATGTCGGCTGGCACCGTGGGCTTTGTCGGCCGTTGGACGGTGAATGTGAGCAACGAACGGATCGCCATTGTTGGAATCGGGCTTCGCTATCCGGACGCCAGTTCCCCGGACGAGCTGTGGGAGAACGTGCTCGGCGGGCGCAGGGCGTTCCGGCGACTGCCAGACGAACGGTTGAACCAGGCGGACTACTGGTCCGCCGACCCGGACGCGCCGGACCGCCACTACGCCACCAAGGCGGCCGTGCTGCGTGACTTCGAGTTCGACCGCGTGGGGTACCAGATCGCGGGCAGCACCTACCGGTCGACCGACCTCACCCACTGGCTGGCCCTGGACACCGCGGCGCGGGCACTCGCCGACGCCGGGTTCCCCATGGGCGAGGGCCTGCCGCGCGCGGGCACCGGCGTGGTGCTGGGCAACAGCCTCACCGGTGAGTTCTCCCGCGCCAACCTGATGCGCCTGCGCTGGCCGTACGTGCGCAGGACGGTCGCCGCCGCGCTCGCGGCGAAGGGCTGGACCGACGACGAGACCGGCGAGTTCCTCCGCGAGCTGGAACCGGTGTACAAGGCGCCCTTCCCGGCGCCGGACGAGGACACGCTCGCCGGCGGGCTCGCCAACACGATCGCCGGCCGGCTGTGCAACTACTTCGACTTCGCCGGCGGCGGGTTCACCGTGGACGGTGCGTGCTCGTCGTCGCTGCTCTCGGTCGCGACCGCGGCGAAGGCACTCGTCGACGGCGACCTCGACGTGGCGCTGGCCGGCGGGGTGGACCTGTCGATCGACCCGTTCGAGGTCATCGGGTTCGCCAAGACCGGCGCGCTGGCCAAGAACGAGATGAAGGTCTACGACAAGAACTCAGGCGGTTTCTGGCCCGGTGAGGGCTGCGGCATCGTGGTGCTCATGCGCGAGGCCGACGCGCTCGCGAGTGGTAAGCGGATCTACGCGTCGGTCACCGGCTGGGGCATCTCCTCGGACGGCAAGGGCGGCATCACCCGGCCCGAGGCCGCGGGGCACCGGCTCGCGCTCACCAAGGCCTACGAGCGGGCCGGCTACGGCGTGGAGACGGTGTCCTACTTCGAGGGCCACGGCACCGGCACCGCGCTCGGCGACGAGACCGAGATCGAGGCGCTGTCCAGCCACCGCCGGGCGGCCGACCCGTCCGCGCCACCGGCCGCGCTCAGTACGGTCAAGGGGAACTTCGGCCACACCAAGGCGGCGGCCGGGGCCGCCGGCCTGATCAAGGCCACCCTGTCGATCCACAACCAGGTCATCCCGCCCGCGACCGGCCACTACGACGCGCACCCGAAGCTCGCCGCGGCCGACGCGGCCATGTACGTGCCGGCCGAGCCGGCGACGTGGCCGGCCGACCTGCCCATCCGGGCCGGGGTGTCCGCGATGGGCTTCGGCGGCATCAACTCGCACATCGCGCTGGAGCAGGCGCCGGGCCACGACCGGCAGGCCGAGGTGCCCGACCGGGTCCGCGCGCTGGTCGCCGGCCGTCAGGACGCCGAGCTGCTGCTGGTCGACGGGCAGAGCGCCGACGAGCTGTTGGAGCGGGTGACCAGGCTCGTCGAGCTGGCCGGCAAGATCTCCTACGCCGAGCTCGCCGACATCGCCGCCGGCCTCGCGGACCGCCGGACCGGCGGCCGCTACCGCGCCGCGGTCGTGGCCGGCACCCCCGCCGACGCCGCCCGCAAGCTCGGCCGGGTCGCCGAGGAGCTGGCGGCCGGGCACACCATGCTGCACGTGCCCGCCGACGGCATCTTCCTGCACGCCTCGACGGCCCCACCCCGCATCGCCTACCTGTTCCCCGGCCAGGGCGCCAGCCGCGACGCCACCCGCGCGCTCGCCCGCCGGTTCGCCGCCGCGGGCGAGGTCTTCGGCCACGAGGCCGTGCCGGCCGGCGGCGACCCCGTGGCGACCGAGGTGGCCCAGCCACGCATCGTCGCCGGTTCGGTGGCCGGGCTGACGGTGCTGTCCTCGCTGGGCATCGAGGCCGACATCGCCGTGGGACACAGCCTCGGCGAGCTGACCGCGCTGTCCTGGGCCGGCAGCATGAGCGCCGACGACGTGCTGCGGCTGGCCGCCATGCGCGGCGAGGTGATGGCCAGGGCGAGCGAGACGGGCGGCGCGATGGCGAGCCTGTCCGCCGACGCGATGACCGTGGAGGGGCTCATCTACGAGGGCCAGGTGGTGATCGCCGGGTTCAACGGCCCGCAGCAGACCGTCATCGCCGGCCCGGCGTCCGATGTGGACGACGTGTGCACGCAGGCGCGGGCCCGCGGGATCACCGCGAACCGGCTCAACGTCTCGCACGCCTTCCACTCGCCGCTCGTGCGCCCGGCACGCGACGAGTTCGAGCGCCGGATCGAGGAGTTCGAGCTGCACGCGCCGTGGCGGCCGGTCGTCTCCTCGGTCTGCGGCGACATGGTCGAGCAGGACTCCCCGCTGCATCGGTTGCTGACCGAGCAGATCGTGCGGCCGGTGCGCTTCGAGGAGGCCGCGGCGAAGGCGATCGCGAACGCGAACCTGGTGCTGGAGGTCGGTCCCGGCCGGATCCTGTCCGGCCTGGTCCGCCAGCAGGCGCCGGACAAGCTGGTGCTGTCGGTGGACACGGACAGCGCGTCGCTGGCGCCGCTGCTCACCGCCGTCGGCGCGGCCTACGCGCTGGGCGTCGCGGTGGATCCGGCCCCCCTGTTCCGCGACCGCGTGGTGCGCCCGCTCGCCGAGGACGCCGAACCGAGCTTCCTGGAAAGCCCCTGCGAGGCCGCGCCGGACATCGACGCGGGCCTGGTCGTCGACGCCGAGCCGGCGGCGACGGCATCCGCGTCGGCCGGGGTCGAGGCGGCGGACGGTGAGTCCGCGACCCTCGACGTGCTGCGCAGGCTCGCCGCGGACCGGGTGGAGCTGCCGGTCGACACGATCACCGCTCAGACCCACCCGCTGGACGACCTGCACCTCAGCTCGATCACCGTGGGCCAGCTGATCAACGAGGCCACGCGTGAGCTCGGCCGGCCGACGCTCGAGGCCACCACGAACTACGCCACCGTGACCCTCGGCGAGCTCGCCGAGATGATCGACGACCTGGCGGGCACCGCGCAGGACGGCGCGGCGAAGCCGACCGAGGCCGCCGGTTACGCGCCGTGGGTGCGGCCGTTCGTCGTGGACCACGTGTCGCAGGCGCGTCCCGCGATCGACCTCCGCAACGGCGGCGCCGGCACCTGGGAGCTGTTCGCCCCCGGCGGCCACCCGCTGGCCGAGCGGCTGCGGGCCGCGCTGGCCGACGCCGGGGTCGGCGACGGGGTGCTGCTGTGCCTGCCGGCGGACGGCGAGGCGCACGTCGACCTGGCGCTGCGGGCCGGCCAGCAGGCGGCCGCGCAGGGCACCCGGTTCGTCGTCGTGCAGCAGGACCTCGGCGCCGCGGGGCTCGCCAGGACCCTGCACCTGGAGCACCCCGGCGTGCCGACGACCGTGCTCGACCTCGCCGACGTGGCACCCACCGGCGCGGACGACGTCCAGGCCGCGGTGAACCGCGTGGTCGCCGAGGTCGGCGCCACCACCGGCTACAGCGAGGTCCGCTACACCGCCGACGGTGACCGGACCGTGCCGGTGCTGCGGGTGCTGCCCGACGGGCCCGCCGAGCAGCGGACCCCGCTGACGGCCGACGACGTGCTGCTCGTGACCGGTGGCGCCAAGGGCATCACCGCGGAGTGCGCGCTGGTGATGGCGCAGGACTCCGGCGCGAAGCTCGCGCTGCTCGGCCGGGCCGACCCGGCCGACGACGACGAGGTGTCGACCAACCTGGCCAGGATGCGGTCCGCCGGCGTCGAGGTGCGGTACGAGCGTGCCGACGTGACGTCGGCCGAGCAGCTCGCCGCCGCGGTCGAGCGGTTCACGGCCGAGCTGGGCCAGGTGACGGCGGTCCTGCACGGCGCGGGCCGCAACGAGCCGGGCGCGCTGGCCAACCTGACCGAGGACGACTTCGCCAGGACACTGGCCCCCAAGACCGACGGGCTGCGTGCGGTGCTCGGCGCCGTCGGCGAGGACAACGTCAGGCTGCTGGTCACCTTCGGCAGCATCATCGGCCGGGCCGGGCTGCGCGGTGAGGCGCACTACGCCACCGCGAACGACCGGATGACCGAGCTGACCGTGCGGTTCCAGCGTGAGCACCCGAAGGCGCGCGCGGTCGCGCTGGAGTGGTCGGTCTGGTCCGGCGCCGGCATGGGCGAGCGGCTCGGCGTCGTCGAGGCGCTCATGCGCGACGGCATCACCCCGATCTCCATCGAGGACGGGATCGCCGTGCTCCGCAGGGTCCTCGCCGACCCGTCCGCGGGACCGGTGCTGCTGGTCAGCGGCCGGGCGGCCGGCCTGCCGACGCTGCGGCTGCCCAGCCAGGAGCTGCCGGTGACCCGGTTCGTCGACCGCGTGCTGGTGCACTACCCGGGCGTCGAATTGGTCACCGAGGCCGACCTGGCCGCCGGCAGCGACCCGTACCTGGCCGACCACCTGCTGGAGGGCGACCTGCTCTTCCCCGCGGTGCTCGGCATGGAGGCGATGGCACAGGTGGCGAACGCGGTCACCGGCTCCTCTGCCGTGCCGATGCTCAGCGACGTCGAGTTCCTCCGCCCGATCGTGGTGCGGCCCGGTGACTCGACGACCATCCGGCTGGCCGCGCTCGCCCGCGGCGGCGGCACCGTCTCGGTCGCGATCCGCAGCGCGGAGACCGGGTTCAGCGCCGACCACTTCCGGGCACAGCTGCGCTTCCCTCGGCCCGAACCGTCGAGCGAGCACGACAGCGTCGAGACCGGCCTGCCGGCCGTGCCGGTGGACCCCGTCGCCGAGCTGTACGGCGGTGTCCTGTTCCAGGGCAAGCGGTTCCAGCGCCTGCTGTCCTACCGGAAGGCGGCCGCCCGGCACGCCGTGGCGGACCTGTCCACGACCACGCCCGCGCCGTGGTTCGCGCCGTTCCTGTCCCAGGAGCGGGTGCTCGCCGACCCGGGCACGCGCGACGCGGTCATGCACGCCATCCAGTGCTGCGTGCCGGACGCGACGCTGCTGCCGCAGAGCATCGAGCGGCTGTACCTGGCGGAGCAGGGTGACCAGGAGTCCGAGACCGTGGTGATGGACGCGCGGGAGCGCTCGCAGGACGGTGACACCTACGTCTACGACGTGGACGTGCGTGGCGAGTCCGGCGCGCTCGTGGAGCGCTGGGAAGGCCTGTCGCTGCGGGCGGTGCGCAAGCGGGGCGGCGCCGGTCCGTGGGTGCCGGCGTTGCTCGGATCCTACCTGGAGCGGTCCGCGGAGCGCCTGCTCGGCGGCACGCGGGCGGTCGTGGTCGAGCCCGACCCGGCCGGTGGCCTCGAGGACCGCGGTGCGCAGACCTGGCTGGCCGCCGGGCGGGCGCTGGGCCGTCCCATCACCCCGCGGTACCGCCCGGACGGGCGCCCGGAGATCGACGGCGCGAACGTCACCGCGTCGCACGGCGCGGGGCTGACCCTGGTCGCCGCGGGCGCGGGCACCCTCGGGTGCGACGTCGAGACGGTGGCGGAGCGCACCGAGACGGACTGGGCGGGGCTGCTCGGCGAGGACCGGATCGCGCTGCGCGACCTGCTCGTCGCCGAGACGAACGAGCCGGCGCCGGTGGCCGCGACGCGGGTGTGGTGCGCGCTGGAGTGCCTGCGCAAGGTCGGGGTCACCGGGCAGGCACTGACCCTCGACCGGGTCGACGAGGAGGGCTGGGTGCGGCTGTCCGACGGCGACACCCGCATCGCCACCTGGGTGACCACGGTCAACGACGCACCCGAGCCGGTCGTCTTCGCCATCCTGTCGGACAAGGAGCACTGACATGACCGCGTACTACGAGATCCGGCACACCGTCGGGTTCGAGGAGACCAACCTGGTCGGCAACGTCTACTACGTGAACTACCTGCGCTGGCAGGGACGCTGCCGGGAGATGTTCCTCAAGGAGAAGGCGCCGGCCGTGCTGGCGGACCTGCGCAACGACCTGAAGCTGTTCACGCTCAAGGTGGAGTGCGAGTTCTTCGCCGAGATCACCGCGTTCGACGAGCTGTCCGTCCGGATGCGGCTCGAGGAGCTGACCCAGACCCAGGTCCAGTTCAGCTTCGACTACGTGAAGATCGCGGACGGGGCGGAGAACCTCGTGGCGACGGGCCGGCAGCGCATCGCGTGCATGCGTGGTGACAACAACAACACGGTGCCCACCCGGGTGCCCGCGGAGCTGCGGGACTCGCTCGCGCCGTACTCCGACGCGCCCGTCGCGCCGGCCAACGCCGGGGACGCACGTTGACCGGGGAGCGGCGGGACGCCACGCCGCTGTCCGTGGTGCCCCCGGGCAGCGACCTGGACGTCACGCCGCCCGTGCTGCGGACGGTGATGGCCCAGTTCGCCACCGGGATCACCGTGCTGACCGCCAACGGCGAGAAGGCACACGGGATGACGGCCAACGCGTTCACGTCGGTGTCGCTGGAACCGCCGATGGTGCTGTGCTGCGTGGCGCACACCGCCCGGATGCACGACGCCATCCTTGGCGCGAAGGGCTTCGGGGTGTCCGTGCTGAGCGCCGAGCAGGAGAGCGTGGCGCGTTACTTCACGAACAAGAGCCGGCCGACCGGCATGGCCCAGTTCGACGGCGTCGACTGGTTCCCCGGCCGGTGCACGGGCGCGCCGCTGCTGGCCGGGTCGCTGGCGTGGATCGAGTGCGAGCTGGCCGAGGTCTACGCGGGCGGCGACCACTCGATCTTCCTCGGCGACGTGGTCAGCGCGAGCCGGGGCGCCGGTGAGCCGCTGCTGTTCGTGGAGGGCGGTTTCCACCACGTCGAGCCCCCGGAGGCACGCAGTGCGTGAGGTCGTGTGCGTGACGGGCGGAACCGGCTTCGTCGGCGCCCACTCGGTGGCGGCCATACTGTTGGCCGGACACCGCGTGCGGCTGCTGGTGCGCGACGGTTCCGCCGTGCGGCCTGCGTTGGCGCCGCTGGGCATCCCGACGGAGGCGATCAGCGGCGCGGTCGAGCTGGTGCACGGCGACGTGCTCGACGAGGAGGCCGTGGCACGGGCGGTGCGCGGCGCGGACACGGTGCTGCACGCGGCCGGGGCGTACAGCTTCGACCCGCGCCGGCGCGGGGACATGGCCCGTACCAACGAGTCCGGCACGTCGATCGTGCTGGCACAGGCCCGGCGCGTCGGCGTTCGGCGCACCGTCCACGTCTCGACGGTCGGTGCGCTGTTCCCCGCCGAGGGCCCGCTGGACGCCGGCACGCCGGTGGGCTCCGCCGACGAGCCGTACCTGGCGAGCAAGGCGGCCGCGGAGCGGGTGGCGCGCCGGCACCAGGACGAGGGCGACCCGGTCGTGATCACCTACCCGCCCGCACTGTTGGGGCCCAACGATCCCCGGATCGGCGACCAGACCGGGCGGCTGCGTGACACGTTGCGCGGGCTGACACCGATCTGGCCGGCCGGCGGGTTTCCGCTCGGAGACGTCCGGGACACGGCCACGCTGCACGCGTCACTGGTCGGTGGGGCCGGGCCGGGCCGGTACTTCGGGCCGGGCCGGTACGTGGCGACGGCGGAGTACCTGGCGGCGCTGCGCGCGGTGACCGGGCGGCGCCTGCCCGCGGTTCGTTTGCCGGCCAGGGCTTTGCTGCCGGTGGGCGCGTTCGCCCGTGCGCTGCAGCACGTGTGGCCGTGGCACCTCCCGGCGGAGTACGGCGCGATCCTGACCTGCGCGTGCGCGACCCCGGTGCGTGAGACGGCCCCGACCGGTGGCGTCGACGCGCGTCCACTGGCGGAAACCCTTGTGGACACGGTGAGTTGGCTGCACCGGTCGGGCCTGGTCACCGACCGGGCAGCCGGGCGGCTCGCCACGCGGGAGGCACTCGCGACCGCCTGACCGTTCCGGTTCGAGCACGGCGACACGACTGAAGGACGCC
>Ga0164298_10000131_pt1 | contig 28207 bp, 19 predicted proteins | sample Whisoiple_216_MG_FD_109713 | JGI IMG/M metagenome (GOLD analysis project Ga0164298, IMG submission 109713) | Unamended control soil microbial communities from upstate New York, USA - Whitman soil sample_216_MG | ecosystem: Environmental > Terrestrial > Soil > Agricultural land ...
GCAACTCGGTATGCACGAACCCGCAACTCGGTATGCACGAACGCGGGACTCGGTATGTTTGGGTGCGGGACTCGCGACGGTGGGTGTTATGAGTCGCCGCGCATTGCGCGGCGGATCTCCTCCAGCTTGTTCTGGCCTGCCTTCTTGCGGGCCTCGAACTGGTCGTCTACCGCCTTGCCCTCCGGGGTGGCGTCGGCCAGTTCCTGGGAGCCGATGCCGGTGGCGACGCGGTTCTCGATGCGGTCGCGCACGTAGTCGAACGTCGGCACGCCGGCCTGCGTGTAGTCACCCTCCGGCACCACCACGGGCGGGGTGGGGGTGGTGGTGAGGTCCTTGCTCTGCTCGACGATCTCGGCGTCGAGCACCGGCTCGTCCTGCGGTCCGCTCATAAGGCGACGATAGCGCTGTCTCGACGCCCGCATTTCGAAACGAAGCGGCCCGCCCACGAACCCGGCCATCCACGGAGGCCGGCCATCCACGAACCCCGGCCATCCACGCAGGCCGGGCCACGGCGAACTCGGACCGTCCGCGAAGGCCGGGCTGTGTGTGGAGGCCGGGCTGTGTGGAGGGTGGGGCTAGGTGCGAAGTGAGGCGGACGCGGGGGTGAGGACGGTGACGTCGCCGGTTTCGCCGTCGACGCGGACGAGGGTGCCGGGTGAGAGTCGTGCCGAGGCGTCCCGGGTACCGGTCACGCACGGTACGCCCAGCTCGCGGGCCACGACTGCCGCTCGGGACAGGGGGCCGCCCAGGTCGGTGACGATCGCGGCGGCCGCGCCGAGTAGGACCGCGTGTCCGACGTCGGCGGCGCGCAGGACGACCACGTCACCCAGCTCGACGTCGGCCCTGGGCTCGGTCAGCACCCGGACGGGACCCTCCACGACCCCGGCGGACACCCCGATCCCGTGCAGCTGCTTGCCCTCCGGCGTCGGATAGTCCACGACCTCGGGCCGCCACGAGCCGCTGATCACCGCTGGCATCCGCACTCCGGACAGCCGTTCCCGGTCCCCGCGGCGCCGTTCCACCCGGGACAGGACGTCGGCCGGTAGGCCGAACAGCTCGTCGAGCGTGAGGTAGAACGCGTCGTCGACGTCCACGAGGCGGCCGTTGTGCACCTGCCGGCGGCCCCACTCGCGGACCAGCCTGCGCAGCTCACCGGTGTAGCGGACGGTCGCGTCGATGGCCAGCTCCCGCTGCCGCTGCCCGGCGATCGCCAGCTTCTCGGCGAACCTTCGCTTCACGCGCGGCACAGCGTCCACGGTCTTCTTGTCCTCGGTGGACTCGTCCGGGGTGGAGTCCGCGGGCTCCTCGGTGGGGTCCGTGGTCGGCCAGGCCGGCGCCTCGCCCGGTTCCCGTTTGGTGGGTGACGGCGCGAAGTTGGTCGTCGGCACGAACTTGGTCGTCGGCTCGTCCGACGGCCATGCGAGGTCGGTTCCCGGCTGTGGCTCGGCTTCCGGGTCGGGGGTCGCCTCGGGGGCCGGCGCCGCCGGGGGTTCCGGGTTTGGTTTGCGTGACGCGCTCAGTGCCGCCAGGAACAGCAGCTCCGGCCGCTCCCCGAACGGCGTGCCGGACAGCTCGGTCTCCCCCGGCCCGCGGTGCGCGATCCGGGCCAGGGCCTTGTCGAACGCCGCCGCGAACTCCGGCGACTTCTCCAGCACCGGGGCCAGGTCGCCCCACTCCGCCAGCGCGCGCAGGTCCTCGTCGGCACGCAACACGTCCGCCAGCTCGGCGACCGCCGGGAACGTCGGCTCGTTCGCGACGTCCGCGCCACGGCCCAGCGCGGCGACGTCACCCTTGGCACGCTTACGCAACGGTCCCGCCGCGACGTGCGCGAGGTGCTCGCCGAGCCGCGTCAGCGTCCACCCCTCCGCCAGCCGGTCGTGCAGCAACCGTGCCCGCACGGCCAGCTCCGCGTCCGGCCGGGTCTCGAGGCCGTCCGGCAGGCGCTCGCTCTCCGCGGCGGCCGCGAAGTCTCGCACGGCCGCCCGGTACCGGCGCGCGATCCGCGTGAAGCGGGACCACGCGGCGAGGCGCGTGCCGAGCCCCTTCACCCCACCTGGCATGTCGGGCCGGTCGTCCTCGGGGAACAGGTCGACGTCCGCACGCGGACGGACATAGGAGTCGACGACGGCCTGCTCGGTCCAGCCCGGCAACGGGGCCGCCGCGGCCGCCGACACCCCCGCGTAAAGGTGATGCCCGAACACCGCGTGCCCGCGGCTCTCCCACTCGTCCGCGATCGGGCCGGGCACCCCGGCCAGCCGCGCGATGGTCCGGCCCGCGGCCCGCAGCCCCGCGGTGTGCACGTCGATCGACAGTGGGGTCAGCCGGGTCGGGAACAGCTCGGCCGTCTGCTGCATGCTGAAGACCGGGTACCGCGTGTCGATCCGGTCGTCCAGCTCCACCGCGACACTCGGCAGCGCGACGGACACGAGTGACGTGCCATCCGCGGGTGCCCGGTGCCGCGGAATCGGCTCGGCCGGGATCGGCAGCCGGGTCACGTCCTCCTCGGCGCCGTTCTTGGCCAGCTGCCGGCCGCGGGCGCCGCGGACGAGGTCCGCCACCACGTCCGCGGACGTCCAGCCGCACTCGAAACCCCAGTCGCGCGCGGTGCCCTTGCGCTCCGAGGTGGACATCGCGGGCCAGCTCGGGATGCCGCGCGCGGTGACACCCCGCATCGCCTCCCGGGCCGTGCCCGCCAGGATGACGTCCTGCGCGGCCAGCGCCACGACCCCGGTGCGGTCGGAGGTGAGCGTGTACAACAGGAAACGGACGAGATCGTCGGTGTGCAGCAGCCGCCACTGGGTATCGCGGGGCGCGTTCAGCAGCGTCGCGGCGGTCCGGCACGCCTGCCAGTCCAGCAGCCGGCCGCCCAGCGGCGCGGTCCGGATCACGACGTGGCGAGTGCCGGTGTCACGCACCACCCGGTCCGCGTCGGCGGCGTCCGGGCCGTGCGCGATCGGCGCGATGAAACGGATCCCGTGCCGCGCGGCGGCGACCGCCATCCGGCGCAGCGCGGGGATGCCGCCCGAGTCCGGCGCGTCGCGCTCCACCGGCGACAGGTGCACCACGACATCGGTGCCGGCCACCAGTGACTCGGCCGTCGCGGCGTCGCCGGCGGTGAACGCGACCTCGGGTGCGAGGTCACGGTGTGCGTGCACGCCGACGCCGATGACCTCGTGCCCCGCGCCCAGCGCCGCCCTGGCGAACACGCGACCGAGGTCCGACGTGACTCCGCTGATGAGAACGCGCATCACTGGCCCCTTCCCGCCGCGCCCCGACTCGCTTCACCCATCCTCGCCCACCCGTTCCCACGGATGGCGTTACCGGGCGGCACGCTACACGCGCGGTGACGGGAGCTTACGCCGACCTCACCTCCGAAATGGGCCTGTGACCTCGTAGGTGATGCCGCCGCTGGACGAGCCGGTCGTACCACGCTGTGACGAGAAGTAGAGCCGGTCCCCCGCCGGGGTGAACGCCGGACCGGTGATCTCCGACGCGCTCTGTCCGCTGACCCGCAGGAACGGGGCCACGATGTCGTCCGGGGTGATGATGCAGATCTCCATGTTGCCGCCGTCCTCCGCGACGAACAGGTCCCCGGACGACGACCCGGTGACGTTGTCGACGCCGGTCAGCGGGGCCGAGCCGTTCGTCACGAGCGAGTCGTCGTAGGCCAGCTCGAACGTGTCGTCCGCCAGGTTCACCTGCCACACCCGGTTGTCACCCTTCGTGGTGAACCACGCCGTGTCGTTGGCGTAGTGCAGGCCCTCGCCGCCGTTGAACCGCTTCGCGCCGGACACCTGGTCGCGGGTGACGGTCGGCGAGCCGCCCGGGTCGGGCACGGTCCCCCACGTGAACGAACCACTCGTGGCGGAGCCCGCGACCAGCACCTGCAGCGTGCCGGCGGCGAGGTCGCCCCAGGCCGTCGGCACGAACCGGTAGAAGCAGCCGTTGGGCACGTCCTCGGTCAGGTAGATCACCTGGCGGACCGGGTCGGCCGCGGCCGCCTCGTGGGTGAACCTGCCCATCGCCGGGCGCTGGACGGCCGCGCCGCCCCACGGGTCGGTCTCGTAGACGAAGCCGCGGTCGACCTCCTCGCACGACAACCACCTGCCCCACGGCATCGCGCCGCCCGCGCAGTTCTGCCGGGTGCCGGACAGCACCCGGTACGCGTCGGTGATGGTGGCGTTCGCATCGAAGCGGAGCGCGCTCGCGCCGCCGCCCGGGTTGACCTCGGAGTTGGAGACGTAGATCCAGCCGTCGCCGTCGGCGAACACCGCGCCGCCGTCCGGCGCGCTGTGCCAGGCATAGCCGGCGACCTGCTGGCCCGACCGCGCGACGACGCGGCTCGTGAACCCGGCCGGCAACCGGATCCCGTTGGCGTCGGCGGCCCGCAGCGCCCCGTACGGGCTCGGCCCGTTCTGCGCGGGCGCCGCCATGGCGCCGGGGGTGAGGGTGTTGCCGAACGCCGTGACACCCGCGCCGATCACGGCGGCGCGCAGGAAGTTGCGTCGTTTCACATCTACCTCCGAAGGGTGGTCGCCCGCTTACCCACCGCAGCGTAAACGGGCGGCACCCACCCGGCGATGAACGTGGCCCTACGCCACGGGATCGGTTGGCCGGCCATTCGCCGATCTGTCCACTGTGGACGACGCGGGCACGAAGTCGTCCGTGGCCGGATCGTGCAGGTAGACGCGGGCGGCGGTGACGTCGAAGTACATGCCGATCAGCCGGAGCCGGCCCTGCTCCACCGCCGCGACCGCCGGGTGGGCGCGGAGCCGGTCGAGCTGGGTGAGCACGTTGTGCAGCGCGAGCCGGTCCCACTCCACGGCCGGCAGCTCGCCGTCGACGGTCAGCGGCGGGCTCGTGCGGAACCGGTCGAGGCTCGGCAAAGCGTGCCGCAGCCACGAGGACAGCGCGGGCCCGCCGGCCGGTGGGCCGGACACGAGCGCCTTCATCGCACCGCACGACGAGTGGCCGCACACCGCGATCTCCCGCACGCCAAGGGTTCCGACGGCGAACTCGACCGCGGCGGCCACCGAGTCGTCGGCGCCGGCCGGCGCGAGGTTGCCGATGTTGCGCACCGTGAAAAGGTCACCGGGCCCGCTCGAGGTGATCACGTTCGGCACGATCCGCGCGTCCCCACAGGTGAGGAACAGCGTCTCCGGCTTGTGCGGGTTCGCGAGCCGCCGGGACATCGGACCCACCAGCCCGGCCACCCGCCGCTCGTACTCGGCGGTGCCGTCCAGGACCGACGGCGGCCCGGACCGCTGCGTGGGCATGACCGTCGCCGCGACGCGCTGCCAGTCCGACCACGGCGCGAACCACCTCGGCACGGTCCGGCGCGCGGCGGCCATGCCGACGGTCGGCGTCCCGGCCTTCCCGTGGGCGAACCACGGGTACCCGCGCTCCTCGACGGCCACCGTCCCGCCGGTGCGCTCATGTGCCTGCTGCCACGAGGAAAGCGTGTCGAACGCGGCGTGGTCGAGGTAGTCGACGACCAGCTCCAGCGTCACGTCCGCGCCGGCCGGGATGGAGTTGAGCACGACCGACAGCCGTGGGATCGACACCGCGGCGAGCGCGCCCTCGACGCCGATCCGCCATCCGCCGGAGTCCTGCTCCGCGCGGATGCCCGTCCACAGCAGGCGCCGCAGCGTCAGCACCGCGGTGACGCCGAGGCCGACCAGCACGCCGCTCATGAGGTCGAGCACGACCACGCCGGCCAGCGTCGCGAGGTAGACGAGCAGGTCGCCGTGCCGGCGCACCGCCCGGACGCGGTCGAGGTCGACCAGCCGGGCGCCCACGTACACCAGCAGGCCGGCGAGCGCGGCGAGCGGGATCGTCCGCAGCACGCCGGCCAGCAGCACGACGAACAACAGGATCCACAGGCCGTGCAACACCGCCGCCGCTCGGGTGCGGGCGCCGGCGGCGATGTTGGTGGTGCTGCGGATGATCACACCGGTGACCGGGAGGCCGCCGAGCGAGCCGGAGACGATGTTCGCGGCCCCCTGGCCGACCAGCTCACGATCGAGGTCGGCACGCGGCCCGCCGTGCAGCCTGTCGGCGGCGACCGCGGACAGCAGGCTCTCCGTGCTCGCCATCACGGCGATCACGAGCGCGGTGAACGTGAACGCGAGCCACTCCCCGTCCGGCAGCGCCGGCACGAAGTCGATGCGCAGCGCGTGGTCCGGCACGCCGACACGGTCGAGCGTCATGCCGGCCACCAGGGACAGCACGGTCACGGCGACCACCGCGGCGAGTGGCCCCGGCACCCTGCGCACCGCGGCCGGCAGCCGGGGCCACACCACCAGAAGGCCGATCGTGAGCAGGCCGACCGACATCGACGGTCCGTGGAAGTCCAGCACCTGGCCCGGCAGCTCGACCAGGTTGTCGACCGGCGAGGTCTGCATGTCACCGCCGAGGACGACGTGCAGCTGTGCCAGCACGATCATGACGCCGATGCCGGCGAGCATGCCGTGCACGATCGCGGGTGAGATGGCGAGTGCCGCACGGGCGACGCGGCTCCACCCGAGCACCACCTGCACGAGGCCGGCGAGGACGGTGACCGCGCAGGTCGCCGGCCAGCCGAAGTGCTGGACGGCCTCCGCGATGATCACGGTCTGCCCGGCCGTCGGCCCACTCACACCGAGCGGTGAGCCACCGAGCAGGCCGGCGACCAGGCCGCCCACGATGGCGGCGATCAGACCGGCGACGAGCGGCGCCCCGGACGCGAAGGCGATCCCCAGCGACATCGGGACGGCGACGAGGAAAACGACGAGAGAGGCAGGGATATCGTGCTTGAGACTGTTCCGGACCCGCGAGACCCACGTGCGGGCCGGCGGCGGCAGATCCTGGTTCGTCGGCTCGATCATGAGCACAGGAAACCCGACGATCGCGGGCGTGTCCGCTACACGAATGATGCTCACGAGCGCATCGATCCGGGTTGACCTGGCGATACACGTTGCGGCGTAACCGAGTGGGTGAAGCGAAGTCCACCCTGCTCAGTGACCGAGTGACGACCGTTCCAGGTCCTCCACGACGACCGCGTGGACCGGATCCGTTGCGTTGTAGGCGATCGTGGCCGCGGCGCCGACCGGGAGGTGGACGAACGCCCGCACCTCCGCACGCACGACCCGGCCTTCCGGACGTGCCTCGAAGACGTGCACCACCAGCCGCCGGTTCCTGATCCGGGTGCCGGTGGCACGGGAGGCGACCAGCAGCGCCGGCATGCGCGCGCCGCGGGTCAGCAGCGCCTCGCGGCGCAGATCCGCGCGCTGCCACGCCAACATGAAGCCCAGCAGGACCGCCAGGACGGCCAGCGCCACACCGCCGAACGCGAGCAGGAACGACCAGTGGACGGTGAGCGCCAGCACCACGCCGAGCGGCACGGACCACGCCACCTGGGCCAGCAGTACGACCTTGACGACACGGCGGACGGCGGGATGCATGGCCTCACGGTCCGCCGGGCGCTTGGGCGAAGTCAACGAGTTGCCCGATGGAACGTTCCGGTGGCCACCCTCGCGGGCAGCCACCGGAACATCGACCTCTAGCGGGTCACCGCGTCAAGCGCGTCGATCAGGCCCGCGCCGTAGAAACCCTTGCCGGTACGGCCACCCTGGCAGTTGGCCAGGAACGCGCCCGTGCCGGTCGGGTCGTAGGTGCCACCCGGCGGGCAGGCGATCCGGTCGGCCTCCAGGCCGAGCGTCCCGAACACCTGTCCGACCGAGTAACGCTGGTGGGTGCTGCGGATCAGCGCCACCACCCCGGCGGTGTGCGGGGACGCCATGGAGGTGCCCTGCAGGTAGCCGTAGCCACCGCCCATGACCGTCGACAGGACGCGACCGTTGCGGTCCGGCGTGTCGGCGACCTGCATCGAGTCGCCGCCCGGTGCGGTCACGTCGGTCTCGATGATCCCGTAGTTCGAGAAGAAGGACTTGCGGTTCTCCGGCCCGACCGAGGACACGCTGACGACACCGGGCAGCTCGGCCGGCAGGTCGAGGCACTCGTTGCCGACGGTCCTGGTGACCGGCGTGCCGTTGTTGGGGCTGCCGGAGTCCGTGATCGGGTGCGACAGGTCCCAGTTGCTGTTACCCAGCGCGGCGACGTTCACGACGTCCTTGTGCACCGAGTAGTCCACCGCGCGCTTGACCGCCTTGATCACCGCGTTCTGGTCGGGATCGGTCGTGCACCAGAGGAAGTACGGGTCGATGAAGTACGAGTTGTTCGTGACGTCCATGTGGTGCTCGGCCGCCCAGACGAACCCGCAGATCGCGTACTCGGGGTAGATGAACCCGTCGTCGTCCACGACCTTCACCGACGCCAGCCGCACGTTCGGCGCCACCCCGGCGACGCCGATGCCGTTCCTGGCGGCGGCGATCTCACCCGCGACGTGGGTGCCGTGGGTGCTGGTGGTGGGTGCCCACGCGGCAGGCGACGTGTCCGGCACGCCCTGGTCGGTGCAGCCGACCGACTTCGACGCGTCGACGTTCGCCGCCAGGTCCGGGTGACTGGCCTCGACGCCGGAGTCGAGCACGCCGACCAGCACCTTCCGGCTGCCGCCGGAGATCGCGTTGGCCTTGTCGGCCTTGATCAGCCGCAGGTCCCACTGGTTGGCCTCGAGCGGCTCGGGCGCCACCGCGCCACCGCCGTGCCTGGTCCCCGCCGCGGCCTTGTCGACGACCGCGTCGGGCGACGCGAGCATCTCCTGCCGCTGCGCGGACCCGGCCGTGCGGGCCGCCGTGGTGGACAGGCCCAGCTCGGCGAGGTTGCGGGACGCGCCCGCCGCCACCACACCGGGCTTGCGGCGCACCGACGCCGCGAAGCCCGCGCTCGGCGACGTCGCGATCACGACCCCGATCTGCGGCCAGGCCTGCAGAACCTGGCCGCCCGCCGCGCGGATGGACGCCTCGGTCCGGTGCAGCGAGCCGTGTTGCGGCCCGAGCACCACGAAATGCGCCACAGGTCCGTCCTGCGCGGCGGCCGGTGTCGCCGTCGCCGCGCAGAGACTGGCGGCGACCGCGCCCACTGTGGCCGCGACCAAAGCTCGGAAGGTGGTTCTTCGCACTTGCTTTCCCTCCATCGACTGCTGCCCCGACCCCGGGTGGCACGCAACCATCCGGCTCAGGGCGAAACAAGGCCCGTTCGGAGGTAAAGATATGGAAAGGGCGTGTTCGGGACGGCCCGGACACGCCCTTTTCTCAACGATTCAGCGGACCGTGTACGCGCGGACGACCGTCTCGGTCACCCGGTTGCCCGCACTGTCCGTCGCGGACGCCCGCAGCGACGCGTAGCCCCCGGCCGTGCCGCCGGCCGGAATCTGCACCTCGAAGCCGTCATCCTTCGGCGTGACCGCGGCCTTTCGCCAGGTCACGCCCTCGTCGTAGGACACCTCGACCGCCACCGACCGGACCTTCGGCGCACGCAGGCCCGGCTGGTTGGCCACCGTCAGGCCGCCACGCAGCGTGCCCGGCGCGGCCCGGTTGTGGTCGTCGAGCGGCAGAGCCCAGCGGACGTCGAGCAACGGCAGCGGCACCTGCTCGGCCGTGCCGGCGCCCGCGTGGAACGTCCACGTCGCGGACGTCCGCGTGGCCAACGCCGGCTCCTGCAGCAGGGAGGCGGGCCGGCTCGCGTCCGCGACCACCGTGTAGGTGCCCGGCCCGGACGGCAGTGCGAACGTGCCCGACCCGGGGATGTCGTCGCGGCGCGCGATCTCCCGGCCGTTCTCGCGGACCACGGTCGAGCCCTGGTTGGTGACGTCGAAGAAGCTCGCGTCCGCCGGGTCGCCGTCGGCGAACATCGGGACCGCCAGCACCAGCTTGTCGCCCTGCCGGTACGCGACCGGGACCGGCCGGCCCGTCTGCCGGCTCGTCGGTCCGGTGGTCAGCTCCGGCCCGAACGGCGCGCCGAACATCCGCACGTGCTTGCGCTCGCCACGCCTGACGGTCATCGGGAGCGTCACCTCGGTGGCGAACGCGCCATCGTCGGTGTAGCCGCCGTCGCCGTACATGCCGAGCGCGGTAGCGGGCGTGACGTAGTCGGTGCGCCGGAGCGGCCAGTCCAGCTCCACGTCCCCGCTCGCGACGAACCCGTCGTAGGACCAGCTCGCGATCTCGTACCGGTACCGCTTGTCCGGGAGCGTGTCCACCAGCTCGCGGTCGATCGTGCCGAGTTCCCCGCGGGCGAAGCGGAAGGCGTGCCCCGCCGGGACCCGGCCGTCGACCGAGCCGGCGAGGAAGTACGCGACCGGACTGTTCGCGCGGCCGACCACAGTGGACGTCACCGGGCCGTTTCGCGTGCGTGCCACCATCTCCTGCAGGTCGCGGTAGTTCCACACCATGATCACCGGCAGCGGGAGGTCGGGCGGGTTCGGGTCGCTGTACTGCGGGTTGTAGTTCGACAGCACGAGCTTCGCGCCCCGCTCGGCGACCAGCGCGACGGCCTCCCGCAGTTGCTGCTCGGACGGGAACGCCGGGTCGTCGGGACCGGTGGCGGCGATCACCGCGATCCGGCCGGTGAGGTCACCGGCCGCGTCGATGCTCTCGCGGTCGCCGTGGCCGATGTAGGCGATCTCACCGGTGACCGTGCCGTCCAGCCGGGGATAGCTGGAGACGTAGGTGTCCTCGACCTCGAACCCGTCCGGCCCGTCGGCGGTGATCGTGGCGAACGGCCTTGTCCAGTAACCGAAGTAGGCGAGCTTGACCCCGGTCATGGCGGGGCTGGGGATCGTGTACAGCCTCGCCGACCGGGACACGTTGCCGATGCGTGCGACCGTCACGGGCGCGCCGGCCACCTCGGACCGCACGGCCGTGCCGCCGGCGAACTGCTCCCGCGCCTGCGGGTCGTCGACGCTCGACGTGACCTCCCTGCCCTGCCGGGTGTCCACGACCAGCTCGGTGTCCCCGCCGACGCGGCCGGTCGGCAGCGCGAACAGCGTGTCGGTGCCCGAGGTGAAGTCCGACACCTGGCCGAGCAGCCGGTAGCCGCCGGCGGGCACGGTGAACGTCGTGCTGCCGCCGTCGACGAAGACTCCTTGGGACAGACCGGTCTTCTCGTCCTGCACGATGACCAGCGAGGTGTTCGGCGTGTCGTCGCGGTCGACGATCCGCACGGTCAGCGCGTGCCTGGTGCCGGGCAGGCTCGCGGTGAGCGGCGTGGTCAGCGTGAGGCCGCCGGCCGTGGCGACGAGCGCGCCGGTGACGTCGCCGACCCGCTCGGCCGGGACGCGGGCGGACACCCGCACCGCCGCGGTGCCGTGCGGCGGCACCGTCACCCGTGGACTGTCCACTGTGAACGGTCGGGCGTCGAGCGCCAGGTCGAGCGTCACCGGCCGGTCGCCGTCGTTGGCGTAGCTCACCTTGCGGTCCACGGTGTCCGCGTCGCCGGCCCAGACCTCGCCGAACCCGAGCACGCCCTCGGCCCGCACCCGCTGGCGCACGGCGCGGGCGACGTCGAGCCGGCCGGCGCCCTGCGCGAGGGTGTCGATGCCGGGCAGCCGCTTCGCGCTGCCGACGAGCGCGTCCTTGAGCTGCGTGCCGGTCCACTCCGGGTGCTGCCCGGCGAGGACCGCGGCCGCGCCGGCGACGTGCGGGGTGGCCATGGAGGTGCCGGACAGCCGCGTGTAGTGCTCGTCGACCGAGGCATCCGGGAAGGTGCCGGCGGCGCGGGCGGCGACGATGTCCGAGCCGGGCGCGGTGATCTCGGGCTTGAGGCCGAAGTCGCCGGACCGCGGGCCGCGGCTGGAGAACTCGGAGAGCTCGTCCTTCTTCGTGACGCTGCCGACGGTGAGCGCGCGGTCGGCGGCGCCCGGGCTGCCGATGGTCTCGCGGGCGCCCGAGTTGCCGGCGGCGACCACGAACAGGGTGCCGCTGGAGTCGGACAGTTCGTTGAGCGCCTGGGACATGAGGTCCGTGCCGTCGGTCGGCGCGTTGCTGCCGAGGCTCATGTTGACGACGTCGGCGCCCTGGTCGACCGCCCACTGCATGCCCTCGATGATCCCGGCCTCGGTGCCGCCGAACTCGCCGAGCACCTTGCCGACCAGCAGCTTCGCGCCGGGCGCGACGCCCTTGCGCAGGCCGTTCGAGGCGGCGCCCGAGCCCGCGATCGTGCTCGCCACGTGGGTGCCGTGGCCGACGGTGTCGGTGATGCCCTCGCCGGTGAAGTCCCGCTCGCCGACGACGGTGTTCGCGAGGTCGGGGTGCGTGGCGTCGATGCCGGTGTCCAGCACGGCGACCGTGGCGCCGGTGCCGGTAAAGCCGGCCGCCCACGCCTCGGGCGCGCCGACCTGGGGCACGCTGTCCTCGAGCAGTGGCTTGACGCGGCCGTTGAGCCAGATCTTGCCGGCCGCACGGGCCCGGCCGGTGCTCATCTCCCGCCAGGCGGCGCCGTTCTTGGGTGCCTCGACGACGGTGAGGCCGCGGGCGGGGACGGCGGCGGTGCGTTCGGCGGCACGCGGCGGCACGCCCTGGATGATCAGCGGCACGGTCTTCGTCGCGGCGTCGTCGAGGCCCTGCCCGACCAGCTCGGTGACGTCGAACAGCCGCTTGTCGACCCGATCGCCCCGCAGGAGCGGGACGGCGTCGGCGGGGACCACGTACTGGTGGCCGTTCAGCTCGTACTGCCAGGTCCGCTGGGTCTCGCGGCCGGCGGCCATCCGCACGCCGGCGACCTTGCCGTCGACGACGCGGACCTGGTCACCGGTGAGCAACGTGACCGTCCGCGGCGGCCCGTGGTGGGCGTCCCTCGCGGCCGGGGTCTGGGCACCGGCGGCGGGACTCGCGGCGGCCAGTGCGGCCACGACAGCGATCCCGGCGACGGCGCCGGTGGTTCTGCGCAGGTTCATGACCGGTACCCACGCGGGTGCTCACCGATGCGTTGCACCGCGTGCGCCCGGGGTAGTCCTGGTGACCGGAACAGTGGTTGAGGAGAGTGTCATGGTGCGGGCACAGACGCCGTCGGATTTGCCGAGGCACGCGTGGTGGGGCGCGTTGAAGCGGACCTTCCGCGAGGTCGTCGACGACAAGCTGACCGACTGGGCCGCGGCGCTCACCTACTACAGCATCCTGTCGCTGTTCCCCGCGGTCGTGGTGTTGATCAGCCTCGTCGGGCTCGTCGGCGAGTCGGTGACGCGGACGCTGACCGACAACCTGCGCCGGCTCGCGCCGGGCCCGGCGCGGGAGGTACTGGTGAACGTCGTGCAGGAGCTGGCGGGAAAGTCGTCGCTCGCCGGACCGGTCGCGATCATCGGCCTGGTGAGCGCGGTGTGGGCGTCGTCCGGCTACATCGGCGGGTTCATCCGCGCGTCCAACTCGATCTACGGGGTCGAGGAGGGACGGCCGATCTGGAAGACCATCCCACTGCGGCTCGTGTTGACGCTCACCATGGTGATCCTGCTGGCCGTGACCGTGCTGGGGGTGGTCGTCACGGGCGGCGTCGCGCGGTGGCTCGGCAACGCGTTGGGCCTTGGCTCGGTGGCCGTCACGGTCTGGGAGATCGGCAAGTGGCCGGTGCTGGCGGCACTCGTGAGCCTGGCGATCGCCTTGCTGTACTGGGCGTCGCCGAACGTCCGGCAGCCGGGGTTCCGGTGGCTGACGCCGGGCAGCATCGTAGCCGTGCTCGTGTGGGTGGCCGCGTCGCTGGGCTTCGCCTTCTACGTGTCCAACTTCGCGTCGTACAACAAGGTCTACGGCTCGCTCGCCGGTGTGGTCGTGTTCCTCGTCTGGCTGTGGATCTCGAACCTCGCGGTGCTGTTCGGCGCCGAGTTCGACGCGGAGCTGATCCGGGAGCGGGAGATGGAGGAGGGCCACCCGGAGGAGGTCGAGCCCTTCCTGGAGCCACGTGACACCCGCGCGATGGATTAGCGCAATTTCTCGATCGAAAGTACGCAAAATCTTGCTCAAGTGATGGCCGGCCGCCTATCGTCACCTCACCGTCCCGGCGAGAGAAACGAGTCCGGCAATGATGTGGGCGCGTGCGTGTGCGGTGGTCTCGGCTCTTGCTCTCCTCGGCGGCGGAAGCGTGGCGACGGCCGACCGGAAGGCGCCGGCGCCGGTCGTCACCCGGGCGGGGCTGGCTCCCGCGCTGGTCGCCGGGCGGGGCGCGGACGTGCCGTTCCTCGAGCAGGAGGCCGAGAACGCGCGCACCAACGGCACGGTCATCGGCCCCGACCGGACCGCCTACACCCTGCCCGCCGAGGCGTCCGGACGCGCCGCGGTCCGGCTCGCGCCCGGCCAGTACGTCGAGTTCACGTTGCCGCACAAGGCGAACGCGATCACCGTGCGGTACAGCATCCCCGACGCACGCGACGGCGGCGGCATCACCGCGCCGCTCGACGTGGCCGTGAACGGCCGGCGCCACGCGACGCTGACACTCACCTCGCGGTACTCGTGGCTGTACAACCAGTACCCGTTCACCAACGACCCGAACGCGGACCTGCTGCACCCGGACTGGTGGATCACCGAGTGCGACTGCGTGCCGGCGCAGACCAGCCCGGCGCCGGTCATCCAGAAACCGTTCCGCCCCACCCACTTCTACGACGAGCAGCGGCTCACGCTCGGCCACACCTACGGGGCCGGCGACACGGTCCGGCTCACCGCGAGCGACCGCGCCGCGTGGACGGTCGTCGACCTGCTGGACTCGGAGCTCGTCGGCCGTCCGCGGGTGGTCTCCCACGCGGTGGACGTCCGGTGGTTCGGCGCCGACCCGACCGGCCGGCGGGACGCCGCGCCCGCGATCGAGCGGGCCATCGCGCTGGCGCGGGTGCTGAACGCGCCGGTGTACCTGCCGCCGGGTACGTTCCAGGTCAACCGGCACATCGTCGTGGACGACGTGACGATCGTCGGCGCGGGCAGCTGGCACACGGTCGTCCGGGGCCGCGAGGTGGCGCTCGACCCGCCCGCGCCGGACGGCTCGGTGCACACCGGCGTCGGCTTCTACGGCCGTCCGACCGGGAGCGAGAACGTGCACCTGTCCGGCTTCACCATCGAGGGCGACGTCCGCGAGCGCATCGACACCGACCAGGTCAACGGCGTCGGCGGCGCCTTGAGCGACTCGTCGCTGACCGGCCTGTACGTCCACCACACGAAGGTGGGGATGTGGTTCGACGGCCCGATGTCCCGGCTGACGGTCCGCGGCAACGTGATCGCCGACCAGGTCGCGGACGCGCTGAACTTCCACACCGGGGTCACCGACTCGGTCGTGCGCGACAACTTCGTCCGCAACACCGGCGACGACGGGCTCGCGATGTGGGCGGAGCACCAGCAGGACGCACGCAACACGTTCGACCACAACACCGTGCAGTCGCCGGTGCTGGCGAACGGGATCGCGCTGTACGGAGGCACGGACAACACCGTGTCGCGGAACCTGGTCGCGGACCCGGTGCGGGAGGGCAGCGGCATCCAGCTGGGCTCGAGGTTCGGCGCGGAGCCGTTCACCGGGCACGTGAGGGTGCGCGACAACACCACGGTCCGCGCGGGCACCTACGAGCTGAACTGGGAGATCGGCCTCGGCGCCATCTGGTTCTACGCGCTGGAACGCGACCTGGCGGCGGACGTCCAGGTGGTCGGCAACCACTTCCTGGACAACACCTACAACGCGATCATGTTCGTGAGCGACTTCCCGGTGAAGGACCGGTACTCGATCACCGGCGTGCGCTTCAGGGACAACCTGGTCGACGGCACCGGCACCTCGGTGCTGAGCGCGAGGTCCCGCGGCGGCGCGTCGTTCGAGAACACGGACGCGCGCAACGTCGGCGCGGTCGGCGTCAACAACTGCGGCTCGTTCAACTTCCCGCCGACCGGCTCCGAGTTCACCGTCGCCGACCTGGGCGGCAACGACGGCGGCTGGCTGGCCCCGTGGATGCTCCCCAACACCATCACCTGCGACGACCGGCCGCCGGTGGTACCGCCACCACCGCCTTCGGGGTGGTGATGTATTAGTTCGAGGTGATTCAGACCTACTTGCTGCCGGTACGGACCGCGCTGACGCTGTTCCCGCTGCTCGCGCTGGTCGTGATGCTGCCGGTGGCGGTGGTCAGCTACCGGCGGCGCGGCCGGGCGGGCGGCTGGACGACGCTGGTGTTCTACGGGTTCCTGTTCTACCTGCTGGCGGCGTTCATGCAGACCGTGATCCCGCTGCCGGCGAACCCGACGGAGTACTGCGCGGAGCAGACCTACGCCAGCACGCCGCAGCTGCGGCCCTTCTACTTCTGGGACGTGCTGCAGACGCGGGCCCGGGTGTCCGGGACGTGGCTGAACCCGGCGACGTGGAGCACCGCGCTGAACGTGGTGCTGCTGGCTCCGCTGGGCTTCTTCGTCCGCTACCTGGAGCGCGTCCGCTTCCTGGGCGCGACGGCGCTGGGTTTCATCACATCGTTGTTCTTCGAGCTGACCCAGCTGACCGGCGTGTGGTTCATCTACCCGTGCGCCTACCGGCTGTTCAGCGTGGACGACCTGATCCTGAACACGGTCGGCGCGGCACTGGGCTGGCTCGTGGCCGGCCCGCTGATCAGGCTGCTGCCGGACCTGAACGCCGAACGCGACCGCAGCCGCTACGCGAAGCGGGTGACCACGAGCCGCCGGGTGCTGGCGCTGCTGACCGACGTGATCGTCTTCGGCGTCATCACGCTGCTGGCGGTGGGCCTGATCAAGCTGTTCGGCGGCGACACCGCACTGCGCGCCCCGGCCGTGGCCGCGTTGGCGATCGTCTACTTCCTGCTGGCGCCGATCCAGACGGGATCGACCATCGGCAAACGAGCGATGCTCCTGAAGCTCGAACGCACCGACGGCCACCGGGCCGGCCCGTTCGCGCTCCTCGTCCGCAACGGGGTGCTGCTGTCCCCACTGTGGCTGGGGTGGCTGGCCCTGGAGGTGGACCACTGGGACGTTTTCGGCGAGCCGCAACAGCTGCTGATCCCGCTCGGCCTGCTGATCTCGGTGTTCGTGGTGGGCATCTGGACGCCGCTGGCGGTCTTCTTCGGCGACGAACCGGCCCCGTACGAGCGTCTGTCCCGCACCAAGAACGTGGCGATCGTCAGCGAGACGGAGCCGGTGAGCTCGTGACACCTCGCCGTCACCCGTGCGAGCTATGGGCGAGTGTCCACCGCGCGGTGACGATTTCCGACCCCGCGGGGCCCTAGCTTTCCCAGTGGCCGCAGCGCTTGGGTTGCGGATCCGCGAAGGAGGACACATGCCCCGCAACGGCAAGGTTTCCGCTGCGCTCGCGTTGTGCTGCACCGTGGCCGGTGTGGCGCTCGCGGGCTGTGACGAGGCCCCGGAGGCGAGCCCGCCGCCGTCCACGAGCGCCGGCGCCACGAACCAGGCGGCCGACTCGCTCACCGGAACCCAGAAGATCCAGGTCGAGGGCCACGGGGTGAACGTCTCCTGCTCCGGTACCCGCAAGGGCGACCGGCCGGTCATCATCCTGCTGCTCGGCGCGGGTGACGGGCTGGACAAGATGGCCGGCCTGCAGCGGACCCTGAGCGAGAAGGACCGGGTCTGCTCCTACGACCGGCTCGGCGCGGGCGCCAGCGACCAGCCCGCCGGGCCACAGACGCTCGACGACACCGGGAAGACGCTGACCGCGGTCATCGACCGGGTCGCCGGTGACGCCCCGGTCGTCCTGGCCGGGCACTCGCTCGGCGGCCTGATCGCCGCCAGGTACGCGCCCGACCACCAGGACCGCGTCACGGGGCTGGTGCTGATGGACGCCACCTCACCGACGCAGAGCGCCGACCTCGAGGCGGAGATACCGGCCTCGGCCACCGGCCCGGCGGCCGAACTGCGGGCGCAGACACTCACCGCGCTCCAGGGCGAGAACCCGGAGAAGCTCGTGGTCCCCGACGCGAAGGTCGGCTCCGCCGGGGACATCCCGGTCGAGGTGATCCAGCACGGCAAGCAGTACCTCGCCGCCCTTCCCGAGTACGGGCCGGCCCTGGAGCGGACGTGGGCCGAAGGCGAGCGCAAGTGGCTCGCGCTGTCCAGCCAGAGCACGCTCACCACCGCGGTGAACAGTGAGCACTACATCTACGTCGACGAGCCCGACGTCGCCGTCCAGGCGATCCAGCGGGTCACCACCCTGACCCTCAGCTGACGAGGCCGTGGCGGTAGGCGTAGACGACGGCCTGCACGCGGTCGCGGAGCCCGAGCTTGGTGAGGATGCGCGACACGAAGGTCTTGACCGTCTCCGGGCTGATCACCAGGGTCGCGGCGATCTCACCGTTGGACAGGCCGTCCGCGACGAGGTACAGGACCTCCAGCTCGCGGGGGGTCAGCGGGAGGTCCCTCGGCTCGATCCTGGCGGGCCGGACGCGGGTGGCGAACTTGCCCACGAGCTCGCGCGTCACCTCGGGGTCCAGCAGTGCCGCGCCCGACGCCACGGTCCGGATCCCGTGCAGCAGCTGGGCCGGCGGGGTCTCCTTGAGCAGGAACCCGCTGGCTCCCGCGCGCAGTGCCTCGTAGACGTACTCGTCGAGGTTGAACGTGGTGACCACGAGCACCTTCACGGGTCGCGGCACGTCGACGCCGGCCAGCAGGCGGGTGGCGGCGATGCCGTCGAGGACCGGCATCCGGACGTCCATCAGCACGACGTCCGGCCTCAGCCGGCCGGCGAGGTCGACGGCGGTCCGCCCGTCCCCGCACTCGCCCGCCACCTCCAGGTCGGGTTGCGCGTCGATGATCGCCACCAACCCGGCGCGGACCAGCAGCTGGTCGTCGCAGACCAGCACGCGGACCGGCGTGGTCACGAGAAGCTCCCCGCGGGGATGCGGGCACGCACGTAGAAGCCGCCGCCCGGCTGCTGGCCCGCGCTGAAGTCGCCGCCCAGGACGTCGACCCGCCTGCGGAGACCGGCCAGGCCCCGGCCGCTCCCGCCGAGCGACGCGTCCCGGCCGCCGGCGCCGGCCGTGCTGACCTCCACGGTGATCTCCTTCGCACCGTGGTGCACCTGGACCGACGTGGGGCTGCCGTGGGCGTACTTGAGTGCGTTGGTCAGCGCCTCCTGCACGACCCGGTAGGCCACGGGACCGGCGCTGCCGGTGGCCGCCGCGGGCGTGCCCTCCTCGGTGAACTCCACCGGCTGGCCGGCCTGGCGAGTCCGCTCGACGAGGGTGCGGAGTCCGTCGGCGCGCGGCGACCCGGCCCGGTGGCCGGGGTTGACCACGTCGAGCAGGTGCCGCAGCTCGGTGAGGGCGCGCCGGCCGGCGCCGGTGACGACGGTCAACGTCTCGTCGAGCCGCTTCAGGGTCACCGACCGCGCGGCGCGATCGTCCGGCACGGTCGCGGCCAGGTGCCGGGCCACCTCCGTCTGCACGACCATCGCCGTCACGTGGTGGGACACGACGTCGTGGAGCTCGCCGGCGATCCGGGTGCGTTCGGCGTCGCGGGTGTCCGCGGCGACGCGGCGGCGGCGTTCGGCCTCCGCGGCCCTGGTGGAACGCAGCCACGACCCGACACCCCACGCGAAGACCAGCATCAGGTAGAACGTCACGAGCTCGCTCAGCGGCTCCCCCGCGCCGAGCAGGGCGAACCCGAGCGACAGGGCCACGTACGCAGCCGAGAACAGGAGCGCGGTGACCAACCGGCGCCGTGTCAGCCGCGACCCCACGGTCACCAGCGCGACCGCCAGCGCGGTGCAGGCGAACGAGTGGTAGCCGCGCAGCTGGTCGACGACGAACCCGAGCGACACCAGTGTGAGACAGGCGACCGGCCACCGGCGGTTCGCGGCGAAGGGAGCGCACTGCAGGGCGACCGCCACGATGGCCAGCGCGTCGTAGGGGCGGTCGGGCAGGCCGCCGAACCGCGTCCCGTGACTGTGCAACACCGGCACGAGCGACCCGACGAAGAGGAACAGACCGAACAGCGGGTACCAGACCGTGCCGTCGAACCTCCGCCACGCCCGAAAATCGGTCACCGGGAGGAGCATAGTGGTGGCTCACGGCGACCGGCCGTCGCCGTCGCCGGTCGGTCCGGCTCCGTGACGGGCGGCCGCACCGGGAGCGGCGACGCCCCTCCCGGTGCGGCCCCACCGCTCAGAACTGCAGGCTCCAGCCGGTGATCGTGCCGGTGTCCTGTGCGGCCGCGTCGCGGACCCGCAGGCGCCAGGTGCCGTTGGCGACCTCGCTCGACGCGTTGACGGTGTAGGCGGTCGAGATGTTGTCCGTGCTGCCGCCCGAACGGTTGTGCACGTTGTACACGCTGCCGTCCGGGGCGATTACGTCGACCACGAGGTCACCGATGTAGGTGTGCGTGATGTCCACGCCCACCTGCAGCGTGGCCGGCGCGTTGCCCGACACACCGGTCACCGTGATCGGGCTCTCCACCGTGGACTGGTCGGGGATCGCGACGTCGGTGGTGTTCTCGAAGCGCGGGCCGGTCGGCGGGGGCGTGCCCGCGGACAGCGTCCAGATGGCGTACGCGATGGCGTCGGCGTTGCGGTCCAGCGCGGTCACGTCGATGTTGCTCGTCGTGTCACAGGAGGCGTGGTAGCAGCGGTCGAACGCCTGCCCGGCCGTGCCGCCCCACTTCTGTGCCTGCGCGGTGGTCTTGGTCTCCTCGGCGCCGGTGAACAGGCCGCCGACCGGGATGCCGGCGTTCGCGAACGCGGCGTGGTCGGAGCGGCCGCCGACCGACGTCAGCTCGGTCGGCACGCCCATGGCCGCGAACGGTTCCTGGAGAACCTGTTGCAGCGCGAGCGAACCGGACGGCTGGCCGCTGGCCGAGTACACGAAGTAGCCCGGGTTCGGCGAGCCGACCATGTCGAAGTTCACGTATGCCTTGATCCGCGAGCGGTCGGCGCTGGCCAGGCTGTTCACGTAGAACGTCGAGCCGACGAGCCCACGTTCCTCCGCGCCCCACCAGCCGAACCGGATCCGTTTCGCCGGGGTGTAGTCCTGGCGCGCGATGGTCAGCGCGGTCTCCAGCAGCGCGGACGAGCCGGAACCGTTGTCGTTGATGCCCGGGCCGGCCGTGACGCTGTCGAGGTGGCCGCCGGCCATGAGCACGTTGTTGGCGTCCCCACGGGGCCACTCGGCGATCAGGTTCCAGCCGGTCGCGCTGCCGGACGTGAACGACTGCAGGCTCGTCGTGTAGCCGGCGGCGTTCAGCTGGCCCTGCACGTAGTCGATGGACGCGCGGTAGCCGGTTCTGCCGTGTGCGCGGTTCCCTCCGTTGTTGGTCGCGATGGCCTGCAACTGGTTGAGGTGCGCCTGGACATTGGCGACGGGGATGTCGGGCGCGGCGAGTACCCGGGGCGGGGCTGCCGCCGCCGCGGGTGCCGCGGCGACGGCGAGTGCCACGGTGGCGAGGGAGACGAGAAGCTTACGCATGGTCGGTGCCTCCAGCAGGGTGAGAAGGACGACCGTTCCGAGCGTGCAGGACGATCCGGCCGGGGACTACGGCCGAAAGAGTCGGTTAATTCCCGTACTTCCCATTCGCACCCATGACGTCCGGCCCGGCATACCGGCTCAGCACGGCACGCACACCGTGATCACCGGGTGCTGGCCGAACAGGCTGATCGGATATCGCGCCAGCGTGCGGAACCCGGGCAGCGACGGCCATGGCGTGAGGCAGGTCAGCCGGCCGCCCGGTCGCAGCACCCGGCGCCACTCGCGCAGGAACTCCGGGACGGTCCCGTTGGCGGCGACCTGCCGGTCCCACGGCGGGTTGGTGATGATGTGGTCGACGGACGCGGCCGGGTACGGCAGCCGGCGGGCGTCGGCACGCAGCCACGCGATGTCCCGGCGGTGGTGGGCGTTGACCCGCGCGGCCGCTACACCCGCGAGGTCGCTGCCGATGCCCGGCACGGGCGACTCGACCAGCACCGTGCCGGCACCGCAGCACGGATCGACCACCAGGTCTCCTGGACGGACGCCTGCCAGCCGGATCATGGCGGCGGCCACCGGCGGGTGCAGCGTGCCGGGCACGGACGCGACCTTCCAGGGTCGCCTGTGCAGCGGCGGGCGTGTGCCGCGGAGTCCGATGTGGACCCCGTGCGCATCGATCGTCACCCGCCAGTCGACCGCGCCGGGCGGCGGCACCCGACCGTCCCTCCTGGACACGTAGACCGTGCCGAGCCTGGCCGCGAGCACGGCGCCGACGGTGTCCTCGACGTCGTGGCGGCTGTAGGTGCGGCGGCCGGCCGTCGACGCGGACACGCTGACCAACGGCACGTCCGGCGCCCGGAGTGGTGCGCGTGCCAACAGTCGGGACAGGACAACGAGATCCGGCTTGGTCGGGCCAGGGTCGGGCGCGGCGAGAACGAGGTGGAACAGGTCGTCGACCGTGCGTGGTGGCCGGTCGAGCAGTGCGGCCGGACCACGGAGGACGAGCTGGCGTGGGGACACGGCGAGGACCGTGCAGTCCCGTTCGCGGAGCTCCTGGGCGGCGACGTGCTCCAACCCGTGAACCGTGCGTGCGAACAGGCGGGTACCCACCGCCGGACGGCGGCGCGGGGACATGACGACTCTCCCGAAGTGCGACCTGGCACGGCGGGCAGCCGTCCCACTTCGCTAGCCGCGGGGTTCCTCGAACTGGCTAGCGGCGTGCTAGCCGAGGTGGAAGAAGTACGTCATCACGCGCACGAGGTTAGTCCAACCCAGATACATAAGCATGTGATATAAACGGATGATGCACTCAGCCGTCCCGGAGCTGTCACTCGCGATCGAACAGCTCGTCCGGTTCGTCCGGCGGCTCAGTCCGGACACCGGGCTGAGCCTGACGGCGGCGGCCACGCTGTCGAGCCTGGACCGGAACGGGCCGGCGCGGCTGACGGAGCTGGCCGTGCAGCAGGGGGTCACCCAGCCGGCCATGACACAGCTGGTCACGCGGCTGCAGGAGGCCGGCCTCGCCGAGCGCCGGCCGGACCCCGACGACGGGCGGGTGGTCCGGGTGCACCTCACCGACGCCGGGCTGACCGAGCTGAGCCGCCGCCGGGGCGTGCGGACCGAGCGTCTCGGCGAGCTGTTCGACCGGCTGACCGGCGAGCACCAGGCCGCGCTCGTGGCCGCGCTGCCCGCCATCGGGGCACTGATCGCGTCGGTGCCGGCCGCCGGGCCCGTCGCCGCGGGCACCCGCCCGCCGTCGTAGACGGGCCGCCGTTCCCGGTCACGACAAGTCGGCCACGGACGGCCCGGCCGACCGCCCGGCACGAGCGGTCCCCAGGAAGGAGTCTGCTATGACCGGCCAAACGGTCAGTCCCTTCAGGCAACCCAGGGCCGTCTTCGCGGTGGCGTTCGCCTGTGTCGTGTCCTTCATGGGTATCGGGCTCGTCGACCCGATCCTGCCGGCCATCTCGCACGACCTGAACGCCACGCCCAGCCAGGTGACGCTCCTGTTCACCAGCTATCTGGTGATCACCGCGGTCGCGATGCTGATCACCGGCTGGGTCTCGAGCAGAATCGGCGCCAAGCGGACGCTTCTCGTAGGGCTTGCGCTGATCGTCGTATTCGCCGCGCTGGCGGGCACGTCCGGCAGCATCGGCGGCATCGTGGGGTTCCGTGCCGGCTGGGGTGTCGGCAACGCGCTGTTCATCGCCACCTCGCTCGCCGTGATCGTCGCCTCGGCGACCGGCGGGTTCGTCGGCGCGATCATCCTCTACGAGGCCGCGCTGGGCCTCGGCATCGCCGTCGGACCGCTGCTCGGCGGGCTGCTCGGCGACATCAGCTGGCGCGGCCCGTTCTACGGCGTCGCCGTCCTCATGGCCGTCGCGGCGGTCGCGACGTGGGTGCTCGTCGAGCCGATCCCCACCCCCGAACGCAGGACGGGCCTGCTCGAACCGCTCAGGGCACTGCGCCACCGCGGTCTCGCGACCCTCTCGCTCACCGCGCTCTGCTACAACTGGGCCTTCTTCACCGTCCTGGGCTACGCGCCGTTCCCGATGGGTCTCGGCGCCATCCAGCTCGGCCTCGTGTTCACCGGCTGGGGCATCCTCGTCGCGGTCTTCTCCGTGTTCGGCGCCCCGCGGCTGCAGGCCCGTTTCGGCATCGCCCGCACGCTGTACCTGAACCTGTTCCTGTTCGCGCTGGTCGTGCTGGTGATCGCGATCTGGACGACGACCCCCGCCGTGCTCGTCGTCGCGGTGATCGTGGCCGGCGTGTTCATCGGCGTGAACAACACGGTCACCACCCAGGCCGTCATGACGATCGCACCGGTCGAGCGGCCCATCGCGTCGGCCGCGTACGGCTTCGTGCGGTTCATCGGCGGCGGCCTCGCGCCCTACGCGGCCGGCAGGCTCGTCGAGTCGACCAACGTCCACGTGCCGTTCTTCATCGGCGCGGGCGCGCTGATCCTCGGCATCGCCATCCTGCGCACCGCGCACAGGGAGCTGGGCGAGGCCGAGCGCGCGCAGGCCGCGCCCGTCGACGAGCCCGTCACCCTGGAGCCGGTCACCCTGGAGCCGGTCACTCTGGAGCCCGTCACTCTGGAGCTCGGCACCGCCCTCGGCGGCATCGGCAACGGCGTGATCGTCGCGGCGGTCGACGACTCCCCCGCCGCCGCCGGGGTCACCGACCTCGCGGCCCGGCTCGCCGCCGTCAACGGCCGGGCGGTGCACGTCCTGCATGCCCAGGAACACGCCACGACGAGCGGCGGCACCGCTGGCGGCGAGGCGCTCGATGCCGCCGAGGCGCTGGTCCGCGAGCACCTGGCCCACCTGGCGGCCGCGGGCGTCCCCGCCGTCGGCCACCTGCTGCCGAACGCGAGCGACCACGGCGCGGTCGGCCGCCTGATCAGCAAGCATGCCGACGAGCTGCACGCACGGGCGGTCGTCATCGGCGCGCCCACCCACGGCGGCCTGCCGGCGCTCATGGACGCCAGCGCGAGCCGCGAGCTATGGCGGACGGTGCACTGCGACGTCGTGATCGTGAACCCGGCGACCGTCACAGGCGGTGAGCCGGCCCCGCTGGCCGAGGCGACCGGTCAGCGATCGTCCACACCGAGCAGCCGGGTTCCCACCAAACGGTCCTTAACCGGGAAAAACTGCTCGTCGCAACCACGAAACACCCAGAACCCCCGTACCGAGAAAGTCAGGTACGGGGGCATGTAACAACCGTGCCCGCTTCGTGGGCACGTTCCGCGCGGCGGGTGCGCATATCGAAAGGGTTTCGATGCGACGACGCCGATTAGTCTCGGCCGCGGCCGCTCTGCTCGTGGTGCCAATCCTGCAGGTGCTTCCCGCTCCGGCGGCGGCAGGAGCGCCCACCGCCGCTCCACCGCCGAACGACACGCGGGAGCTGACCCGCAAGGACTTCACCCTCAACGGCAAGCCCGTGGTGGTGCCGAACCGGTACCAGCCGAGCGCGCGTCGCGCGGCGGCTGCCGGGGTGACGCCCCCGGTCGGCACGGTTCGGCCGTGGCTGGCGCTGGACGACGCGCAGGGCCGGCTCTACCTGAAGGACTACACGCTCCGCGGGCGCGGCGACAAGATCGAGGTCTGGGTCGCGAACGACACGTCGTTCCCGGCCGGCGACTGCCGCAACCAGATCGCGAACACGACCACGGTCACCGACGCGCAGGTCAACGAGCTGGTCAGCGAGTTCGACAACAACATGTACCCGAAGGAGACGGCAGCGTTCTCGACGCCGCCGGACAGGGACGGGTCGAACGCGGATCCTGACCTCGCCGGCCTCGACTTCACCGGTGACGGGGACAACACGGTCGCGCTGATCGACAACGTCCGGGACGACAACTACTACACGTTCCCGGCCGCGCCGACCTACATCGCCGGCTTCTTCTCCGCCCAGTTCAACGAGCTGGTCGACCGCAACGTCATGACGATCGACGCGTTCGACTGGGCCCACCGGTCCGGCGCGAACCCGCCGGACCAGCCGACGAACGACCTGTGCACCAGCCGCCCGGGCCGCCCCCACCTGTACGAGGGCACGTTCGCGCACGAGTGGCAGCACCTACTGCAGTACTACACCGACCCGTTCGAGGTGAACTGGATCAACGAGGGCCTGTCGGACTTCGCCCAGTCCCTGGTCGGCTACGTCGACCCGCGCCTGACGGTGTTCGACAAGGGTGGCGACAGCCACATCTACTGCTACGAGGGCTTCGGCACGGTGCAGACGCCGTTCAACCCGAACCCCCGTGACTGCGGCGGCCCGGAGAACTCGCTGAACCTGTGGGGCGAGGGCAACCCGAACGCGGTGCTCGCCGACTACGGGCACGCGTACTCGCTGATGCAGTTCCTGTTCGACCGGTACGGCCTGGAGTTCATGTCCAAGCTGCACACCGACGGTGCGCGTCAGGGCATCGCCAGCCTCGAGGCGCTGCTCGCCGAGGAGGGTGCGAACCCCTACCAGGTGCTGCACGACTTCCAGTCCTCGACGCTGCTCGACAAGATCGTCGACTCGCGGCGCGGCGTCGTGATCGGCGTGCCGAAGAAGCGGGTGACCTCGCCGAGCCTGAACTCGACGGTGAACCTGGCGAACCCGGCGGCCTACGCGACCCCGGGCGCGGCGCCGAACGGCGCGGACTACGTGGCGCTGCGGAAGGCCAACGGGACCGTGCTGAAGGGCAAGGACCTGAGGTCGCTGCAGTTCGAGGGTGCGGCGACGCTGCCGTCGCTCCCGCTGGAGTGGACCGTCGTGTCCAACGACCCGGACCGTCCGGGCAACCCGGTGCTGTGGTCGGGTAACGACAGCAACACCAACGCGACGGCCGTGACGTCGGTGGCCGTGCCGACGGCCGACCCGACGCTGCGCTTCCAGGCGAAGTACGGCGCCGAGTTCGGCTTCGACTACGGCTACGTCGTGGTGTCCACCGACGGCGGCGCGACCTACACGCCGATCGCCGGGGACAAGACCACGACCGGTCCGCTCGGCCCGGCACTGAACGGCACGACCGACGGGTTCGAGCCGCACAGCTACAACCTGTCCGCATACGCGGGCAAGACGGTGCTGCTCGGTATCCAGTACATCTCCGACGGCGGTGTCAACGAGGGCGGTCTGCTCGTCGACGACATCACCGTGGGCGGCACGGCGGTCAGCGACGGCTCGTCGCTCACGCCGTTCGACTCGCCGACCGAGATCCGTCCGACTCCGGTCAACAACTGGAACGTGCGGCTGATCGCGTACGACGAGAAGAACCAGGTCGCGCTGCAGCTCGAGTTCAACGGCAAGAGCAAGATCAAGCTCGGCTTCCTGCAGTTGCTCGCCCTGTCCGTGTTCCCGAAGGTGGTCGCGGTGGTGGCCTACGACGAGCCGACCGAGCTCGTCCAGCAGTACGCCCCGTACAAGCTGACGGTCAACGGAGTGGTGCAGCCGGGAGGCGGCGCCTGAGCTAGCTGGAACGACCCCCGGCACCGCGGTGCCGGGGGTCGTTCCAGCTATAACGCGAAAGAAATGCCCGACGACGGAAGTGAAAGACTGACGGACATGCGGTCCTTACGGTTCGAGCGCGCCGGCACCACGCTCACCGCACTCATGCGGGACGGGGCCGGATCGCCGCTGGTGTTGGTGCCCGGGGTGATGGCCGATGCGGAGTCGTGGCGGCCGGTGGTGGACAGCATCCACCTGCCGAACCCCGTGATCGTGGTCAACCGGCGCGGCCGGGCACCGAGCGGTCCGCTGGGGCGGTCCTACTCGGTGCGCACCGAGATCGACGACCTGAACCTGGTCCTGGACGAGCTGCGGGAGGACGTGCACCTGTTCGGCTGGAGCTACGGCGGCCTGATCGCGGTGGAGACCGCGACCGAGCGGTACGACCTGCGGTCGCTGACCCTGTACGAGCCGGTGGCTACGCCGTTCGCCGCCGAGTACGTCGCGCACCTGCGGGAGGCCGGCGCGCGGGGCGACTTCGACCGCGCGGTGGAGATCGCGAACCGGGACATCTCGGGGTTGTCGGCGGACGACGTGACGGAGTTGCGACGGTCGCCGGCCTGGTCGTCGCTGGTGCGGCTGGCCGAGCCGCTGGCGGAGGAGTTGGCGGCGGTGAACCAGCACAGTCCGGCCCTGGGGCGTTACCCGAGCGTGGACGTGCCGGTGACGCTGCTGGTCGGTGAGCGGTCGGAGGGTGGTTTCCCCTACGGCAAGCCGTTCGCGCTGTTCGCCGGGGCGCTACCGCAGGCCAGGACGGTGCGGATCGCCGGCCAGGGCCACCTGGCGCACGTCCACGCGCCGGACCTGCTCGGGAAGCACATTACGGACGCCGTCGTTCGCTGACGCTCGTCTCGCCGGCGCTTTCGTCGTCGACGCCTTCGTCGCTGGTGCCGTTCTCGCTGGTGC
>Ga0164298_10000132_pt1 | contig 28069 bp, 27 predicted proteins | sample Whisoiple_216_MG_FD_109713 | JGI IMG/M metagenome (GOLD analysis project Ga0164298, IMG submission 109713) | Unamended control soil microbial communities from upstate New York, USA - Whitman soil sample_216_MG | ecosystem: Environmental > Terrestrial > Soil > Agricultural land ...
ACTAATTCGGCGGCCCAGCTTCCCGCCGGCGGCGTTGCCGGTTCACCCAAGTACGACCCAGTACGAGGACGAACCGGCGCCTTGCCAGCAGAAACCCGGATCCACCGACTTAATCACCGCATTTCCGGCGCGGGACTCTAGCTCCCGCGGTGGTTGGACACGGAGGTCGACGTTGGGGGGAACCCACGGCCAGGAGTTCACGCCCGTCAGGTCGCTGGTCGGGGACGGCGGTGGCCGGCTGAGCTGGTCGGCCACCGCGAACTCCTTCGGCACGGATCCGGTCGTCGTCGTGACCGGCTGGCTCAGCCATCTCGTGATGGACCTGGAGTCGCCGCAGATCGCGTCGTTCTACCGCGCTCTCGCGGCGCGCCGGCGGGTGATTCGCTTCGACCTGCCGGGGGTCGGGCTCTCGGACCGGGCGGAGGCGCAGGACTTCGGCGTCGGCCGCCAGATCGAGTGGATCCGCTCGGTGGTCGACGCGGCCGGCGAGGACCGGGTGTCGCTGGTCGTCTGTGGCCTCGGGCTGCCATCGGGGCTCGGCTTCGCGGCCAGGTACCCGCAGCGCGTCAGCAGGATCGTCCTGCTGGCGTCCGCCGCGCACTTCCACGTGGCCAACAGCGACGCGACCGCCCAACCGTCGCTCGTCGAGGTGATCGGCACTCTCACGGAACTGGACTGGCGGCTGGGAGCCCGGGTGATGGCGGACGTCCTGCTGCCGGACTCGGCCGCCACGACGACCGCCTGGTTCACCGACTACCAGCGCGCGGCGGCGGAAGAGGACATTGCCGCCGGGTTCCTCCGTGGGCAGATGCATGCTCCGGTGCCGCCCCTGCCCGCGGTGCACGCGCCGACGATGGTCCTCTACAACAGGGGAAGCGGCCGCGAGGTCTACGACACGGCGACGAGGTTCGCGAACCTGCTCCCGGACGCCCGGCTGGTCATCCGGCACGGCACGGCGAACCTGCTTCCGTTCGACGACGTCGACACCACGGTCGCCGAGATCAACTCGTTCCTGGACCCGCTGGGCTCCATTCTCACCGTCCGCGAACGGCAGGTGCTGGTCAAACTGACCGAGGGGCTCTCCAACCGGACCATCGCCCGCACGCTGGGCATCACGGAGAGCACCGCCGCGCGGCACATCGCCAACCTCTTCCGCAAGCTGCACGTCAACAACCGGGCCGCCGCGGTCGGCAGGGCACACATGCTCGGCCTCGCGGTCTGACCGGGTCACGGCAAGAAAGAAACAACCAGGGGGAATTCGCCATGGCCGACCAACGCGTGCCGAAAGCCGGGATTCTGGTCCTGCTGTGCGTGAGCCAGTTCATCATCGCGCTCGACTTCTCGATCCTCAACGTGGCGCTGCCGACGGTGCAGGAGCACCTGGGGTTCTCCCGCACCGGGCTGCCGTGGGTGATCAGCGCGTACGCCCTCGCCTTCGGCGGCCTGCTGATCCTGGGCGGCCGGGTGGCGGACCTGTTCGGCCGCAGGCGTGTCCTCGTCGTGGGCGTCGGGTTGTTCGCCGTCGCGTCGCTGGCCTGTGGTCTCGCGGACTCGCCGGAGCAGCTCGTGTCGTGGCGGGGCGTGCAGGGTGTCGGCGCCGCCGCGACGGCGCCCGCCGCGTTCTCGTTGCTGACCACCACCTTCGTCGCGCCGAGCGAACGGGAGCGTGCCCTGGGCGCGTGGAGTGCCGTGCTGGGCGCCGGCTTCGTGCTGGGCGTGCTCGGCGGCGGTCTCATCACCGGGTTGGTCGGCTGGCGCTGGGTCTTCTTCATCAACGTGCCGATCGCCGTCGCGGTGGTGGCCGCCGCGGTCGTGCTGGTGCCGGTCGACGGCAGGCGGCCGGGCGGCCGGCGGCTGGACCTCGGCGGCGCGGTGCTCGTCACCACCGGCCTGGTCGTGCTGATCTACGGGTGCAGCCAGGTCGGTTCGACCGGCGTGCCGGCTATCCTGGTCGTGGTGGCGCTGCTGGCGGGTCTGGCGCTGCTCACCCTCTTCGCCCTCGTGCAGAGGCGGTCGGTGGTCCCGTTGGTGCCGCCGCGGTTCTGGCGGACTCCCGGCACCATCCGGGCCAACAGCGCGAACCTGTTGCTCATGGCCGCGTTCTCCGGCATGGTCTTCCTGCTGACCCTGTTCCTCCAGCAACGCCACCATCTCAGCCCGACCGCCACCGGGCTGGTCTTCGCACCGTCCGGAGTGGCCGGTCTCGCCGGCGGGGTGGTGGGTGGCCTGCTGGCCAAGCGGACCGCACCCGGCCGTCTGCTGCCCGTGAGCGCGTTCGTGCAGTTCGTGGCGACGGCCGTGCTGGTCCTGCTGCCCGAGCACGGCACCGTGCTGATCGTGGTGGCGGCGACGATCGTCACCAACTTCTCCGGTGTCGTCGCGATCGTCATGATCAGTGTCATGGCCGCGGCGGACGTGCCGCCCGCCGACCAGGGCCTGGCGGGCGGTCTGTTGAACACCACGCAGCAGATCGGCGGCGCGTTGGGACTCGCGGTGGTGACCGCGGCCGTCACGCTCGCCGGCAACGCCGTCGCGGACGCGACGGACGCCCTGCGTTGGGGAATGGCGGCGGCCGCGGGACTCTGTCTGCTCGGCGCCGTCGCCGGGTGGATCCGGCCGAGAGTGGTCGCCCGGGTCCCCGAGTTCACCTGACCACGAGGAGATGACGGCGGCCCGGGCGGGGGTCCCGGCCGCCGTGCCAGCTCCGGCTACGGTCAGGAACGAATTCCACACTGACTGTCCACTATGTACGCTCAGTTCGAGTGACAGGTCCGCGATACTACACAGTTCTTGCTATTTTCTGGCTTTGCGGTCCATTGCAGAATCGAACACGACCCAAACGGCTAGCTCAGAAGGATCGCGACATGCGCCGTCGGCACCTGTTCGAGTTCGAGGACCAGAGCTGGTTTCCCGCCGTGCTGCGGGATGCGGTGACGGACTGGCTGTGCCGGGCTCTCGTGATCGGCCGGAGTGTGTACCGGCCGGCGGTCCCGCTGATCGCCCGGTTGTTGCGCGAACAGGGGGAGAACCGGGTCGTGGACCTGTGTTCGGGGGCGTCCGGGCCGTGGCGTGCGCTCCAGCCCGCGGTGGCGGCCGAGGCGCCGTTCGCGCTGACGTTGACCGACAAGTACCCCAACGTCCCGGCGTTCGCCGCCGTGGCGGACCGGCTCGGTGCCGGGGTGAGCTTTCGCGCGGACTCCGTCGACGCCACGCGGGTGCCCGCGGAGCTGACCGGGGTGCGCACGCTGTTCACCGGGTTCCACCACTTCCGGCCGGACCAGGCGCGGCAGGTGCTGCGCGACGCGTTCGAGCGCCGGGCGGCCATCGGCGTCTTCGAGTTCACCGAACGGCGGTGGGCACCCGTGCTGGCCACGGTGGTGCTCGCGCCGGTGCTGGTGCTCGCCTGGATGTTCCGGCTGCCACCGGTCACGTGGCGCAGGTTGCTGTTCACCTATGTGGTTCCGGTCATCCCGTTCGCGGCGACCTGGGACGGGATCGTGTCGAACATGCGGACCTACGAGCCGGCGGACCTCCGCGGCATGGTCGCCGACCTGTCCGCACCCGACTACTCGTGGGAGGTCGGCCGGGTGCCCGGCACCGGCAGGGCCGCCGCTCCGGTGGTGTACCTGCTCGGGTTCTCCCGCGGCGACCGTCCCGAACCGACAGGAGCGCCGTCGTGACGGCATCTACGCTCGACCGCACCATTCCCGTCGCCACCGGCAAGGGCGTCCTCGGCGTGTCCCGGGGGTTCCAGACGCGCCCGCTGGAGACGCTGCGACAGGTCTTCGACGAGCACGGCGACTTCGTGCGCGTGCGGTTCTTCGGCAACCAGTACTTCTATCTGCTGTCCCATCCGGACGACATCCGCCACGTGTTCGCGACGAACGCGCGGAACTACACGAAGTCCCCGCATCCGGCCTTCACGTTGCTCAGCCACGTGATGGGGCAGGGGCTGGTCACGAGCGACGGTGACCTCTGGGGACGGCAACGCCGGCTGATCCAACCCGCCTTCACGCGCCAGCGCGTCGCGCAGTACGGGGAGCTGATGACCACGGCGACGCTGGCCATGCTCGACCGCTGGCACGCCCGTGGCGACGCGCTCCTCAACGTCGACTCCGAGATGATGCGCCTGACGCTGGACATCGTGGGGCAGACGTTGTTCGGGCAGGACCTCACCGCGTCGGCAAGCCACGTCGGCACCGCGTTCACCGACGTCAGCGCGCAGTTCGCCCGACTGCTGGGCAGCCCGCTCGGGCCGCTCGCGATCAGGTTGCCGTTCCTGCCGGGGACGCGCCGGTTCCGGGGCAGCGTCGCCGCGCTGGACGTCGTGGTCAACGGGATCATCGCCGAGCGCCGGCGTGACGGCGGGGACACCGGCGACCTGCTGTCGCTCCTGCTCGCCGCCCGGGACTCCGACGGCGTCGGCATGGACGACCGGCAGCTGCGCGACGAGGTGATGACGCTCCTGCTGTCGGGCCACGAGACCACGGCCGACGCGTTGACCTGGGCGCTACACCTCATCGACCGGCACCCGGAGGCCCGCGCGAACCTGGAGTCCGAAGTGGACTCCGTGCTCGGCGGCCGGGTGGCGACCGTCGACGACCTGCCACGGCTCGCCTACACGGAGATGGTCGTGCGGGAGGCGCTGCGCCTCTATCCGCCGATTTTCCTCTACGCCAGGTGGGGCAACAGTCCCGACCAGGTCGGCCGCTACGGGCTGCCGGCCGACGCGACGATCACCGTCTGCCCGTACGTGGTGCACCGCCACCCCGAGTTCTGGCCCCACCCGGACAGGTTCGACCCCGAGCGCTTCACACCGGAGCGAGTCGCGGCCAGGGAGCACTACGCGTGGATTCCGTTCAGCGGCGGTCCACGACAGTGCGTCGGGGTGCACTTCGCGATGATGGAGGCACAGTTGCTGCTCGCCACCATCGTCCAGCACTGCCGGCTCACGCTGGCCCCCGGCAGGACGGTCGTGCCGGGACCGGCCATGACCCTGCGACCACGCGGCGGTCTGCCCATGCATGCCCACGCCCGAATCAACTGACCACACAGGACGTTCGAGGAGGCCGCGATGTCGGTGACCGAAACCTTGCCCACGACCACGCCATACCCGAAGAAGTACACCACGCCGTTCATCCTGTACCCGCCCGCGTTGTGGGAGAACCGGATCGGTCACGAGTTCACCCGGCAGTACCTCGCGCTCGACGAGACCGGCCAGGACTTCGTGCTGTACCTGTCCGTGCCCTTCTGCCGGGTCCGGTGCCTGTCCTGCCCGTACTTCATCGACCTGCTGTCCCCGCGCGACACGCACCACAAGGAGCGGCGCTACGTCGACGCGGTGGTCGCCGACATCCGGCGGTGGGCGTCCTACCGGCGGTTCCAGACCGGCCGCCTGCGTGCGGTCTACCTGGGCGGCGGCACCGGTTCGGTGCTGTCCACCGCGAACCTCCGGCGGATCGTCGAGGCGATCGACACGAGCTTCCCGCACGATCCCGGCATCGAGATCACGTTGGAGGGCAACGCCCGTGACTACGACGACGAGAAGCTCGACTACGTCGTGTCCTCGCCGATCAGCCGGGTGAGCCTCGGGGTCCAGTCGTTCAACCCCGACATCCTCAAGGTGATCGGCTCGCCGCACGCCGCACAGGAGAGCGCCCGGGTGATCAGGGCGTTGACCGCACGCGGGTTCGAGAACATCCAGCTCGACATGATGTACAACCTGCCCGGCCACCGCAGGGAGACCTGGCAGGAGGACCTCGGGCACCTGCGCGACCTCGACATCAAGCACTTCACCATCTACCTCTACCGGATCCACGAGGGCACACCGCAGCACAAGCTGATGCAGATCGGCAGGATCCCGCCGCTGCTGGACAAGGAGTCCAACTACGTCAAGAACATGTACCTCGACGTCATCGACATCGCCGAGGACATGGGTTTCCGGATGTACATGTTCGACCACTTCGCCCGCGAGGGCTGGGAGAACGTCTACAACGACTGGACCTTCCGGCAGAGCAACGTGGAGATCCTCGGCGTCGGGCCGGGGGCGTACGGGTTCGTCAACAACTACCGGATCGGCGCGAAGAAGGACGTGGAGCAGTACATCGCGACCGTCGGCAGGGGCGAGCACATGGTCAGCGCGGTGTCCGACCAGCTGACCCCGCGGATCCGCAAGGAGCGGTACGTCATCAACCTCCTGCAGTACCTGGCCGTGGACTTCGCCGAGTACGAGCGGAACTTCGCCGCCCGGTTCCTCGACGACTTCGGCGAGCCTGCGCGGCGCGTGGTCGACCGCGGCCTGGCCACCATCGAGGGGGACCGGCTGGTCCTGACCGACCTCGGCAAGGAATGGCACATGAACGTGATGCTCGAGTTCACCAACGAGCGCTTCTGGCAGGACACCACCGCGCTCGACCACCCCCACTGGGCGATGAACACGCCGATGGTCGACCTGTTCGCCGGCGACCGCGCGGACTGGCTCGGCTGAGAGCACCGGAGAGGGAGAGTCCACATGAGAATCGACGACGTGCGTGACGCACTGGCCGCACTGGACATCGACGACGCGGTCGACGAGACGACCGAGCTGCGTGCCGAACTTGGGATGGACTCCCAGGAGATCGTGCACCTGTTGGCCCTGCTGGAGAAGCGGCACGGGGTGGCGCTGACGCAGCGTTCGGACGCGGTCGGCCGGGCCCGCACGGCCGGCGCGGTCGTCGCGCTGTTCGACGCCGTCCTGCGCGCCCGGCCGGTGGCCTCATGACGAGCACCGTCACCGCCGCCGGCCCGGGCCTCGAGCACTCCTGCACCGAGGTGGTCGTGATCAACCGGCACAAGGACGACGTGTACCGGGCGCTGCACGACGTTCGGGAGTGGCCTCGGCACCTGCCGCACGTGCTTGAGATCGACGTGCGCTACGACGACGGCCGGTACCAGGAGTTCTTCATGACGGTCGACTCGGCCGACTCGCGGCTGCGGGTCAGGTCGGTCCGCGGCTGCCGTGCCGACCTGATCGAGTTCTTCCAGCCCGAACCACCGGTCTTCCTGCGCCACCACGCGGGAAGCTGGCGATTCCGGGCGCTTCCCGACGGCGCGTGCGAGGTCGTCGCGACGCACGCGTGGACGCTGGCGCCTGCGGAGGCGGCGGCGTCCTTCCCGGACACCCCCGCGGCGACCACGGCGCAACGGGTCCGTGCCCTGCTGGCGGAACACTCCCGGCTCGCGCTCACGACGTGGCGGCGGGTGCTGGAGGCGAGTGCGGCGCGATGATCATCTCCGAGACCGTCCGCGTCGCCGCCGAGCCGCCCGTGGTCTACGGCGCGTTCGCCGACCTCGACCGCTGGGTGCGGATCCTGCCCGACGTGCTCGACGTCGAGGTCTTCTACTTCGACGGCTACAACCAGGAGTTCAGCATGACCGTCGAGCGGCCGGGCGGGCCGGAGACCGTCCGCGGCGTTCGCTACCACCGCCCGTTCCGCGAGCTGGAGCTGGTGCAGACCACGCCGCCGCCGGGGCTGTCCCGCATGTGCGGGACATGGCGGTTCAGCGACGACGGCGGCAGCACCGTCGTGACCGCGACGCGTGAGTTCATCCTCGCCGGCGACCGGCACGCCGCGCTCGGAGAGGAGGGGTTCGCGGCGGTGCTGCGTACGGCGCTGCGCACGAACCTGGCGTTGTTCAGGAAGGCGTTGGAGACAGATGGAACGCATTGAGGTCGTGCGCCGCATCCCGGCACCGGCCGCGCGCGTCGTCGGCCTGCTCTGGGATCCCGTCGAGCTGCAACGTGCGTGGGACCCCATCAGCGAGGTCGCGGTGTCCTACCACGACGGCCGGAACCAGGAGTTCACCATGCGGGTCCGCCGTGACGGGCGGATCGAGTCGGTGCGCACCATCCGGTTCCGGCGCGGCCGGACCATCACGTTCTTCACCCCGCTGGCACCGCCGATGATGGCCTGGCACCGCGGCGCCTGGGTCGTCGGCGCCGACACCGATACCGATCTGTCCGTGGTCACCGCCGTCCGCGAGTACGAGCTGCGCGCGGACCATCCGGTCGCCGGGGAGCCCGCCGTGTTCCGCGCGGCGTTCCTGGCGCGGCTGGGCCGCATCCTCGACCGGTGCGCCGACCACCTCGGTGTGCCGGGAACTCCCAGTACGCAAGGAGCGGGCGAATGAGAAGTGAGCTCGTCGTGATCGGGGCCGGTCCGGCCGGCGCGTGTGCCGCGGCCGTCGCCGCGCGCGCGGGCCGGGACGTGCTGCTCGTGGATCGCGGCACGCGGCCGGGCACCCACCTGCCGGAGTCCTGGCACGGCGGGTGCGCGAAGCTGCTCGCGGCTATCGGCGTCGCCGACCCGTTCGCCGCCTGCCGCGACCGCACGCGGGTGCGGCTGGGGGACCGCACCGGGGTGCTGCTCGAGATCGAGCTGCGTGCCCGCCGCGGCGGCACGGGCGTCCGGCTCGACCGGGTGAGCTTCGACGAGATGCTGCTCGCGAACGCGCTCGCCCAGGGTGCCCGGCACCTGCCGGGGCACGGGGTGCGGTCGGTCGATCTCGCGGGCCGGCCGAGCTTGGTCGTCCACGGCGCCGACGGCGAGATCACGGTCACCGCCGACTACCTGGTGGATGCCGGCGGCAAGTCGGCACTGGTCGGCACGGCCGCCGGCCTGGTCACGGAGTCACCCGTGGCACTGGATCCCAGGGTCATCGTGTTCTCGCACCACCGCCCGGCGGGTGCCGACCCGCTGACCGAGCAGGGCTCGATGACGGTGCTGCGGGTCAGGGGCGGCTACCTGTTCGTCATCCCCGTCGCGGCCGACCGGGTCAGCGTCGGCGCGGTCGTCGCGGCACGCCGTGCCGGCGGCGCGGACCCGGCCGCCGTCCTCGCCGAGGCGATCGCGGAGGTGCCCGAGGTGGCCGCGCTGGTCGGCGCCGCGACCCGCCTGCTGCCGCCGATCGTGGGGCGCAACCACACCTACCGCTGCACGCGCTTCGCCGGGGAGAACTTCGCGATCGCGGGTGACGCCGCGGCGTTCGCCGACCCGTTCTTCTGCACCGGGATCGACTTCGCCGTGCGGACGGGGATCGAGGCGGGCCGGGCGGCGGCGCACACACTGGCCGGCCAGGACCCCGTCGCGGTGGCGGACCGCTACGGCGCGGCGGTCGACGCCGCGCTGACCGACCTCACCGCCGGTGCGTTGCCCCGGCTCACCTCCGGTGCGTCCGCCGCGCTGCTGGCCGCCGTCGTCGACCCTCATCTGCCGTCCGTGCTGCCGCTGGCCGCGCTGCTCACCCACGCCGGCGGCGGGGCGGTCACCGAGCCGCGTGCGGCCGGCCTCGTGGCGGCGGGCCGGTCCGCCTTCGCCGACATCCCAGCGTAGAAAGGAACATCCGTGCGTCTTGTCGACCTGAGCCTGACCCTGGAGGCCACGCCGAGTGAGCCGGTCGCGGTCGAGATCGACTTCGTGTCCCATGCCGAGGGCGCCGACATCCTTGGCGCGCCCATCGGCATCGGCCGGGCCGAGTTCCCCGACGGACTCGGCATCAGCCTCGAGCACGTCCGGCTGACCAGCCACTCCGGCACCCACATCGACGCGCCCGCCCACTACGGACCGCGGAGCGCGGGCCGGCGGGCCAGGACCATCGACGAGCTGCCGCTCGACTGGTTCCACGGCCCCGGGGTGCTGCTCGACTGCACCGGTGACCGCGACAAGGCGGTGACCCGCGAGGAGGTCGAGGCCCAGCTGGCGCTGGTCGGCCACGCGCTGGCGCCGGGCGACATCGTGCTGCTCGACACCGGCGCGGCCGCGTCGTGGGGGAGACCGGAGTACTTCACCGACTTCCGCGGCGTCACGAGGGAAGCGACCGAGTTCCTCGTCGAGGCGGGGGTGCGGGTCATCGGTGTGGACAGCTTCGGGTTCGACCCGCCCTTCGGCCGCATGCTCGCCGAGTACCGGACAACCGGTGACCCGGCCGTGCTCTGGCCCGCCCACCTGTACGGCAGGGAGCGGGAGTACTGCCAGATCGAGCGGCTGACCAACCTGGCCGCCATCGGTCGGCCCGTCGGGTTCCGGCTCGCGTGTTTCCCGATCAAGATCAGGGCCGCCGGCGCGGGGTGGAGCCGTGTCGTGGCCTTCGTCGACGAGGAGGCGGCGTGATCAGCGCCAGCCGGCACATCGACATCCACGCCGACCTCGGCGCCGTCGCCGCGTTCGTCCGCGAGGTGACGAACCTGCCGCGCTGGACGGACTTCTTCCGGTCGGTCGGCGCGCGGACCGGCGGGTACCACGCGGTCGAGTCGGTGGTGGGGCCGATCGCCACCCGGATCCTGGAGTCCCCGGACGGCGGCGGGCTGCTGTGCACCATCGAGTCGATCATCGCCGGCGTGCGGGAGACCGCGACCGTCCACCTGCTGCCGGCGGGGGACGCGGTCCGCGTCGAGTTCACCATCGCCCTGCCGGACGACGCGTCCCCCGGGCTGCGCGCGCGGGCCGACGCGACGCTGGCGGACGAGCTGGTGCGGCTGCGTGGGATCTGCGAGACGGCGGTGCGGGCATGAGCGCGCGCCGCCGCGTCGTCGTCACGGGTCTGGGCACCGTCAACTCGGTCGGCACGTCGGTCCCGGAGTTCTGGCGGCGGAGCGTGGCCGGGCACTCCGGGGTGCGCAGGGTGACCGAGTTCGCCATCCCCGACGACATGAGCCAGATCGCCGGCGTGGTCGCCGACGACTGGGCGGGCGGCGAGCCGCTGTCCGTCTCGCTCGACGCGGACCCCGGCACGGTCGACCGCAGCCTGCGGTTCGCGCTCAGTGCCACGGAGGAGGCGATCGCCGACGCGGGGCTGCACGCGGCCGGCATCGCCGCGCTGCCGCCGGGACGTGCCGCGGTCGCCGTGTCCACGGCGATCTCACACATCACACGGATGGAGGCCGAGTTCCGGCGCGGCTCCAAGGAAGGCAAGCAGGCGCTCGCCGTGGACGGCGCACGCGTCGCCGACGACAACAGCTTCCTGTTCAACACCACCAACGCGCGGCTCGCGGCCACGCTCGGCATCCGCGCCGACTACGCCACCGTGACCACCGGCTGCACCGGCGGGGTGGACTCGATCGGCTACGCGATGCAGCTGATCCGGCACGAGAACGTCGACCTGGTCATCGCGGGCGCCACCGAGGCGCCGATCACCCCGCTGGTGGTCGCGGCGTTCAGCAAGATCGGGGCCACCTCGATGCGCAACGCGGAGCCCACCCGTGCCAGCCGGCCGTTCGACGTGGACCGGGACGGTTTCGTGCTGGCCGAGGGCGCGGGTGTCCTCGTGCTCGAGTCGCTGGACGCCGCGCTGGCCAGAGGCGCGCGGGTGTACGCCGAGGTGCTGGGCTACGGCAGCGTCAACAGCTGCTTCCACATGACGAGCATGCCGGACTCGGGCATCCCGATCGCGCAGGCGTGCTCCCTCGCCGTGACGGACGCCGGTGTGTCCACGATGGACATCGACTTCGTCAACGCGCACGGTTCGTCCACACCGCAGAACGACCGCGCGGAGACCGGCGCGTTCCGGCTGCTGCTCGGCGGGCGCGCGACCGAGGTGCCCGTCACGTCGATCAAGTCCCAGACCGGACACAGCCTCGCCGCCGCCAACGCCATCGAGCTCGTCAGCTCGGTCCTGTCGATCCGGGACGGGATCATCCCGCCCACCATCAACCTCGACCGGCAGGACGAGGAGTGCGGGCTCGACGTCGTGGCGGGGACCGCGCGCCGCACACCGGTGTCCTGCGTGCTCAAGACCAGCAGCGGGTTCAGCGGCATCCACTCCAGCCTGGTGCTGGGCCGCTACCTGGAGGTGCCCGCGTGAGGCTCGCGATCACGGGGCTCGGTCTCGCCACGCCGGCGGGATGCGACGACGAGTCGTTCTGGCGGGCGATGCTGCGGGGCACGCCCGTCTTCGAGGAGGTCGACCTGTACGGCGACGACACCCGCCACCCGGCCGGCCGCGTGGCGGGGGAGATCGGGCACGGCTGGCCGCGCAGGCAGGCCAGGCGGGTCGACCGCTTCACGCTGCTGGCCATGGCGGCCGTCCGGCAGGCGCTGCGGTCGGCGCGGTTCGAGGTGACCGAGGAGAACGGCGCCCGGGTCGGGATCATCGTCGGCAACGCGACCGGCGGCTGGTCCTTCGTGGAGCCCCAGCTCTACCCCCTCTACCGCGAGCGGGACCTCGACGCCGTCGACTCCTACGTGGCGACCGCGTGGTTCCCCACCGCCGCGCAGGGGGAGATCTCCATCGACCTCGGCATCCGGGGGTTCAGCAAGACCATCGCGGGGGAGAACCTCAGCAGCGGGTTCGCGCTGCGCCAGGCCAGGCACGCCATCGCGGACGGCCGGCTGGACGTGGTCGTGGTCTGCGGCGCCGAGGCCCCGCTCACCCCACTGGTGCACTCGGCCCTGCTGCGGCACGGAACCGCGTCGGCGAGCGGCACACACCGGCCGTTCCATCCCGACGCCGACGGCTCGGTGCTCGCGGAGGGCGCGGCCGCCCTCGTCGTGGAGTCCGCCGACCGGGTCCGGCGCCGGACCGGACGGGCCGTGGCCGAGGTCGCCGCCAGCGCGCTCGGCCCCGACCTCGCCACGACCATGGCGGCCTGCCGCGCCCGGGGACCGGTCGACTGCGTCCTGCTCGACGGTCGCGCGACACCGGGCGCCGACCGGGCCGAACGTCGTGCGCTGGCACTGGTCTTCGCCGACCGGCCGGACCTGCCGGCCGGCGTTCCCGGCGTGGTCTACGGGAACCTGCTGGGCGCCACGCTCGCCGTCGACATCGTGACCGCCTGCCTCGCCCTTCGCCACCGCACCGTGCCGGCCACCGCGGCGGGTCCGCTGCCGCTGCCCGGGCTCCGGCACGTGCTCGTCAACGCGACCGACGACCACGGGCAGGCGATGAGCCTGCTGATCAAGGCATGGGAGAACAGATGACCGCCTCGACCGAACGGACGACGACGGTCCTGCGGCCGACGCCGCCGTTCGACTTCGCCGCCTCCCTCCGGTTCCTGAGCCAGTTCCCGGCCACCCGCGGCGAGCAGGTGCTGGGCGATCAGTTGCTGGCCAAGGCGTTCCGCCTCGCCGGTCGTACCGTGGGCGTCCGGGTCACCGGGCGGGACGACGCGGGCGCGCCCGTGCTGGACTGCGCGATGTACGCGTCCGCGCGGCTCGGCCAGGCCGCGTGCGACGCGGTCGCCGACCGCGTCGGCATGTTCCTCGGCATCCACGACGACCTGGGTGAGTTCTATCGCGTCGGCCGGGCCGATCCCGCGTTCGCACCGGTCGTGGACCGGCTGCACGGCTATCACCACGTCAAGTTCCCGTCACCGTGGGAGAACGTGTGCTGGGCGATCCTGGCCCAGCGGTGCCCCATGCCGATCGCGCAGAGGATGAAGTTCGCCCTGGTCCATGCGTTCGACAGCGCGATCAACGTCGACGGCACCCGGTTGTGGCCGTTTCCGGAGCCGAGCCAGCTCCTGTCGAGGGGCCCCGCGGGGATCAACGAGCTGGTGGGCAACGAGCGGAAGGCCAAGTACCTCCTGGGAGCGGCCGCCGCGTACCAGGACGCCGACGAGGAGTTCCTCCGCACCGGCCCGATCGGCGAGGTCCGGGACTGGCTGCTGGCCATTCCCGGCATCGGCCCGTGGTCGGCCTCCTTCGTGCTGATCCGCGGCCTCGGCCGGATGTCGGACCTGCCGGCCGATCCCGCCATCGTGCGGGCGGCCTCGCGCGTGTACGGACGGTCGCTTTCGGACAGCGCGTTCGCCGCGCTCGCCGACCGCTACGGCGACTGGAAGGCGTACTGGGGACACTACTTGCGGGTGGTGTCGTGATGACGGCGTGGACGAGCCGGTTTCCCTGCCGGGATGAGGATCTGCTCATCGTCGCGGCCGGCTCCCGGGACGCGCTGTCGTCCGCCGTCGACGCGCTCGCCGAGGGTGCGCACCGCCGGGAGACGGGGTCGGCCGCGGGGCCGTGGCGCGCCGCCTGCGTGGTCCCCCACGGTGACCCCGGATCACGACAGCTGCGGATGGCCGGCGAATGGCTGCGCGACGGCGTCGACTGGCGGCACCACCCGCGGTCGGGCACCTTCCTGGGCAGGGCGCTGGCGCAACCCCGGGTCGGGTTCCTGTTCCCCGGACAGGGTTCGCCACCGCACGTCGACGGCGGGGCGTGGGCGCGCACCATGCCCGACGTGGCGGAGCTCTACGCCGAGGCGCGGCTGCCGGCGGCACAACCGTCCACACCGGACACGAGCGTGGCCCAGCCCGCGATCGTCACCGCGGCCGTCGCCGGTCTGAGAACCCTTGCGGCGCACGGGATCGAGGCCGAGGTCGCGATCGGCCACAGCGTCGGCGAGCTGGCCGCGCTGTACTGGGCCGGCGTGTGGGACGCGCGGACGGCACTCGACGTGGCAAGGGTCCGCGGCCGGCTGATGCGCGACCTCGGGCCCCGCGGCGCCATGGCGAGCCTGGCCGCCGGTCCCGCGCGGGTCGACACCCTGCTCGCCGCGTGCGCCGGGGTGTGGGTGTCCTGCCACAACGGCCCGGGCCAGACCGTGGTCGGCGGCACGGCCGCCGGCGTCGCGTCGGCCGTGGCCGCGGCGGGACGAGCCGGGCTCACCGCGACCACCCTGCCGGTGGCACAGGCGTTCCACACCCCGTTGATGTCGTGGGTGGCCGACCCGTTCGGCGCCTACCTGGGACTGCGCCGCCTCGGGTCACCGCACGGCAGGGTGATCTCCACCGTGACCGCGCGCGTCGTCGAACCGGACACCGACCTGCGAGCCCTGCTGACCGAGCAGATGACCGCTCCGGTCCGGTTCGCCGAGGCACTGTCGGCGGCCGAGGCGGACCTGTGGATCGAGGTCGGTCCTGGCCGGGTCCTGACCGGCCTGGTCACCCGCGGCGCGTCCCGCGCGGTCGCACTCGACGCCGGCGCCCCGACCACGCGCGGCCTGCTGGCCACCCTGGCCGCCGCGTTCTGCGTGGGTGTCGACTGGAAGATGCCGTCCACGGAGCCCGGGCGGCACGACGGTGGCCTGTGACCCACCGGGCGCCGGTTTCGTGATGGCGCAAGGCATTCGAGACAGCGGGCGTGCCCGGCGGTCGCTTCGTGCGGCTACCGCTCGGACTCGCCCGCGTCGAGCTCGGCCTGGTTGCGCATGAGCAGGTCCATGTCCACGCCGGTGGTGGCCAGCTGTGCCACAGCGCGTTCGACGGCGCTCACCAGTGGCTCCAGGTCGGCCCCGCCGGTGGCGCCGGGCGCGGCCGACAACGCGACCAGCTGCTGGTCGAGCTGCTGGATCTGCTGCTCGATGGTGACCCGCTGCTCGATCGACGCCGCGTCGCCCATCGGTTGCGCGTCCAGCGATCGAGCCGCCGCGGCCAGCCTTCTGTGCAGCTTCGCCTCGGGGGAGTGCGCGCCCGCCCACTCCCGCGGCGCGTCCGGCGCGAGGCCCGGACCGCCGGTCCGCGCCTCGAACTGACGCTTTCCCTTGCGTGCCAACGCGATGGCGAACCCCGCCACCGCGACGACGACCACCAGGATGATCACCAGGAGCACAGTTCCCACATCAGCCTCCGCGTGACTGGTACAGCACCACGACGCCGATGATCACGACGACGGCGACCAGCACGGCGATCGCGACCTTGATCTTGCTGATCGGCCTGCGGCCCTGCACCTCGCCGGTCACACCGTTGATGCACACCTGGAACGGGCGGCCCTCGTAGATCACCGTCAGCAGCCAGATGGGCATCAGCAGGTACTTGAACCGCATGTCGTACCAGTGGATGTCCTTCTGGTGCACCCGCTGCTGGTTGCCGCCGATGTCACGGCGGACCGTGCGGTCGATCTCCTCCTCCATCTGCTGGCGCGCGGGCTCGAAGCACTGCTCCGCCGTGCGGTCGTAGGTCCGGCTCAGGTGTCCGGCGACGTACTCGGCCGAGTAGGGCCGCGCCCGCTCGGTCGGCCACGGCTCCAGCTTGGCGACCTTGGCCTCGTCCAGCCCGGTGTTGCCGAGGACGGGCAGGTCGTCGAACATGTTGTGCACCCGGCCCCGCACGTGGGTCCAGCGGATGCGGGTCTCGGTGCGCTGGTTGTCCCCCGACCCGACGGTGACGGTGTAGGTCGTGCCGCGCTCACCGGCGTAGTCGGTGTCCGCGGACGCGTCGAAGGTGAAGTACGAGGCGTAGACGCTGGTGAACGAGCCGACCTCGCTGTACTTCTTGAACTCGCCCGGCGCGAACCAGCGGCTCTTGATCCACTTCTCCACCACCTCGCGGGCGACCGGCTCGGCGACCTCGAACGGCAGCACCGCGTCCACGGGCAGCCGGTCCGGCGCGTCGTGGATGTCGTCGCGCTGGATGGGGGTGGCGCAGTACGGGCAGCGGGTGGCGGTCAGGGTGCCGCCGAAGGTGGTGTGCCCGCCGCAGTTCTGGCAGACGATCTCCTTCTCCGCGCCGGCCTGGACCATCATCCGTGCCTGCTGGGTGTGCATCCTGCTGATGTCGTGTTCGACCACCGCGCGCCCGGCGTCCTCGATGATCGGCTGCTCGTTGCCGCAGCTGGGGCACTTGAGCAACTGGGCGGCGATGTCGAACACCAGCTGCGCGCCGCACTGGTGGCACGGGTAGGTGCGGGTCTGCTCCGTGGTGTGCAGCGTCGCCCGCAGCACCTGCTCCTGCCTGGCCGGCGGCGGGCTCGCGGGCCGCGGCTGGCTCGGGAAGTAGCCCGGTTGGGGACCGCCGGGCAGCGGCGGTGGGCCTTGGTGCGGGGTGCCGGGCAGCGGCGGGGGGCCCTGGTACGGAACGCCAGGCTGTTGCGGAGGGCCGGGCAGTGGTGGCGGACCTTGGTGTTGGGTGCCGGGCAGTGGCGGCGGGCCCTGGTTCGGGCCGCCGGGCTGTTGCGGCGAGCCCTGCCACGGGCCATCCGGTTGCCGGGGCCATGGCTGGTTCGGCGGCCCTTGCTGCTGCGTTCCGGGCAGCGGTGGTGGGCCTTGGTGTGGGCTGCCAGGCTGTTGCGGCGGGCCCTGGTTCGGAGGGCCGGGCAGCGGTGGCGGGCCCTGCTGCGGCCCACCCGGTTGCCACTGCCGGGAGTGGTCCGGGCCGGGTAACGGCGGCGGGCCAGGAGGCAGCGGGGGAGGGCCGCTCACGCGGTGCCACCCCGCTCCGACGCGCCGGGCAGCGGCGGCGGCCCGGCCGGCGCGAACAGGGCGGCGAGGGCGGGTACGGCCTGTGCCGCGGCCCAGCCCGCCATGCCGTTCGCCCACACGAGCGTGGCGGGTGTGAGCTGCCCGCCCGCAACGAAAGGACGCAGCTGGTCGGGCGTGTACGGCCCAGCCGCGGCCCCGTTGATCTCGACATGGAACTGCTGGGCGCCGGGCAGCGGCGGCGGCCCGGCGGGCGGCGCGGCCTGCTGGTACTGAGCCTGCTGGTGCGGGGCCTGCTGGTACTGCTGCGTGCCGGCGGCCATCATGTTGCCCATCTGCTGGCCGAGGGCCATGCCGAGGCCGGCGCCCATCATGCTGCCAGCCCCGCCGCCCTCGTTGTGTGCGGCGGCGACCATCGCCTCGGCGGCGGCGCCCTGCTGGAGGCGGTCCATGGGGCCGACGTTGTCGAGGTAGCGGGCCTGCTCGACGCCGCGGGCCACGCCGCGGGTCATCGCCTGGGTGACCTCCTCGGGCAGGGTGATCGTCATGACGATGTCGTCGATCCGGAGTCCGAACTCGTCGTCGACCCGCTCCTGGACGTACTCCTTGAGCTTGCCGGCCAGCTCGGTCTGGCGGCCCTGCAGGTCGATCACGCCGAGCCTGGTCTCGAGGACCATGTCGGCGAACGCCTGGCTGATCACCCGGCGTAGCAGCTCGGCGATCTCCTCGGTGGACACCGAGGAGTCGGTGCCGATGACCTCCCGCAGGAAGATCTCCGGGTCGGCGATGCGCAACACACAGAGCCCGTTCGCACGGACCTGCACCATCGTGAAGTCGGGGTCACGTACCGTCACCGGGGATGGGGTGCCCCAGCGCAGGTCGGTGACCGGACGGGTGTTGATGAAGTAGACCTCGCTGCGGAACGGGCTGCGGAACCCGTGCGACCACCCCTGCAGGGTCGACAGGATGGGCAGGTTCTCGGTGACCAGCTCGTAGTGACCGGGGCCGAACTGGTCGGCGAGCTGGCCGCGGTAGACGAACACCGCCCGCTGTCCCTCGCGGACGATCAGCTCCGCGCCGTTCTTGATCTCGTTCTCGTAGCGCGGGAAGCGCCAGGCGAGCGTCGACCGGCTGTCGTCGAACCATTCGATGATGTCGACGAGCTCACCCTTGAGCTTGGCGATGATCCCCATCCCTGTCCTTCCCACGAACACCTGCAACGCGCCGAAGTCTAGGTCGAAACACCACGGCAGAGCCGGGAGATCGGCTGTTTTACCGCCCGATCGGGCACCGCGTCTCCCCACGGTCCGCACACCGGCACGCCCGGTGACGGGTCGCCGCCCCCACACCGCCCACGGCCTGGCGCGCCGGCCCCGGGTGCGAGGACGAGTGGACGAAACCCGAGACATGATTCCTCGGATGTCTTGACACCGGCGTCGCCCCGTCACTTCTCTGATATCAGGCGAATCCTGGGCACTCGATGGCGAGGAGATCAGGCATGCGGTGGACCCTTCGGCGGCTGGGTACCGCCGCGCTCGGTGTAGTTCTCGCGGTCGGGGTGAGCGTCGGCGTGTCCGCGCCCGCGCAGGCCGAGTCCAACGGCGGCGTGCGTGTCATGCCGCTCGGCGACTCCATCACCGACGGCTACAACGTGCCCGGCGGCTACCGGATCAACCTGTGGCAGCGCATGGCGTCCGGCGGCTACACGGTCGACTTCGTCGGCTCGGGCTTCAACGGGCCGAACAACCTCGGCGACCACGACCACGAGGGCCACTCGGGCTGGCGCATCGACCAGCTCGACGCGAACATCGTCGCCTGGCTGGGCTCCAGCACGCCGCGCACGATCCTGCTGCACATCGGCACCAACGACATGAACCAGAACTACGACGTCGCGAACGCCCCGGCGCGACTGTCCGCGCTGATCGACAAGATCCGCGCCAACGCGCCCACCGTGGAGCTGTTCGTCGCGCAGATCACCCCGGAGAGCGACCCGACGCTGGAAGCACGCGTGAACTCCTACAACGCCGCGATCCCCGGCATCGTCGCGCAGAAGGGTTCGATGACCCACCTGGTCGACATGCACTCGGCGATCACCACCGCCGACCTGGCCGACGGCGTGCACCCCACCGCGGGCGGCTACGACAAGATGGGCGCACGCTGGTACTCCGCGCTGCAGTCCGTGCCCGGCAGCCTCGCCCCGTCGCTGCCACCGGTCGGCACCGCCGTGTCGCTGGTGAACCCCCAGTCGAACCGGTGCCTGGACGTCTCCGGCGTCAGCACCACCCCCGGCGCGCAGGTCCACATCTGGGACTGCCACGGCGGGGTGAACCAGCAGTGGACCCGCACCGCCGCCGGTGAGCTCCGCGTCTACGGCGACCGCTGCCTCGACGTCGACGGCAACGGGACGGCCAACGGGACGAAGATCCAGATCTGGACGTGCAACGGCACCGCGGCCCAGCGTTTCACGTTCAACGCCAACGGTTCCGTCGTCGGGGCGGGCTCCGGCAAGTGCGTGGACGTGACCTCCAGCGGCACGGTGAACGGCACGCTCGTCCAGCTCTACGAGTGCAACAGCACCGGCGCGCAGCGCTGGTCGGCGCGGTAGGCGACTCCTCGGCACGACGTCACCGGCACCCCTTAAAGCAACGGATAGTTGCAATACGTGCTACGGTGCTGGCATGAGCGAGACCGAAGGCCAGATCGAGGTCGGCCGGCTCTCCGTCGCCTACGTGGCGTCGGGTGCCGGCCAACCTGTGGTGCTTGTCCATGGTGGCGAGAGCAGCCGGCGCCAGTACGACCCGTTCCGGCCACTGCTGGGTCCCGGCATCCGGGCCATCGCCTACGACCAGCGCGATGTCGGCGACACCGTGGCCGATCCGGAGCCGTACACCATCTCGACCCTGGCGCGGGACTGCGCCGGCCTGATCGAGGCGCTCGGCTACGAACGCGCGCACCTGATGGGTGCCTCACTGGGTGGCGCCATCGCGATGTACGTCGCGATCGAGCATCCGGAAAGGGTCGCCAGCCTGACGCTGGTCTCCGCGCCGCCGAACGCGCCGGGCGACGTCGCCGAGAAGATCATCGCGATGAGCCCCGACGAGCGGGCGAAGTTCATGCTCGACGCGGTGATCTCACCCGAGGGACAACGCCGTGAGCCGGCTCTGGTGCACCAGGTGCAGTCCCTGCTGCGGGGCTCGGCGATGCTGAGCGAGCGGCGGCAGGACGCGATCCGGACGCTTGACTGCGCGGACCGGTTGCCCGAGATCACCGCCCCGACCCTGGTGATCAACGGGACGGACGACCCGCTGGTGCCGGCCACGACGGCGGAGTTCGTCGCCGGGCAGATCCCCGGGGCGACCCTCGAGCTCATCGACGGCGGTCGTCACGGGCTCACCCTCGAACAGCGCGAGACGACCGCCGGGCTGGTGCGCCGGTTCGTGCTCGCACACGCACCAGACGAACCAGGGAGGGAGTCGGCATGACCACGTCGGGCGATGCGGACGGCCACGAATGGCCGTCGGCGCCGGGAGACACGCTGCTGTTCGAGAACGAGCGGGTGCGGGTGTGGCGGATGACCCTCGAACCCGGCGGGATGTTCGACTTCCACCAGCACCGCCACGACCATGTCGTGATCTGGCTCGACGGTGGCGTGTCCCAGGGACAGGAGCTCGGCGACCAGGACTGGGGGCTCGTCCAGGATGCCGGGCCGGGTTTCGTGCTGTACAAGACGGTCGGCACGGCTGCCCCCATGCGTCCACATCGGATTCGCAACGACGGCGACCGGGCGACCGGGCACGTGATCGTCGAGCTGCTCGAACCGTCCCCGAGCCGAGAAGAGGAGCCGTGGGTCCACAACGGACACGGCGCCCTGCGGCGGACCTCCTGACCGGGGAGTCCCGGTCGTCAGTCGGTGGCCCGGAGCCCGGCGAGCACGACGTCGACGACACGTTCGGCTTCGGCCCGGCCGAACTCCTGGCCGGCGCCCATCAGGTGCATGTGCACCGGCCCGGACACCAGCTGCGCGAAGAACACCGGATCCACCGGTTTCAGCTCGCCGCGCTCCGCCGCCGTTTCGAGCCGCTTCCGCACGAGTGCGACACGCCGGTCGAGGACGCCACGCACGGCCCGCCCGACCTGTTGGCGGTCCCGCTCGTGCATCGCGCTCACCAGTGCGCGGCCGTCCGGGGAGTCCAGCCTTGCCACGAGCGTGAGGAGGAAGGTGACCAGATCCTCCCGGAGGTCACCGCTGTCGTGCAGCGGCACCTCGAGCTCGGCGTGTTCGGCCAGCGCGTCGACGATCAGCTCGTCCCGGTCCGGCCAGTTGCGGTAGACGCTCGTCTTGTGCACGCCGGCCCGCTCCGCGACCTCCTCGTACCGGAAGCCGGCGAGCCCGTCGCGCGCCAGCAGCTCGAGCGTCGCCGCCAGGATCTGCGCACGCACGCGGGCCGTGCGTCCACCCGGCCGGCTGCCACTCATCGGTTTCCCTCCCTCGCGTCGAATAGTAGCTTTGAGGAGAAGACATGAAGGTTCTCGTCTCGGGTGCGGGTGTCGCGGGCCTCTCGGCCGCGGTCAACCTCGGTGTCCGCGGGCACGACGTGACCGTCATCGAGCGATCATCACACTTCCGTGTCAACGGTTCTCCCATCGACGTGCGTGGTGACGCCATCGGCATCGCGGACAAGATGGGCCTGCTCGGCGGGATCCGCGACCAGCGGCTCCGGATGAGCGAGCTGGGGGTCTTCGTCGACGCCGACGGATCGGTGCTGGCACCGCTGCCGCTGCGGGAGACCAGCGACTCCGACGAGGACATCGAGATCGCCCGCGAGGACCTCGCGAACCTGCTCGTCGAGGCGCTGCCGGCGACGGCGACCGTCCGCTTCCGTGACTCCGTGGTGGAGCTCACCGACGACGGCGAGGGTGTCGACGTGCGGTTCCTCTCGGGCGGGGCCGAGCGGTTCGACCTGGTCGTCGGCGCCGACGGCCTGCACTCGGCGGTCCGGCGCCTGGTCTTCGGCCCCGAGGCGCGGTTCACCCGGCACCTGGGCTGCTACGCGGCGATCGCCGACCTGCCGGGCGCGGCCGGGGACGACGGCCAGCCCAACCCCGCCTACAACTTCCCCGGCCACCTGGCGAGCATCATGCGCTACCGCGACCGGGCACTCGCCGTCTTCCTGTTCCGCTCGGACCCGATCGACTACGACCACCACGATCTGGACGCGCAGAAGAAGATCCTCGCCGACGCGTTCGCCGGACACGACGAATGGCGGATCCCCGAGCTGGTCGCGGCCGCGACCGCCGACCCGGAGCTGTACTTCGACTCCGCGAGCCAGATCCACATGCCGGCATGGCACCGCGGTCGCGTGGTACTCGTCGGCGACGCCGCCCATGCCGCCTCGGGCCTCTCCGGCCGCGGCACCTCGCTCGCACTGCTCGGCACGTACTTCCTCGCCGAGGAGCTCGACGAGGGCGACCTCACGGCCGGTTTCGAACGCTACGAGGCCCGGTTGCGGCCGTACGTGCGGAAGGGCCAGGCGACCGTCGGCTCCGGCGCCGACATGGTCCTCCCGGTGACCTGGGCGGCGATCGAGGCACGCAACGAGCGAATCCGGGCCGCCGCGGGCTGAGCCGGCTCACCCGTGCCGGGGCGGACGCCTTCCCCATGCGGCCACCGCGCCGGCGGAGTAGTCCACGAACGCCGGGTCCTCGTAGAGCGCCAGCGCTTCGTCGACCTCCTGCCGGGAGAGCAGGCCCGACCCGACGAGGTCCTCGCCCATGCTCAGGAGGGTCAGCCGGTCGAATTCCGCCGACTCGGTGGCACCGCGGCACGGCCGCAGCGATCCCTGCAGCCGGATGTCGGCCAGCCCGGCGGCGACCAGCGGGGCGGGCAGAGTGGTCGCCCACGTCAGGTCCGTCCCGATCTTCTCCGCGAGCAACCGCGAGCGGGCGGCCTTCTGCCGGGCGTGCGCGGGGTGACCACCGATCCCGGGAACGTGGAAGCCCGCCTCGACCACCAGCCATCCGCCGTCGCCCAGCCAGGAAGCCAGTTTCCGGATCAGTCCGTCCCGGCCGGGCAGGTGTTCCAGCACGTGACGAATGTGGATCAGATCGAACTCGCCGTCCGGCGGCGGGTCGGTGACGACGTCGTGCCGCACCACCTCGACACCTGCCTGCGCGAGCGGTGCCAGGAACCGGGTGTCCACGTCGGTCGCCGTGACGTTGGCGGGGCCGACCACGCCGGCCAGCCACGACGCCACCGAACCGGCGCCGGCCCCGACCTCCAGGCACCGCGCGCTAGGGCCGAGCGGGATCTTCTCCAGGCACCGGATGGTGTCGTCGTCCGAGATCCGCTCCAGTGCGACGAGACGCCGTCGCTCGTCGGACGAACCGGGCGAGAGCAGTCGCTCGCCATATCGCTCAGGCGGTGTCAAGCGCGTCTCCTCCGATAGCGTGCCGGCCAGACCCATCGAACCGCCGTGTGACGGCGACAGCCACGGATCAGCTGTCCGTGGTTGAGCGCAGGACGCATCTCGGTCCGTTGTGAACACGGTCGTGCTTCGGGACGTATTACCGTCGGTGGCCCGTGTCCCCTCCCGATCGAGGAGCTTCATGCCTGTCCGACGTGTCGGCGTGCTGGTGACGGCCGTGGCCCTGCTCGTGTCCGCCTGCGAGGCCGGCCGCGCGACCGGCTCGGCCGCCGCGCCCGAGACCGGCGCGCCCGAGACCGGCGCACCCGAGACAACCGCGCCCGAGACCACCGCGCCTGTGCCCCTGACCGCGGTGACCGTCACCGTCCCGGCCGGGATGGCCGCGGCGCCACTGGACGTGGCGCGGCAGGCGCTCGTGCCGCGGGGATGGACGATGTCGGTGTTCGCCAGGATCCCGGCGGCACGGCTCGAGGTGTGGACGCCGGACGACGCGCTGCTGGTCTCGGTGCCGCGGGACGGCAGGGTGGTCCGGGTGACCCGGGACGGGCGTCAGTCGGTGTTGCTGGACGGGCTGAACCAGCCGCACGGGCTGGCCTTCTCGGGTTCGACGCTGTACGTGGCGCAGAGCGACCGCGTGGACGCCTACGCGTACGCGGCGGGTGCGGCGCGGGATCCGCGCCCGGTCGTCACGGGCCTGCCCGACGCCAGGAGCCCGGAGCTGGGCGGGCGGTACGCCCACGCGTTGAAGAGTGTCGCCGTCGGCCGGGACGGATCGGTCTACGTCTCCGTCGGGTCCACCGGCAACATCTCCGCCGAGGACCGCGCCGCGACGCCGCCCCGGGCGTCGATCCTGCGGGTGCCACCAGGGGGCGGGAGGCCCGAGCGGTTCGCGGTGGGGGTGCGCAACGGGACCGGGCTGGCGGTCGCCCCGGACGGGGCGGTGTGGACGGCGGTGAACAACCGGGACAACGTCCAGTACCCGTTCGACCGCCCGTACGGCGACGACTCGGGCTCGTCGAAGGGAAAGGTGATCGAGGAGTACGTGCGTGACCACCCCGTCGAGCCCCTCGCCAGGCTCACGCCGGGGCGCGACCTTGGCTGGCCGTACTGCAACCCCGACGCCGACACCGATCCCGGCACTGCCGGTAGTGGCAAGGACTTCTCGGACGTGCCGTTCACCGCGGACGTGCAGACCAACCCGGACGGCGGCAAGCTCGACTGCGCGGCGCTGCCCCGGATCGAACAGTCGCTCGGCGGGCACTCCGCGCCGCTGGGCCTGTCGTTCGTGGACGGTGGGCTTCCCGGCGAGTACGCCCGCGGCGCGCTACTGGGTGTGCACGGCTCGTGGAACGCGTCCCCGCCCCGCGCGCCGGAGGTGTCGTTCTTCCCGTGGCAGGACGGCTCGCTGGGCGACCAGCAGACCCTGGTCGGCGGTTTCCAGGCCGCCGACGGCTCCCGGTGGGGCCGCCCGGTGGCCGCGGTCGCCGGACCGGACGGGGCCGTCTACGTCACCGACGACCAGGCCGGCGCGGTCTACCGGCTGGTCCCACCCGGACGGTGAGCCGGGCGCGCGACCTTCCCGCACAATCGTTCGTGGGAACCAGGTTCGTGCCCGACGGGCACTGATCGGCGGCCGTGTCACGGGCCGGCGTCGTCGCCCCCGCCGCCCACGTCCGCGGTGTCCATGCCAGCGGTGTCCACGTCAGCGGTGTCCACGGCGAGGCCGCTGGCCGTCTCCCCGAAGTCGGCCGTGATCCAGCCGGTCGGGAGGGTGCCGACGAGGCCCGACAGCGCGCCTCGCCGTGGCCGGTTCCGCCGTGGCCGGGAGGCGGCGGCGAGGGTCCGGCCGCCCCGGATGGTGGTGCCCCGCAACGTCATCACCCACCAGGCGCCCAGGAGGGTGACGAAGCTGACGGCGATCCCGACCAGCGCGTAGCCCGCGCCGCTGGCGAGCGCCATGATCGCGACGACGGGTGCGGCCAGCGCGGCGGCCGACCCGACGACGCGGCGTGTCGCGCCGACCCGCAACCGCGCGCCGATCACCCGGGCCGCGACGGGTGGCAACGTGTCGCCCAGCTCTTCGAGATCCAGCAGCGCGGCTGCCGCGCGGGGCAGGCCGAGCCCGCCGTACACGGCCCGCACGATCGGGTCGAGGTCCGCGGGCGGCGGCTTGTCGGTCAGCTTGAGGCCGCGGCCACGCACGCGGCGCGCGAGGCCTTCGTCCAGGAGCACGCGCATGGCCCCGCCGAGCGCGCCCCGCGGCCCCCGCCACGCGTAGGCCAGCTCGATGGTGGTGAAGTCCGCCGGATCACGCCGCGACCACGGCGACGTCAGTACGGCCACCGCTCCCACCAACAGCAGGACCGCGATCACGTATGCCATGCGGCAAGTGTGCGATCAGGGCCGCGCGACACGCGGGATTTCGCGCGTGCCGATGCCCAAGTGTGAGCTGCCCGGCAGTGGTCATCGGCCGGGGGTCAGGGTGACCGACTGCCCCGGACGCAGTGTGATGGTCCGCCGCCAGCTGCTCGAACGCACTTCGGTGGCGGTGCCGCCGACACTGCGTACCGTCGCCCGGGTCGCCCTGCCGTCCCGCCACGTGAGGTCGACCTCGAAACCGCCGCGCGCGCCGACTCCGGTGACCGACCCCTTCGCAGCCCAGGCGTGGGGGAGCGCAGGCAGCAGTTCGATCACGCCGGGACGGGAGTAGAGCAGCATCTCCAGGGCCGCGGCCGCGCCGCCCAGGTTCGCGTCGATCTGGAAGATCGTGTAGCTGCCCTGGCTGTACATGTCGAAGAGGTTCGCCGACGTGCCGTTGCCGTTGTTCATCGAGGGCCGCAGCACGGTCAGGAACAGCTGGTAGGCGCGGTCGGCGTCCTTGAGCCGCGACCAGCACAGCGAGCGCCACGCGCATGCCCAGCCGAAGCTGTCCATGCCGCGGGCGACCAGCAGCTCGCGCACGCCGTCGAGCAGCTCCGCCGGGCTGGTGTCGGCGGCGATCCGGTCGCCGGGGAAGAACCCGACCAGCGGGGACAGGTGCCGGTGCGTGGTCTCGCCCAGGTTGTCCGGGGTCATCCATTCCTCGAGCCAGCCGGTCTTCGGACTGACGCGGGGCAGGTACAGCTTCGCCTGCATCCGCTGGAGCTCCGCCGCGAGGCCGGCGTCCCGCCCGAGCCGCTCGCTGGCGATCCGGAACTGGGCGAACAGGTCCCACGCGAGCTCCTGGGCGTAGGTGTTGCCCCTGGCGTCCGGTCCGTGCTCCGGAGACCACGCCGTGTCGTCGACGAGCACCTCGCGGGAACCGCCGCCCGGGTCGGTGACGGTCGTGGTGACCAGCCGGGACCGCCAGAACTCGGCCGCGCCCTTGACCACGGGGTAGATCTTCGCCAGGTACGCGCGGTCCTGGCTGTACTCGTAGTGCCGCCACAGGGTGGCGCACAGCCAGGCGTTGCCGGACGGGTGCCAGACCCAGCCGCTGCCGCCGTGGATGTTGGTGGAGAACGCGATCGCCCAGCCCGCGAGCTTCCCGCTGCTGTTGCGGAAGCGGTTGCGCGGATCGTTGAACAGCCTGCGGGTCACGTCCGTCCACACCGGGAGCTGGGACACGCAGTAGTCCGCCAGCGCGACGGCGCACTCGCCGAGACCCGCCGGGCCGGCCAGCCAGTAGTTCATCTGGACGTTGATGTCCGTGTGGTAGTCCGCGAACCAGTCCGGGGTGTTGTCGTGGATCCACAGCCCCTGCAGGTTCATCGGCAGCCGGTCCCGTGACCCGGTGATGGTCAGGTACCGGCCGTACCGCACATAGGTGGCCTCCAGTTCGGGGTCGGCCGTGGTCGGATCCGTGTACCGGACAGCGATCCGCGACCACGTGTCCAGTGCGCGCTGCACCGGTGCGGACGGGCCGAGGTCGATGGTCATCCGGTCGTACAGGCGGCGGTAGTCGCGCACGTGCGTGGCGAGCAGCCGGTCGCCGGGAACACGGGCCGCGGCGGCGACCTTCGCCCTGGCGAGTGCCAGCGGGTCGATCCCGGCGTCACGGAAGCTCCGCGCCGCGTCCGGGGAGTAGTCGGTGCCCCCGCAGATCACCACCACCAGCTCCCGGCAGCCGGCGAACGTGAGCTTGTCGCCGCTGGCCGAGACCGTGCCGCCGACGCCCACGGCGGTGACCGCGGCCGCGTACCGCAGGCCGTTGGCCAGTGCGCCGGCGAAGCTCGCCTCGTGGGCCGCCGCCGCGGTGGTCTCGTCGTGGGTGCCGAGGAGCGAGACCGAACCGCTGTGGGTGCCGCCGGTCGCGGTCAGCCGCAGGACGACGACGTCGTCCGGGTGGCTGGTGTAGACCTCACGCCGGTAGTGCGCCCCGCCGATCCGGTAGCTCGCCGAGACGGCGCCGATACTGAGGTCGAGCTGTCGCCGGTAGTCCGCGAACCAGTCCGGGGTGTTGTCGTGGATCCACAGCCCCTGCAGGTTCATCGGCA